>JAEEGF010307241.1_pt1 | contig 39815 bp, 29 predicted proteins | sample 9134171 | NCBI WGS metagenome assembly JAEEGF01 (sample SAMN16246542, study PRJNA631951) | gut metagenome | biome: gut microbiome; feature: rumen; material: AP-attached | host: Bos | place: Iran: Karaj | collected 2018-10 | reverse complement strand
TACCGTATTTGATCCATGTAAAGATCATACATACTACTGTTGCAATGGAAGGTGCTACTGTTGTTGTAAGGCATACAGATGCAAGCTGATCCTTTGATGTACACGCCGCACCGTTGAATCCGTACCAGCCGAACCACAAAATGAATACACCGAGAGCACCGATAACGATGTTGTGTCCGGGGAATGCGTTTACTTTTACTACCTTGCCGTCCTTATCCTTTTCAAACTTACCGATACGGGGACCAACCATCTTTGCACCGATAAGAGCTGAGATACCGCCTACCATGTGGATGGCACATGAACCTGCAAAATCGTGGAAACCTGCCTGTGCAAGCCAGCCGCCTCCCCAGATCCAGTGAGCCTCTATAGGGTAGATAAGTGCTGAAATAACACCTGAATATACGCAGTAGCTTAAGAATTTTGTTCTCTCTGCCATGGCGCCCGAAACTATTGTAGCCGTTGTTGCACAGAAAACAAGGTTGAATACGAAGTTTGACCAGTCAAACCCTTCGTAAGCAGTAAAAATGTCAAAACCGGGCTTTCCGATAAATCCGCAAAGGTCTTCTCCCAAAAGGAAGCTGAAACCTATAAGAATGAATACTCCGCAGCCGATACAAAAGTCCATAAGGTTCTTCATAAGGATGTTGCCGGCGTTTTTCGCCCTTGCAAATCCCGATTCAACCATTGCAAATCCTGCCTGCATCCAGAATACAAGCGCCGCTCCTATCAAAAACCAAACCGCAAATATCTCTCCGGATATTCCTTTCATGATCTCTTCTGTCATAATACTCTCCTCCTGTTTTAAAATTTAAAATCCACCCCACAAGCCGGGCATGTATCTGCATGCTTACCACGTCATTGTGGGATGGATAATAATTAAAAATTAATATACTGAAAACAGTAACTTTCCGTAGCTGGGGAATGGCCAGCATTTTTCGCTCGTAAGAACCTCTGCCTCATCGACATACTTTCTGAGCTCTTCCATCTTGGGGATGACATCATCCCTTACTGCCTCTGATGTCTTTATGATATCAGGGCACTTCTTTAATGCTTCAAGTGCTTCCTCAAGCTTAAGGTCGCTTGCCATGATAAGATCTGTAAGGCCTGAAAGCTTTTCCATGGTGGAAACTTCATATTCGCACTTTACCTTGTCGCTTACGGACTTCATAAGCGATGTGGTCTTTGCAAGGCTGTAAAGGTAGCCCTCGATGGCGGGTAGATAATTCTTTCTTACCATGTCTACCATGGTATGTCCCTCGATGTTAACTGTCTTGCAGTAGTTTTCGAGCATGATCTCGCATCTTGAGTGAAGCTCTGTTTCAGAGAATACCTTGTGCGCGATGAGCATATCCATGTTCTTCTTGTCAAGAAGGTGGGGCATTGCGTCTGCAGTGGTCTTAAGGTTTGAAAGTCCTCTTACCTGAGTAGCTTCCTTTACCCATTCCTCGCTGTATCCGTTTCCGTTAAAGAGGATCCTCTCGTGCTTTGTGATGACTTCCTTAATAAGGTCATGAAGCTCTGCCTCAAAGTCCTTTGCTCCTTCAAGCTTATCTGCGTACTGCTTTAAACTTTCTGCAACGGCTGCGTTCAGCATGATGTTGCAGCAGGCTATGCTGTTTGAAGATCCAAGGGATCTGAACTCGAATTTGTTTCCGGTAAATGCAAAAGGTGATGTACGGTTTCTGTCGGTGGTATCACGCGAGAATCTTGGAAGTGTATGAACGCCAAGCTTCATGATCACTTTTTCGGTTCCCTGATAGGGCTTGTCATTCTTTATGGCATCAAGGATGCCGCTTAATTCATCACCAAGGAATACCGAAATGATCGCGGGCGGTGCCTCGTTTGCGCCAAGTCTGTGATCGTTTCCTGCCGTAGCTACGGAAAGTCTCAAAAGATCCTGATAATCGTCCACTGCCTGGATGACCGCACAGAGGAAAAGTAAAAACTGTGCGTTTTCGTAAGGTGTCTCACCGGGCGAAAGAAGGTTTGCGCCCGTGTCCGTTGCCATCGACCAGTTATTGTGCTTGCCCGAACCGTTTACGCCTGCAAAAGGCTTTTCATGAAGCAGACATACCATGTCATGCTTTCTTGCGACCTTCTGCATGATCTCCATCATAAGCTGGTTGTGATCTGTAGCGATATTAGTTGTGGAGAAAATAGGTGCAAGCTCGTGCTGTGCGGGAGCAACCTCGTTATGCTCCGTCTTTGCAAGGATTCCAAGTTTCCAAAGCTCGTCATTAAGGTCTTCCATGAAAGCCGTTACTCTGGGCTTTATAACGCCGAAATAGTGATCGTCAAGCTCCTGTCCTTTGGGAGGCATTGCTCCGAAAAGTGTTCTTCCTGTATATACAAGGTCGGGTCTCTTTTCAAACATCTCACGGTCTACAAGGAAATATTCCTGTTCCGGTCCGACGCTTGTCCTGACATATTTTACTTCTTTTCCAAACAGCTTTAATACCCTTTTTGCCTGCTTGTCGATAGCCTGCATGGAACGAAGAAGAGGAGTCTTCTTGTCAAGCGCATCCCCTGAATATGAACAGAAGGCTGTGGGAATGCAGAGTGTGTGATCCTTGATAAACGCATAGGACGTCGGATCCCATGCTGTGTAGCCTCTCGCCTCGAAGGTTGCGCGAAGTCCTCCTGAAGGGAATGATGAGGCATCCGGCTCACCCTTTATAAGCTCCTTTCCGGAAAATTCCATGATGACTCCTCCGTCAGGTGAAGGAGTAATAAAGCTGTCATGCTTTTCAGCCGTAACGCCTGTAAGCGGCTGGAACCAATGCGTAAAATGTGTTGCTCCGTTTTCTATAGCCCAATCACGCATCTGCAGCGCTACCGCTTCTGCTACTTCTTCGTCGAGCTTCTGGTTTTCATCTATAGTTTTTCTAAGTGAATTGTAAACAGAAGATGAAAGTCTTGCTTTCATTATCCTGTCATCAAAAACTTTTGAACCAAAGAGTTCGGGTACATTCTTTTTTTCCATAACTGCCTCCTTATTTTTTGGCTTAAAGCCTTTTATATGTATTTATACGGCCTTGCCGTCAATACCGTTATTTACCGCTGTCACCGTAGTTTGCCAGCACTCTTGCGGAAGGATCGTTTACATTGCAGCCTTCCCATTTTTTGTTCGGCATCCAGAAATCCGTAACCATGTCCGACTGCCCCGGATAATATTTTTCAAATATATCGCGGTACATAAGAGATTCCTTTGTAAAAGGTCTTGCGTGATCGTATTTTTTGATGCCATCTTCATATTCGGCGTCTGTATATCTTCCGTTTGCAAGCTCTTCAAGGTCATCTTTAAGAGAGTGCCCCACAGCATCGGAAAATGCAGCTTTTTCTCTCCAGAGGATGCTTTCGGGAATGAAATGATCCTCTTCGAACGCTTTTCTTAAAAGATATTTTCCTTTGCCGTATTTGTTCAGCTTCATCTCAGGGTCTATCGACATGCAGTAGGATGCGAAATCGAGATCTCCGAAAGGCACTCTGGCTTCAAGGGAGTTGACGCTTATGCATCTGTCCGCACGAAGCACATCGTACATGTGAAGCTCCCTTATTCTCTTTTCGGCCTCCTTTTGGAATTCAGCTGCGGAAGGAGCAAAATCGGTATATTTGTATCCGAATATCTCGTCGGATATCTCTCCTGTAAGAAGCACTCTTACGTCCGATGTCTCGTGGATCGCCTTGCACACCAGATACATTCCGACCGACGCTCTGATGGTCGTTATGTCATAGGTTCCGAGGACCTCTATTACCTTTTCCACTGCCGCCTGCACATCTTCCTTTGAAATGATGACTTCGTGATGGTCGGAGTGGATGAAATCCGCAACCTCCTTAGCGTACTTTAGGTCGATGGCATCTATGTCCATTCCTATGGCCCATGTCTTTATGGGCCTGTCTGAAATCGATGCTGCGATACCGCATACAAGGGAAGAATCAAGTCCGCCCGAAAGAAGGAAACCTACCGGAACATCCGCATCGAGTCTTTTTTCGACTCCCTTTATAAGAAGGTCGTGGATATTTTTTGTGACCGTATCTATATCTGTCTTGACATATTCCTTAACGTCCGACATATCACGGTAACAAACGAACTTTCCGTCCTTAAAGTAATGTCCCGGGGGGAAAGGCATTATCTTTGTTTTAAGCATCGTAAGGTTTTTGGGCTCTGAAGCAAAGACATATTCACCGTCTACTACCGTATAATAAAGAGGTCTGATACCTATCGGATCCCTTGCCGCAATGTAGGAATCATTCCTTGCGTCATAAAAGACCAGGGCATATTCGGCATCGAGCATTTTAAAACAATCGCAGCCGTATTCCTCATACATTGCAGGAAGGATCTCGCAGTCCGAATCGCTCATAAAGGTGTATCCCTTTTTAAGCAGGCATTCTTTTATTTTTCTGAAGCCGTATATCTCTCCGTTGCATACGACAAATACTTCAGCCTCATCCTCGCGTCCGCTTCCGTTAAGCGTTTTGTGATCTCCGTATGCAAATGGCTGCATTCCTTCAGGTGCGGGGCCCATTATCGAGAGCCTGTTAAATCCCAGCCAGCCGTTTCCCGTATTTATTATTCTTGAATCATCCGGCCCCCTTGAGATCGTTTTTGAAAGGGCCTCTTTAACTATCTCTTCGCTGCCGCCCTTACCGCACCAGCCTAATATAGAACACATATATACTCCTCTCGGCAAAAGAAAAAGCGCCCCCCGGATTAGATCCGTGAGGCGCCATTGCCTTTGATCTTTGATTAATTAAGTATTAAACAATACCCTGTGCGTTCATTGCATCTGCAACCTTTAAGAAGCCTGCGATGTTTGCACCTGCAACATAGTTGCCTTCCATACCGAACTTCTTTGCAGCATCGTCAAGATTGTGGAAGATGTTTACCATGATGGTCTTAAGCTTTGCATCGACCTCTTCGAATGTCCATGAAAGTCTTTCTGAGTTCTGGCTCATTTCGAGAGCGGATGTTGCTACGCCGCCGGCATTTGCAGCCTTTCCGGGAACAAAGAGTACCTTGCTTGCCTGGAAGAAATCTGTAGCTTCTCTTGTGGTAGGCATGTTAGCGCCTTCGCATACAGCGATAACGCCGTTGGCAACAAGCTTCTTTGCATCGTCAAGGTTAAGCTCGTTCTGTGTAGCGCAGGGAAGAGCGATGTCGACCTTGATCTCCCACTGATTTGTGCCCTCTGACTTCTTGTCATGATACTGAGCTGAAGATCTTGCAGCAGCATACTCTGTAAGACGTGCTCTCTTAACTTCCTTGACTTCCTTAAGAAGGGCAACATCGATGCCTTCGGGATCATATACCCAGCCTGTTGAATCTGAGCAGGTAACGACCTTTGCGCCGAGCTGCTGAGCTTTCTGGATAGCATAGATTGCAACGTTTCCTGAACCGGAAACAGCTACTGTCTTTCCTGCAAGAGCAATTCCGTTGCACTTAAGCATTTCCTCTGTCATGTAAAGAAGGCCGTAGCCTGTAGCTTCTGTTCTTGCAAGTGATCCGCCGTATGAAAGGCCCTTTCCTGTAAGAACACCCTCATAAAGACCTGTAAGTCTCTTGTACTGTCCGTACATGAAACCGATCTCACGGGCGCCTGTACCGATATCACCTGCGGGAACGTCGGTGTCTGCGCCGATATATTTGTGAAGCTCTGTCATGAAGCTCTGGCAGAATGCCATAACCTCTCTGTCTGACTTACCCTTGGGGTCGAAATCCGAACCACCCTTGCCGCCGCCGATGGGAAGGCCTGTAAGTGAGTTCTTGAAGATCTGCTCGAAACCGAGGAACTTGATGATACCAAGGTTTACTGAAGGATGGAGTCTAAGACCGCCCTTGTAAGGTCCTATTGCAGAGTTGAACTGTACTCTGTATGCGTTGTTTACCTGAACCTGTCCCTTGTCATCTACCCACGGAACTCTGAAAAGGAGCTGACGCTCGGGAGTTGTAAGTCTCTCAAGAAGTGCGTCCTTCCTGTACTTTTCTTCATTTGCCTCGATAACTGTGCGAAGTGAATCGAGAACTTCTTTAACTGCCTGATGGAACTCGGGCTGAGCGGGATTCTGTGCAACCACTCTGTCATAGATCTCGTCTACGTATGACATCTTAATGTCCTCCTTGAAAATAAAAATAAGACGCCTACGACAGAATCGCTCCTGCCTTAAGACGCCTTTGTCCTGTGCGAAAGTATATAACAGCCCATTTTAAAAATCAAGTACTTTTTTAAAATTTTTTTATTTTTTTTTGACCGGTTCAAAAAAGGGCCGTTTTTGCCTACTTAAGCGGAGGAAGAGAGTGTATGTCATAGTTGTCGTAATATATTTCAAATGCGGTCGAAACATCACCGAACAGCTCTATCAAAGCTCCTGCCTGGAACATGGGCGAAAGTGTGCCGGAAGGCGCTTTCCATGCCGCATTTGATATGACCTCAAGCTTTTCGTTTCCGGGAACATTTGCGCGAAGCAATGCCTCTGCCTTAAATAAAAGCTCTCCGGTAGCTATATGGTAGTCGCTTGATACTATTGCTATCTTCTTTACCGAAGGATAAAGAGATGTAAGAATGTCATATGTAAAAATGGCGTTTTGAGCGGTCGTGATGGAATTGTCCTCCACAGCTATACGCTTTTCGTCTATGCCCTGCTCAGTAAGCCACTTTGCCATTTCGCCGGCTTCGGAAGCATCAGGGTTTTCCGATGCCGTGCCGCCGCCCGTGCATACAATATAGGCATTCGGGTACTTTTCGGCGCTTGCCTTTGCGACCTCAAGGCGGTGTATGAGCTCATCCTTCATAGAACCGTCGGGATTCAACTGGAATCCTAAAACGACTATGGCAAACTCGTCCGTATCGGGAAGACCGTCCGGGAGCACATCATAGTTTAAAGGCTGACCGAGCTTATCCGATCTCCAGATATCCATTATTTTTTCCCATCGGTCCGAAGTATTTTTATCCGCCAATGAAAGATCCTTTAAAAGAGATGCTATCTTTTCCCCGGATTCCTTGCCGTAATTGCCGTAGTAGACCGCCATCTCTTCGACTGTTTTTTGTATGTCGGCAGTCCCGGCTTCTGTTTCCGCTTTTGTTTCCGGTTCATTTTCTTTTTCCTTGCAGCCGGCAAGAGAAAAACACATAGATAAAGCAAGACTGCAGCCAAAGGTCCTTAAAATAAGTTTTCTCTTCATTTTGATACACCTCATTTCACTGTCCGGCCTGTCATTTACAGACTGTTGAACACTCCGAAGATGGATCTGTTGAAGTGCTCGGGGAGACCGTTCTTTTCTATTAGCTTTATATCGCCCTGGATAAGGGGGAGGAAATATCCTATCGCCTCATCCGTCACATTGTTTTTGGAAGGAGTGATCCATTTTTTAGGGAATTTCTTTTCAAGGTTAGCGCACTCGGTCGCATCTGTCATATCTATGACAACCTCATAAGGCATATCGCTTATTCGCCTGAAAAACATCATCTTTCCGGTCTCTCCGGAGAGGACAGCGCGAACGCCTGCCGCGCCGATGGCTTCTGCCTCGTCTATGTCGGTCTTTGAAGCAAGGTGTGAAGAACATCTCTGCATTACGTTCAGCTCTATGCTTCTGACCTTGCAGCCGAATTCGCGGGCTATGATCTGCTCTAAGACCTTGCCAACGCCGTTTTGGAACTTATGTCCGAAGGCATCCACTCCGGCTGTGGTAACTCCTGCGCTTTCGGCAAGGGAGCTTACATCTATCCCCTCAGAAACTGCGACTATTACTGCCTGATGCTTTGCGCGCTCTCTCTTTATGTCTTCAAGTATCTGGGGAACCGTAACGTCTGCCTCGGGAAGGTAGATGAGGTGTGGCGCTTCCTGGCCGATGGTGTGGAGCATGCATGTGCTTGCCGTGAGCCAGCCTGCGTGACGTCCCATTATCTCTATTACCGTAACGCTGTCTATACTGTATACCGAGCTGTCGCGGATGATCTCCTGAACGGTCGTCGCAACATATTTTGCCGCAGACCCAAAGCCCGGTGTGTGATCGGTTATGGGAAGATCGTTGTCTATGGTCTTGGGGATACCGATGACTCTGTAAGGCTTTCCATGCTTTTTAAAATACGCGGAAAGCTTTACCACCGTGTCCATGGAATCGTTACCGCCGATATAGCAAAAGCATTCTATCATATGCTTTTCCATGCAGCTGCAGATCTTTTTGTAGGGTTCCTCGTCTTTCTCCGCATCCGGAAGCTTAAAGCGGCACGAACCGAGGACTGTGGAAGGTGTCTGACGAAGCAGCTCCATATCCTTGTTTGTGCGGATGACGGATTTGAGATTTATAAGGTCGTCATTCAGCATTCCTTCGATACCGTTTATCGAGCCGAATACCGCATCGACCTTACCGCTTTTTACGGCCTCCCTGAATGCCCCGAGAAGAGACGCATTTATCGCGCATGTGGGTCCTCCCGACTGTGCAATTGCTATGTTCATTGTTACTGTTCCTCCGTAAAACCTGTTTTTATTAAAAAACTTTCTATTTCTTTTCTGTTTGCCGGAAGCTGCCCGGAAATGTCCGTATCCCGACCGCCTCCTTTGGCATTAAGCCCTTCTTCCATTTTGGCCTGGATATGCCTTACAGAATCTTTCCCCGCAAGGCGGTATCTGAAGCCGTTTTCTTTTTTGATGAAAACGATGATCTCATCATGATGCAAAAGACCGTATTCAAAAGCCCGGTTTAACGCCCCGCCGCTTATCTCATCATCAAGAAAGATGCTTACGCTTTTGCCCTTTGCTTCGTCCATGGCCTTTTTAAGCTTTTCTTCGAGGGCAGTAGCAAGCCTTGCTTTAAGCTCCGCTATTTCCGACTGCTGCTTTAAAAGCACGGCTTCGACTTTGTCCGCCGATGTGGTGAGCCCTCCAGCGATGCGCCCGAGTATGTTAAGATTTTCCCTTATGTAGTCATAGGCTCTTTTGCCGGCAAGCATGCTTATCCTTGTCGCGTTTTTATATTTCTGAACGCGGGTGAATATAAGAATACCTATCTCACCCGTATGCGCAACGTGGGGCGCGCAGCATGCGCATATGTCCGCGATGTCGTCTCCTGAACCTATGGTGACAAGCCTTACCTGACCTTCTATATCGGTCTTGCTCCTGTAGGGGATGGCAGCAAGCTCGTCTTTACCCGGAAACGATACCGATATTTCCATGTTTTTGCAAATGATCCTGTTTGCCGCAGCCTCTATCATATAAGCCTGCTCGGGCGTTATCTGTCCGCCTGCATCAAATGTCACTTCAGAATCATCGCTTAGATGAAAGCCCACATTGTCAAAACCTAAAAGCGCTTTTACACGCCCCGATGCTATATGCTCTGCGCTGTGCTGCTGCATGCGCATAAAACGCTTATCCCAGTCGAGGACGCATTTTACCACTGTACCTTCTTTTATGGGCTCTTGGATCTGATATCTTACGATGCCGTCCTTTATCTGCCCGCCTGAAAGCTTTATTTCTTTTCTAGGCAGTATCAGGAGGCCGGTATCGGCATACTGGCCTCCTTCTTCGGGAAAAAATATACTTTGATCAAGAGTTATAAAGATTTTTCCTCCGTCTTCAAAGCATGAAGTAACGGTGGACTCGCATTCTCTTTTATAACTGTCCGTTTCGTAGATCTTTATCATAAGATTCCCTTACTCTTCGCTGCCTGCGTTTTCTTCGGCCCAGGTCATATTTACCCAGTCGACGGAGGCCTTTAAATATCTCATCTGGTCCGGGGCTCCGAAATGCTCTATGGCAAGCACATCATCATAACCTATGTCTACGAGTCCTCTTAATATCTCGTTCATGGCTATCATGCCGTATCCGACAGGCGAAGCATAAAGCGGCGTACCGTCTATGGCGATCTTGGGTTCTTCGTCCGGATCACCCGCAATATCCCTGTCCTTTAAATGCACATGCACGATATGGTCTTTCAAAAGACCGAATGCGGTCACTTCCGATACCCCGGCATACATGAAGTTTCCTGTATCGAAACATACAAAAAGCCCGGGCACGTTGTCTATGAACCATCTGAGCTGAACCTCCGAGCAGAAGGGCGCGGTTATATCGTCATAATCCTCCATCATAAGAAGGACGCCCCTTGACCTTGCATAGGTCAAAAGCTCTTTCAAATTCTTTGCCATCTGCTGCATGACAGGTGTTCCCACTTCACGGCTTACTATGTACGGGTCTCCCGCCGACGTAGAAAAGCCCGGTATGACCAGGACCTTTTTGCATCCGAAGGATACGGCCGTATCTACCAGAGAATAGCCGTATGACGCATCGGGCGCCGTTCCAAAGTCGAGCTTTCCGTATACAGCCGATACGGTAAGGTCTGCTTCCGCAAGCATGACCTTCATCTTGACCTCGTCTTCAAGCAGGGCCTCTATGGAACATTCCACGGATGTTATCCCCATTTCCCTTACCTGCTGCAGGATATCGGTGATATCCTTGTTCTCCTGCTTTGCCGCTTCCAAGAGATTGTCATAAAAACAAGCCAGCTTCATAATGATTCCTCCTTATGATATGCAGTATTTTTCTACGATCCCCCATATTTCCTCGCGCCCTTGTTTTGTCTCGGCGGAGAAAGGGATCAAAATATCGGTGTTTTTCATTCCAAGACCGCTTCTTATCTGTTTCAGTGAAGACGGCACCTTGCTCTTTCCTATCTTGTCGGCTTTTGTCGCAATTACTATGGGCGAAAAGCCCCTGCTTATCATCCAGTCATACATCATTTTATCATTGGCCCCGGGATCGTGCCTTATATCCACCAGCAAAAAAATGGCCTTAAGCATTTTCGAGGAATCCAGGTAGCCTTCGATGAGCTTTCCCCATTTTTCCCTTTCGCTCATTGAGACCTTTGCATAGCCGTACCCCGGGAGGTCGACATAGTAAAAGCTCACATCCTCCGGCTCCTTTTTCTGAAGGATACGGTAGAAATTTATCGTCTGTGTCTTGCCCGGTTCGGATGAAGTCCTTGCAAAGGACTTTCTCATTATAAGAGCATTTATAAGAGATGATTTGCCGACGTTTGACTTTCCCGCAAAGGCTATTTCCGGCAAGGTGTTTTCGGGGAGCTTTGAGGTCACCCCGCAAACGGTCTCGAGAGTGACATTTTTGATGATCATCCCTTTTCTTCACCTCCGCATACAGCTTCCTTAAACACTTCGTCGATATCCTCGGCATATATGATCTGCATCTGCCCGATTATCTCTTCGGAAAGTTCCGCAACATCCCTTTTATTTGCTACGGGCACGATGGCCTTTTCAAAACCTGCGTTTTTGGCTGCCAGAAGTTTTTCTCTGAGGCCCCCTATCGCAAGCACCCTTCCCGTAAGCGTCACTTCACCCGTCATTGCCACATTTCCCCGCACCTTAAGCCCGGTAACAAGGGAATAGATGACTGTTGAAAGCGTTATGCCCGCGCTCGGGCCGTCCTTTGGAACCGCGCCTTCGGGGATATGTATATGAAAATTGGAATTTTCAAAGACATCCGCCGCATCTGTTTTGCTTCTGACAAGCGAAAGAGCGATCCTTGCGGATTCTTTCATGACATCGCCCATATGGCCTGTGAGGATGAGTTCGCCCTTTCCCGGCATAAGCGCCGCTTCAACATCAAGGACCACTCCGCCTGCGGCAGTCCATGCCAGACCGTGCACAACGCCCTTCTTGTCAAGGTGATCGTTTTCTTCACTGTTATGATAGGGTTTTCCGAGGAATTCGTCAAGGTTTTCCACCGTAATTTTTATACTTTCCTCGTTATTTTCCATTATGCGAAGAGCGGTCTTGCGGCATATGGATGCTATGCGTCTTTCAAGCTCCCTGACACCTGCCTCACGGGTATAATCATGTATCATCTTTTCGATGACTCCCTCGCAGATGCAAAGCTGTCCCGCCGAAAGGCCGTTCTTTTTCATCTGCTTTTCGATGAGGTATTTATCCGCTATATGAAGCTTTTCGGGAGCTGTATAGCTGTCCACATCTATGATATCGAGCCTGTCGTAAAGAGCCGCCGGTATATGTGTCTTGTCGTTTGCCGTAGCAATAAAGATAACTCTTGAAAGGTCTAATGGCACTTCCATATAGTGGTCCCTGAAGGTCACGTTCTGCTCTGAGTCAAGAACCTCGAGCATGGCGTCCGCGGGGCTTCCGTGTACGCCGTCCATGCCCATTTTGTCAAGCTCGTCAAGCAGCATTACGGGGTTTATCACACCCGCCTGCTTTATGGCATACGCTATTCTTCCCGGCATAGCGCCCACATATGTCTTTCTGTGTCCTCTTATTTCGGCTTCATCATGAACGCCTCCGAGACTTATCCTGACATATTTTCTGCCAAGAGCTCTCGCTACGCTTTTTACAATGGATGTCTTTCCCGTTCCGGGAGGCCCCGCAAGGCAGAGTATGGTGCCCTGCGGCGTTCCGGTAAGCTCTCTTACGGCCAGGTATTCGAGTATTCTTTCCTTTACCTTGTCAAGGCCGTAATGATCTTCGTCAAGCACGCTTCGCGCATCCTTTATGGAGCCTGCGTCCTCCGTGCTTATATTCCATGGGAACTCAAGAAGATTTTCTATATAGTTTGCGAGAACCCCGGCTTCTGCGCCGCCCATCGGCGTGCGCTCAAGTCTGCCTATCTCTTTTTCGAGCTTTTCCTTTACAGCTTCGGGCGCGTCAAGGGTTTTAAGCTTTTCTCTGTATTCATCCGCAGGCTCGTTACCGTCATTCATCTGTTTTCTGATAACGTTCATCTCTTCGTTTAAAACTGCCTGCTTTTGTTTTTCGGAAAGACCGTCCCGCACTTTAGCGGCAATGTCCGCCTTAAGGCGCTTTACTTCACTCGCCTCTTTAAGTTTGTCCATGCAGATGAAGAATCTGCCTTCAAGATCGTCTGTGGCAAGGAATGACTGGGCATCTTCCGCGTCATATTCTATAACGCCCATGACATGTCCAAGGAGCACTGCTAAAGGATATGCGATATTAAGAGTCTCCACAGGCGGAGGCATGATGCCCGGCCTTTTTTCCGTTTCTGCCCTGAGCCTGTTGTATTCAAAATAGCTGTCGCGAAGGCTTTCCTTATAGGCTGCTTCAAGTTCGGCGGAGCCTTCCAAAACATTTGAAGGCGAGATCACATGAACATTTGCATATATTCCGTTTCCCTCCGACAAAAGCTCAAGCCTGTCGACTACATCAATATCAAAGCGAAGGAGCCTTTCGCCCTCCCCTCCCGATATTTTGATCAGCCTTACAAGCACTCCGTATGTATAGACTTCGTATTCTTTTGGAAGGACCACACTCTTTTCGGAAAGTGTATTCTTTGCAAAGAAAACGGCAAATTCATTTTCACGTTTTTTGAAAGATCTTATTATCTCTTCCGTTTCGGGACTTCTCCTTAACAAAAGCTCGGTCCTCATGCCCGGAAAGAGTCCTCTTCCGTTTATCTTTATAAGTGGTATTGTAAGATAATCCATTTTTCACCTTTTTTAAGTAAAACCGGGCAGACCTTTGCCTGCCCGGATCGCTTTGCATCTTTAAATTTCAAAAAGCCTTTTGCCTCTTTGATCCGGGCATTATTTTCCCGCAAGCTTTTTTGCCTCGGCAAATTTTCTGGCTCTTTCGTTTTTCGCCACTTCTTCCGGATCGCGATAGATGTATTTAACACCTTCCTTGCCGTCCACGGCATCCGCCGTAACGGTACATCCGCCGATGGTAGGATCCGAAGGGCAGTCAAACATCGCCTTTTTCATGACATTTTCCATGATGGCACGAAGTCCTCTGGCCCCTGTTTTCCGCTCAAGCGAAAGATCTGCTATTCTCTCGAGCGCATGACGATCGAATTTAAGATTTACATCGTCCATAGAAAGAAGATACTGATACTGCTTTACAAGAGCGTTCTTCGGCTCTGTGAGTATGCGCAGCAGTGCCTCTCTGTCCAAAAGGTCAAGGGCGCAGACAACGGGGCAGCGTCCTACAAATTCGGGGATTATTCCGAATTTGACAAGGTCCTGCGGCATGACCTCTTTAAAGAGTTCACCTGTATTCTTTTCTATCTTGCTGGTCACTGATGAATTGAAACCGATATTCTTGTGACCGAGACGGTTTTCGATTATCGCGTCAAGCCCGTCGAAGGCTCCGCCGCAGATGAAAAGGATGTTGGTAGTGTCTATTATCAGCATTTCCTGTGAAGGATGCTTTCTGCCTCCCTGGGGCGGAACGCTGGCAACAGTTCCCTCAAGTATCTTAAGGAGAGCCTGCTGAACGCCTTCACCGGAAACATCTCTTGTGATGGATACGTTCTCTCCCTTTTTTGATATCTTGTCTATTTCATCTATGTAAACGATTCCCTTTTGCGCACGTTCGATGTCGTAGTCTGCTGCCTGGATAAGCTTAAGCAGTATGTTTTCTACGTCCTCACCTACATAGCCTGCCTCTGTAAGAGTGGTGGCGTCTGCAATGGCAAACGGAACATTAAGTATCTTTGCAAGGGTCTGGGCAAGGAAAGTCTTTCCGGAGCCCGTAGGTCCAAGGAGCAGAACATTGCTCTTCTGGATCTCGATCTCTTCCTCTTTCTTTCCCGCAACTATCCTTTTGTAATGGTTGTATACGGCAACGCTTAAAGCTATCTTTGCCTCTTCCTGTCCGACAACATATTCGTCCAGTTTTTCTTTTATCTCCCGCGGCTTCATGAGATTGATGGCAAATTCGTCATCATCATCCTTCTCCTCAAGCTCCTGCTCGTAAAGCATGTCCATGCAAAGTCCGACGCATTTATCACAGATATATGCCTCGTCCAATCCCCTTATGAGACGCTTTACCTTTCTGGCAGGCTTACCGCAAAAGCTGCATACGGTCTCATCCTCGATCCTGGATGCCATAAATAACTCCTCCTGGGTCTGTATTACTTTCTGAATTCCATAACCTTGTCGATCAGGCCGTATTCGCATGCTTCCTGAGCCGACATCCAATTGTCGCGATCTGTGTCAACAACGACTTTTTCGTAGGGCTGACCTGAATTTTCTGCCAGCATCCTGTTTAACTTTTCCTTTGTCTTAAGGATATGTCTTGCAGCTATCTCGATCTCGGTAGCCTGACCCTGAGCTCCGCCGAGGGGCTGATGGATAAGGATCTCCGAATTCGGAAGCGCATATCTTTTACCCTTTGCACCGCCTGCAAGAAGAAATGCTCCCATGCTGGCTGCCATGCCGACACAGATGGTGGACACATCGCATTTGATGTATTTCATTGTGTCATAGATTGCAAGTCCTGCGGAAACAGAGCCTCCGGGGCTGTTGATGTAAAGGCTGATATCCTTGTCGGGATCCTGAGCCTCAAGGAAAAGAAGCTGCGCTACTATAACGCTTGCGATATCATCAGTCACCTGGTCTCCGAGAAAGATGATCCTGTCCTTTAAAAGTCTTGAATATATGTCATATGAACGCTCGCCCTGGCTGGTCTGCTCTATAACATAAGGCATAAGTGGCATAGTATTACCCTCCGATAAATTATATTTAAAAACTCAGTATGGCAGGACCTCCTTTTAAAGAGATCCTGCCTTATTATCAAACTTCCTTTGCTGCTTCAACGATGAGATCGACAGCCTTTTCAACCTTCATGTCTTTTTCGATGTCTTTTCTTGCTTGCTCGCCGAGGATATCCTTTACCTTCTCAAGATCCATCTTGTACTGTTCTGCGATCTCGGAAAGCTTCTTTTCCATTTCCTCTTCGGAAACAGTTATGGCTTCCTTTTCGGCTACGGCAAGAAGGACTGCTCTTGACTTGATCCTCTCTTCGGCTCTGGGCATATTCTGCTCAAGAAGCTGATTTTCGGTCATGCCTGTGTACTGAAGATACATCTCCATTGAGATGCCCTGCTGCTGCATGTTTCTCTTCATGTCGCTGAGCATGTTTTCAGCCATGTCTTTTACCTGCTGATCGCTGTATGATACCTTTGAAGCCTCAACGAGCTTCTTAACAGCCTCATCCTCTTTTGCAGCCTGGCCTTCCTTGCTCTTTCTTTCGGCGATCTCTTTCTTTAAGTTTTCCTTGTAGGCATCAAGCGTATCAAAGTCTGATACTTCGCTTGCGAACTCGTCGTCAAGCTCGGGATATTCCTTCTGAGAGATGGCCTTTACGGCTACCTTGAATACTGCGGGCTTTCCTGCAAGCTCTTTTGCGCCGTATTCTTCGGGGAATGTTACGTTTACATCAAATTCATCACCGATGCTGTGGCCGATGATCTGATCTTCAAATGTGTCGATGAAGCTGTGTGAACCTATTGTAAGCTTGTAATCTGTTCCCTTGCCGCCGTCAAATGCAACGTCGTCTATAAAACCTTCGAAATCGATCGTAGCGATATCGCCGTTTTCTACTGCACGGTCCGTAACATCGACTGTTCTTGAGTTTGCTTCCTGAACCTTCTTAAGTTCGTCCGCAATTTCCTCTTCTGTAGCCTCAGTTGTTACCTTAGCGACCTCGATGCCCTTGTACTCGCCAAGCTCTACAGTAGGTGCAAGCGCAACCTCTGCGGTGAAGATGAATGCCTGTCCTTCGCCGATCTGTGTAACATCAATAGCGGGACGTGAAACTATCTCAAGCTCTGAAGAGACCTCTTTGTAAGCCTCCTCGTAAGCTTCCGGAATGATGGCGTTTGCTGCGTCTTCATAGAAAACGCCTGCGCCGTACATCTTCTCTATGATCTTTCTGGGTGCTTTGCCCTTTCTGAAACCGGGAACGGTGATGCGGTTCTTGTTCTTCTTGTAAGCTGCATCCATGCCCTCCTCAAATTTTTCCGGAGACACCTCGATGGTGAGCTTTGCCGCATTGTTCTCCAGCTTCTCGTACTTAACACTCATGTTAATTCCTCCTTAAAGTACCTGTTAGATATGTCTTAGTTTATAATATGTATCATACCAAAAAAGGGCGATCCACCCTTTCCGTCTTTACACGTAAGTGGCATTATAACACAAAGATAAAAATCATGTCAAGGTCAAAGATATGTATTTGACCTGCACAGCTTTTAACATATGATGATCTGTTCGGGCAGCGTATCGGGATGCTGTATCGACTTCTTGACCGCATCCGCTGTCTGCTGCGATGTAAGCGCGCTTAATATGACAAGGCCAAGGTCTGTCGCCACGCCCATGCCCCTTGCGGTTATGACATTTCCGTCCTTTACTACCGCGCACACCTTAGGATCCGCTTCCACAAGCTTGTCCTCAAAGCCGGGGTAGGCCGTGCAGGTCTTTCCGACAAGTATGCCGAGCTGTCCCAAAACAGACGGTGCCGCGCATATGGCGCAAATAAGCTTTCCGGCCAAGGCAGCCTTTTTAAGCTCTTCGCCAAGTGCCTTATGCTTCATAAGGTTTAATGTCCCGGGCATTCCTCCGGGGAGGAAAAGCCCGTCGGCATCCGAAAGATCGGTCTTATCATAAAGCGCATCGGCAATGACGGTCACCTTCTGCGCGCTTGTGACCTCCTTTTGCCCTGTGACCGAAACAGTCACGACATCTATATTGCCTCTTCTCAGTATATCCACAACTGCCAGACATTCGACAAGTTCGAATCCGTCTGCCATAAATGCGTAGAATTTACTCATTTTTTCTCCTTATTCAACCGTAACGCTCTTTGCAAGGTTTCTGGGCTTGTCAACGTCAAGTCCTCTGTTACATGCAACATAATATGAGATGATCTGAAGCGGGATAACGGCAAGGCTTGCGGAGAAATGCTCCTCTGTCTTTGGTATGTAATATGTGAAATCCGTTGCAGTCTCAAGCTCGAAATTGCCGTATTCGGTTATGCCGCAAAGATATGCGCCGCGGCTTGCCACCTCCACCATGTTGCTCTTTGTCTTTTCGTAAAGATCGTCCTGAGTCGCAACACCTATTACCATGGTTCCTTTTTCTATGAGTGAGATGGTGCCGTGCTTAAGCTCGCCTGCTGCGTATGCCTCCGAATGGATATAGCTGATCTCCTTGAGCTTTAAGCTTCCTTCCATGCAGATGGCGTAATCGATGCCTCTTCCTATAAAGAATACATCCTGTACGTTTGAGAACTGTCCGGCAAACCACTGAAGCCTTTCGATGTCGTCAAATATCTTGCTGATCTTGTCGGGAATGGCTTCAAGCTGCTCTAAAAGCTCTGCTGCCTTTTCGTCTGCAAGTACTCCCCTTACCTGGCCGAAACGGATGGCAAGAAGATATCCTGCGATAAGTTGTGTTGAGTAAGCCTTTGTTGTGGCAACTGCGATCTCGGGGCCTGCAAGAGTGTAGAGCACATGGTCTGCTTCTCTTGCGATGGAGCTTCCGACAACGTTTACTATTGCCAGAGTCCTGATGCCGTTAGCCTTTGCCTCACGAAGAGCGGCAAGAGTATCGGCCGTCTCGCCTGACTGGCTTACCACAATGACAAGTCCTGTCTTGTCCATGATGGGATTTCTGTATCTGAACTCACTTGCAAGCTCTACCCTTACAGGTATCCTTGCCAGGTCCTCTATTACATACTGATCCACAACACCTGTGTGATATGCGGATCCGCAGGCAACTATCGTTATGGAAGTGATGCTCTTTATGATCTCATCATCAAGGCCAACCGATTCGAAATTCACCTGGCCGTCCTTTACAAGAGAATTGATGGTATCCCTTACGGCCTTTGGCTGTTCATAGATCTCCTTCATCATGAAATGCTCGTAGCCACCTTTTTCGGCTGCCTCGGCATCCCATGTGATCTCGGTCTTTTCCTTGCTTATCTCTTCGCCGTCGAGGTTGTAGAAATGTACATCTCCTCTGCCGATGCATGCCATCTCGAGGTTGTCGATGTAATATACGCTTCTGGTGTATTCAAGAATAGCCGGAACATCGCTCGCGATAAAGCTTTCATCTTCGTTTGTTCCTATTACAAGAGGGCTGTCCTTTCTTGCCACCCAGATATGATCCGGATCGTCGGCAAAAAGGATAGCAAGGGCGTAAGAGCCCCTTACTCTTACCATTGACTTTGCGATTGCGTCGATGTAACCGATCTTGTACTTCTTGTAGTAATAATCAACAAGCTTTATCATAGCCTCGGTATCGGTCTGAGAATAGAACTTGTAACCGTGGCGTTCAAGCTTCGCTCTGATCTCCTGATAGTTTTCGATGATACCGTTATGAACACCGATAACAAAGCCGTCATCGCTTCTGTGCGGATGCGCGTTGTTCTCGGAAGGCTCACCGTGTGTTGCCCATCTTGTATGTCCTATACCGATGCATCCCTTTAATGCATCGCCGTGATCTGTCTTTTCTTCAAGGATCTTGAGTCTTCCCTTCGCCTTGATGACCTTTGTTTCATTCTCACCGTTTCTTACGGCGATACCTGCAGAGTCATATCCTCTGTATTCGAGCTTTGAAAGGCCCTTCAAAAGGATCCTTGCCGCCTGTCTGCCGCCGTTATAACCTACTATTCCGCACATTTTTTCTTTCTCCTATGTTTTTTAATATTATTTCTGCAATATTCGGATATCAAATACTTAATCCCTTACTCTCCTCACATCCCATGATGATGTTGAGGCACTGCACTGCCGCGCCCGAAGCGCCCTTGCCAAGGTTGTCAAAACGCGATGAAAGAAGTATTCTTTCTTCATTTCCGGTGACAAAGATCTGAAGGCCGTCAAAGCCGCTCAAATTGTTGCTTCCGAGGAAACCTCTTGTATCTGCTTCCGCGCCGAGAGGCATCACCTTTATAAAAGGCTCGCCCTTATAATGCTTTTCAAACATTTCGTGAACACTTTCTACCGAAGCGTCTTTTAACATATCCGCATAAAGAGGGACCGTTACAAGCATTCCGCTGTAGTAGGAATCTACTATGGGGGAAAACAAAGGTTCTCTGTCAAGGCCGCATATCGCCTTCATCTCCTTTAAATGCTTATGCTTCTGCGAAAGAGCATACTCACGGGGGGAATCAAGCTCAAAATCCCTGCCTTCCGATTCATATTCGGCTATCATCTTCTTTCCGCCGCCCGAATAACCCGTAAGCGAAAAAGCCGAAAGAGGATAATCCTTTGGCATGATGCCCGACGCTACCATGGGATATACAAGCGATATAAAGCCTGTCGCATGACAGCCTGGAACTGCTATCCTTTTTCCGTTTCTTATCTTTTCCCTGTGAGAAGGGGAGAGCTCGGGAAAGCCGTAAGCCCAGCCTCCCTGCGTCCGGTGCGCGGTGGAAGTGTCTATGATGACTACATCGTCATTCTTTACATACGTAACCGCTTCAACAGCCGCAGCATCCGGCAGACAAAGGAATGTGATATCCGAAGCATTTATAAATCTGCTTATCACTTCGGGATCCTTTCTTTTGTCAGAGTCTATCTTAAGGAGCTCTATATCGTCTCTCTTTTCAAATCTTTCAAATATCCGAAGGCCTGTGGTGCCTTCGCTTCCGTCAATAAAAATCTTTTTCATCTGTCATCATCCGTAAATATAGTCTTTATAGTCATGCCAGTCCATGCTCAGCATTTCCTTTTCGAATCTGAACTTCAGCTTTTTGGCCTTAAGCCCGCTGTTTCCGAAATACAGCTTTATTATACCGTACTTGGCTATAAACAGGACCTTTCTTGTGACTGTCATGTCTTCGCCGCCGGTGCCGCGGAACGAGAACGCCCCTCCGGGTATTCCCTGCATATACACGAAAACATTTATCTGTGCAAGCTCGGAAAGATCGGAAGAACCCGTCAATTCCGCATAATAGCATCCGCGTTTTTCAACATCGACACCAAACACATATGTTTCGCCCCTGTCGGTGCAGATATCCGAAAGGTCTATCTCGACACCGTCGTATATCTTATAATACTTTATTGCCGTGGGGTCAACCTGATTTTCGGTTTCTTCAAATCCGACAAGCTCAACTTTTTCGGCTTCACCGCAAAGTCTTTGCATCGCATATGTATTCATTGCAAAGCTGCAGATATTTGCGGCGCATCTTGCAAGATGGCCTCTCTTTAGCTCTCCGCTCTTTAAAGAGTCCATCAGATTGTCGCCGGATGAATTTACGGCCGCCTCGGGACATACCGCGTAAAAATCGTTCTGAGCCCTTACCATGCGCGCAAGATCGGTCTTATTTACCTCGCCGCCCTTGTCGCCTATATTGGCCCACCAGTCGGTCATCACTATGCCCTTAAAGCCCCATTCATTCCTCAAAATGCAGGTATTAAGGTCGTGTCTTCCGTCGGTCCATGTGCCGTTTACCGCGCCATATGTGGTCATTACCGAATCGGCACCGTTTTTTACGGCCATCTCAAAGCCTTTAAGATATATTTCACGGAGCGCTCTTTCAGAAACAACGCTGTCAAGGAAATGCCTGTTCGTCTCCTGATTGTTTGCACAGAAATGCTTTAATGTACCGTGCGAGCCCGAAGCCCTAAGACCGTTTATCTGGGCCGTTGCCATCATTCCCGTAAGGAAGGGATCCTCACTGAAATATTCGAAATTGCGGCCGTTTAACGGGTGGCGATGGATATTCACTCCCGGTCCCAAAAGAACATCTATACTGTTCTTTTTCATCTCTGCGCCGAGCAATGAGTAGAGCTCTTTGTTAAGCGCCGTATTCCATGTGCATGAAAGCAGCGTGCCGCTTGGAAGACTGAATGCCCTTGTGCCGCAATCCATTCTCATGCCCGAAGGGCCGTCGGAACAGCATACCGCAGGTATTCCAAGTTCATTTAACCTTTTTGATATACCCGCAAAAGCGGCGGCGGTACCGGATGTGACCTTGGGGCTTCCCATTCCCTCGCCTCTTACGATGGCGGTAAGGTCCTCATCCGTCATCTGCGAAATGAACTCATCCATCGATGCACGGCCGTCTCTGACATCCTTTAGCTTAATGCCCTTATCACCCGCATAGGGAAGACAGGCGGGGATATCGTTTGCAGCTTCTTCTTTGTCATTTGAGGGCGCATACGGCACCTGCTCGAAATGGTATGAATACTCTTTTCCGTCAAAGTCCGCATGAATGCGTTCAAAGGGAGCGATGGGCGCAAGCTGTCTTGAAAGCTTTTCGATAAGCTTTGTCTCTGAAAGCTCATAGCCTCCCGCTTTTTCTATGTCCCTTACGTTCTGTCCGAAATAAAATTCGTATCCGCCCTTTTCAAGAACATATGATGATTCAAAGCCGCTTACGCCCGAATCGTCATAGGATGCGTAGATGTATTCATCTATATCAACAGCGACAACCTCACTGCTTCCGGGCGCAAGCTCAGATGTCTTTGCAAAGCCGCAAAGAACAAGAGCGGGCTTTCCAAGAACGCCCTGAGGCTGCGAAACATATATCTGAACGACAGCCTTTCCGCTGCTGTCGCCGGTATTTGTGACCTTCACCTTAATGCAGGTATCTTTTCCGAATGTACATTCATCTTTTTCGAATCTGAATGTGGTATAAGAAAGGCCATAGCCGAAAGGATACATTACCGCTGCCTTGTTAAAGGTCTCGTAATACCTGTATCCCACATAAATATCTTCTTTGTAGCAGTTTGAATCACGGTCTCCGAAATATTTGTAAGCCGAAGCGTCCTCGATATTCTTAAGTATCGAGTCTGCAAGATGTCCGCTCGGGCTTACTCTTCCCATCAAAACATCCGCAGCGCCGAGTCCGCCTATCTCGCCGCCCTGCCATACATACAATATGGCATCGGGAGATATCGCTTCTATTTCCTTCATGTCAAGGACAGCGCTCACATTCATCAAAAGAATGACCTTTTTAAAGCCCTTGCGGACTTTTTCAAGCATATCCTTTTCCGCATCCGAAAGCCTGTATGCGCCCGGCTCATATACATAGTCCTGTTCTTCTCCGGCTGTCCTTCCTATTATGACTACAGCGATATCGGAGGAAAGAGCTGCCTTTCCCACCGTCTCATCATCGAGTGGCATTTCAGGCTGTGACCAAGGCTCGGAACCGAAACCCAGGCCTGTATCATACGGGCATTCTTTTTCAAAAGCCGCATACTTTTCCATGAGCTCTTTGTCAAGCTCTACATCTTCGAGTTTTAATGCATCAAGTATGCCCCAGACCTTTGAAACATTTACCATTCCGCCCGAGCCCGTACCGCTCTTGTAATAATTATTCTGCATACGGCCGAAGACCGCAAGCTTAGCGCCTTTTTTCAGAGGCAATATCTTACCTTCATTTTTTAAAAGGACTATTCCTTCAGCCACTGCCTGCCTAGATCTGTTTTCGTACTCTTTCCAGTCAAGGATCATACATTTCTCCTTTCATAGCATATCCATAAATCTCTTTATTATGGTCGCAGCCTCTGCTCTTGTCAGATTGTCTTTGGGATTGATATTGCTGTTTACTCCTATAAGGCCCTTTTCAACTCCCCAGTTCACCATTGGGATGGCATAGCCCGAAACATTCTGCCAGTCGGCTCTGTTCTTATATGATGCTGCGGAACTGACGCTCACATCCATTCCTATGCTCTTTGCATAGGAGTAGATCATCTTTATAAAATCCTGCCTTATAATGTCGTCGTCACATCCCATGCGGCCGTCCGCATATCCGCCTATGACTCCGTATTTTTTTGCCCACAAGGCAGGCCTATAGAACCACGAAGTGGCGCGGCGCGGTACATCGGGGAAAAGATCCCAGCTCTCATCGACCTCCGGGCTTCCCGCAAGGCGGTAGAGCACGGTCGCTACCATGGCTCTTGACATGGTGACTTCGGGGCCGAACTCGGTGGCATTTAAGCCCGTCATTATCTCGGTCTCAAGAAGAGCCTTTACGCCTTCGGTGTACCATGTGTTTTTTGTATCAAGATACGGCAGCGCATTATATATAACCGTTACGGCGCCGGACTTATTGTAAAAGCTCCAGGAAGCATTCCACTCGTTTTTAGTCCCTCCGAACTTAAGCTGCGTAAACCCGGTGTATGGATAAAACACGTTTTCACCGATGGTCTTTACGGAAGAGGGAATATAGAAGTTTTCAAGTGCCGTGCACCCTGAAAAGGCCCTGCCTCCTATCAGTGAAAGCCCTTTGCCTGTAACCGTTATCGTTTTAAGAGACGCACATTCTCCGAATGCCCCGTATCCGATCATCATGACGCTTCCGGGGATAACGACCGTGTCAAGCACATCGTTTCTGTAAAACGCATAGTCGGCTATCCTTTGCACCGTCTTTGCGATACTTATGTTTTTAACGGCGGGAGCAGCATATATGACCGTCTTGTCTTTGTTGTAAAGGACGCCGCCCTGGGCCGAAAAGAATTCGCTTGCCCCCGGGACTGATATCTCCGTAAGGGATGTGCAGCCTGCAAAAGCCGTTTTCCCGATCTGTGTCAGATTCTCGTTTAAGACAACTTTTTTGATGTCCTTATTTCCGGTAAAGAGGCCGTCTGCAAGGGATGTGACCTTATATCCGTCTACATAAGAGGGTATCTCCACCTCCGAAACGCTCACCGGCATATCAAAGGAATAAAGCTCTGCCTGATGGTTTGCTGAGACCGTGTATGAAAAGGCGGTGCTCTTTTCCGTTATTGTATAGCTTCTGGGGGCATTTTCCTTAAAGCCTGTCTCTATTTCGTAAAGCCTGCCGTCAGATGTCATCGCAACGACGTTTCTGTGGTTCGCCTCTGCCCCTTCATCCTTGGATGCATCCCTAACGCAAGCCGATATTCCGACTCTTCTTAAAAATTCGCAAACCACAAGGCTTCCCGCCAGGCAGTCGCCCTCACCCGCTGCGATCATTTCGGTAATACCACAGCAGTCCTCCGAATAGCCGAATGCCGAAACATATTTGCATGCATAGACCATACGGTCGTACTCGGATCTTGATGCCACTCCGTATGATGTGATGTACATATCCATCATAAAGTCGGCGTATTCTTCCGCATAGTTTTTCAGTTCGACCGTAATGTATCTGGGGACCGAGTCCTCAAAGATCCTTATGGTGGAGACACCGTAATGGTATGTGGTGGTCACCCTGTCAGGCTCCGCATCCCCCTGTTTTTCGCTATAGCCCGTATCCCCGTACCAATAGTAGGTATACGGTCTTGGCGTTACAACGCCGGCAGGACTCACCTGCACGGAATCGCCTTCAGAAACGGAATATCTTGTTATATTTACAACCCGGTAGGGTATCTGGTAAAAATCCTGACCGGCAGGTATTATACAGGGAGCCTTTGCATAATCTTCAAGCGCGTAGATCGTGACATCAGCGCCTTCGGCTGCGATCGGCATATATAATATGAGTAAAAAAAACACTGTGGCACAAAAAGCCGGTAAGTGTTTCAAGACTTTTTTCATAACAGATCATCCTCCGCGGCTCCAATAGGTCATACGAAGAACATTTTACTATAAACGCTTCTTTTTTTCAACAAAAACATGCGGCCGCGCCCGGCGCAGCCACATGTTTCCCGGTTATCATCATTCTTCTCTGTGATCGAAGACACGCTTTGTCTTCTTTTCCGATCTTGGCAGTGTTCCCACGGGAACAACTACCACCTTAGGGGTCACGCCCACCACCTGCTTCAAAAGATTCTTTATCTTAAGCGCGGTATTGTCAAAGCTTACCCTGCCTTCGGCCTCTACGGTCAGCATGATGATATCCCTGTTTTTTTCATCATCATGCGCGATATCGATCTTGTATTCGCTTGAAACGCCGTCGATGCGTCCCAAAAGCTCTTCAACCTGGCTGGGGAACATATTGACGCCGTGTACCTTGAACATGTCGTCGCTTCTGCCCTTTATGACGTCAAGTCTGGGGTATTCGCGGCCGCAGGGACACTTGCCCGGGATTATCCTTGAAATGTCATGTGTGCGGAATCTTATAAGGGGTGCACCCTCTTTTACAAGAGTGGTTATTACGATCTCGCCCTCTACGCCGTCTTCGACTGTCTTGCCTGTTGCGGGGTCTATTATCTCGATGTAAATGAAATCATCCCAGTAGTGCATGCCTGTCTGCTTGTCGCAGTTGATACCGATGCCGGGGCCGTAGATCTCTGTAAGTCCGTAGATGTCATAAAGCTCTATTCCAAGCTCTCTTGCTATATATTCCCTCTTCTTATCGCTCCATCTTTCGGACCCTATAACGCCTTTTGTAAGCTTTATCTTATCCCTTATTCCGCGCTTGTTGATCTCCTCTGCAAGAAGGAGCGCGTAGCTTGATGTTGCGCAGATGACCGTGGTCTCAAGATCCTGCATCATCTGAAGCTGCTTTTCGGTATTGCCCGGGCCCATGGGAACCGCCATGGCGCCAAGCCTTTCGCAGCCCGCCTGAAAACCTATGCCCGCGGTCCAAAGGCCGTATCCGGGAGTTATCTGTATCCTGTCCTTTTTTGTTATGCCGGCCGTCTCATAGCATCTTGCAAACATTTCCGCCCAGTCATCGACATCCTTCTTGGTATAGGGAATGATGACGGGTTTTCCCGTGGTACCTGATGATGAATGGATCCTTACGACCTCTTCGTCCGGCACAGCCTGTATTCCCAAAGGATAAGCATCTCTAAGCTCTGCCTTGTCGATAAAGGGGATCTTTTCAAAATCCTCCTGGCTTTCTATTCCGTATATTCCGTGCTCTTTAAGCATCTTTCCGAAAAAGCTTTCGGAAGCGATAAGTCTTTTTATCTGCGCGTCTATCAGTTTTATCTGATTCTCATTCAGCTTCATTTAATTCTCTCCTCCTGTCCTGATACCTGTTTCAAATGCCTTTATATTTGCCTCAAGGAACTTTGGCGGAACACGCTTTTCTATCTCCTGCCTGATAAGATCCGTTTCTATACCAAGCCTTCCGCTTCCCGCGGCAACGCCAAGCATGGCGATGTTCAAAAACTTTGCAGACGGAAGGCAGCCGCCGTCAAATACTATGCAGCCGGTATTCTTTTTAAGGTATCCGATCATTTCGCTTCCGTCATACCCGGATGTATTAAGCGCTTCTGTTATAGGCATGACCGGCACCCTGTTGACTATCACAAGGCCGTCTTTTTTAAGATAGGCAAGGTTCCTTACGGCTTCCGCCGGCTCAAATGCGAGTATCATGTCGGCCCCATGCAAAGGTATGAGGGGCGAATATGCCGTCCCGATCCTTACATGGCTCGTTACCGAGCCGCCTCTTTGTGCCATGCCGATGGTCTCGGCCGAATGAACGGAATATCCTTCATTCATGGCTGCCGCAGCGATTATCTTGGAAGCAAGGACCGTTCCCTGTCCGCCGACTCCGCATAAAAGTATGCTCTTATTCATTTGCGGCACCTCCGATCGCATCTACGGGGCATACATGTCTGCAAAGTCCGCAGCCCGTGCAAAGGTTTTCGTCTATCTTCACCTGACCGTCCTCTGTGACAAGCGCGGGGCAGCCAAGCTCGCGGATGCATTTCTTGCAATTTATGCATTTTTCGCTAACCTTACATTTACCGGCAGGCTTTGAAAGCGCTATGCAGGGCGACTTGAATATTATGGCCTTTACGCCTTTTTCCGCGGCGCATTCCTTTACGGCATTTACAGCCGCGTCAAGATCTAAGGGATCGACCGTTACGACCTTCTTTAGGCCTATAGCCTCAAGGATCGCCTTTATATCTATTTTTTCAACTATATCGCCCATCATGTTGCGGCCTGTGCCGGGATGGGGCTGATGTCCGGTCATTGCCGTGGTCGAATTATCGAGTATGCAGACGATGATATCCGCCTCGTTATATACCGCATTGACCACGCCGGTGATGCCCGATGCAAAGAATGTGGAATCCCCGGCAAAAGCAAAGCAGGTGCAGTCATCCTCCATATGATAAAAGCCCTGCGCCATCGTGATGCCGGCGCCCATGCAAAGGCAGGTGTCCACCATGTCAAGCGGAGCGGCATTTCCAAGCGTGTAACAGCCTATATCTCCGCAGAAGACCGCTTTTTTGCCCTTCATGGCCTGCTTTACCGCATAAAACGATGCCCTGTGAGGACAGCCCGCGCACAATACGGGAGGTCTTACGGGAAGGGACGGAACATCCTTTGCTTCCTCCGTACTTTCAGGCGCGATATCAAAAAATGCTCCGAGGATCTTTTCCGCTGCATTTGCGGAAAGTTCGCCGCTTGAGGGCACAAGGCCGTCAAGCTTTCCGGATACCTTTATATCAAGATGATGCTTTCCGGCAAGTCTTAATATGTTTTCTTCAAGGAAGGGACTGAGCTCTTCAAAACAGATGACCTCATCCGTTCCTTCCAAAGCTTTAAGCACAAAATCATCGGGGAAAGGAAAAGGCGTTCCGACCTTGATGATCTTTATGTCCGGATCGTCTTTTAAGAATTCCTTGGCGTAGGCATAGGATACACCGCCCGTTACTACAGCCTTTGAAGATGCCCCCTCGCAGGTATTAAACGGTGTGTCCGAAAATTCGCGCGATATCACTGCATTTCTTTTTTCTATCATCGCGTGATTTTCAAAGGAAAGTCTTGGGAAAATGACCCACTTTTTAGAATCCTTTACAAAACCTTCGTATTCCTTTTTGTGGTATTCTTCCGGGACGTCTATTGATGCATATGCGTGGCATATTCTTGTTGTAGGGCGAAGAAATACCGGTGTGTGGTATTTTTCCGAAAGCTCATAGGCAGCCCCTACCATATCGAATGCTTCCTCCGGAGAAGAAGGATCGAATACAGGCACACGGGCAAATTCCGCAAATCTTCTGCTGTCCTGCTCTGTCTGTGATGATATGGGCCCCGGATCGTCCGCCGATACGACTATCATGCCGCCCTTTACGCCCACGTAGGCAAGAGACATAAGAGGGTCCGATGCCACGTTGAGTCCGACCTGTTTCATTGTGACCATGGTCCTCGCACCGCTGTAGCTTGCCGCCGCAGCGACCTCCATGGCTGCCTTTTCGTTTACCGACCATTCCACATGCACGCCGTCATGCTCAGCCTTTGAAACGGTCTCTATTATCTCGGAAGACGGTGTGCCCGGATACCCGGCTATAAGACCTATGCCGGATGAGAGAGCACCTAAGGCTATCGCACCGTTTCCCATAACATACTGTTTCATTTAGATCACCTTCATACCGCCGTATTTACGTATCATAAGAACCTTGCATGAACCTTCCCCGAAAAGAGAGTCCATAGCCTTAACATAATCCTTAACTGCCTCTTTTTTAACAAATGCCTGAATAGTGCCGGCAAAGCCTCCGCCGTGAACACGGCATACACCTCTGCCGCCTGCAAGCTCCTCCTCGCTCACGAGGAGCGCCAGAGAAACATTCTGATGCATCACATCCGCATTTGTGTATACGTTCTGCAGGAATTTGAAGGACGAATCTCCGGATGCCTTTACGGTAGCAAGGAATTCATCTATGTTTTCGTTTTTAAGCGCTGCTACTTCTTTTCTTACACGCTCGTTTTCGCTAATAAAATGGAGAGCGCGAAGGACTGCCCTGTCGCCGCACTTTTCCCTGATCTCGCTTACCCTGCCAAGGATCATTTCGCTTGTGATGCCAAGAAGCACTTCCTGTCCAAAGCATGCGGCAACCGACTTCATCTCTTTCGGTATCGCGGCATAATCCGCCGTAAGATCCGCATGCGAGCCTTTGGTATCCGTTATGCAAAGGCAGTAGCCTGCCTTGCTCATGTCAAATGACACTTTTTCGATCACCGGGTTCTTAGGATCTGCAAAATCTATATGCACAAGATTTCCCACCGAGCATGCCATCTGATCCATAAGGCCGCAGGGTTTACCGAAATAAACGTTTTCCGCATACTGGCCTATTATGGCATTTGTCACAGCATCAAGCTTTCCGTCATTGTAAAGGCAGGATATGATGACACCTATTACAGTTTCAAAAGCAGCTGATGACGAAAGCCCCGCGCCTATCAAAACATCGCTCGTTATAAACGAATCAAAACCGCCTATCTTAAAGCCCCTGTCCAAAGAGCCCTTAAGTACGCCCTTTATAAGTGCTATGGTGGTTCCTTCTTCGCTGTCATTTTTCTCTATGTCCGATGTGTCTATTGTGACCATGGGGTAATCATCCGATACTATCCTGATGATACCGTCATCCTTTTTTGCGGTAAATGCTATGGCATCTAAATTGATGGATGCGGCAAGCACTTCCCCGTGCTGATGGTCTGTGTGGTTGCCTCCTACCTCGCTTCTGCCGGGTGCGGAAAAAATACTTATTTCTTCGTCGCCGAAAAGAGATACAAATCTGTCTGCGGCTTTTTCATATCTTTCCTTTAACTGCCCGAGTCTTCCCTCGTCGACATAGATGTCATTAAGTAAATTGTCATATTCTCCGCTTCGGAGATTTTTCTTTATTTCTTCGGTGCGCATTTTTTTTCCCTTCCAAACTATTACCCCGATCAAGGACCGGGGTAATGATCAAAGTTTTTTCTTTACTCTAAGTATGTTTTTTCCGTCTCTGTACTCATACTCGATCTCGTCCATTGTCTTTTTGACCATAAAGATACCAAGACCTCCTATACCTCTTTCTTCGGCAGAAAGGGTTATGTCGGGATCTTCGTTTTCCAGAGGATTATACGGTTTCCCGTGGTCGAGGAACGTGATGACGACTTCGGGTGAATCGGGGTCCACCTCAACTCTTACAGTCGCCGGCCCTTTTTCAGGCTCGTAAGCATACCTTGCAATATTGCTGAACAGCTCATCTACAGCGATATTGATCTGCATCATAGCCTTCGGAGGGCAATCGACCCTCTCGAGTTCGGCATCAATGAAATCCGTTACCGTCTCTATGTTATCCAGTGTAGCATCAACTGTTATTTCTTTCATGGGCCTAAAGTCTCCGCTTCAGTTTTCGATGGTAAGAATGTCGGCAAATCCTGTGATATCAAATATCTCCATGATGGTCTCGTTAACGTTTAATACCTTCATGCTTCCCTGCTTGTTCATGGTCTTCTGTGCGGAAAGAAGGACTCTGAGGCCTGCAGATGAAATGTATTCAAGATCAGCGAAATCCATTGCAAGATCTGTAACGCCGTCAAGCGAAGCCTTAAGCTCTTCCTCGAGCTGAGGAGCGGTAGTTGTGTCAAGTCTTCCGTCTACCTTTATTTTGAGGAAGCTGCCTTCTGCTGTCTTATTTATGTTCATAACATTTCTCCTTTTCTTAAAAGATACTTTTTTGTGAGCGCCTTTTTAAGCCACCCTCATCTGATATTAATAATAATGGTATTCTTATACTTTGTCAATCATAAACGCGCGATATCATCCCTTATATTCGCATCTTGCGACGCCTGTTCTTATTGCAGCTTCCCTTGCGGCAGCCGCAACCGCGTCTCTTACCCTCGGGTCGAATGCCGCGGGAAGGATATATGTGGGTGAAAGCTCCTCATCGCTGACAAGACCGGCAAGCGCATAAGCCGATGCTATCTTCATCTCGTCATTTATATCCGAAGCCCTTACATCAAGAGCGCCTCTGAAAATACCGGGGAAGCAGAGCACGTTATTTACCTGGTTGGGATAGTCCGATCTGCCTGTCGAAACGACTGCCGCTCCTGCCGCGATAGCCTCTTCGGGGAAAATCTCCGGCGTGGGGTTTGCGCATGCAAAGATGATCGGATCCTTTGCCATGGTCTTGATCATATCTCCGGTAAGCGTTCCCGGTGCGGATACGCCGATAAATACATCGGCTCCCTTTATGACGTCGGCAAGCTTTCCCTTTTCGCACGCCCGGTTCGTTATCTCGGCCATCTCTTCCTTTATGGGGTTAAGACCCTCACGGCCCTTGTAGATAGCGCCCGTGCGGTCTGTCATGATGACATTCTTAAGTCCCATCGACATAAGAAGCTTTATTATGGCGATGCCTGCAGCGCCTGCTCCCGATGTCACTATCTTTACATCCTCGATCTTCTTTCCAACGATCTTTAATGCATTTATAAGACCCGCAAGTGTGATGACTGCGGTTCCGTGCTGGTCATCGTGGAAGATGGGAATATCGCATACCTGCTTTAATCTCTTTTCTATCTCAAAGCATCTGGGTGCGGAAATATCCTCGAGATTGACTCCGCCGAAGCTTCCCGCAAGAAGCTCTACCGTCTTAACGATATCGTCAACGCTCTTTGAACGAACGCAAAGAGGGATCGCATCCACTCCGCCGAACTCCTTGAAAAGGACGCATTTGCCCTCCATTACCGGCATGCCGGCCTCCGGGCCGATATCTCCAAGCCCGAGAACTGCAGTTCCGTCAGTAACGACGGCAACCGTGTTCCAGCGTCTTGTAAGCTCGTAGCTTTTGTTTATATCCTTTTGTATCTCAAGGCAGGGCTGTGCAACGCCCGGTGTGTAAGCAAGGCTGAGCGCCTCTTTTGAGTCTACCTTTGCCCTTGATGTAACTTCAAGTTTTCCCTTCAGCTCATAGTGGAGCTTTAAGGATTCTGCTGCGTAATCCATTTTTTGTTCCTCCGAATATCACGTATGGGCGGGCAAAAGCCCGCCCATACGATATAATACTCTAAACTTGCGAAAAAATCAATTACAATCCGTATGTTACAATAAATCTTGCAATTATGGTCGCCGCTTCGGCTCTGGTTATGTCATCGCCCGGCTTAAGGTCGCTTCCGTTTCCGATAAGGCCGTGTACATAGCCCCAGTTGACTTCTGTCTTTGCCCAGCTTGCAACCGCTGTGGCATCCGCCTTTTCAAGGTATGCCTTCTTGTTCTTTACGCTTACATCAAGGCCCTTTGCCTGAGCATATCTGTATAGCATTACCACGAATTCCTGTCTTGAGATGTTGTCAAGAGGATAGAAATTTCCGTCGCTTCTTCCTGTCGTGATTCCTTTATCCTTGCCCCAGATACAAGCCTTCTTGTAATATCCGCCCGTAACATCGGGGAAGGGAGCGTCGGATGTTTTTACCTTAGGCTGTCCGTCAAGCTTCCAAAGGAGAGTTATCATCTCGCAACGAAGGAGAGGATCTGCGACTCCGAAATTGGGTTCTGAGGAGTACCCGGTCATTGCGCCGCGGAATGACGCATAGCCTACATATCTTGTATACCATGATGTCTTTACGCAGTCCTCAAAAGGATTCTCCTGCCATACAGCATAAAGGGTTACGTCCTCATCATCTTCATATGTGAAAGGATAGACGATGGTGTAATCGGGCTTCTTGGCATTCTTATCTTTTGCAAAGCCTACGCAGAAGTAGCCTTCCCTTGTAGGGATCTGCTTGTCGGTAAGAGCTATCTCAAGATCCTCGCCGCGTTTTTTGGTCTTTGCCTTAGGAGCATTGGTGCCGCCGTTTGCGTCAAATGTTACCGTATAGGTGGCAGGTTCTACATATCCGAGTTCGTGATCGCCGACCTCTGTTTTTCCCTTGAACACCTTTACATACAGATATTTACCGATATCCTTCTTTACAGGGGTGTAGTTTCTGCCGGTCGCGCCCTTTATCTTAGCTCCTACTTCTGTCCTGGTATAGTCTTCCTCTTCGATCACGTTCATGTAATACCACTGATAGGTAAGACCTGTGGCGTCTTCGGGCGCTATATCAAGCACTATTTCCTGACCTACCACTGTGTCACATCCGTGTCCTACGCCGTCAAGCGGTGTGACATATGCTGTTTTGACGGGTTTTCCCGCATATGCAGTATCTGTCTCGTAGGTACGGGCATAGATCACATATTCGGTCGCAGGTGTGAGATTCTCGTAGTCAATGGTTCCTTCGGTGCCTTCAAGTCTCTTTGCCTTTGTCCAATCAGGCTTTTCACCTTTTTTTGCAATGACATATTCCTGACCGTAGATGATATTGAAAAATGAATCCATGCAGGTGACGCTTACAGCATCGGACATTGCCATCATTATTTCGGCTGGCTTTGCTTCCGCACCGGCTGCCTTGTCAACCTTTATTTCAACATAGGCTGTTGTACCGCAGAAGCCAAGCGCTACCATTTCATCATCAAGTGTCAGCGCATGGTCCGAATAATCTTCGCTGTCTATCGTTACTGTGTACTGACCCGGATCCAATACAAATACTTCGCCGTCTTCGTAAAGAGCCGAAAGCTCAAGGCCTGCAGGATCGAATTTTTCACCCACATAGTACGATGTCTTATCGGGATCAACCGTGACTCCAAGACCAACCAGCGGAACATATTCGTAATCAAGTCTCCGGTAATCGCGTCCGTATTCTTCTTCACTGCCATAGTGATCTGCCTCAAGGACAAGCGTAAAGTCTCTGTTTATCTTGTCGGTGAATGTAACAGGGTATCCTATCTTTGCTCCGTTTTCATCTTTAACGGGGTGCTTTGTATCGACTGTGATGAAATCTTTAAGTTCCTCAAATTTATCTTCCTGCGTCTCATCATCCCAATAGAAGCTGTATTTCTTTGCTGCTCTGACTTTGACAGTGCTGAATTTTGTAGCATAGGGCGCACGTAATCTGTCTTCCTTTTCGAAATCAGAATCCACCCACGCAAGAACATAACGCTGTTTTTCGATACCCTGATATACCTTGCCGCCAAACTCTATAGTATCGGCACTGCGGTCTTCAGGGTCCGAATAAATACCAAGACCGGGAAGATAAACGCCTCCTATCCAGACAGGGCCGTACTCATCATCGCCGTCCCACAGGCAAAGAGCATCTCCTTCACCCTTGATCTTAAGGAGCATATATCCATCCTCATTTGAAACATCTATAAGATCCGAAGGAGTAAGCAATGCAGTCGGTTCGTCCGAAGGATATAAGAGCTGACCGTCGCCAAGAATAAATTTGCCTGTCTGCCTGTCATATCTGTTTTCATCATCAAGTATCCATTCGAAATATTCAAACTGACCTGTTTCTTCATTAAACCAGCCAAGGTCTTCCTTAGTGTATGCTTTAAACTTTTCAAGTTCTTCGGGGCTGTAGAATTCTGTTATTAAGCCGGGGAAAAGCATGAAAATTCTGTATTCTTCGCCGGCAACCATAAACTCTCCAAGGTCGGTTCGCAGACGGTCTTCACCTATCACCGATATATATCTTTCGTTCTGTCTAAGGAATTGTATATAGCCCCACGCATCTCGCACCATGGTCGAAAAAGCTCGGAATTCCAAGTCCCCCTTAAGGCCTGCAATGTATATCTCATACCACCCTTCCATTTCATCAACAGGCTTTATACTGAATATAACATTTCCGCCCACCTCTATCTTATCATTATCATCCAGCTTATAATAGCCGTCATAATCTTCTTCGGCATCATAAGGGCGATACCATACTTCAATAAAGTCGAAGGTGGAGTTTCCCTGTTCATCAAGAGGCGTATAAAGATACATAGGTCCATCTCTGGTTATTCCTTCCAGCCATCTGCCCCTCATACTGTCATCGCTGTCCGGACGATACCCGTCTCTGATATGATTGAAGAATGAGACTTCACCGGGCTGCTTGAAGAATCCGCAGCAGTCCATATTAACTTCTATGACCACGCCCTCTTCCCTGAGTTTGCGGTTATCCTCATTATATTCGTCCGTAAGCCCCTTTTCGGTTATAAGATATCTTCCTTCAAGGTCGGGAATAAAAGTGAAATACTCGTCATCCTCGCTGTTTACCAGTATTTTCGCTTTAGTCGCTATGGACTCTAAGAATTTTTCTGTGCCCGTTTCGGCATCATAATATGATACCCTTGGCTCCTGATCCGTTTTTCCGTAATATGTTACCTGAAGATCTTTGCTTGATATATCAGCTTTTTTTCCTTTGACCTCTTTTTCTATCTTATACATGCGTCCGGAAATGCCGCATCCCGTCCAATTGCGGGAATCATCATCATCCTTGAGTGTCCAGCCCTGATTTTCAGAGTCATAGAAAAGTTCATAGAGTGAAAGCCCTGTATGAAAACGCACTTCTATAACTACGCCCTGAGACCTGAGCTTTGCGTTTTCTTCGTTATCCTCATCGGTCAGGCCATTCTCGGTTATAAGATATTTCCCTTCCTTATCGGGCATAAATAACCAGCCCGATTCATCTTCGGAATTATTCATAAAATAGGCATTCGTTTCAATCGGCTTAGGGAAACTGTCCTCACCTGTCTCATCGTTATGAATTGTCCTTCTGGGGTCATCCACTTCGCCGTAATAGGTGATCTGAATATCATTTACGGTGATAGGCTGCTGTACACCCTTGACCTCTTTTTCGATCCGGATCATCTTTCCGTTTTCGTCCGAATCTACCCAGTCACGCGGGCGTTCATTTTCATCATACACCCATTTTTCGCCGTCCCAGTAGGGCTCAAAAGCAGAAAGGCCTGTATGTAGCCTTAAGCTAAGGCCCACAGCCGCATCCGAATTAGTAAATATGCGGTCTTCGCCCTGCTTATGCTTGTCTACTTTAAGGGCTCCCTTTGAGATTATATACTCTCCGGGCTCGGCATCTTCTATCCTAAAGAGTCCTTCCGTTTCCGTTTCGACTATCTTTGTGGTCGTAGCGGTCCTTGTATCGTTCGGTACCCATCTGATATCATCGTTTCCGCTTTCTATCTGCCACCGGGCAAATGTGACATCCATGCCGAAATAGCTGATGACCAGATCGTTTGCATCCGTGATGAATACCGGTTCTGTTTCCTGATCAACGACTATTTTGTCATCTTCCCACCTATACGGTATCCACACAAAGAAATACCTTTGTTCTTCCCATGTACCGTCAAAATCACGATAGTCGTAATCTCTCCAGTCGCCGGCAAACTCGCTGACATTTGAAACGGTAAGTGTGTCCTGCAGTTCTTCAAAATTCAGTCTGCCGTATCTGCTGTCTATGACATACTCATTCTGGCCGCCATCGTACCACATGTTTCCCGACCAGAGCCCGTACCTTGTTCCTTCATTCCAGTCCTGCCCTTCATCCTGCCATACTGCCGCAAGGCCGCTTGCAGGGAGCATACCGACTATCATCGAGGCTGAAAGCCCGAAGGCCGCGATCTTCTTTGATGTGCTTATGGATCTTCTCATAATTACCCTCCTTTTTTGCATTATATGATTTGCACACGCAGTACCTTTTTACTCAAATGAGAAAAAGGAAACTCTAAATCGATTATACTCTCTGCCATATACAAAATGCAACGACTTTATATTTATTTAATTATTTAAGAAACTTATACAGAGTTTGGTAAAACGTCTTAAGAATGCAGGATGGGGGTATTACCGGGCGGATTTTCTCTTTGACCGGGATCTGTAAAAAAAAGCAAAAACGGGGCTGTAAAAAAACTGCCCCGTTTTTATGTATCAATTGTCATAGATCATTACGGTAACGCCATCTTCGGTGCCTTCAACCGCAGCCAAAAGCGGCCTTTCTTCAAGATATGCGTATGCTTTGCTGTCGGTCACTATCTGCGGGCGCCAGCCCGATTCGTCACGGCAGCTGTTGTCTATAAAAATGCGGCATTTCTGCCCTGTGCTGTCTATTCCTTCAAGCATATATCTTGCAGAGAGGTTCGCATCCTTTCCTTCTTCAAAACGCTGGGTGTCGCAGGCGTATGGCAGCACTATGCCTTCAAATATTTTGCCTGAAGCGCTTCCGGTAAAAGGTACCATGTTTACTGCAGAGTTTTTTCCTTTTACGTATAAAGGCTCAAGACATTTTACATTTATCGTCAGCAGCAGTTCTTTCATGCGAGCGCCTTATCTATTGCCTTTGAAAACTGATCGGCGCAGGATGTGCCCTTCATTCCGCAAAGATTTCCGCGAAGTATATCTGCAGTTTCCAAAGCATCCTTTCCTTCAACTAGTCTGCCGATGGCCTTAAGATTGCCGTTGCAGCCTCCCGTAAATACAACATTGTGAAGCCTGTTCTCATCATCGATATCAAAATCTATCTTTACCGCGCAGACCCCGTTTGTTCCAGAGGTTATATGTCTCATCTTCTATTCTATCTCCTTTCAAATTCATTCAGTGCAAGCAGCATCCCCGCCACTGCCTCTTTATCATACAGCTTAAGGCCCTTTCTGTCAAATACTGCCATCGCATTTCCGTAACCTTTGTGCAGTCCGTTGTCCCAGTAGCAAAGGCGTATGCCAAGAGATGTGGCCTTTGCCACCGTGTATTCAAGACATTTTACTCTTTCTGCGTCATTGTTTTTATCGACGGTTCCAAATTCGTTCAGCGAAACAGGTATACCGTTTTTGATGAACTTTTCGTAGTTTTTATAAAGCCTTTCGTCTATGGGGCCAGTGGATGCTGTGTCGCCGATATCAAATGTCGTGTCATTTGCACCATGCTCTAAGTAGAAGGCAAAATGCGCGGGTGAATACATATGCACTGCCACCATAAGTCTGCCGGCGGCTTTGTCAATGGGAAGCTTAAACCCGTCCCAGCATACGCCTTCGGTAGAGGTTGCGTAACCGGGGATCACAAGACATCTTTCAAAATTGTTTTCCCCGGATGATCGGACTGTCTGTACAAACACCTGATTGAGCCGGTTTATGTTTTCCATGGCGCTAACGCAACCCTTATCGCCAAGATCGGGCGTCCATTCGTAAGCCGCGCGCGGAACGCGGATCTCGTTCATTGATTCAAAAAGGAGCTTATCTGCCGGAAATTCCTTAAAGCTTTCCGATACTTGAGCCCAGATATTTTTCATAAAGGCAAGGGATCTTTCTATATTTGCATCATCCGGCAAAAGAAAGCCCTCACAGATGTCGTGATGCGTGTTCAATATGACATACATATCCTCATCCATGCACCATCCTACGACCTCTTTTATTCTGTTCATCCATGCGCTGTCGACTTCATCGTTGCTTCCGCTAACATGAATGTGCCACGAAACAGGAAGCCGCAGGGTCTTAAAGCCAAAACCTTTTATTGCTTTTATCATATCCCTTGTCGTATGGGGATTATACCACGCAAGTTCTGTTTCAAGCCCGGAAAGATCGCTTCCCTTCCTTGGGATGGCATCAAAGGAATTGCCAAGATTAAAGCCCAGCCCCATATCATCGGATATTTTTTGAGCAAAAGTCCTCGGTTCGTCTCCCCAACCGGAAAATGTCTCTCCGTCCTTTAATACCGCTTCCCTTAATTTTTCTTTATCCAACATATCGTCCCCCTGTATGCTCATATTCTAAGTTTACCTTACCCTGCGTTATAACACGCCCTATGTAAACATTGTATCATACCCGGTTTCTATTGCAATAATAAATCCTCTTAAAACAGATATCCGATCATGCATATCTGTTTTAAGAGGGGCTTTGCTGATATCAACCGTTTTTTTTTGCCGTAAAATATTTATAAATCTCCCGCGAAATTTAACTGGATTTTTAAGCGCAGATATGATATATTGACATTCCATCGGCTTTTGCCGTTTTAATATGCTTTTCACCACCAAAGAGGTTTAATATATGGTTCAGACAGTTGTTACCTGTTATCTTATAATAATGTCCGTCATTGGCTTTTTCCAGATGATGACAGACAAGAAAAAATCCCGGAAGCACATGTGGAGGATCAGCGAGAGGACCCTTCTGCTCACCGCAGCCCTTGGGGGCGCGCTTGGCAGCTGGATCGGCATGTATCTGTTCCGCCACAAGACCAAACATCCGAGATTTTATATCTGCGTGCCTTTGTTTCTTGTAATTCAGGCACTTATTTATGTGCTTTATTTTTATGTAATCTGAAAAACGTTTTAAGTTCACGCATCTATTCCGGAATAATACTTTTCAAGGTGCGGCCTTGCAGCCACATAAAACCCTTCAAGACCCGGATCAAAATGTTTGCCCATACCCTCCATTATTATGGAATCCGCCTTTTCAAAGGACATTTTTTCCTTATAAACACGTTTGCTCACAAGAGCATCATATACGTCCGCAATTGCCATTATACGTGCCTCAAGGGGTATTTCTTCTCCTTTAAGGCCTTCGGGGTATCCGGTTCCGTCCCATTTTTCATGATGAAAATGAGCTACATTTTCGGCAACTATCTTGAAGCTT
>JAEEGF011074789.1_pt1 | contig 39825 bp, 32 predicted proteins | sample 9134171 | NCBI WGS metagenome assembly JAEEGF01 (sample SAMN16246542, study PRJNA631951) | gut metagenome | biome: gut microbiome; feature: rumen; material: AP-attached | host: Bos | place: Iran: Karaj | collected 2018-10 | reverse complement strand
CTATGCGGCAGCGTCGGGATCCCGCCCCAGTGTGCGCACTGGGGCACCCCCCTTTAGGCAAGGGGGGCTATGCGGCACAGCGTTGGGATCCCGCCCCAGTGTGCGCACTGGGGCACCCCCCTTTAGGCAAGGGGGGCTATGCGGCAGCCTCAACAGCGGGGCCGCACCGGGTCAGTTCGGGAGCTTGATGCCGCGCCAGCCGGCGACCTCACACTGGTCTGAACGGTTATTTCCTATGGCGACAACCGTGCCGTCGGAGCGCAGCCCCACCGTGTGAGAGCCCCCGGCGGAGACGGCCACCACGTCCGTCCAGCCGCTCACCTCGCACTGGCCCTCGTCGTTCAATCCCACGGCGACAACGGTGCCGTCGGCCCGCAGCCCCACCGTGTGAAATTCCCCGGCGGAGACGGCTACCACGTCCGTCCAGTCGCTCACCTCGCACTGGCCGTATTTGTTATATCCCACGGCGACCACCGTGCCGTCCACCCGCAGCCCCACCGTGTGATAGCCCCCGGCGGAGACGGCCACCATGTCCGTCCAGCCGCTGACCGCGCACTGGCCGCTACCTTTATTTCCTGCGGCGACCACCGTGCCGTCCGACCGCAGACCCACCGTGTGCTCCTCCCCGGCGGAGATGGCCACGATGTCCGTCCAGCTGCTGACCGCGCACCGGCCGCTACCTTTATTTCCTACGGCGACCACCGTGCCGTCCGACCGCAGCCCCACCGTGTGCCAGCCCCCGGCGGAGAGGGTCTCCCGCTGGGTGATCTGGCCCCACAGGGCAAAGCTGCGGTCCCGGGAATCCCGGTAATCCCTGATCTCATCAAAGGCCCGGGCCGCCGCGTAGGTATCGCCCGAGGCGGCAAGCGTCTCGGCGCTGGCATAGGCCTCGGCGTTGCGCGCTTCGGTCTGGGCCTCTCTGGTGCGCTCGATCTGCGCCGGGGCGTCCCTGTAGTCCCCCAACGCCTGGAATGCGGCGATGGCCTTCTCATACTGCCCCGCCTCCGCCAGTTCCAAGGCCTTGGCATAGGCCTCGGCGTTGCGCGCCTCGGTCTGGGCCGCTCTGGTGCGTTCGATCTGCTCTGGGGCGTCCTTGTAGTCGCCCAGGGCCTCAAAGGCGGCAATGGCCTCCTCATACTGCCCCGCCTCCGCCAGCTCCAGCGCCTTCTGATAGCGGCTGTTGGGGATCAGCACCTTCGTGGCCAGGAAAAAGCCGGCCACGAGAAGGAGCAGGATGGGCAGGGTGACGGCAAGCGCCTTTTTGGTCTTCTTCGCCTTGGCCTGGGCGGCGGCCCGCTCTTCCGCGGCCTTCTGCTCCGCGGCCTCCCGCGCCGCCCTCTCTTCGGCCAGACGCCGATCCCGGGCGGCCTTCAGCTCCTCCGGGTCAAGGGCCAGCAGCTCGTCCCAGGCCTTGCCGCAGCGGTGGCAGCGCTCTTCCGCCTGGCCGTTGACGGCGCCGCAGGCGCAGAACCAGAGATCTTTTTCTTCTGCGGGCATCCGAACCGTGTCCGCGCCGAAGCGCAGCCGGTACTGCTTCGCAAGCTCCGCATCTTTCAGGGCTTGCTCCGGCGTCTCCGCCGCAGTCAAGGGTTCCCAGGGGGTCTCCGGCCCTGTCCAGGTGCTCTTGTCCGCGAAGATGACCTCCGTCACCGCGGCGGTGAAGGCCCGGGCGGAGCTCTGGGGAAGGGGGATCGGGTTCTTCGCCCCGAATTCCGCGTCCCGCTCCGCGTTCAGATCCAGATAGTCATAGGACAGCGCTTCGCCCAGGGGCCGGTCCGCCGAGTCCAGGGGGACGAGCCGCACCGTCGCCGCCCGGATCGCTTTCGGCCCGATGGCTTTCAGCTTGAGCTGGGCGATCAGCTTGCCGCTCTGCGTGTCCTTCAGCAAGGCGCCCGCCGCCAGGAGCAGGGGCGCTCCCTCCGTATAGAGATTCTCCGCCAGGCTGAACACCCGGCTGTACCGCTCCGCCATTTTCAAAGCCTCCGTTCTATTTTTTCGTTCTTCGTCTTCTCAAAACGCAAAACTCAAGTCTCAAAACGATTCTCACAGCTCCCGGATGATCCTGTCCGCCACCTCCAGGCAGAGGGCGGAGGTGTGGGCCAGAGCGGTGCCGAAGTCCTCGCCCCCCTGGGTCAGCCCGTCGGAGACGGTCTTGATGAGCAGGCAGGGCACGCCGGCCCGGTCGCAGGTCAGCACCACGGCGGCGGCCTCCATCTCGCAGATGTCGGCGCCCCAGCGCGTGTGCAGGGCGCTCTTGGCGGTCTCCCCGGCCACAAACTTGTCGCCGGAGGCGCAGGTCACCCGCTTGAGCTCGGGGCAGAGCGCCGTGGCCTTGTCGATGAGCTCCGGCGCGGGGCGCAGAAACTCGTCCGGATAGCCCATGTACTGCCCGGGCAGGCAGTGGTCGTACTCCACGGTGTCAAAGTCGTAGTGCACCACCTTTTCCACCACGCAGGTCTTGGTCTGGGCCATCTCCGCGGTGAGGCCGCCCACCACGCCGAAGTTCACGATCATCTCCACCTCATAGCGGTCGATGAGCAGCTCCGCTGCAGCCGCCGCGGCGATCTCCCCCGCGCCGGAGCGCAGCACGTAGAGCTCGTATGCGCCCATGTTGTACAGGTGCATCTCAAAGCCGTGGCGCGTCTCCACCCGCTCCGCCGTCCCATAGCGGCGCAGCACCGCGTCCATCTCCACCGCAACCAGCATACCGATTTTTTTCATTTCCAATCTCCTTTCCTTATAGGCTCCCCTGCCTAAGGGGAGCTGGCGCGTCAGCGCCTGAGGGGTTTTCCCTTCCTTGTAGCCTCCCCTGCCTAAGGGGAATTGCGGGCTCCCGCCGCCGGCGGCGGAAACAGGGAGCCCGGAATTTCCGCAGCGGTCGAAAAATGCGAGGATCAGCGGAAGCCCGACGCATTTTTCGGGCACCGCAAGGCGGAGGTGGCATCCGCCGTCTCCCGCCCTAAAGGACTAGCTTCGCGTCGCAAGGCGGATGACGGAGGGGTTTTCCTTTCCTTATAGGCTCCTGCAAGCCGCAGGGACGAGCATTGCTCGCCCGTTCACCGACGTGGTGCAAGATCCGCGGACGACCAATGGTCGTCCCTACGGGGTGCTTCGCAGCTAACAGGCTTGGAACAAAGCACACACACCAGCAAATATTCAACCATTCCGAATTCCGAATTCCGAATTCCGAATTTCTCCCGTGAGTCTCTCCCCGTCCACGCCGGTGATCTTCACGTCCAGGAGCTGCCCCTGCAATCCCTGCTGGGGCACCTTCACCAGCACATAGGTGTCGCTGTGGCCCAGGCTCCCCTCCTCACCGGTCTCAAAGAGCACGGGCAGGGTTTGCCCCACGCTCTCTTCCAGATAAGCCCGGTGCATCCCCTCGGCCACCTGCTGAGCCTCATGGGCGCGGGCTGCCTTCACGGCGTGGGTGCACTGGTTCGGCATGGCGTCCGCCGGGGTGCCGGGGCGCCGGGAATAGGGGAAGATGTGCATGGCCGAAAAAGCGCATTGCTCGATAAAGGCCAGGGTCTCGGCCTGGTCGGCCTCCGTCTCCCCGGGAAAGCCGGTGATGAGATCGCAGGTCAGAGCGCAGCCGGGGAAATACCGGCGCAGCAGTTCGCAGCGCTCCAGGAAGAAGGCCGTGTCGTACTTGCGGTTCATGGCCTTCAGCGTCCGGTCGCAGCCGGACTGGAGGGACAGGTGGAAGTGCCGGCACATCTTGCCGGTCTCAGCCAGGCGGCGGCAGAAGTCCTCCGTGATCACCGTGGGCTCCAGGGAGCCCAGGCGGATGCGCATGTCCCCGGCCTCCGCCGCCACGGCCTCGATGCAGTCGGCAAGGCCGGGCTTTCCCGGCAGATCCACCCCGTAGGAGGCCACCTCGATGCCGGTGAGCACCAGCTCCCGGAAGCCCTCCTCCCGGATCCGGGCGGTCTCCGCCGCGGCGTCGGCCAGGGGCAGGGAGCGGAGCCGCCCCCGGGTGTAGGGGATGATGCAGTAGGTGCAGAAATTCACGCAGCCGTCCTGGATCTTCAGCATGGCCCGGGTGCGGCCCTCCATGGCGCCGGCGGGCAGCTTCTCCAGCGTGCGGCGTCGGAAGGGCTCGTCGATGCTGCGGGCGCTCTCCCCCGCCGCCACGGCCTTTTCCACCGCCTCCACAAAGGCCATCCGATCCGCCGCGCCGAAGATCACCCCGGCGCCGATCTCCGCCGCCTCCTGGGGCTCCAGCTGGGCATAGCAGCCGCAGACGGCCAGCACCGCGCCGGGATTCTCGTCCCGCAGGCGGCGCAGGAGCTGCCGGGACTTGCGCCCGCTCTCCGCCGTGACGGCGCAGGTGTTCACGATCACGGCGTCTGCGATCTCCCCGGGGGCGCAGGGCGTGTGCCCGTGCTCCTGGAGCCTGGTCTCCATGGCCTGGGTCTCAAACTGGTTGACCTTGCAGCCCAAAGTCGATATAATATACTTCATACAATCACCTTTCAAAATAAGGGAAGAGATAAAAGTGAACAATGAAAAGAGTTGGTGTTCGCTTCGCGGACGGAATAGAATCATCTCCGCAGGCGATACCGTAATTCTTCATTTTTCATTCTTCATTTTTCATTCTCCGAAGGAGTAGTTATGCACTATCTTGACAATTCCGCCACCACGCAGGTCTGCCCCGAGGCGGCGCAGGCCGCGCTTCTGGCGATGACAGAGGTTTACGGCAACCCCAGCTCCACCCACACTCTGGGGCGGGAGGCGAAAAAGCTGCTGGACAAGAGCCGCAAGCAGGTGGCCGAGGCTCTGGGCTGCACGCCCGGGGAGCTGGTCTTTACCTCCTGCGGCTCGGAGAGCGACAACTGGGCCATCCTGGGCGGCGCGGAGGCCATGAAGCGCCGGGGGAAGCATGTGATTTCCTCCCTGGTGGAGCACGACGCCGTGCGCAGGAGCCTGGATGAGCTGGAGGCGCGGGGCTTTGCGGTCACTCGCCTCAAGCCGGAGAAAGACGGCTCCGTCGCTGTGCAGGCGGTGCTGGACGCCCTGCGGGAGGACACGGTGCTGGTGACGCTGATGCTCGTAAACAACGAGACCGGCGGCGTCACAGACATCGCCGGGGTCTCCCGCGCCCTGAAGGCGGCGGGCTCCCAGGCGCTGCTGCACACCGACGCGGTGCAGGGCTTTCTGAAAGTCCCCTTCTCCGCCAAAACCCTGGGGGCGGACATGATCTCGATCTCCGGGCACAAGATCCACGCGCCCAAGGGCGTGGGCGCCCTGTATCTCCGCAGCGGCCTGCGCCTCAAGCCCTTTATCCTGGGCGGAAGCCAGGAGGACGGGCGCCGGGCCGGCACCGAGGCTCTGCCCCAAATCGCGGCCTTCGGAGAGGCCTGCCGGGTGGGGAAGGCCGGCATGGCGGAGAATATCGCCCGGATGCGGGCGCTCAAGGAGCAGACTCTCCTTCGGCTGCAGCGGGAGATCCCGGAGCTGCGCTGGGTGGATTCCGCGGCGCCCCACATTCTCTCCGTCTCGCTGCCCGGCTGGCGCAGCGAGGTGCTGATGAACTTTCTGGAGGCCGGGGAGGTCTGCGTATCAAAAAGCTCCGCCTGCAAAAAGGGCGGGCGGAGTCATGTGCTGGAGGCCATCGGGCTGGACGCCCGGAGCATCGACGGTGCCATCCGCATCGGCCTCTCCCGCCTGACGACGGAGGAGGACATCGACGCGCTCTGCACCGGGCTCCGGGAGGCCCACGACCGTCTGGCGCACCGGTAAACCGGAGCGGCGGAGAGGGCTTTCCCCTCTCCGCCGGAGCCTGGAAGGGCTCAGGACTTGGGCTCTTCGGTCTTTTGTTTTTCCTTCGTCGGCTGTTCTCTGACCTTTTTCACTGCCTCCCGGGTCACGGGATCGATATGATCCAGATCCCGGTACTCTGCGGCCTCCACAGGGAGGTCGTTCTTTTTCAGCCGGGACTCGATCCGGTAGTTCAGGAAGGTGTAGATGACCACGAACACCGGCACGCCCAGGAGCATGCCTACGAAGCCGAAGAGGCCGGTGCCCATGACGATGGCGAAGAGCACCCAGAAGCCGGTGATGCCGATGGAGCTGCCCAGGATCTTCGGGCCGATGACATTGCCGTCCAGCTGCTGGAGGATGATGATGAAGATGATGAAGATCAGGCACTTGCCCGGATCCGCCATCAGGATGATGAAGGCGCTGGGCACGGCGCCGATGAAGGGGCCGAAGAAGGGGATGATGTTGGTGATGCCCACAATGGCGCTGACCAGCAGGGCGTAGGGCATGCGCAGGATGGCGCAGACGATGTAGCAGATCAGGCCGATGATGGCCGAATCCAGGAGCTTGCCGGTGATGAAGCCCATGAAGGTACGGTCGGTAAAGGCGATGGCGTCCCGGATCTGCTCAGCCTTCTCCACGGAAAAGACGCTGTAGAGCCAGCGGCGGAAGGCGGAGGTAAACTTCTCCAGATCAAAGAGGACATAGATGGAGACGATGATGCCGATGATCAGGTTATAGACCCCCAGCAGCACGCCCCAGGTGCCCTCCAGGAAGCTGGTCAGATACTCCAAGGCTGTCGGCAGCAGAGATTTGCCCCAGGAATTGATGTCTCCGGTAACCTCGTTGAGCGTCTGCCCGACGACCTCATAAATATCCGGGTGCGCCACCTGAAAGTCCGAGATATAGCCCGTCACCGTGCCGTAATAGACATCCCAGTTGACGATGATCGTCCGGATGCTCTCGATCAGAGAAGGAACCATCATATAGACGATGCCCACCAGGATCGCCACCAGGATCAGCACCGAGAAGGTGACGGAGAGGGCCCGCGCCAGCTTGCTCCCGTCGCTTTTCTTGCTTTTGCGGTAGAGTCTGGTACTGAGGGGCCCAAAGATCTTCCGCTCCAGCAGCTTCATCAGCGGGGCGATCAGATAGGTGATCACAAAGCCCCAGATGAAGGGGGCGAGGATCTTGCCGATGGTGGAAAGGGTGCCGCGGATCCAGGGAATGTTCTGCAGGATCATGTAGAACAGGATCGACGCGGCAATGGCGAGGAAGAGCGTAACGCCCGAATAGAGATATTTTTTATCCCAGCGAAAATGCCGTCTCATGTTCAGACTCCTTCCGAAAACGTTTTTCCTTTATCTGATATATTTTACTCTCGCCTTGGGAATGCGTCAAGACCCGAGACTCAGAATCGGAAATAAATGAAGGGGTTATACCGGGTACTGAAGAGCATCGTCAGACTCAAAAGCAGCAGCGCAAGGCTCCCCGCCATGCGCGCAAGCTCCGGCCAGAGCCCCTCCGCCTGCCGCAGCCGCCTTGTCAGCGGCAGCGCGCAGACAAAGCCCAGGGGCAGCACCAGCGCCCCCTTCACCAGGCCGATATCGTCCGCCAGCATGGCCGCCCAATCGGTGGGCGCCAGCGCGAACATGCGCCAAAGCACATCGGAGAGCTGGGCAAAATCCGTGAGGTTGAAGAGCACCCAGCCCAGCATGACCGCAAGGAAGGTCAGCGCCCAGCGCAAAAGCCGGGGCAGCTTTTCCAGGAGCTTGCCCAAAAACAGCTTCTCCGCAATCAGCAGCAGCCCGTAATAGAGTCCCCAGAGCACAAAATTCCAGCTCGCCCCGTGCCAGAGCCCGGTCAGCGCCCAGACCACCAGGAGATTGCGCACCCAGCGCAGCCGGGAGACCCGGTTGCCGCCCAGAGGGATGTACACATAGTCCCGGAACCAGGTGGACAGGGAGATGTGCCAGCGCCGCCAGAAGTCCGTGACGGAGAGGGCGGTGTAGGGGTAGTTGAAGTTTTCCGGAAAGGCAAAGCCGAACATGCGCCCCAGGCCGATGGCCATGTCCGAGTAGCCGGAGAAGTCAAAATAGATCTGCAGGGTATAGGCCAGCGCCGCCAGCCACAGGGCGCCCGCCCCGTAGACCGCGGGGTCGCCGGCGTAGACAGTCTCGGCCAGGTACGCGGCGCTGTTGGCCAGCAGCACCTTTTTGCCCAGACCCAGGGCGAAGCGCTCCAGCCCCCGGCAGACCTGCTCCAGACTCTCCCGCCGCTCCGTCAGCGCCTGCTCGATGCTCTGATAGCGGACGATGGGGCCGGCGATGAGCTGGGGGAAGAAGCCCACATAGAGAAGAAGCGCTGCGTAATTGCGCTGCAGCTGCACCTCGCCCCGGTAGAGGTCAATGACATAGGAGAGGATCTGGAAGGTGTAGAAGCTGATGCCCAGGGGCAGGGCGATATCCGGCGCAGGGAGCGCCCAGCCGGTGAGCCGCCCCAGATTCTCCGCGGCAAAGCCCAGATATTTGTAGAAAAACAAGTTCCCCAGCAGCAGGATCACCGTCAGCACGAAGGCGGGCTTTCGCACCCGACCGCCCCTGGCCATACAGAGACCGCCCAGCCAGGCGACGGCAGCCGCGGCCAGCAGCACCGGCACATAGCGGGGCTCGCCCCAGGCGTAGAACAGCAGGGAGGCCAGAAGCAGGACGGCGTTGCGCCAGCGGCGGTTCCGGCTCAGGTAGTAGAGCAGCACCGTGCAGGGGAGGAAGAAGAACAGAAAGCTTAGACTGCTGAATACCATAGCCTCAGTCCTCCAGAATGTAGTCGCCGCAGAAAACCACCTGACTTGCCAGGATCAGCACCTGATCCACGCCCTTTTCCCGGCAGAACTGCCCCAGATGGAAGGGCTCGCCCTGCTCCCGTTCATAGTTGCGCAGGTCGACGGAGTAGGTGCGGCAGTAGTGGCTGGCGATGAGCTTGAGCACGGCGTTGTCGTAGGAATCCCCGATGATGAGCAGGTTCGGCCGATCCTCCCGGCCGGTGTCGAAGGCCACCAGGCCGTCGTCCCCGCCGTAGAAGTTGCCGTAGTCCAGAGGCAGCTCCGCCTCCCCGGCGAAGTAGGCCTCCTCATGGCCGAACTCCGTCCCCAGGGGCGGATAGGCAAAGCGGTAGGCGGTGAAGGGCTCGGTCATCTCGGTGAGGCCGGCCTGGAGCGCCTTGCTGCCGCAGATGGGCTCCGGCAGCGTCCGCTCCTCCAGCGGCTCCAGGGGCGGCTCCGGGCAGCCCAGCAGCCGCAGGATCTCGGTATAGCCCCGATAAGAGCCGATGTGGTTCCAGTGGTGGTCGGTCTTATAAAACTCTGAGCAGAACTGCTCATAGTCCCGCAGCTCGAAGCGGGCGCAGCGCTCCTCCGGCAGCGCAAGCAGGGAGCAGAGCAGCTCATAGAAGGGCGTCCGCTCCCCGGTGCGGAAGTCCAGCACCGCGTCGGACTCCACGAAGTAGAAATAGAAATCCAGCTCCGGGTTTTCGGCCATGACCCGGTTAAAGCCCGCGGCGGTGGCCTCGATCTGGGGCATCAGCGGCTCCGGATCGAAGGGATCCCAGAGCACCCGATCCCCGTGGATATAGACCCCGTTGGTGCGGTAGAAGAGCTCCGGGTGCCGGGGCGTCTGCCAGCGCAGCGCCGCCAGCAGCAGGGAGGAATTGAGATCGTTGTAGGCGGCTTTCAGGCGCAGTGCCCCCGGCACCTGGTCGGCCAGGGCCAACTCCATGCTGTTCTGAAAGCTGCCGTCCAGAAAGCCCGCCGCCGTCAGGGGCTCAAGGCGCTCGGCCGGGCGGTTTTCATAGTAGTTGATCTCCGCCGGGCGCAGCAGGGTCCTGCCCAGTCCCAGCAGGAGCACCAGCAAAATCCCCAGCACAAAGGCCAGGCGCAGCGCGGTCAGGATCTTTTCATTTGGCTTTGTTTGCATCGCTTTGCCTCCGAAGCGGGCCCCTTCCGGGGAGGAAAAATCTGCACCTATTATAACATCTCCCGCGCGCACTGTCCACTCCCCGGGCAGCAGGGCGGGAAAAGGCCGCGCCCGGCTGGGCGCGGCCTCGTGATTTTATCGGTTTTTCGCCGGGAGAGAATTACTTCTCGTCCTTGATGGCGGCCTGCGCGGCAGCCAGACGGGCGATGGGAACGCGGAAGGGGCTGCAGGACACGTAGTCCAGGCCGACCTTGTGGAAGAACTCCACGGAGCTGGGGTCGCCGCCGTGCTCGCCGCAGACGCCCAGGTGCAGGTCGGGACGGGTCTCGCGGCCCAGGGTCGCGGCCATCTTCACCAGCTTGCCGACGCCGACCTGGTCCACGCGGGCGAACGGGTCGTTCTCGTAGATCTTCTTCTCGTAGTAGGCGCCCAGGAACTTGCCGGCGTCGTCACGGCTGAAGCCGAAGGTCATCTGGGTCAGGTCGTTGGTGCCGAAGGAGAAGAACTCGGCTTCCTTGGCGATCTCGTCCGCGGTCAGAGCGGCGCGGGGGATCTCGATCATGGTGCCGACCTTGTACTTCATCTTGGAACCGGCAGCGGCCAGAACCTCGTCAGCGGCCTTCACGACCACGTCCTTGACGTACTTGAGCTCCTTGACCTCGCCCACCAGGGGGATCATGATCTCGGGAACCATGTTCCACTCGGGGTGACGGGCCTGGACAGCCAGAGCGGCCTTGATGACGGCGCGGGTCTGCATCTCGGCGATCTCGGGATAGGTGACGGCCAGACGGCAGCCGCGGTGACCCATCATGGGGTTGAACTCGTGGAGACCGGCGATGAGGGCCTTGATGTCCTCCACGGTCTTGCCCTGAGCGTCGGCCAGGGCCTTGATGTCGGCCTCCTCGGTGGGCACGAACTCGTGGAGAGGAGGATCCAGGTAGCGGATGGTGACCGGGCAGCCTTCCATGGCCTCGTAGATGCCCTCGAAGTCGCCCTGCTGCATGGGCTCCAGCTTGGCCAGAGCGGCCACGCGCTGCTCCACGGTGTCGGAGCAGATCATCTCGCGGAAGGCGGCGATGCGGTCGCCCTCGAAGAACATATGCTCGGTGCGGGTCAGGCCGATGCCCTGAGCGCCCAGCTCACGGGCCTTGGCGGCGTCCCGCGGGGTGTCGGCGTTGGTGCGCACGCCCAGGCGGCGGTACTTGTCCGCCCAGCCCATGATGCGGCCGAACTCGCCGGCGATGGAGGCGTCGACGGTGGGGATGATGCCGTCGTAGATCTTGCCGGTGGAGCCGTCGATGGAGATATAGTCGCCCTCGTGGAAGGTCTTGCCCGCCAGCTCGAACTTCTTGTTCTCCTCGTCCATCTTGATCTCGCCGCAGCCGGAGACGCAGCACTTGCCCATGCCGCGGGCCACAACGGCCGCGTGGCTGGTCATGCCGCCGCGCACGGTCAGGATGCCCTGAGCGGCCTTCATGCCCTCGATATCCTCGGGGCTGGTCTCCAGACGGACCAGAACGACCTTCTCCTTGCGGGCGGCCCATTCCTTGGCGTCCTCAGCGGAGAAGACGATCTTGCCGCAGGCAGCGCCGGGGGAGGCGCCCAGGCCCTTGCCGATGGGAGTAGCGGCCTTCAGCTTGCCGGCGTCGAACTGGGGGTGCAGCAGGGTGTCCAGGTTGCGCGGGTCGATCATCAGAACGGCCTGCTTCTCGTCGATCATGCCCTCGTCCACCAGGTCGCAGGCGATCTTCAGCGCGGCCTGAGCGGTGCGCTTGCCGTTGCGGCACTGCAGCATGTAGAGCTTGCCGTTCTCCACGGTGAACTCCATGTCCTGCATGTCGCGGTAGTGATCCTCCAGCTTGTTGCAGACGTCGATGAACTCCGCATAAGCCTCGGGGAACTTCTCTTCCATCTGGGCGATGGGCATCGGGGTGCGCACGCCGGCCACCACGTCCTCGCCCTGGGCGTTGGTCAGGAACTCGCCCATCAGCTTCTTCTCGCCGGTGGCGGGGTCGCGGGTGAAGGCGACGCCGGTGCCGGAGTTGTCGTTCAGGTTGCCGAAGACCATGGGCATGACGTTGACGGCAGTGCCCCAGGAGTAGGGGATGTCGTTGTCGCGGCGATAGACGTTGGCGCGGGGGTTGTCCCAGGAACGGAACACGGCGCGGATGGCTTCGTACAGCTGCACCTTCGGGTCGGAGGGGAAGTCCTCGCCAATCTGCTTCTTGTACTCGGCCTTGAACTGCTCAGCCAGCTCCTTGAGGTCGGCGGCGGTCAGCTCCACGTCGAAGGTCACGCCCTTGCGCTCCTTCATGGCGTCGATCAGCTGCTCGAAGTACTTCTTGCCAACTTCCATGACCACGTCGGAGAACATCTGGATGAAGCGGCGGTAGGAGTCGTACACAAAGCGCTCAAACTTGGGGTCGGGGTTGCCCTTGATCATGGCGGCGACGACGTCGTCGTTCAGGCCCAGGTTCAGGATGGTGTCCATCATGCCGGGCATGGAGGCGCGGGCGCCGGAACGAACGGAGACCAGCAGGGGGTTCTGCAGATCGCCGAACTTCTTGCCGTTGATCTTCTCCATGGTCTCGACGTTCTTCATGATCTCGCTCATGATCTCGTCGTTGATCTGACGGCCGTCTTCGTAATACTGGGTGCAGGCTTCGGTGGTGATGGTGAAGCCCTGGGGCACGGGCATGCCGATGTTGGTCATTTCGGCCAGGTTTGCGCCCTTGCCGCCGAGGAGCTCGCGCATTTTGGCGTTGCCTTCGGTGAAGAGATAAACATACTTCTTGCTCATCTTTTTGATCCTTTCTATGTGTGAATAATTGTATACACAGCCGCTTGTTAGATTACCACATTTTTGGCAGAATAATCAATACATTTTCCCTACAAATTCGAGAAAAGTTTCCCGGCGATTTCGTTCGAGATTTTTACAAATCCACCAAGCTCCACGGCTTCCCCCCGGATTCTCGGATCGAAACCGCAGTTTTCCAGCACTTTTTCCGCCTGCTCCTTGGAAAGCTCCCCCAGCCCCGCGCTGAGCGCGTTGGAGAGGGTCTTGCGCCGCTGGTTGAAGGCCGCCCGGATCACCCGGAAGAGAAGCTGCTCATCCTGTACCGGGAAGGGCTTTTCTTCCCGCCGGGTCAGGCGGATCACCGAGGAGGTCACCTTGGGCTGGGGCACGAAGCAGGAGGGCGGAACGTCAAACAGCAGCTCGGTCTTACAGTGCCACTGGACGAAGAGGCCGAAGGCGCCGTAGTCCGCCGTCCCCGCCGGGGCGCAGATGCGCCGCGCCACCTCCCGCTGGATCATCACCGTGACCGTCTCGAAGCAGCCCGCCTCCAGGAAGGCGGTGAGCAGGGGGGTGGTCACGTTATAGGGCAGGTTTGCGCAGATCACGGGGCGCAGGCCGGGGAGCTTCTCCCGCACCAGGGCGGGCAGATCCTGCTTCAATACGTCCCCAAAGAGGATCTCCACATTCTCCCGGCCCCGGAGGGTCTCCGCCAGCACGGACTTCAGTGCCTTGTCCAGCTCCACCGCCAGCACCTTCCCCGCCCGGAGGGAGAGCTGCTCCGTGAGGCAGCCCACCCCGGGGCCCACCTCCAGCACGCCGGTCTGCTCGTCCAGCCCGGCGCTCTCGGCGATCCGCTCCGGCACCCAGGCGGCGGTGAGAAAGTTCTGCCCCAGGCTCTTGGAAAAGTGAAACCCGTGCCGCGAAAGCAGCGCGCGGATGTCGTTGTAATTGGTCAATTCCATAATGTTCCTCCGGAACAAGTGAAAAGTGAAGCGTGAACAGTGAACAGATCAGGTGTCGCCTTTGGCGACTGATTTTAATCCATCACGCCGCAGGCGTGAACCCATATCTTTTCACTTTTCATTTTTCTCTTTTCATGATCTTCTCATATCCCTGTCTTGCGGGGTCGTGCCCGTCATTCACCCGCACCGTGATATTCCCCCGGTAGCGGTAGCCGCTCTGGCGCAGGAGGGTCTGCATGGGCTTGTTTTTCTTGTGGGTGTCCGTGCGGATGCACCGCAGGCCGTAGGCCTTCGCCTGCCGCTCCACGGCCTTCATGAGCTCCGCCGCCATGCCGCTGCCCCGGTACTTTTGCGCCACCGCGGCCCGGTGCAGCACGCAGCAGGCCATGCCCTCGGTCCACTTGCCGTCGGTGATGCCGGCGTAAGTGGGCTCCTCCCGGGTGGAGAGGGTAAAGAAGGCGGCGATCTCCTCCCCGTGGAGCACGACAAAGCACTCGCCCCGCTCCATGTCAAAGCGCAGATTCTCCTCCCGGGGGTAGCCGTCCTGCCACTGATCCACCCGGTGCTTTTTGAGGGAGGCCTGGGCGTCCCGCACGATCTCCATCATGGCGGGCAGGTCCGCCTCCGTGGCCGGGCGAAAAGTGACGGGCAGCGTGAGCTGCATGCGCCCCTGCTCCTTTTTCACTTCCTCCAGCAGTTTCCGGTCGTTTTCATCGGAAAGCTCCAGCTTTTCGTACAGATCCGGCCGCTTCTCTTTGGTGCGCAAAAACTGCTGCTTGCGCCGCCAGCGCTCCACCTTCTCATGGTCGCCCTGGAGCAGCACCTCCGGCACCGCCCGGCCTTCCCAGAGCTCCGGCCGGGTGTACTGGGGGTACTCCAGCAGCCCGTCCCAGTGGCTCTCGCCGATGTAGCACTGCTCGTCCGCCAGCACCCCGGGCACCAAGCGGCACACGGAGTCCGCCACCGCCATGGCGGCGATCTCCCCGCCGGTGAGAACGAAATCCCCCAGGGAGATCTCCTCGTCCACGCAGGCCTCGATAAAGCGCTCGTCCACGCCCTCATAGTGGCCGCAGACCAGCACCAGATGGTCATAGTCCCGCTTGAGGCGCTTGGCGGTCTCCTGGTTATAGGGCTTGCCCTGGGGGCTCATGTAGATCACCCGGCGGCGGCGCTCCCCGGCCTGGGCGATCACGGCGTCCAGGCAGCTTTTCAGGGGCTGGGCCATCATCACGCAGCCGAAGCCCCCGCCGTAGGGGTAGTCGTCCACCTGGTTCTGCTTATTCTCGGTATAGTCCCGGATCTGGACGCAGTTGATCTCCACCACGCCTTTTTTGGCCGCGCGGCCGATGATGCTCTCGTGGAGCACCGCGTTCACCGTGTCCGGGAACAGGGTCAGAATATCGATCCTCATCACATGCCCTCGATCAAGCGCACCGTGATGACGCCGGCCTCCGCGTCGGTGTTCAGGATAAACGCCGGCACGGCGGGGATCAGGTGCTCCTGCTCCCCCTGCACCACATAGATGTTGGAGGCGGGGCGCTCCAGCACGTCGGTGAGCTTGCCGATTTCATTCCCCTGCTCGTCCCGCACGGAGGCGCCCAGGATGTCCTGGATGAAGTAGGCGCCCCGGGGGAGCCTCGCGTCCTCCCGGGCGATGAAAACGTCCTTGCCTTTGAGCTGCATGGCGGCGTTCACGTCCTCCACGCCCTCCAGCTTTGCGATGAGGAAGTTTTTCTGCACCTTGCCAGAGAGGAGCTTCTTCTCCGCTCCGTTCAGAAAGATCCGTCCGCAGCGGCGGAGGAGCTGGGGGCTGTCCAGCCAGACCTCGATCTTCACTTCTCCGGCCACGCCGTGGGTGTTCACGATCCGCCCGGCCTCGATATACGCGCTTTTTTCCATAGGGCACCTCCCTTTCGGGTTTCATTTGAAATATTGTATCATAGGCCCAAAAAATAAACAAGGGCGCATCTTTCGATGCGCCCGCAAGCTGTCGACAAACACCAAAGCATGTCATTGCGAGCCAGTGCTCACACTGGCGTGGCAATCCGTTCTCTTCTAAAAATGCTGAAAAACGGGACTTTTAGGATGCGGATCGCCACACCAGTGACATCGGTCACTGGTTCGCGATGACAGAAACCAACTTTGTCTACAGTTTGAGGGCGCATCTTTCGATGCGCCCTCAATGCTCAAAACTCAAATCTCAAAACTCGCTCAGCCCTTGGCCTCGGCCGGGATCACGATCTCCGGCACGCTGTTGAACTGGGACAGATTAGCCGTGGCCATGCAGTTGCCGATCTTGATCTCGATCTTGACGCCGCTCATGCCCTGGGACTCCAGCAGGGAGTCGAAGAGATTCTTCATCAGATTCTCCATCACGACGGCCATGTCCATAGTGTAGCGCACCACCAGGCCGCTCTCATCGTCGATGGCGACGGTCATGGGAATGGTGCCAAGGTTATCGAAGAGGCCGCTCGCATCGCCCGTGCCCAGCGCGCTGCTCAGGGAATCGCTCAGACCGGTCATCTCGAAGGCTTCCTTCACATAGTCCCCGCTCAGCTCGCCGCTGTAGATCGTGGCCTGGGAGCCGTTGATGGTCTCCTTGCCGGTCTCGCGGAAGCCGCTGGTGTTCTTGAGCATGAGCTGCAGCATCGAGTCGGGATCCATCGTCGAGGTGTCGACGCTCTGGGAGGACTGCCGCTGCCAGTTGCGGCCGTCGTTGCTGACATAGACCATGTTGTTCTCGTCGGTATAAATGGTCATCTCCTGGGTCTGTCCCATGGTGCTGGAGGTCATGACCAGCTTGCTGCGGTTGGGATTGGTCTGCGAGTCCATGACGTAGTACACGCGCATGTCCATGCTCTGGCTCTGCCCCATGACGCTCAGGTCCATGGTCACGTCCATGTTCATGTCCATGTGCATGCTCTCCAGGCCGGCCATCTTCTCCTGCGCCTCGCGCAGTCTGGTTTCAAAATCGGCGCTGCTCGCGCTTCTGGTACCGCTTCCACCGCAGGCGCAGAGGCACAGCAGCATCGCCAGCGCCAGGGTCAGGGCGAGGATCTTGCTCATCTTTTTCATTTCATTTCTCCTTTCCAGAAACTACCTTGCATTATACACTTTCTTTTCCCTCTTTACAAGGGTCTTTTGATCTGCGATACTTTGACGGAAAAAAGGAAAAATTGTTCCCCCTGCGCGCAACCGCGCCGCGCTTTTTGCGTGTATAGGGGTGAGAGCGCTTTCAAAGAAGAATCGAGGTGAAGCACATGGAGGACAGCGCGATCCTGCGCCTCTACTGGCAGCGGGACGAGCGGGCTATCCGGGAGACGGAGGCGAAATACGGCGCCTATTGCCGCAGCATCGCCCGGGGCATCCTCTCCGACCCGGAGGACGCGGAGGAGAGCGTCAGCGACGCGTGGCTGCGCGCCTGGGAGTCCATCCCGCCCCGGCGGCCGGAAAAGCTCTCCGCCTATCTGGGGAAGCTGACAAGGAACCTCTGCCTCTCCCGCCTGCGGGCAGAATCCGCCCAGAAACGGGGCGGCGGGGAGCTGCCCCTGGCGCTGGAGGAGCTGGCGGAATGCGTCCCCGCCCCCGGAGACGCGGAGCAGGCGCTGGAGGCCCGGGAGCTGGGCCGGGCGCTGAACCGCTTCGTCTCCCGCCTGGAGAAGCGGGAGCGGGACGTGTTCGTCTGCCGCTACTACTATCTCACCGGGCTGGAGGAGCTGAGCCGGAGAACCGGCTGGAGCGAGAGCAAGCTGAAATCCATGCTGTTTCGCACCCGAAAGAAGCTGAAGAAATTCTTACAGGAGGAGGGCTATCTATGAACGCCGACAAGCTGCTGGACGCCTTTTCGGAGCTGGAGGAAGGCGCCGTCCGCTCGGCCGGGGCTCTCCTCGGCTTTGAGGAGGAGCGCATGAGAACAAGAAAACCTGTCAAAATCATCATCCGCGCGGTGCTGATCGCCGCGCTTCTGGCCACGCTGAGCATCGGCGCGGCCTACGCCATGGGGTTATTCAGCATGGAGGTCCGCAGCCCCGAGGCGGGGGAGGAGCTGACCGGGCATTACACCTACTACGACCCGGCTTTGAAGGAAAACGTGACCGAGGAGCGGGATCTGACCAAATCCCCGCTGATCCTGCAGTTTACCGGTGAGGGGGAGATCCACCGGGTGGAGTTCCGCCCCGGCTGGCTGCCGGAAGCGGAAGAGAAGAGTTATTTCCAGATTTACGGGAACAACCAGGCCCAGAACTGGTACATCAGCTACTCCTGTATCCCTGACCGGGAAAATGGAGGCGCCGGAACGCTATACCAGATCGAGTGCCACTACGCTTGGCCGGGCTGCACCGTCTACATGGACGGCGAGAGCGCCCGGGTCGTCAAGGAAGAGGACTGGGGCGAGCTGCATATCACCGAGATCGAGCAGCAAACCTATTTCAAGGATGAAAACGGCGCGTCTACCACCCACCGCTTCGTCCTGGTCTTTGACTCCGCTGCGGGCTGGTACATCTCCATCGGCGGCACGGCGGACTTCGAGACCCTGGAGCACATCGCCCGGGAGCTGGAGGTGCGCAGTCTGGACGAGCTGGCCGAGAACAGCACCAGCGACTACTATTATCTCGGCGTGGGCATCGGCTGAGGCAGCGCGTTGCGCGCTCCGGGAGGTTTGTGCTTCCCCCAGCGGGGGAAGCTCCCTCCAGTGCGTACACTGGAGGGTGATGAGGGAGAACGTTTGCCACGCACCGTTTCTTCCGACATTGCCGCTTTTGCGGCCTTCTCCCTCACCTGTCAGCTTTGCTGACATCCTCCCCCGCTGGGGGAGGATCACTTTCCGCCCCTGCATGCACAAAAAAGCAGAGGCTTGGACGCCTCCCGTTCGGGAGGTTCCAAGCCTCTGCTTTTCTCGGGTCTTCGGTTCAATCGAGGATCTCCACGGAGACCTTCTTGCCCTTCTTCTGGGCGACGGCCCGCATGAGAACGCGGATCTGCTTGACGATCCTGCCCTGCCGGCCAATGACCTTGCCCATATCGCCGTCGGCGACGCGGACTTCCAAAATCGTCTCACCGTCGGCCTTGCGCTCGGTCACAGAGACCTCGTCGGGATGATCGACCAGGCTCTGTACGATGTAGGTCAAAAGTTCTTTCATGCCGGTAGAAACTCCTTTTTTACGCTTCGACCTTCTTGAGCAGGCCGCGGACGGTGTCGGTGGGCTGGGCGCCGTTGGCGATCCAGTACTGCACGCGCTCCTGGTTGACCGTCAGCTTCTCGCCGTCAGCCATGGGATCGTAGGTGCCGAGCTCTTCGATGAAACGGCCGTCACGGGGGCTGCGGGAATCAGCCACGACGATACGGTAGTAAGGAGCCTTCTTGGCGCCCATTCTGCGAAGACGGATTTTGACCATTGTATGATTCACCTCCAAATTGTAGTTAATAATTAATAGTGAATAATGAATAACTGTGGTGCCGCCTTCGGCGGTGATTTCAATCCGTCCCGCGAAGCGGGACACCATCATTATTCATTTTTCATTATTCATTATTCATTTTTAAAACAGTCCTCCCAGGCCGGGGAAGCCGCCGCCTCCGCCGCCCATCTTGCCCATCTTTTTCTGCAGCTTCTTCATGTTCTTGCCGGAGAACTGCTTCATCATCTGCTGCATGGCCTCAAACTGCTTGAGCAGGCGGTTCACGTCCACCACGCTGGTGCCGGAGCCGGAGGCGATGCGCTTTTTGCGGCTGGAGTTGAGCATGGCGGGATTGTCCCGCTCCGCCTGGGTCATGGAGAGGATGATGGCCTCCTGCCGGGACAGAGCCTTCTCGTCCATCTTGGCGCCTTTGAGGGCCTTGGCGTCCACGCCGGGGATCATGCCGGCCAGGCTCTCCAGATCGCCCATGCCGCGCAGCTGCTTCATCTGATCCAGATAGTCGCTGAGAGAGAAGCGGTTGGCCCGCAGCTTTTCCGCCGCCTCCAGGGCCTTCTTCTCGTCAAAGCTCTGCTCGGCCTTCTCGATGAGGGTGAGCACGTCGCCCATACCCAGGATGCGGGAGGCCATGCGGTCGGGGTGGAAGGGCTCGATGGCGTCCAGCTTCTCGCCCACGCCCATGAACTTGATGGGCTTGCCGGTGGCCGCGCGAATCGAGAGCGCCGCGCCGCCTCTGGCGTCGCCGTCCAGCTTGGAGAGCATGACGCCGGTGATGTCCAGCGCCTCGTCAAAGGCGGAGGCCGCGTTCACCGCGTCCTGACCGGTCATGGCGTCCACCACCAGCAGGATCTCCGCCGGCTCCACGGCGGCCTTGATGTTCTTCAGCTCGTCCATCAGCGCCTCGTCGATGTGGAGGCGGCCGGCGGTGTCCAGGAATACCAGGTCGTTGCCGTGCTTTTTGGCGTGCTCGATGCCCGCCTTGGCGATGTCTACGGGATTGATCTGTCCCATCTGGAACACGGGGATGTTGAGTTGGGCGCCTACGGTTTCCAGCTGCTTGATGGCGGCGGGGCGGTACACGTCGCAGGCCACGAGAAGCGGGCGCTTGCCCTGCTTGCGCATGTAGCCGGCGAGCTTTGCGCCGTTGGTGGTCTTGCCCGCGCCCTGCAGGCCCACCAGCATCACCACGCTGGGGCTCTTGGAGGAGATGTTCAGCTTCTGGTTCTGCCCGCCCATGAGGGCGCAGAGCTCCTCGTTGACGATCTTGATGACCATCTGCGCGGGGTTCAGGGCCTCCAGTACGTCAGTGCCCACAGCCCGGTCGGTGACCCTCTTGGTGAAGTCCTTGACCACCTTGTAGCTGACGTCGGCCTCCAGCAGCGCCATGCGCACCTCGCGCATGGCCTCCTTCACGTCGCCGGAGGACAGCCGTCCCTTGCCGCGCAGGCGTTTGAACGCGGCGGTCAGTTTATCGGATAAGCTCTCAAATGCCATCTTTCATTTCTCCAGCAGCGCATCCACCGCATCCGCGGCTTGCTCGGCCAATTCCTTCGTCTGCCCCTGGGTGAGGGTGCACAGTCTTCCCAACAGCTCCCGCACCGCCTCCAGCCCTTTCTGGGTCTGGGTAAAGCGGCGGAGCAGGCCGGTCTTCTCCTCCATCTCCTGCATCGCCGCCTCGGCGCGGCGGATATTGTCCCACACGCCCTGCCGGGAGACCCCGGCCTGCTCGGCGATCTCAGAGAGGGAGAGATCCTCGTTATAATGAAGATCGTAGCACTCCCGCTGCTTCTCCGTCAGGAGCTCCCCGTAGAAATCCAGCAGCATGGACTGCATCAGTCTGCCTTCTTCCACGGCGATCCCTCCTGTCAAGCGTCACAGCTTTACAGACTATACACCCGACTTGTGGGAATGTCAAGCACTTTTTCTTGACATCCCGCTTTTTGTATAGAATTGCCAGGGCTGGGAAAACTTTTTCCGATATGCCAAAGAAGAAGGAGCATTTTCGCATGGAAAGCATTTGGAACGCCCCCTTTGTGGAAACCGAAAAGCTCGCCGCCTGCGCCGCGGCCTCCGCAAGGCTGCTGCCGCCCCGGGGTCAGTGCCGGGGCCGGCGCGCCCTGCCCGCCCTCTATCGAAGCGTCGAGGAGATCCGCCGCTGCACCGCCCTGCTGCGGCGGCGCAGCCAGGCCGCGGCACAGCTGCCCCCCGCCTGGGAATGGCTGCTGGACAACGAATATCTTGCCCGCCGGGAGCAGCGCAGCGCCGCCGGGGACTTTGCCCGGGCAGGAAAGCTGCGCCGCTGCGGGGAGGGGATCCTCATCGTGGCCCTGGCTCGCGCGCTGCTGCTGGCGGGGCGGGGGCAGGTGGACGAGGCGCGGGCGCGGCTCTTCCTGGAGGGCTTTCAGACCGTGACGCCCCTGCGCCGGGCGGAGCTGCAGCTCTTCCCCGCCGCCCTGCGCTGCGCCGCCCTGGAGGAGCTGGCCGCCCTCAGCCGTCAGCTCAGGCACAGCGCCGAGCCGGAGCGCTTTCCCGCCCTGCTGGAGGCGCTCTTCACCACCCTGCGGCTCTTCTCCGTGCTGGATACGGAAGCGCTTCTCCGGGGCGCGGATCTCACCGACGCCATCCTCTGCGCAGACCCCACCGGGGACTATCCCGATATGGACAGCGCCACCCGGCAGGACTATCTGCGCCGGGTGGAACAGCTTGCGCGCCGCGCCGGGCTGGAGGAGCAGAGCTGCGCGCGGCAGCTGATCCGCCAGGCCAAGACCGAGGCGATCCATGTGGGGCGGCTGCTGTTCCGAGAGCCCAGTCCCGTCCGGGCCAGGCTGTACATCGGGGCAAATCTGCTGCTGACGCTGCTGCTCTCCCTGCTGATCGGCTTCTCCCGGGGCGGCGGGCTGGCGGCGCTTTTGCTGCTGATCCCCGTGTCCCAGCTGGTGAAGAGCGCCCTGGATCTGCTTCTGGCGCGCCTGGCGCCGCCCCGGCGCCTGCCCCGGATGGACATGGAAAAGGGCGTCCCGCCCGAGGGGAAGACCCTCTGCGTCATCTCGGTGCTGCTGCCCGACCCCGCCGCCGCCCGCGCCCAGTGCCGGCGCCTGGAGGAGCAGCGCATGGCCTGCCGCCGGGAGGGGAAGCAGCTGCTCTTCGGGCTGCTGGCGGATCTGCCGGAGGCAAAAACGGAGACGACTCCCGCGGACGAGGCCGTGCTGGAGAGTGCCCGGCATGGCATCGAGGCGCTGAACGCGCGCTACGGGGGCGGCTTCTTTCTCTTTACCCGCCCCCGGTGCTTTGACGGGCGCCGCTGGACGGGCTGCGAGCGCAAGCGCGGCGCCCTGCTGGAGCTGGCCAGGCTCTGCTGCGGGGAGGAAAACGCCCTCTCCGTCACCGGCGACCGGGCGGCGCTGGATGGCGTGCGCTACCTGCTGACCCTGGACGCCGACACCCGCATCTACCCCGGCGCCGCGGGGGAGCTGATCGGCGCCATGCTCCACCCCCTGAACCGACCCCATATTGAGGAGACCAGCGGTGTGGTCACCTCCGGTCACGCGGTGCTGCAGCCCCGGATGAGCACAGAGCTTGCCTCCTCCACCGCCACGGACTTCGCCCTGATCTTTGCCGGCGCCGGGGGCAGCGACCCCTACGGCGGCCTCTGCGGCGAACTCTATATGGACGCCTTCGGCAGCGGGGGCTTTGCGGGCAAGGGTATTCTGGACGCCCGTGCCCTGCTGCGCTGCACCGCCTCCCGCATCAGGCCCGGACGGGTCTTGAGCCACGACGCGGTGGAGGGCGCCCTGCTGCGGGGCGGCTTTCTGGGGGACGCGGAGTTCCTGGACGCCTTCCCCGCCAAGCCTCTCAGCTTTTATAAGCGCCTGCACCGCTGGGTGCGGGGGGACTGGCAGAACCTCCCCTTTGCCTTCTGCCGGGATCTGCCGGGGATCGAACGCTGGCGGCTCTTTGACAGTCTGCGCCGCTCGCTGCTGCCGCCCATGACGCTGCTGGCCATTCTGGCAGGCTTTTTCCTGCCGGGGAGCGCCGCGGCGCTGCCCGCCTGGGCGGCAACGCTGGCGCTGCTGGATCGGCTGCTGCTTTCCCTGGTGGAGGAGAGTCTCCGCCGGGAGGCTCGGCAGGCGCGGCGCTTCTCCCGCCTGCTCACCGGGGTGGGCGGCGCCATCGTGCAGACCTTCCTGCGGCTCTGGCTGCTGCCCTATGAGGCCTGGATCTGCCTCTCGGCGGCAGGCACGGCGCTCTGGCGCATGGCGGTCAGCCACAAAAATCTGCTCCAGTGGCAAACCGCCGCCCAGGCCGAGCAGGGGAAAGGCGGTCTCGGCGCCCACCTGCTGGCCTTCTGGCCGGCGATCCTGCTGGGGCTGGGCTGCCTGCTGCTCTCCCCCTCGATTCTGGGGCGCTCGGTGGGGCTTTTGTGGCTGCTCTCCCCCTGCGCGGCCTTCGCCCTGGCGCTGCCGGCCAGGCGGGAGCGCCCCCTCTCCCAGCCGGAGCGGGACTATCTGCTCTCCGCCGCGGAGGAGAGCTTTCGCTACTACCGGGACTTCTGCAGCCGGGAGGACGGCTATCTGCCCCCGGACAACTTCCAGGAGCAGCCGCCCCTCGGCCTTGCCCACCGCAGCTCCCCCACCAACATCGGCCTTGCCATGCTCTCCGCCGCCGCGGCGGTGGAGCTGGGCTTTTTCCCAAGGGGGGCGGCGCTGGGCTTGCTGGCGCGCATGATGGACAGTCTGGAGCGCCTGCCCCGCTGCAAGGGGCACTTCTACAACTGGTACGACACCCGGAGCCTCTCGCCGCTGCTGCCCGCCTTTATCTCCACGGTGGACAGCGGCAACCTCTGCGCCGCCCTCATGGCGCTGCGCCAGGCGCTGCACGGCTGGGGCGAGGAGGCGCTGGCCGGACGGCTGGACAAGCTCATTGACGAGATGGACTTCTCCCCGCTCTACGATCGCAGCCGGGGGCTCTTCTATATCTCCTATGACGCGGAAAAGGAGCGGGGCGCCAGCGGCTGGTACGACCTGATGGCAAGCGAGGCCATGCTCACAAGCTACCTGGCCGTGGCCCGGGGGCAGGCGCCGCTGAAGCACTGGCGGCGGCTCAGCCGGGCGCTGCTGCAGAAGGACGGCTACCGGGGTCTTGCCAGCTGGACGGGCACCATGTTCGAGTATCTGATGCCGGCGCTGTTTCTGCCCTACACCCCGGGAAGCCTCCTGCACGAGAGCGGCCGCTTCTGCGTCTATGTCCAGAAGCACCGCCGCTTTGCGGGCAAGCCCTGGGGCATCTCCGAGAGCGCCTGCTACGCCCTGGACGCCTCCCTCAGCTACCGCTACAAGGCCAGCGGCTGCGGGGATCTGGCGCTGAAGCGGGGGCAGGACGAGGATCTGGTCACCGCGCCCTATGCGGCCTTCCTGGCCCTGGCCATCGACCCCCGGGCTGCCGTGCAGGATCTGCGCCTCTTCGAGCGCTGCGGCGCCCGGGGCAGCCGGGGCTTTTTTGACGCGCTGGACTTTACCCCCTCCCGCTGCCGGGAGAATGAGGGGGCGGTGGTGCGCTGCACCATGGCCCACCATGTGGGCATGAGCGTGCTGGCCGCCGCAAACGCCCTGGACGAGGGGCTGATCCGCCGCTGGTTTCTGGCGGATCCGGCCATGGCGGCCTTTCAGCCCCTGCTACAGGAGCGCCTGCCGGAGCACGCGCCCCTGCTGCGCCGGGAGCTCACCCGGGCGCCGGAGCGTCCGCCCCGGGATCCGGGCCGCTGGTGGTCAGTGCAGGGCAGCCGGGACGACTGGGAGGAAAAGCGCTGCCGACTCACCAACGGCAGCTACGAGCTGCTGCTTTCCAGCGCCGGCGCCGCGGCAGCCGCCCTCCGGGGGCGCTGCCTCTACGGCGATCCCGCCCTGGAGGACGCGGAGCCCCTGTGGGAGCTGGAGTGGAACGGCGTGAAGCAGCCCGAGCCCGCCCGGGCGGATCGCTGGGAGCTCTCGGAGAGCCGGGGGCTCTGGGTCTGGGAGAAGGACGGGCTCCTCTGCCGGGGGGAGCTCTGCCTCTCCGCCTCCGAGCCCGGCGAGCGGCGCAGCCTGAGCCTCCGGGCCACGGGGGACGGCACGGGCAGCCTGCGCTTTTCCCTGCGCCCGGTGCTGGCCGCCTGGACGGACTACAGCGCCCACCCGGCCTATTGGAGCCTGGGCATAGAGAGCGAGGCGCTGGAGGACGGCCTGCTGCTGCACCGCCTGCCCCGCCCCGGCGCGCCGGGGCTCTGGCTCTGTCTGCGCGCAAACGTCCCCGCCCGGGGGTCGGCGGGGCGGCGCTGCGCCCTGGACGTCGCCTTCACCCTCCGCGCGGGGGAGACTGTCGATCTCCGCCTGGCCGTCTGCGCCGCGGAGCGCCGGGAGGACGCCCTCCGGGGCGCGGGGGAGATCCTGCGGGGGCAGGATCGGGCGGATCTGGTGGGCGCCCTGGCGCAGCGTCTCGGCATGACCGGGCAGGAGCTGGGCGCGGCCATGGGGCTACTGTCCCAGCTGCGCCGGCCGCTGCTGTCCGCGGCGCCGAAAGCTGCGCTCTGGCCCTACGGGGTCTCCGGGGACTACCCCCTGCTGGTTTGCGATGGGCAGGCGGCGGAGGCGCTGCCTCTGCTGCGCCGCTTCCTGCTGCTGCGCAGCTGCGGGGAGGAGGCGGAGCTCTGCTATCTCACCGACGAGGAGGGAGAGTACCGCCAGCCCCTGCGGCGGGAGATCAGCCGTCTGCTGGATGCCTGGGGGCTGAGCCCCCTGCTGGGCGCCCGGGGCGGCGTCCATTTCGCCCCAAGGGCGGCGGAGGAGACCCTGCGCAGCCGCGCCGCCATCAGCGTGGGGGAGCCCCGCTGGCGCTTTCCCGCCGCGGCGGCGCCCCGGCTGGGGGAGCCCCGGGAGGAGGGCGCCCTGCCCGCCTGCGCATGGGAGGGGGAGAGCTTCACCTTCGTCTCGCCCCCGCTCCCCGGCCGGGTCTGGCAGCATGTCCTCTCCAACGGGCGCATGGGCGCCATCGCGGCGGACTGCGGGCCGGCTGCCCTCTGGCTGGATAACGCCCGGGAGCTGCGCCTGATCCCGCCCATGGCCGATCCCCGGGGCACGGCGGGGGCGGAGCTTCTCTGGGCGGAGACGGAGGCGGGCGCAATCAGCCTCTTCGCCTCGAACGACGGCATCCCCTGCCGGGTGCGCTTCTCTCCCGGCTTTGCCCGCTGGGAGAAGGAGATCGAGGGGCACTCTGTCAGCACGGAGCTCTTCTTCCCGCCCTGGCTGAACGCCCGGGTGCTGCTGATCCGCGGAGCGGAGGGGCTGCAGCTCCAATGGCTGCTGCAGCCCACCCTGGGGCCGGGGGACGCCGCCTCCCTGCACTGCCGCTGGGAGGCCGGGCTCTTCCGGGCGGAAAACCCGGAGAGCGGCCGGGAGGGGCTTTGCTTCCTGGCCGGATGCAGCTGTGATGCCAGAGCCCGCACGGATTTCACTCCGCCCGCCCTGCAGCTGAGCCTGGAGGGCGAGGCGCTGACAGTGCTCTGCTGCGGCTGCTGCACCGAGGCGGAGCTGCGGCAGCTGCTGCGCCCCGGGGCGGCGCTCTCCGCCGGGGCGGACGCCAGAGCCCAGTGGCAGCGGCTGCTGGGAGATCTGCGTCTTAAAACCGGCGTCCCGGCGCTGGATCGCTATCTCTGCCCCTGGGCGCTCTACCAGACTCTGGCCTGCCGGCTGATGGGCCGCGCCAGCCTCTACCAGAGCGGCGGCGCCTTCGGCTTCCGGGATCAGCTGCAGGACGCGGTGAATCTCCTGCTGCTGGAGCCGGGCTACGCCCGGGAGCGGATCCTGGACGCCTGCCGCCACCAGTACGAGGAGGGGGACGTGATGCACTGGTGGCACCCCCTGCGGTCAGGCGACAAGGGAGTGCGCACCCGCTGCTCGGACGATCTGCTGTGGCTGCCCTGGGCGCTCTGCGAATACGTGGAGGCCACGGGGGATCTGGGGATCTGCACCCGGGAGGAGCCCTGGCGCCGCTCGCCGGAGCTTGCGCCGGGAGAGCGGGATCGCTATGAGGCGCCGGAGACGGTGGGGGCGGCCACAGTGCTGGCCCATGCCCGCGCGGCGCTGGATCGAAGCCTGATGCGGGGCGTAGGCGCACACGGTCTGCCCTTCTTCGGCAGCGGGGACTGGAACGACGCCATGGATGCCATAGACGGAGAGAGTGTCTGGCTGGGCTGGTTTGCCTCCCTCTGCGCCGACCGCTTCGCCGCGCTGCTTAAGCGTCTGGAGCAGCCCGGGGCGGAGGAGTATCACCGCGCCGCCGAAGCGCTGGGCCGGGCCGCCGACGCCGCCTGGAACGGGAGCTGGTACCGCCGGGGCTACTGGTCGGACGGAGAGCCCCTGGGGGGCGACGGGCGCATCGACCTGCTGCCCCAGGCCTTCGCCGCCCTGAGCCCCTATGCAGACCCGAAGCGGGCGGAGGCGGCTCTGGACGCGGCGCTTTCCCGCCTGGTGGACGAAAAGCACGGCCTGGTGAAGCTCTTCGATCCTCCCTTCGGGGAGGACGAGCGCAGCCCCGGCAGCATCGTGGGCTACGGCCGGGGCTGGCGGGAAAACGGCGGACAGTACACCCACGGGGCGCTGTGGCTGGCCCGGGCCTGCCTCCGCCGGGGGCGGCTGCAGGAGGGGCTGGAGCTGCTCAAAATGCTGCTGCCCGAGACCCACGAAGGGCGCCGCTGGGGCGCGGAGCCCTTCGTGCTGGCGGCGGACGTCTCCTCCGCCCCGGGGCATGAGGGGGAGGCGGGCTGGAGCTGGTACACCGGCTCCGCCGGCTGGTTTTTCCGCATTGCCGCGGAGGATCTTCTGGGGCTGCGGCTGCGGGACGGCGAGCTGGAGATCCGCCCCCTGCTGCCGGACTGGGAGGCCCACATCCGGGGGCGCAGGATCGTGGTGAAAAACGGAAGCGTCGTGGAGGAATGAAGCGGGCTGCGCCCAATGAAGAAAGGAAGATGCTGCGCGTTTTCTGTGCTTCCCCCAGCGGGGACTTTTGCCAAAGCAAAAGCTGCCGGTGGCAGGTTTTGCAGGCAAAAGAGGAGCGAAGCGAACAGTCCCGCGGAGCGGGTGATGCGGGAGAGCCCTCGTCTTTCTTCTTCGCTGCAGCATTGCTGCGTATCGTTCTCTCTCCCTCGCCTGTCAGCTTCGCTGACAGCAGAGCTGGGAACGTCGCACGCTGCCCGCGCGTCGGGATCCTCCCCCGCTGGGGGAGGAACAGGTCCTTCATTCCTTCATTTCTTCTCTTTTCACTCTTCACTCTTCACTTTTCACGCTTCTTATGATATAATGCTATGAAAAAGTCTGATCTGGAGGTGCCCCATGGAGCTGACAAGGACGGAGATCCTGCCCGACGTATGGCTGAACCACCTGCGCTCGGAGAAATTCAAGACCGCCTGCCTGAGCCTGAACCTGCTGACCCAGCTTAAGCGGGAAACTGCGTCCATGAACGCGCTGATCCCCTACGTCCTGCGCCGGGGCACCACCCGTTACCCGGATATGGAGGCGCTGGCCCGGCGGATGGAGGAGCTTTACGGCACGGCGGCGGAGCCGGTGGTGCGCCGGATCGGGGAGATCCAGTGCCTGGGCTTTTACGCCAGCATCCCGGAGAGCGCCTTTCTCCCCGGCGGGCAGAGCGTCCTGCGGGAAAGCTGCGAGCTGCTGGGGCAGCTGCTGCTCTCCCCCGCCACCCGCGGCGGCCTTCTGCTCCAACAGTATGTGGACAGCGAGAAGGAAAAGCTCCTGGATCGGATCCGCGGCCGCATCAACCACAAGTCCTCCTACGCGCTGAGCCGCTGTGTGGAGGAGATGTGCTGCTGCGAGGATTTTGCCGTGAGCCGCCTGGGCAGCGAGAGCGAGTGCGAGAACATCAACTACAAGAAGCTCACCAAGCAGTACCATACCCTGCTGCAGACAAGTCCGGTGGAGATCTTCTACTGCGGCCGCGCGGATGAGCGGGAGCTGACCGCCGCCCTGCGGGACGCGCTGGTCACCCTGCCCCGGGGCGAGATCGACTACGAGATCGGCACCGATCTGCGCATGAACGCCCTGGAAGATGCCCCCCGCTTTGTGGAGGAGGAGCTGGACGTGAGCCAGGGGAACCTGGTGATCGGCTGGCGCCTGGGGGACTGCATGGAGGAGCCGGATCAGGCTGCCCTTCTGGTCTTCAACGCCGTCTTCGGCGGCGGCACCAAGTCCAAGCTCTTCACCAACGTGCGGGAGCGGCTGCAGCTCTGCTACCACGCGGGCTCTCTGGTGGACGTCCACAAGGGTCTGCTGCTGGCCGCCTCCGGTGTTGACTTTGACAAAATGGAGCCCGCCCGGGACGAGATCCTGGAGCAGCTGGCGGCCATGGCCCGGGGCGAGGTGAGCGAGGAGGAGCTCTCCGCCGCCAAGGCCGGGGTTGCCTCCGATCTGCGCGCCATGAGCGACAGCCAGGGCGAGCTGGAGGGCTTCTATCTCGCCCAGACCCTGGACGGGCTGGACTACGGCCCCCTGGAGCTTGCCGCGCTGGCGGAGGATGTGACGAAGGAGGACGTGGTGCGCATCGCCCGGAGCGTAGACTGCGACCTGATCTATTTCCTGAAGGGCGGCAAGCAGGAGGAAGAAGATGGAGAGTAAAGCCTATCCCCACATCGGGGAGACCTTATACAGCGAGACCCTGCCCAACGGCCTGCGGCTGCGGGTGATCCCCAAGAGGGGCTTCCGCAGCGCCTACGCCGTCTTTGCGGCAAACTACGGCGGCTGCCACCGGCGCTTCACCGTGGACGGGCGGAGGGCGGAGACCCCCGCCGGCGTCGCCCACTATCTGGAGCACAAGATGTTCGATCTGCCCGAGGGGGACAATGCCGTGGATCTGCTCACCGCAAACGGCGCCGATCCCAACGCCTTCACCTCCGACAGCATCACCTGCTACTACTTCGAGTGCACCGAGCACTTTGAGGAAAACCTCCGCCTGCTGCTGCACTTCGTCTCCACCCCCTATTTCACGGAGGAGACCGTGCAGAAGGAGCGGGGCATCATCAGCCAGGAGATCCAGGGGAGCGAGGACAGCCCCTACAGCGCGGTGTACGAGAATCTGCTGCGGCAGCTCTACGCCAGCCATCCCATCCGGGATCGGGTGCTGGGCACGGTGGAGAGCATCGCCCAGATCACCGCCGAGACCCTCTATGACTGCCACAAGGTTTTTTACGCCCCCTGCAACATGTGTCTCTGCGTGGAGGGGGACGTGGATCCGGAGGAGATCGCCCGCATCGCCCGGGAGGAGCTGCCCCAGGAGCGGGGCAGCGTTCCCACCGCGGACTTCGGGGAGGCGGAGTCGCCTCTTCCGCTGGAGCGGCTGCACCGGGAGCAGATGGACGTCTCCGCGCCCCAGTTTCTCATCGGCGCGAAGCTCTCTCCCGCCCCGGCGGGGGAGGACGCTCTCCGGCAGCGGCTGGTGTCGGCGCTCTCGCTGCGGCTGCTGCTGGGCGCCTCCTCGGACTTCTACAACCGGCTTTACGCCCAGGGGCTTTTGAACCGGGACTTTGACGCCGAGATCGAATTCGGCTCCGGCGTTGCCACCCTGCTCATCGGCGGGGAGAGCGAGGATCCCCTGGCCGTGCTCCGCGCCCTGGAGGAGGAGCTTGCCCGGGTGAGCCGGGAGGGGCTGGACAAGGCGCGCTTCGAGCGGGCCAAGCGGGCCTCCTTCGGCGCCCGGCTCCGGGGGCTGGAGGATTTTGAGAGCGTGTGCCTCTCCCTGGCGGAGGGGATCTTCCAGGGCTACTGCGCCCTGGACGCCACGGAGCTGCTGCAGAGCGTGAGCTGCGAGGAATGCGAGGCATTTCTCCGCCAGCTTTCTCCCGAGCGCCTGGCCATTTCCATCATTGAACCAAGGAGAACCTGATATGCTGTTACACCTTTTGCTGGATCCGCTTGTGGAGGAAGAGATCGTCGAGACCATGCAGCGGGATGCGGAGATCAGCTTTCCCGGTCTGGGCATCTTCGGCCTGAATCCCCCCGCGTCCTTCACGATCTTCGGCCGGACGATCTATTTCTACGGCGTGCTGATCGCCCTGGGCTTTCTGTTTGGCATTCTGTACTGCGCCCGCCGCAGCAAGGACTTCGGCATCAAGTCCGACAACGTGTATGACCTGGTGCTGCTGCTGATCCCCCTGTCCATCCTCTGCGCGCGGATCTATTATGTCCTCTTCCGGCTGGACGAGTTTGTGGGCAAGCCCTTCCTGACCTGGCTGGCCGTGTGGGAAGGCGGCATCGCCATCTACGGCGGCATCATCGGGGGCATACTGGCCATCCTGCTGACCTGCCGCTGGCGGAAGATCCCCTTCCTCGCCTTTCTGGATCTGGCGGTCTACGGGGTGCTCATCGGCCAGATCATCGGCCGCTGGGGCAACTTCATGAACCGGGAGGCCTTCGGCGGCGCCACGGACATCTTCTGCCGCATGCGTCTCACCGATCCCTCCGGCCGCTTCATCGAGGTGCACCCCACCTTCCTGTACGAGAGTCTGTGGAACCTGGTGCTGCTCATCGGTCTGGTGATCTGGCAGAAGAAGGGCAAGCGGAAATACGACGGGCAGCAGGCCCTGCTGTACCTCTTCTGGTACGGCCTTGGCCGCGCCTGGATCGAGGGGCTGCGCACGGACAGCCTGTACATCGGACACACGGGGATCCGGGTCTCCCAGGCGCTGAGCCTGGTGCTGGTGCTCTTCTCGCTTATCGTGCTGCTGCTGGAGCGGCGGCGGGAGCACCCGGCGGAAAAGCTGTATGTGAATCGCGTCAAGAACGCTGAAAAAGAAGAAAAACCTGCTGAAGATACAAAAAAGGAGGAAGCGTAATGGCAGACTATAAAGAAATCCTCGGCTCCCTGGTCAACAAGGCCAAGGGCGCTGTGGAGAGCAGCGGCATCGCAGACGTGTATCAGAAGGGCGCCGGCCGCGCCAAGTCCTATGCCCGCATCGCCCGGCTCACCCTGGATCTGAACAGCCAGGCGGAGGAGCTGCGCAAGGTCTATACCGAGATCGGCAAGCTCTATTTCGAGCAGGCCAAGGACAAGCCCGAGGGCTTCTTCGCCCCCCTCTTCGCCCAGGCGGGCAGCCTGCTCCAGGAGCTGCAGAGCAAGGAGACGGAGCTGGCCGCCCTGAAGGACTCCCTGAAGGCGGAGGAGGCCGAGAAGGACATCGAGGTGGAGATCACCGAGGAGACCGAGGACTTTGCCGCCGTCGTGGACGCCACCGAGGCCGCGGGCAAGGGCGACGGGGAATGAGCCCGAAAAAGCTTCCGAAAAAAGAAGCCGCCCTCCGCTGGGGCGCGCTGCTGGCGGTGCTGCTGGTCATTCTCTCGGTGTCGCTGCTCTTTGCCCAGCGCAAAAACGGCATGTTCATCGACGAGATCTACACCTACGGCCTCTCCAACAGCCACTACGCCGCCTATCTGGAGGACGTGGCCGGCGGCAGCCTGGAAGACGCGGTGCTTACCCGGCAGCAGCTCTGGGACTATGTGGTGGTAAACGACGGGGAGACGCTGGATTTCGCCTCGGTCTATGACAACCAGGTGCACGACGTACACCCGCCTCTCTACTATTTCCTCTTCCACACCGTGGCCTCCCTGACGCCCGATGTGTTCAGCAAGTGGACGGGGCTCGGGCTGGATCTGGTGCTCTTCGTGCTGACGCTGCTGGCGCTCTACAAGCTGTGTCTGGCGCTCTTTGACAGTCCCTTTGCCGCCCTGGCGGCGGTGATCCTCTACGGGCTCAGCAGCCTGGGGCTCTCGGCCATGCTGCTCATCCGCATGTACATGCTCATGTCCCTCTTCACCGTGCTGCTGGCGCTGTGGATCACCCGGCTCATGCAGCGGGAGCGCCGGCAGTATTATGTGCTCGTCGGCCTCACGGTGTTTCTGGGGCTGCTGACCCAGTATTACTATGTGTTCTACGCCTTCTTCGTCTGCGCGGCCTTTGTGTTTTGGGCGGCGGCGAAGCGGCGCTGGAAATCCCTCGGCCTCTTCGCCCTCAGCGCCTTCGCGGGGGTGGGGCTGCTGCTGCTGGTCTTCCCGGCCTGCATCCAGCATCTGACGGCGGACAAGCAGGTCTCCGGCGGCAACGCCCTGGAGCAGCTCTCCGCCCTCTCCCAGTACAAGGATCGGCTCCTGCTCTTCTTCCACGAGGTCGTCCACGGCATGAAGGCCGCGGTGCTGGCTGCTCTTGGCCTGCTGGCGCTGCTGCTGGTCTTCTTTAAGAAGCTGTGCGCCGCCGCGAAGGACAAAAAGCTGCCCTGGCGCGCGCTGGTGATCCTGCTGCCCGCCTTTGTGACCCTGGTGGTGGTGGCGCTCATCTCCCCGGTGACGGAGCAGCGCTATATCTACAATCTGGCGCCCCTCTTCGCCGCCTGCGCGGGCTTCCTGGCCGTCCTTCTGGAGCGGAGCCTGGGGGAGCTTCCCCGGGCGCGGCTCATAAAGGGCGGGTTGCTGCTGGCGATCCTGGCGCTCTCTCTGTGGATCGCCCGGGGCGAGCCGCCCCGCTACCTCTACCCGGAGGATCCCTGCTATGTGGACAAGTACGCGGAATATGACGCGCTGGCGGAGGCGCACAGCAAGGATCCCTGCCTGTACATGACGGGCTACTTCGCCCCGCTGACCCAGGATCTGGGGGAGCTTTTGTACTTTGAGGACGTCTTTGTGACCGAGGATCCGGACTCTCCCGCGCTGGACGCCTACCTGGCGGCACGGGGCGGGGACGCGTGCGTGGTCTATATCGACGTGAGCAAGACCTGGTCCAGCGGCTTTGAGCCGGAGGAGATGCTGCCCGCGCTGATCGCCAGCACCGAATACACCGACTGGGAGCTGCTGTACGAAAACGGGCTCTCCGCCACCTATCTGTTGAGAAAGTGAGTGTTTTCCCATGCTTTCTGTGATTTTGCCCTCGTATAATGAGGAAAAAATGATCCCCATCGCCGCCGAAACCGTCACCGGCATCCTGGACGAGGCGGGGATCGACCACGAGCTGCTGTTTGTGGACGACGGCTCCCGGGACAAGACCTGGGAGCAGATCGAGGCCGCCGCCGAAACCAATCCCCACGTGGTGGGCCTGCACTTCAGCCGGAACTTTGGCAAGGAGGCCGCCATGTTCGCGGGGCTGGAGCAGGCGCGGGGGGACTGCTGCGTGGTCATCGACTGTGACCTGCAGCACCCGCCGGAGAAGATCGTGGAGATGTACCGGCTCTGGGAAGAGGGCTACGAGGTCGTGGAGGGCATCAAGGTGGATCGGGGCAGCGAGAGCGGCATGCACCGCTTCGCCGCCAAGAGCTTCTACGGCATCATCAGCAAGGCCACCGGCCTCAACATGGCCGACTCCTCGGACTTTAAGCTCCTGGACCGCAAGGTGGTGGACGCCCTGAATCAGATGCCCGAGCGCAACGTCTTCTTCCGGGCGCTGAGCTTCTGGGTGGGCTTCAAGCGCACCACCGTGCGCTACCGGGTGCGCCAGCGCACCGCCGGGGAGAGCAAGTGGTCCACCCGCTCCCTCATCAAGTACGCCATCAACAACATCGGCTCCTTCTCCTCCGCCCCGCTGCACATCATCACCGTCTTAGGCGTGCTGATGCTGGCCACCTCCCTGGTCTTCGGCGTGGTGGCGCTGGTGCAGAAGTTTGCCGGCACCGCCATCGGCGGCTTCACCACGGTGATTCTGCTGCTGCTCTTCACGGGGAGCCTCATCATGATCTCCCTGGGCATCATCGGCTACTATATCGCCCGGATCTATGAGGAGCTGAAGGGGCGGCCCCGCTATATCATTTCCCGCACCTGCGGCCGGGAGGACGAGGCATGATCGAGAAAATCAAAGCGCTCTGCGTCAAGCACCGGGAGATCCTGGTGTACCTCATCGTGGGCGGCCTGACCACCCTGGTGTCCTGGGGCTGCAAGTTCCTCTGGGGCGCCACCGTCTATCACGGCGTCACCCACCCCACGGTGGGCCAGACCACGGTGCTGAACGTGGTGGAGAACCTGTCCGGCATCCTCTTCGCCTACTACCCCAACCGCCGCTGGGTCTTTCAGAGCAAAAACCCCAGGATCCTGGCGGAGTTCGGAGGCTTTTTCGTCTCCCGTCTGGGCACCTGGGGGCTGAGCTTGGTGCTGAACCTGCTGCTCACCAACGTGCTGAACCTGGAATACCACATTGCCACGATCCTGGTTGCCGTGGTGGTGATCATCGGCAACTACGTCATCTCCAAGTTCCTGATCTTCCGCAGAAAGAAGGACGGCTCCGAAGAGGGCCCGGCGGAAAACGCCGAAACCGAGGAATGACAAAAAGCGCCTCCCGCGAGGCGCTTTTTTAGTTTCAACTCAACTGCGGCGCGAGTCGCCTCCCGTGACAGTCGCTGGTTTTTCGCGTTTTGGTCTGCTATGCTAAGGCCACAACAAACAAAGCAGGAGGACAACAACATGGAAATGGGAAAAGAAATCCGCCGTCTGCGGAATGATCGCGGCCTCACCCAGGAGGCGCTGGCCGAAGCGCTGAACGTGTCCGCCCAGACCGTCAGCAAATGGGAGTGCGGCAACAGCATCCCCGACGTGCAGCTGCTGCCGGAGATCGCCGTGTATTTCGGCGTCAGCATCGACCAGCTCTTCGCCATGAGCCCGGAGCAGCAGATGGAGCGCATCGAAAACCGCATCTACAGCCGCGGCCTGTTCGACGAGGCCGAGGAGCGGCAGCTGGAGCAGCAGCTCCACACCTTTGCCGAGAATCCGGCGCATGAAGGGCAGGCCGAGCTGCTGCTGACCAAGCTCTACAACAACCAGGCCGAGCAGTACCGGATGCTCGCCGTGGAGCACGGCAAGATCGCCGTGGAGAAGACCGACGGCGACCGGGACGCCGTCAGCGAGCTCTGCAACGGCTGGGGCAGCTACATCCCCGACTGGAACATCCGCAACCACCACGCCCTCATCGAGTGGCTCGGCGACTACTGCCGCCGCAACCCGGAAAACCGGGCGGCTCTCATGTGGCTGCTGGATAACCTGATCGACGACCGGCGTATCGCTGAGGCCCGGGAATGGCTGGAAAAGCTGCTGCGCATCGACAGCAGCTTCCGCACCCCCATGTACCGCTATCTCATCGCCCAGGCGGCGGGAGAGCGGGACGAGGCGGAAAAGCAGCTCCAAGTGCTGGAGGGCATGGCGGAGAGCGAATGGTGCTGCGCCGCTACCCTGGGCGACATCTACACCCAGCGGCAGGACTATGACAGGGCCATCGACTGGTACCGGAAGGGCCAGGCGCTCCAGCCCTCCCCCAAGTTCACCGACAGCGCTATGAGCATCGCCCACATCTGCGAGATCCGGGGCGACAAGGCCGGCGCCATCGCCGCCTACAGGGAGGAGCTGCGCCTGATGCGCGAGGACTGGGGCATCGTCAGCGGCGAAGAACGCGACGCTGTGGAGCGCGCCATCCGCAAGCTGCAGCAATGATCGAATCGGATCCCACACAAAATAGCCGCGCCCGATGCCGGGCGCGGCCTTTCTGAAAACTGAACTCTGAAAACTGAAAACTATTTCTTCCCGTAGCGGTAGGCGTAGATCAGCGTCACGACAGAGAGGGCCACCGCCGTTCCGACCAGCATGGCCTCATATGAGAAGGGCAGCAGGCCCCGGAGCAGGTACACCGCCCCCAGCGCCGCCAGATCCACTGCCATCCGCCCCATATTGGCCGCCATGATGGCGTTGCTGTTGTTTTTGGCAATGGCCTTCTTCAAAATCAGGATATTCAGCACGCCGCACACAGCGCCCCAGGCCAGTCCCGCCAGCCCGCCAAGCAGCAGTTCCATGCTTCCGCCCCTTTTCTGTTTTGTTCTCGGCTTCTATTTTACCACAGTCCCGCGCCGGCGCAAAGAGCTTTCTGCAAAAACTTGAAAATTTCCAGTTCTTTCCTCGGTTTTCCGCCGCTCCTTCGCAGATACTACCGTTGAGGTGATAAAACATGAGTCCCAAAGAACTGCTCTATATCGAAGACGCGCTGGGCCACGCCCAGTATCTGACCACCCAGTGCCAGACCGCCGCCGGCCAGCTCAGCGATCCCACGCTGCGCAGCCAGGTCGAGCAGCTGGCCAGCAGCAACCAGGCCCTGTTCAACCGCTTTTACAATCTGGTGTAAGGAGAGAAACGATGAACGACAAGGAAATCATGGAGGGCATCCTCCTCACCACCAAGGGCGTGTGCGACCTGTATCTCCACGGCTCCGTGGAGTCCGCCACCCCCAATGTGCACGAAGCCTTCAGCACCGCGCTGAACGACGCCATCTGCATGCAGAACGGCATCTATACCGCCATGCAGAGCCGGGGCTGGTATCCCACCCAGCAGGCCCAGAGCCAGAGCATCCAGCAGGTGCGCCAGAAGTACAGCGCCCAGGGCTGAGCATCTATCCCAGTATAAAAAGGAACAGCGGGGGCTCCCCCGCTGTTCCTTTTTATGCACTTGGCTCCACCGTGACCAGATCCCGGATGTTCTCCAGCCGTCCCTGGCCGATGCCGGGCACCTGCAGCAGCTCCTCCACGCTCTGGAAGGGGCCGTGCTCCTCCCGGTACTCTACGATGGCCTGGGACAGCACCTCCCCGATGCCGGGGAGCTTCTGCAGCTCCTCCGCCGTGGCGGTGTTCAGATCCAGCTTTTCCTCCGGCAGCAGCTCCAGCGCCGTCTGCTCCGGGTCATTCCCGCCCTGCAGGCTGCGCTCCGGCGGGGCAGCGGTCTGGGGAGAGAGCTCCGCCTGCAGCCCGCCGTCCCCGAAGAGCAGCAGCGCCCCGGAGAACAGCAGGCAGAGCGCCGCCATCCCGATCAGCGCCGCCCGGCCGGAGAGACGCCCCCTCATCGTTTCCAGGTGCGGCGGCTCACCAGCACCAGAATGGGATAGATCTCAAGCCTGCCCATCAGCATAGCCAGCGTCAGCAGCAGCTTCGTCCCGTCCGAGAAGAAGGCGAAGTTCCCAGCGGGGCCGATGGCGCCGGTCATGCCGGGACCGATGTTGCTCAGGCAGCTCAGAGACGCGGTGAAGCTTGTGGCGATGTCCACCCCGTCCAGGCTCACCAGCAGGGAGAAGAGCAGCAGCAGACCCATGTAGAGGGTGAAGAAGGTGGACGCAGCCTTGACGGTGCTCTTTTCCACCCGCTTGCCGTCCAGCTGCACCCGCACCACGCTGCGGGGGCGCACCATCTGGCGGATCTCCGCCACCTCGTGCTTGCCCAGGATCATCAGACGGGAGAGCTTGATGCCGCCGCCGGTGCTGCCGGCGCAGCCGCCGCAGAACATCAGCAGGATCAGGATCCACTTGCAGTACTCCGGCCAGTCCTTGGTGAAGTCCACGGTGCCGAAGCCCGTGGTGCTCAAAAGCGCCCCGATGTTGAAGAAGGCCTGGTGCAGCGATTCGCCCACGCTGCCGTAGAGCTTGCGGATGCCCAGGGTCAGCAGCAGCGCGGCGCAGGCGATGATGCCCAGATACCAGTGCAGCTCCTCGTTCTTCAGCGCCTCCTTCCAGTGGCCGATGAGCAGCAGGAAGTAGAGGTTGAAGTTCACGCCAAAGAGGAACATGAACACGGTGATGACCGTTTCGATATAGCTGCTGTGAAAGCCCCCAATGCTGTCGGGGTTGGTGGAAAAGCCGCCGGTGCCCGCCGTGGAGCAGGCGTGCAGCAGCGCGTCATAAAAGCTCATGCCCCCGCAGAGCAGGAACACCGTCTCCAGCAGGGTCAGGCCGATGTAGATCAGATACAGGGTCAGGGCGGTCTTCCGCGCCCGGGGCACCAGCTTGCCCACCGTGGGGCCGGGGATCTCGGCGCGCATGATGTGCATGGAGTGCTCCCCGCTCATGGGCAGCACCGCCATCAGAAACACCAGCACGCCCATGCCGCCGATCCAGTGGGTAAAGAGGCGCCAGAACATATCTCCCCGATAATTCTGAGTCATGGCGCCGATGTCCGTCACCACGGTGGCGCCGGTGGTGGAGAGACCGGAGGCCGTCTCAAACAGGGCGTCCACATAGCGGGGGATGCTGCCGGAGATCACGAAGGGCAGCGCCCCCAGCAGGGAGATGGCGATCCATCCGATGCCCACGATCACAAAGCCGTCCCGCGCCACCAGGGAGTTTGTCCGGGGCTTGGGGAGCAGCAGCAGGCCGCCCAGCGCCGCCGTCAGGCCGATGGTGACGAGGAAGTTCAGAACGCTCTCCCCGTACCAGAGCCCCGCGGCCAGCGGCAGCAGCATCAGCGCCGCATAGATCAGCAAAATCCAGCCCAGCACACGGGCGATCATACGGTAGTTCATCTGCTCTCCTCACCCAAAATGGCGTCCATGCTCTGCAGCCGCCCCGCCGCCGTGACGATCACCGCGTGGTCGCCGGGCAGGATGCGGCTGTTGCCGTCGGGGATGATGCTCTGACTGCCCCGGATGATGGCGCTGATCAGGATATTGGGGCGCAGCTTCAGATCCTTCAGCGGGATGTTCACGCAGGCGGAGCTGGCGCTGACCTTGAATTCCAGTGCCTCCACCTTCCCGTCCGCCAGGCGGTAGAGGGTCTCCATGCTGCCGCCCATGGAATTGCTCATGGCGCGCACATAGCGGGTCAGCTGCTGGGCGACGATCTCCTTGGGGGAGACGATGCTGCTGAGCCCCACGTTCTCCAGGATCTCGTCCAGATAATCCCGGTTCACCTTCACCACCACGCTGCCCACGCCGCAGCTCTTGGCGTAAAGGGAGGTGATGATGTTGTCCTCGTCGTCGCCGGTGAGGGCCACGAAGGCGTCCGCCGCGGAGAGGCCGTCCTCCTGCAGCACATCGCTGCGGGTGGCGTCGCCGCAGATGATATTGGCCTGGGGGATCAGGTCGCAGAGCAGCTCGCAGCGCTCCCG
>JAEEGF011185486.1_pt1 | contig 39829 bp, 35 predicted proteins | sample 9134171 | NCBI WGS metagenome assembly JAEEGF01 (sample SAMN16246542, study PRJNA631951) | gut metagenome | biome: gut microbiome; feature: rumen; material: AP-attached | host: Bos | place: Iran: Karaj | collected 2018-10 | reverse complement strand
TGGCTCACCTTTAGGTATAATAGAATCACCACAACCCTAAATAATACCGGAGGTAGAACACAATGGCTCAACTCAATATTACTTTAAACCAGGAAGAAATACTATCCCTTTTTGAGCGGTGCATTTTGCATTTTTGCCCGCCGCCTGCAAACAGCCAAGCGCACAGGCGCCCTGCTCACTTAAGGTACATATCAATCTTCTTCATCATAGCCTCGATATCAAGCGGCATCACATCCGACTCAATAGTCACAAGTAGCTTCTCTCCAAGTATTATCCCGTTTTCTTCATACTCCGCCAGCTTGGCGAAATTCCTGACTGCGTAATCTCCTTCACCGGTTCTCCCCAGGTGCTCCCAATAGTAAGTCTTGCGCTCGCTGACATTCAGCACCGCAAAGTCAGGGTAAACCGAGTGTCTTCCTTTCAGCACAAGGCAAGGCTCGTACACATAAGGAATCCCCTCCTTAAGCAAATAATCCGCGATGATCTTTTCGCTTTTGGAGCGAACCAGCTCGCCGGCGTTAGTTTCAAATGTATCTTTTCTTGGTTTGGGATTTTGAGAACCCGGAAGCGATGCGCGCCATTTTTCGATATACATCTCATCGCTTAATAGAATTGGATCAACAAGACATTTCTTGCCGTCACATAGATCTTCGTATTTAAGAAGAATAGATTCAGGATATGGGCTTTTAATCAGCTGTTCCAGCCTTCGCTTAACCTCCTGCAATTGCCTGTAAACCTTTAGTTCGTAGTCCTTTTGCACCATACCCTTCACTAATGGGAGCTTATCCGCAGGAGCATAGACCCATTTTTGTTCCCCGGGGCTCTTAACATAATATTGCTGGGTGGTCCTGCATTTGGACGCCTTCACCGCACCGTCAGGGACCTGCTCAAGCTGCTTAAGTCGCGCCTGAGATTGTTCAATCAGAACGCTCACTTCCCTTAATTGCTGTATAAGTTGTTGCTGTGTTTCTCTCATGCTTTGCTCATATAATTCCTTTCTGCTTTTAATAGCATGTACCACTCTATCACACAAATCTTAAGATTTACCGTCGAAAAATCTTAAGTTCTCTTAAGAATTTACCTCCCCCTCTCCGGGGCAAAAGAAAAGCAGGCAAAAGGGAATATCACGTTTGCCTGCTCGCTTCCATCGCACATAAGACCTTCACACTTCAAAAAAAGAAATGGCTTCTTTTATCTCAGCGAAATCCACCACGCACTTCCCATCATATATTGCGATAGGAATCCTGTCCTCGAAACTGTAAATTGCCGTGTCCTCATTCGCAAAGTCATGAACTATGACTTTTTTCTTCTTGGGATCCACCATCCAATACTCCCGAACTCCCGCGTTCATGTACTTGCTAAGCTTGAGCTTCATATCCTTGCTCCTGGTAGAGGGAGAGAGCACCTCCACAATAAAGTCCGGGGCGCCTACCATATTGCGTTCTCTGATCATGTCCCTGTTACATACCACAAAAACATCCGGCTCAACCATAGTCTTGTCATCCATATCCAGCTGAACCCCGGCAGGAGCTATAAAGGGAATGCACGTCCCCTTGTTATCCTTTATATAATTTCTGATAATAGCAAATATCTCCCCCGCAATAATCTGGTGATACATTGTAGGTGAAGCCATATCATACAGGACACCGTCGATGAGCTCAGCCCTGACCCCATCCGGAATCCGAAAGTAGTCTTCCACAGTGTACTCTCCCTGTCGCTTCCCCAGAAATCCTTCCTCAATCCCGGTCTTCCTTGGAGAATCCACCTGTGAGTCCTTTTTCTTGCGGCCATAGGACGCGGGATTATCCCTGAGTACGCCATTGTCATCATCGTACTCAAGCCCCTCTCCCAGCATGTGCGCATTACCTTCCTCATCGACATTGAAGTAATAGGTAGTGAATGCCTTCTCCAAAGCCTGCAAAGTAGCATACCTGGGATGCTTGGTGATACCTCCGAGAACCTTCTGAACAGTCCCTATTGGAAGCCCGGATTTAAGCGCAATTATCTCGTAACTGTAGCCAAACTCCCGCTTCTTCCTATTCATCTCTTCAATGGTCATAGCATCACCCTCCAGAAAATTTCCTTTTTCTATCCTAATTCTATCCAAATTCAATCCAATTAGCAAGTCAACAGCCGCACAGAAAAGAAGACCAACCTACCCCAAAATTCCCCTTACAAATTTCCTTTATGTACCAATTGCCGCATGGTGTTGTATACTCATAGGAGGAGCGCGCCGACAGCCGTGCATCGTGCGCAGGAAAAACACACGAGGCACCCGCAGACAGCGCCCCACAACAATCCAAACCAATTCAGGAGTTACGCAATGACCAAAAATCCCATTTCAAACTTCTTTAAAACCATAAAGACAGACAGGAACAAGCGCAGACTATTCCTGGTGCTCTTATTCGCGGCCTTCATAAGGCTCTTCTACATCGGCAACATCCCCGGCAACGCCAATCTCTACGTGGATGAAATGTTCTCCGGCTACGAAGCCTGGTCCATCCTCCATTACGGAATCGACACCGCAGGCAGGCACTTCGCTGTTTACCTCCCCGCCTGGGGATCAGGCATGAGCGTAATGCAGGCCTACACCCAGATTCCCTTCATCGCAATCTTTGGGCTTAACAGCTTTGCCCTCAGACTCCCCGCAGCAATCCTCGGCATCATCACACTGTATGCCTTCTACTACATCTGCAAGTCCATCAAGAACGAGGACTTCGCCATCTTTGCAACCTTCATCATGTCCATTCTCCCATGGCACGTGATGATGAGCAGATGGGCCCTTGACTGCAACTACTTTGTAGGCTTCATCACCATCACCATCGCACTCCTGATCAAAGCCTCCAGGAACAACAAATTCCTGCCCCTCGCCTTTCTCTTCATAGGCCTTACTCTCTATACCTACTCACTCCCATGGACAGTTATGCCCATCTTCGTTCTGGGCACCATCATATACATGTTCAGGGCAAAAGAAATAAAGCCTGACCGCCACTTCTTCATAGCACTGGCACTGCTTGTCATCACAGGCCTTCCGCTCCTGCTGTTCGTGGCAGTAAACATGGGCTACATGCCTGAGCTTCTGACGCCCATCTTCTCAATCCCGAAACTCAGCATCTTCCGCGCCGAAGAGCTCTCGCTCTCCCCCAGGTCCATGCTCTCCCATATCACCACCGCATTTAACATGTTCGTAAACCAGGATGACGGCACCCTCATGGGAACTGCCGGAAGATTCGGCCTCTACCACAAGATCAGCGGAGTCTTCATCCTCATCGGCCTTGCAGAGTGCCTTGTTACCTTCTTTACCGACAAGAAGCGCCGCGGCAACGAGATCTACTTCATCCTGCTGTTCCTGTGCTCCTTCATGATCGCAGCAACAACCGACCTGTACTTCTACAGAATCAACATCATCCAGATGCCCATGACCTACTTCCTGGTAAACGGCCTCTGGTTCGTAGCCGGTGCTCTCCAGCACAAGGCAAAAGAAATCCTGGCTACCACCTACGCTGTGCTGTTTTTCTTCTTCTTCATCTTCTACATCACCGATTATGATGACAGCGTAGCCAAACACTTTTTTGACGGAAATAAGAGTGCTATTGAGTTTGTAAATGAGCAAAAAAAAGAAGGACACTTCTCCGATGACAACACAATTCATGCCGTATCGGGCATAAGCTATGTTTCTGTCATCTTCTACGAAAAGTATCCTACAGATCAATATGTAAATGATGTGGTTTATATCGATAACGCCGACAACGCAAGGGAGCACGCAAGAATCCTTGGAAACTATATCTTCTACTACGGCGAGCCCTTCACTGCTACTCTTAAGAGCGGCGATATCGTCATTTGTTCAGATACGGATGAGAGCACCATCAGGCGCCTGGAGTCCATGGGCACGGATATCCACTACATGAGCAGCACTGTCGTTGCAGTAGCGCCGTAACGGCAACTCATCGGCAACTCATCGGCAACAGCCGCCCCGCGGTAAAAATCAGCGACATATCCGCAACATCACCGGGCAATCATTCTGCCCTGCCGGACGCAGCAATAAACTCCTCTATCTGCCTGTTCATCACAGGGCGCACGTCCTCGCCTGCCACCCAGGCCTTGGACCATTCCACAACCTTCTCAATGGCTGTCTCCAGATTCCAGGTGGGCTGCCAGTCAAAGGTGCTCTTAAGCTTGGAACAGTCAAGCTTCAGGAAATTGGCCTCGTGAGGGCCACCATCGTACTTGTTGACCCACTTGATGCCTTCCCCCCAATGCTTGCAGAACAGATCCACCAGAGCCCCTGTCCGGAAGCAGTCCCTGTCATCGGGACCCACATTGTACCAGGATGCATATTTGCCATCCTCGTACTGCATAGCCGCAATCATCAGATAAGCAAATACAGGCTCAAGCACATGCTGATAGGGCCTTGTGGAATACGGATTTCTCACAACGATATCCTCGCCCTTAACCACCGCCCTTACGCAATCCGGGATAATGCGGTCATTGGCAAAGTCACCTCCGCCGATTACATTTCCGGCGCGGGCTGTGGAAACCGCAACCCTGCCATCGGCAAAAAAGCTGTTCTTGTAGCTATGGGTCACAAGCTCAGAGCAGGATTTTGAATTGGAATACGGATCATATCCGTCAAGTGGCTCGTTCTCTCTGTAGCCCCACTGCCACTCCTTGTTCTCATAAACCTTATCGGTTGTCACATTCAAGAAAGATCTCACGGAAGCTGTCTTCCTGACGGCCTCACAGACATTCACCGTTCCCATCACATTGGTACTGTAGGTTCCCACCGGATCATCGTAACTGTCTCTCACTATGGGCTGCGCAGCCATGTGAATGACTATCTCAGGCTGAAACTCGCCAAACACCTCAAGCAGGTGCTCTAAATCCCGCACATCGCCCTTTACATGGGTGATCTGATCCTTAACCCCGCACAGATCAAAGAGACGCTCCTCCTGCTTGGAGCAGCTGGAATAACCAATCACTTCGGCACCGGCATTTACCAGAACCGTGCTCATCCACGAACCCTTGAAACCGGTATGACCGGTGATCAGAACTCTCTTTCCCTTATAAAAATCAAGTACTTTTGAAATATTCATCGCTCTACTCCAATTCCGATTTACCCAAAAGTCGCGTTTTCAAACTCCCGCCGCAGCAGCTCTCTGCACTTCGGGTATGCCTCCATGATATTGCGCCATGCCACTGAATTTTTATCCTCAAGGGCATTGTCATAATACAGGCCGCTATTCTGCGTTTCCAATATGGTGAAGAAAACCCTGGCGGGCTTGTTAACCCGTACAGCCTTCTTGTCGTTCAAAAGAGCCATCGCCTTTAGCCAGAGATCGTCAGCGTTCAGGCAGAGCCCCGTCAGCGCTTCCGTGTTAAACACCTCTTCATCCAGCACATGAGGCGGATACAACACTCCGCCGATTCCGGTCGGTATCACAAGATACGAAGGCTCGTATCCCTCTTTAAGATATTGCCACTTATGGGCACTAAACACATCCCCGGACTCATCCGGCACAATTCCGTGCCCCCAGGTGCACACCACTGTATCCGGCCACTTCCGGGAAGTCTCCAGCAGCTCCTCCACCAGATTTTCCGGATAAAACACATCATCATCCGCCGTGATCACATAGCACTCCGGGTTCTCCTTCATGCTGTAATAATACTTCTTGTGAGGCCTTAAATCCTCGCAGAACCTGATCTGAAGCCCGAAATTCCTCAGCTTTAAGAGCTTATCAGGCAGCGAACCTTCCTCCTCCGGGAACTGCTCTTTTGCAAGCCACAGCACCACAGCCTTAGGCTTAACCGTCTGGTTCAAAAGAGTCATCACCGTAAGATGAACAGTCCCGATCCTGGCAGGATAACTGGTGAGACTGATAATGACGTTGCTCTTGTCATCAACTCCCCGGCCGCATCTGCCAAACAAGGGATAAAACGCATTAACCAGAGCTTTATTCACTTTATAGTGCAATGAGACGGCTCTATCGCTCTTGTGCCGCAAAGTCGCCTCATACATCCTCTGAACATTCATCGCAATTTCCTTAAATCATACAGATCAGTCAGGCTCTTCATCTTGAACCTGAGAACATACTTCTGCAAAAACCTGATAATCGGGTTGCTGGCATAGGACTGGGCCACATAAAACGTAACGCCGTAAGCTGCCAGTTCTTTCCTGATCTTCTCAAGCTCAATAAGATAAGGCCTGTAAATCACATCCTTGGTCTTTTTGGAATGAGTCTCCGATCTGATAATGATCAGATTCTCTGTCACATATCGCATGGACTGGAAATGATAGAACACCACCGGAAACTCAGCTCCTGTGCGCTTCTCCCTCAGAATCGGTGCCCCAATCTGGCTGCTCTCATCCTTGCGCCCTGTATACACGTACTGCGCCAGATTCCAGGGAGCCGTTCCGCCACCCGGATTCTGAAGCTCATATACACCCTTAAACAGTTCAGGGAACTTCATCAGATACTTCTGATCTCCCATCCTGTCCTTCTCATAGATATGGAAACACCACTCAAAACAGCGCTCCATCCACCAGGTAAGCGCCTCCATAGAATTCTCACTCTTATCAAAGTAGTTGAATTCTACGCAGTACTTTCCGCTTCGGTTCAGAAGGCGCCTGTCCTTCAGGCTGTTTCCGAACCTGTGGGGCGTTATAACGATATTTGCCCCATTATCCTTGATCTCTTTTTCCAAGACCGCAGGATCTGAGAAGAAATACAGATCAGAATCAATATAGGTGCAGTTATCCTCGCCGCAATTCTCCAGCACATAGTGAATACTGGCAGGGGTGCAGGTCCAGCAGTACTCCGCCTTGGAGCGCTCGGTCTTAAGCTTTTTTAAAATCGGATAAGCTTCTTCAAGATCCGTCTCCCTCAGGATCACTGCCTTTTCAAGCTTTAAGGCCTTTAGCACCTCAGCAGCCTTGTCATCAAAAGCATAAATATATAGTTTAAAATCTGAAGCCACTGCCTCAAGAGACCTGTACAAGGCCAGTCCCTTATCAAGGTAATAGCTGTCGAAAAGCGTAGTAAAAATCATAGATTATTTCCCTTTTATGGTCCTACTGATATTAAACAACACAGTGTAGCAGCGCTTCAGAACATATCTAAGCCCCGCCGACGCTCCTTTTCTCGGAAACCGTGCTGCCTCCCTCTCAAGCTCCTTATCCGGCAAAAGAGCTGTGAACTTAATCTCCCCACAGGCTCCGCTGTTGTCTGCGTAGTAGAGCTTCTCCTCTGCCTTCATTGAGTGGGTTCCGCTGCCGTCAAAGCCGCCGTTGGTAACAAGGCTGTGCACCGGATACACCGTTAAGAGTCCTCTGTTAAACAGGTTCAAAACCCACCTGATGGCCCAGGAATTGATCTTGCCCTGATACTGGCGGATCATGGCCATATCCCACAGATTCTCTGTATTCTCAAAACGTCTCCTAAGGGCCTTATCTCTAAAGTACGCATCGTAGTCAACATCTGCCCAGGAAGCCCCGTCCCACCTGTCACTCCAGGTAGCCCAGCCCCAGCAGTCGCCCTTGTGCATGGCATACACGTCGCCCTTATATCGCTCAAGGCCCTTCAGGGGATAAGTGTAACCGCTGATGGCACCTATGGACTTGTCATCCCGGTAAAACTCCAGTGCCCCATTCATGTAGGAGAGAAACTTCTCAGCCACCACCAGATCATCCTCTACAACGATGACCCTGCCGTACTCTTCCACGACCTCTGTGACGCCGCCCATAATAGACGCCGCAAGTCCTTTATTCTTCTCGGCCTTGATGACCTTAACCTGTGCAAACCGGGACCTACCTGCATACTCATCCACAGCCTGCCTAGTTTCTTCAACAGCTCTTTGGCCGGAAGCGCTCTTGGCACCGTCGCAGAACACAAACAGCTCTGTTTCAGTCGCCTCGACATTCTGCTCCAGGGCCTCAAGGCACCTTATTATCTTGTCAGCCCGGTTGTAAGCAAAAACAGCCACCGGCGCATATTTACCCTTTTCGAAACTCATAGATTCTTTAGTTCCTCTGCATATTTCCTGATGGAGGTCTCTCTCTTAAGGTTAGCATCCAGGAAGGCTCGGCCGTTTGTGCCCATCTCCTGAAGCCGCATACTGCCTCGATTTTCAATGTAATACAGAATAGTCTTCCTGATTGCATCGTAATCTTCGGGATCCACCACCACTCCGCAATCAGATTCCTCAACGATAATCCTGGCTTCAGAGCCCTTCTCAAGGATTCCCAAAACCGGCTTGCCGGCAGCCATAACGCCGTAGATCTTACTGGGCACTGACACGCCCTTGATGCCCTTGGCATTAACCACAAGATGCACGTCGCCGGCATTCAGGCTATATACCAGGTCCTCCTTGTTCTGATAGGGAATGAAGACCATGTTGCTCAGCTTGTTAGCCCGGCAGTAGTCCTTCATCTCATCCAGGACAGACCCCTGTCCTACAAATACAAATCTTACGTCCTCCTGATCGGCAAACTCGCCCATGATCTTCTGAATCTCCAAAAGGTCATAGTATAGACCGATGTTGCCGGAGTACATAATGATGAATTTGCCATCAAGGCCGTACTGCTTCTTAAAGGCCTGAACACGTTCATTGTCAGCGGGAAGCGGAACAATCTCATCCTCGTTGATCCAGTTGTTGATGTGAGCATAGCTTGGCATCTTGTTGGGGAAGCGCTTTTTAAGAGTCTCCACCATATCTCGCCCAACCACGATTACCTTGTCCGCGCGCTTGCAGCTGCGGTTGTCGATTTTCCTCATGAGGGCAGCCATAGCCTTGTTCTTGACAAAAGAGACAGCTTCCATCTGCTCGGGATTGAAGTCCTGAATGTTGTATACAAGCTTGGCTCTCTTCTTTCTCTTACCGTAAACTCCCAGAATGCCTCCAAGAAGGGGCGGCTGGGATATAGTGTAGATGAGATCCTGGGGTCCCACCTGCTTGGTAGCCGACAGCGCACCAAAGTAATAGCTCATGATATTTCTGATGCGGCTCAAAGTGTTGGACTTCTTAAACTCCGGAACCCGGATCCTCAGCACTTTAACACCGTTAATCTCTTCCTCATAGAACCTCTGCGTCTTGTAGCGATCCTCGATAACTCCCGTGTAGCTGGGCACCGTACAGATAACCGTCACGTTGAAGTCATCCGCCAGGCCTTCTGCAAGTTCTGTCAGAATCTGGCCTGTGGAAGCCACATCCGGGTAATAGTAGTGTGCATAGATCAGCAGGTTCTTCTTATCTTTTATTCCCTTTTTAGTCTCAAAATATTTCTTCATAAATTCCATTTATCTCATCAGTAAATACCAGAAGAACTTGGTATTAGTAACAAAGTATCTTTTGAACAGTCTCTTGGGATCCTGGAAGAGCCTGAAAAGCCACTCAAGGCCTATTCTCTGCATCCATACAGGAGCTCTCTTAATGTTGCCGGCATGGAAATTAAAACCGGCACCAACACCCATCATAACGCCGTGAATGCGACCCTCATGGGCATTCATCCACTTCTCCTGCTTGGGCGCACCAAGACCGATCCACACGATGCCGGCATCGGCATCGTTTATCCTCTTAACATCCTCAGCGTCCTGCTGCTCGGAAACCTCGCCAAATACCGGCGAATACATTCCCTTGATAACCAGCCCCGGATACCTGGCTTCAAGCTGCTCTCGCAGCGCATCCAGCGTCTCCTGGGTTGATCCATAGAAATAGTGGCTCACACTGCCATCCATGGTGTCTCTGAACATGCGCTCCATGAAATCAGGTCCGGCAACTCTCTCAGCGCCGATGTAGCCCTCTTTCTGCTGAAGCGTAGCAATAGGCTTTCCGTCAGGGAATACATAAGCTGCGCCATTTAGAATATCGCGATAAGCCGCATCTTCTCTGGCCATAACGCTGGTATGAACATTTGAAAAGCAGATATACTTACCTGAAAGCTCTTTAACCCTACGCTTTACGTGGAGCACAGCCTCCTCAGCCCTAGCGATGGAATACTTAACGCCAAACACATTAAACTTATCAGCGCGGACCCCCGCAGGGATTGACGCGAAGCGGTTCACATCATAAACAATCCCGGAGCGAACCTCATAGCCGAGACTGCAGATGGTCACGTAGGTACGGATCCCGCTGTCAACCAGACTGTTAACAAGCGCCTGTGCCGTAGCCTCATCTGCGCTGCCCGCATGCACCAGAACCTCGTCGTAATCCCCCTTTTCAAACTGTTCCTTAACAACCGACGCCTGAGGGAATGGTTTCTTTATCTCAAGAGTCTTTAAGGTATACAGATGCCCGTGCTTCCTGTTGTAGAGCTTCTTGTAAACCAGCTTGATCATAAACTCAATGATTATGCTGAGTCCAAAGAACGCCACGATGACAAACCTTGAAGACTCCTCACCACGCTGATTCAGGTACAGATAGAACAGCCCCGCAACATTCAGAAGTATCTTGCCCTTTAACACATTTCCCAGAATCTCCACGGGATCCTGGATGAATATGGAATTCTTCTTGGAATCAAACACCAGAAATACGATGATCTCCAGCATGCACAGTACAAAGAAATAGGTCACATAGAGCCCGTCAAAAAGCTCAGTCCACTTCCCAAAATCCATGCCGTATCTTATGAGAAGTGATACCAGAAACGCGGCTATCACCGACAACTCATCTATTATGAATATTCGCTTGTAGGGGTACTTAACCCCGATCTTAGTCATTGTTTTGTCCATAACCGTCCCTTTGGATCAAACATAAAAATGAATGGCAACATCAGCATGATATTGGCATAGCTTCCGTCTCTGACACCCTGGATCACGAACAGCAACGTCATCATCAGAAGCAGAGAATCCGATTCCTTAATGCTCTTAACGAGCTTCTGCAAAAGATATATCACTGTGGCCGCAAGCCCCACGATGCCAAACTCCGAGAAGATTCTGGTGAACACTGAAGCTGCGTCCTCAGCATTGAGGTAAGTACCTGAAACGCCGTAAATCCTGTCAACGTAGTCGTAATAATAATACCTGTTGGAATCAAAGCCTGTTCCGAAGACCTTGCCCTCCATCATCTTGGCTATGGCAACCCTCAGGTTCGAGCAGATGGCAAAGGTTGTTCCGTTACCGATTATATAAAACTCGGTGATGAGCCCAAGGAATCTGGAAACGATGATCTTCTGCACAAGATTCTTGAACACAAGGCCGGCTATGACAACTGCCGCAAGGCTGCACACCAGAATGATGATCTTCTTTTTCTTTTCAATCTTAGGCGAGAGCAGAATGTAAATAAGCGTGATCACAAGCCCCAGATACATGGTTGCGGAATAGGCAAGAACTCCTGCCACCGCTATTATCACCGTCACCACAGGGTTTGTGAAGGCCAGCGCCTTACTCTCCGCATCTTTCCTGTATAGGCCTATCATGATGCCCGCGCAGAAAATCGCCGCAAGATGGGCCGGCTCTGCATAGAGAGAATACATGGCAATAAGTCCGCCGCCGATCTCTGTGGCATAGAACCTGTAGAACCCGTACAATGTAGGATCATACAACTGCGGCACCTTTATTATATAGCCAAATTCCTGTATAAATCCGTAAATTGCAAGAATCGCTGCGGCAAAATAAATCACTGCCAGAATCTTCTCCTTGTTGTCCTCCAGCAGAAAATACAGCGCCAGTGTCACGAACTGGATGGAGAAATACCCAAAGGACTTCACCGCCTCGAAATCAAAGTAGTGAATCACCGTGATGATCCCCATGTAGAACAACAAGATAAAGACCTTGTAGGGCACAAGGCTCTTGTCTGCCCTCTTAATGAACTTCACCACCAATAGCACCGCCATCAGCAGCACAAGCATCTGAAAGGCATTTAAGGGCAGCACCCCAAAGGTTCCGGCATCCTGAAGCACTATGGTCAGGAGCAGGAGTACATCTATGAAATTGAACTTCAAATCCTTAATCGCGCTGATTATGCCGATCACCCTTTATCTTTCCGAATCTTAGAATAAATGTTAAAAATACTGAGGAAATCTCTGATCTTACACTTCCACTCAGTGTAGTCGTAGCTGTTTCCGCCGCTTCCGCTGACTCCCTTTATCCTTGGATATTTAGGGAAATTCTTAACACTGATATTGTTGTCCAAAACCGCATCTGTAAAAGCATACTCAAGGAAATATTCTGCGCCGTCGTCAACCTTCCCGGCAGCCTCTGAGAACACCTCCCTGTATAAGGAAACAGGCATTGCATAAAGCCTCGTGTCGTACATGTCCCGCCTGTGAATGTTGGGTACATTAAAGTACACTCTGTCTTCCCTGACCCGTCTTGCAATATCCGCAATGTTATCCACCAGGAGTCTTCCCGTTATTTTAATGAGATACTTCTCTCCATGTGCAAGCCTGCTGTTATCAAGGACGTAATCCACTATCTCGCCCTCACCGTAGCCCTTTCCATGAGCCGCCACAGCTTCCTTATCCCCGGCAAAAGAAACAGCTTCAAACTCCACCTTGTTGGCACCGGCAACAGCCTTAAGGTCCTCAAACTCCTCTGTTCCAAAACCACTGTTATCACAGAACACAACCTTGGTCCCAGCGCCGATGCCGGAGGCCAGAAGTCTCTCCAGGCCAGACTTGTACTGGGCCAGCCTCTCGCTGCTGTCTCTTATCTTCAGTTGTCCCACCTTTGCATCAGGAGCAATTGTCCCGGTAACAACTATAACCATTTATATCCTCATCGTCTTCGAAGCTTCTTTAAAACCCTGTCCGTTGCCAACAACACAAACTTATTCCTAAGGATCAGTAGAACTACATAATATGCCAGGGCACTAAGTGCCACAAATATCAGATAATAATACCTTCCCTCGCGATAGAAATGCTGATACAGCTTAAAGATCCCAAAGAAAGGAATCGTAGCGATAAAACACTTCACCATTTCAAGAAGGTGCACTGACACCTTGTTGTACTTATTGGCAACTGCCACAAGAATAACGCACACCACAACCTCTGTTGCCAATGTGCCTATGGCCGCCCCCATGCTTCCGTATATAGGAATCAGCATATAATTCACGCACAGGTTCAGAACTGCGCCGATAGCTGTTGCAATGACCATGTGCATCTCTTTACCCGCAAGGAGCACTGACCCTGTGCCGTAGAGATTACCCATGGTAGCAAAGAAAATCGAAACAAACAAAAGGCACATGCCGCTGACAGCCCCCAGATACTCCTCCGTTGAGAGCATCAGCACTATCTCTCTGCCATAGAAAAAGACGCCTATAGCCATGGGAATGGTAATGCAGGTGAGGACATCCACCGCAGAAGCAAAGGTCCTGCGATAATCCTCCTTGCTGTCGGCAAACTGCAGGGAGAGACGTGCAAAAAACACCGGCACGATCCCGTTCAAAACTGCCTTAACTGTATTGTACATCTTGGTGGCCACGGTATACACCCCGGTCTCCTTAGTTCCCGCCATCCATCCCAGCATGGTCAGATCCGAATTGACGTAAATGATCGTGGCCAGGGTGTTAAAGAAAATCAGCGAAATTGGAACTATATCATCAAAGACAGCTCTTTTGAAAACAAGTCGAATGTGGCAATACCTGCGGGCATAGAACCAGTTGAAAATATTGGCGCCGCCGTTGGCAACCACCGAAATGGCCATATAGATGTAGGCGTCAGATTCACTTCTTACAAACGCAAACATGGCAGCCAGTGACACCAGCTGCACAAACACCGACCTATAGGTTATGTATGCGAAATCCTCGAAAATATTGAAAATCCACTCAACGCCTACGGTATTAAAGACTATGGCAAAGCTTGCAATAAGGATTGCCTTGTTGTATAGCCTGAATTTGGCAAACACAAAAAAAGAAACCGCAAGAAGCACATATGCGACCACAGTAAAAAAGACATTCAGCGAAAACATGTTGCTGACAAATTCGTCGAACTTCTTCTTGTCGTTTCTGTACTTCCCCGCCTCCCTGATGGCAAAGGTCTTGATGCCAAGCGCTGAAATGAGCAGGAAATAATTGATGATAGAGGTGGAAAACCCGTACTCGCCGATGCTGTCCTGAGTCAGCACTTTGCTGATGTAGGGAATGGTGATAAGGGGGAAAAGAACCGTCAGAACAGACTTTATCACATTGAATATTAAGTTTATTCCGATAGATCGTTTCTTTACCACTGTGCCAATACGAGCTCCTATCTTCTCCTTAAGTTGTGAACAAAAGAGATTATATTACTTTGCATTATAACATAGTGCATGCGAAGCTTCGAATAAACGCCGTACTTTTGCCTGATCCTGGCAGCCTCCTTGGCGCCCCGGGCCGATGAAGACATGCCGCCCAGCTCAAAGTTGGAGATTATGTGATACACAGGCACAAACATAGTATCTGTGGTGTCCTTGATCTTTAGAAGGAAATCCAGGTCCGCCGCGCTTTTGTACTTAGTATCGTAGGCTCCGAACTCCTCATAAACTGCTCGGGATACAAAGCAGGTGGGATGACAGATCATGCCTTCCCCAAGGATCCTGTGGTTGACGAACTCAATCTCAATCTCCTGTCCCTCACGAAGGCGCCTCTGCATTCCATAGAGGATCACGTGATTGCGGTCTGATTCCGGCAGGGCATAGTATGCCTCTTTCATGTTAGCCAGCGCATCAGGCTCGTAGTAGTCATCGCTGTTCACCATGCCGACGAGAGTGCCCTTGGCCTTGGCAATGCCCTTGTTCATGGCATCATAAATACCATTATCCTTCTCGGAAAAGAGCTTTAGCCTTCCACCAAACTCAGGCTCATATCGCTTTACAATGTCCAGCGTTCCATCGGTGGAGGCCCCGTCGATTATCAGATACTCGTAGTCGCCTTCCGTCTGGTTTAATACGCTTTGCAGCGTCTTTTCAATTGTCTTCTCACTGTTGTAACTTACCGTGATTATCGTAAATAACGTGTCTGCCATGGATCACCTTACCTATTGTTATCGCTATTGCAACAAACAGCCCGTCCAGTACTCCCGTACGGAGCACGCAGAACATCCTGTTAATGTCATGATTTAGCTGTACTTCTGATTCATAATCATACACAAGTCTATCCCCTGCCGCAAGCAAAGAGACATCGAAGAGCTGCGGGAATAAGTAGTAGATTCCCACGCCTATTATGGGAAGAATCGCAAACAGGATCAGAAGCAGGTTTGAGTTGGTGTCAAAAGAGCTACTGATGGAATCATTGGCTCGGTCAATCCACGCATAGATGCGAGAACCAAGCTTTGGCTCATTAATCTTTATTAAACTCCGGGCCTTTAATTCTTTACCGTCGCTCACCCTCTCCAGATATTCAAAAAAATACTTGCCAACAAATATCAGCGTCATGTTCTTGAATGCGGTGTTGAACAAGAAAGGGTCTGATAAGCCGATGAATGTATAGGCTGCAAACAGCATCAGGGCACCCCTGTCATTATTCTTAAGCATCCCGTTCAGTCCGATGAACAGTACAAGCAGGGTGATGAAGAATGTGATCACGCCCAGCTGCAGGAACAGATACAGGAAGGAATTGTCAAGATAATAGTTAACGTTCGGCGCCGCTGCAAACCTGCTGCCGAAGAGGGATATATTCTCGTTTAAAAGATAATACCTGCCATACTCAAGCCTGTGGTTCAGAATCTTGTTAAGAATATCAAAGACCTTACCCTTTACAAGAAGCGGCAGCACTATCGAAAAAGCAGCTATAAGGAAAAATAACGCAATGGATGTGTAAACAAATCTTGTATTATCAGTCTTTTCTATACGGGAGAAAACTAGACTTATCACAAGCAGAATCGTTATGGACAGAAAACCTGTGATGCTTAAGGTAAATGCAAAGCAGCAGGCATTTAAAATCATGCAAAAAACGGAAAGCTTGAATAAATGCTGTCCCTGTCCATATAAAAATAAGACTAAAGATAACAGAACAAATAAAACTGTGTGAGTAACATTAGATCCGGGCTGTCCGAAGTCCCTCCTAAGAATGAGACCTCCAAACTTCCCGGTTATGTGATGCCCATCGGGCAAGATGCCCAAAGACGTCAGCAGTACCATTATCAGAAACAGCGCTGATCCGCCAAAAGCCGTCAGTTTCAAAAGCTTAACGTGGTCCACGGCCTTCATTCCGGTGACAATGGCCATGCACAGTAAAAGTCCCTTCTCACCGGAAAAAACATACACCAGCGCTCCCATTCCCATGAGCAGAGCCGTAACGCCATACTCTAGCGCTGTCATCTTGGTAGTCACCAGCTTCAGTACATAAAACAAAAGCCCTATCCCCACAAACACGTAGAAGGGCTTCTGTCCATCATATAAGCCAAGAATCTTGGCACTGAAGATTAGGCAAAAAAACAGATAGTAAAATATGTTCATACATCTCCCCACCATAACTACCCCATATGACATTAAGTCATCTTATAATCTTCTCGAAATCAACTTTGCCATGCTTACAAATAGGGCAAATGAAATCATCCGGCAGTTCTTCACCTACATACTCATATCCACAGATGCGGCATCTCCAGATGGTTTCTCCTTTTGAAGTTGTTCCAACCTTTTCAGGCTTAGGCTTGATGTTGTTCTGATAGAATTCGTATGTACAGGATGAATCATCGCTCAGAACCGTCATAAAGGTGGGCTCGCAGATAAAGAGAGTGTGTGAGCCAAGATCAACTGTCTGCTCAACCTTCAGCGAGAAGTATGCATTAGTGCCTGCAGTGATATATGGAATACCATTGTCGGCCATCCTAAAAACTTCGTCGGCAGAAATCTCTTTAGCCAGGTTATCTAACAGCTCTGGTGCAAACTTGTCTACATCTCTGCCTGACTGAAAGCCAAAGTGCTTGAACAGTCCAAAGGAAGCTGTCTGGCTGATTGTGCTGATATTGCAAAGGCCTGTTTCTTTGACCATGTCGTGAGTATAGTTAGCCTTGTTGATAGCTATTGAGATGCGGTTGGGTTCCGAAGCCACCTGAATAGCCGTGTTGATGATGCAGCCATTCTTCTTTTCACCCTGAACTGCTGTACATACGAACAAACCATAAGATAACTTATACATTGCTTTGGTATTCATCTCACTCATGATAGGCCCTCCTATTCAATTCAATTAAGTGCTTCCAAAATTGTCTTTCCCATGAATCTAATCATAGCTTCGGTCATTCCGGGATATACTCCTACCCAGAAGCTATCTGCCATAATCCTGTCTGTGTTCGCAAGATTGCCAATAACTCTATAACCTTCACCACTCTCACGCATCTCATCAAAGCAAGGGTGCTTTGTCAGGTTTCCGGCAAAAAGCATTCTGGTCTGGATCCCTTTTGATTCCAAATGATCCACAACCACCTTGCGGCTTGTTCCTTCCTTGCAGGTCATCAGGAAACCGAACCAGCTTGGATCTGAATGTTCCGTTGGCTCCGGGAGGATAAGCTTCTCTTCTGCTCCGCCTTCAACCAGCAAGCTTTTCAATAATTTGAAGTTCTCTTTTCGTCTCTCTACAAAAGAAGGGAACTTTTCAAGCTGCGCGCAGCCAATTGAGGCCTGAAGATCTGTAGCCTTGAGGTTGTATCCAAGGTGAGAATATACATACTTGTGGTCGTAACCAGCAGGAAGTTCTCCAAACTGGCCGTCAAATCTATGCCCGCACTTATTGTCTCGTCCGGATGGGCATACACAATCACGTCCCCAATCACGCATAGAACGAATTATCTTGTTTAAAAGAGGACTGTCAGTATAAACAGCACCGCCTTCGCCCATAGTCATATGATGAGGTGGATAAAAACTGGATGTTCCGATGTCACCGATAGTTCCGGTAAATTTCCACTGCCCGTCAATCTCATATCTGCTTCCGAGAGCATCACAGTTATCTTCCACAAGCCACAGGTTATGCTTATCGCAGAAAACCTTAACTGCCTTAAGATCAAAAGGATTTCCCAGTGTATGGGCTATCATTACAGCTTTAGTCTTGTCAGAATATGCTTTTTCTAGATCATTAACGTCAATGTTATATCCCGGAATAGTCACATCAACAAATACAGGCACCGCACCATACTGTATTATTGGGGCTACTGTAGTCGGGAATCCTGCCGCCACAGTAATGACTTCATCTCCCCTTTTAACTCTTCTCTCTCCAAGTAACGGAGAAGTCAGTGTCATAAATGCTATGAGGTTGGCAGAAGACCCCGAATTAACCAACGAACAATGCTTAATCCCAAGATACTCTGCTAGCTTTTTCTCAAACTCATCCGTATATCTACCGGATGTAAGCCAAAATTCCAAAGCGCTGTCAACTAGATTAACTACTTCTTTCTCGTCATATACCCTTGATGCGTAAGGAATGCGCATTCCCTCTTCAAACTCTTTATTTTTGTTGTGGTAGTTATGTACATATTCTGCCACCAGGCTTAATATTTGGTTCTTAGCCTCTTCCTGATTCATGCCTTATATCCTCTCACTATCATTTTTCATGGAGCAAATAGCTTACTCTTTTACCATCATCCATCAACATCTTTGTCATCAAAACCAACTCTCTCTTCTTCCACTACTAAAGGTCTGTTCATAATGCGTTTATTCATGCTTAAAATGTATTCACCCATAAGTCCTAAAAACATCAATTGTATTGCCCCTAAAAAGAACATACCTATTACCATTGGTGCCATACCTGCATTAAAAGTATCCCATCTTATTAGCTTATACACCAGGTAAAATATAGCTATTGCAAAACTAACTATAGCAACAAACAGCCCTAAAAAAGTCGCTAGCCTTAGACCTATCTTGGTATAAGAGGTAAAACTAAGCATTGCTATATCATACAAAGAAAAGAAATTGTTTTTAGATTTTCCAGCCCGACGAAGCTGCTGTTCATATGGTATTTCAATTCTTTTATATCCTAGTTCTGCCACAATTCCCCTCAAAAAGGGAGTCGGATCCTTTAAATCGCGAAGGACATTGATAAAAGATTTATCATAAAGGCCGAAGCCGGTGTAATGCTCAATCTGTTCAACCTCCGAAAACCGTTTTATCATTTTGTAATAGCATGTCCTTGCAAATCGAATGAATTTATTTTCCTTGCTACTAGTCTTTATACATGAAACAATACGATAACCTTCTTCCCACTTCTCAATCAGGGTAGGAATCATTTCAACCGGATCCTGGAAATCGGCGCACATCATAATAGCACAATCCCCCGTGGTTTGAAGTAACCCGTAGTACGGAGAATTGTTCTGGCCAAAATTTTTGGCATTAAAAATTCCTTTGATATGCTTGTTTCCCTTGTTAAGGTATCTTATTTTTTCTCTGGTATCATCCTGAGAATCATTGTCTATAAAAATAATCTCATAATCATACTGAGGTAATCTACTAAATTGTTCTACTATTGCCTCGCTTAAGGGAATTACATTTTCAGATTCATTATATGTCGGAATTAGTACGCTTATCCTTTTCACAAATACTCCTCATCATCCACTTCTCGCTTATGAAAATTACCTTGAAGTAGACATTGCATCTATCATCTTTTTTATTCCAGTTTCAAAGCTCATTCTAGGTTCATACTGTAATGCGCTTAGTGTTTTTTTCATATCCACTTTCAACCCGGGAAGCTGTGTGGATTCAGCATTTGCAAATTCTGCTTTTGCTTTCGAGCCATACTCCTTCATCAATGTTAAAATGAATTCTTTTAACATATGTGATTCCGGATGTGCAATGAAATACGAGGAAGGAACAACATGCTCACATCCTAAACGATAAAGCATTTCTCCCGCGTCACTCTCATATAGGTAGTTCCATTGCTGAGTTCCTGAAGAAAATTTAGCAATTTCACCATTGTCCCAACACCTAATCGCATACTCTAGCATTGTCCCTTTATTGTCATGGGGGCCATAAACACTAAATATTCTCCCCCATACGTGCTCCATGCCTATACACTCACATAGTTTTCTACTCATGACACAAGCAGCATACTTTGCCACTCCATATGAAATAGCTGGAGAAAACTTTGTTTCTTCATTTATTTCGTCATAAATGGGACCGTATTCAGCCTGAGAACCAGCTCCTACAAACCGATGACATCCAGCTTTTTTGGCAAGTTTAACAGCATCAAGCGTGTACTTGATATTCTGTTCTTGAATTTCGGGATTATCTCTTGAGACTTTATCTGTCCCCATCCATGCAAGGTGGTAAAAAACATCACAATCGCTATCGACTTCTAGATTATTGAAAGTATCTAAGGTTCCTTCAACGATATGTACTTGGGATGAAACTATTACCCTGTTGAGTCTCTTGGTATTTGGCCTGACTATGGCATATACCTCATCCCCCCTAGCAACCGCTGCCTCAATCAGTGCTGTCCCTATCATACTAGTTGCGCCAGTCACGATTATTTTTCTCAAAATATCACTCCTCAGCAATCATGTTTTTCTTGTACTCTTCCCTACTAAGAAAAGGGAACATATCACTATACTCATGAGCAACCAATCTTCCATCTGGCATTTTTTCTGACGTAATTCTTGGAATCAACGCCTGCCACTCCGGTGTCATGACTTCGCAAATAACAGGTCCCTTCAAATCAAATATTAACTTTACTTTATCATCAATTTCATCTACATTGTCGATTCTGAAATAGGGGATTTCATATGCTTCCGCTATTTTCTTCAGTTCCGGACACCAAACTCCTGAATTTGGTCCCTCGCCCACAAATCTATCTTCCATAAAATTCCTCTGAGTCGATCTAATGAGCAAATAACCGTTATTATTTAATACAAAGGTTTTTATTGGGAGGTTATTGTAATGAATCGGAGCAAACTCTTGAATATTCATCTGCAAGCTACCATCACCGGTAATTACAATGGTGTCTTTTCTGTCATTAGCAACACACGCTCCAATCCCGGCACACCAATAGCCCATTGAGCTAATGCCTCCGGTAGTAAGAAATTGTTGGCCTTTTTTTACTTTCCATGTCTGACATGCAACATGAAAACACGATCCTGTATCCACCATTATATTCGCATCACTAGGAGCCAATTCCGAAAGCCTATTTATAAACCAATAAGAATTTACAGGTTTTTCATCTTTGTATTCTTCTTGAACTACTGGGTATGTCTTTTTCCAATAATTACACTGTTTTACCCACTCTGTATATTCTGGCAGTTGTTCATTTTCAAGTCTCTTATTCAGCTCGTCTATAACTTCCTTGCAGTTGAGCCTTAACTTCTCATCAATATGAACTCCTGGTTTATTTAACTCCTCCGAATCTATATCCACTACAATCTTGTACGCATGTTTTCCAAATTGCTCTGGCGAATGGCCAACAAGCGACGACGCCAGGCGGCATCCTAAAGAGATAATAAGGTCAGCATTTTGAATGGCCATATTTGCAGACCTCTCTCCGTAATTTCCAGGACGTCCCACATAAAGCTTATGATCAGACTCAATAAGATCTATTCCAAGTCTAGCTGTAATAACCGGAACACAGGACTTTTCCGCCAATTTGCGAAAACCACATCTTGCTCCCGAAAGACTAACACCTTGCCCTACAAGCCAAACTGGCCTTTTTGAATTCTTTAAGTGATTAACTATCGATCCTACAGCTACCTCTAATCGATAACTATCACTAACCATAGGCTGTTTCATATACTTAACTTGATTAGCCGGAACTTCAGACCTCTGAATATCTAGAGGAACATCAATCCAAACAGGACCTGGGCGTCCACCCGTAGCAGCCTCCCATGCCTCCTCTAAATAAAAATCAACCTTTGTTAAATCATCAATTGTTTTGAAATATTTAACAAGTCCCTCCACCATGGAACGAATATTGATTCCCTGTATACCAAATTGTCGAATATGCGTCTTTTCCTCATACTGTACAAAAGAAAGATTGGCCTGCCCAGAAACAACTATCATTGGAGAAGAATCTGTATACGCCCCAACGACACCATTCATAGCGTTTACACTACCTGGTCCCGCTGTTACTAAAGCAATCGCAGGCTTATTCTTAATGCGTCCATAAGCTTCCGCGCTCATAGTACAAGCTTGTTCATGATGATGGCATATTATACTGTAATTACTATTCTTGCCAACAGCATCATCCAAATACATGGCTTGACCACCAGTTATCATGAAGCATGCTTCTACCCCTTTTTTATTAAAAAAATCGAAAATGTATTCAGATACATTCATTTATTTTTCCTCCCCTAAGTCAATGATTCGAGCATGTATGACTCTGTATCCGTATGAACCGGATGTGAAAGCTGCTCAGCCACTTCAACCACCATGTCCTCCTGCCCACCTACAACTTTGCGTTTCCCTAGTTCGATAAAAATATCTCGAGGATCTACATTAAATTCCTGGGCAGCGGCCAAAACTTGAGTTTTGAAAGATGAAAACACACCGGACATTCCACTGACGATACTCACGTCTGATAGCGCTCTATCTTCTATCATTGCCTTTTTAACTATCTTTTCACTTGCGTCCATCATAGCAAAAAGATTTTGATTAAGCTCATAACCTTCTTTAATTAGGAGCGCAGACAATGCTTCGAGTTGAACATTTCCTGCCCCAGCTCCAAATCCGCGCAAGGTACCATCTATAATTCTAGCGCCTTCTTGTATGGCTATATATCCATTACCCACAGCAAGGCCCATATTGTTGTGAGGATGGAATCCGACAAGAACATATAATTGATCGACAAGTGTAGCAATAGTCCTTTTGACCATTTCCGGCGTTGAAGCCCCGGCGCTATCCATCAAAACCACGCCTTGTGCGCCGTATGACTGCATTTTTTGCGCCTCTTCTAACAGTCTCTCAGTTGAAGCCATATGATAATTCATAAGAACACCATATACTTCTTTTCCCTGATTTCTGATAAATTCAATATGCTGCCGCGTAGTATCAGCTTCTGTACAGTGACAACCTATTTTAAAAACGTCTACACCTGCGTCAATAGCTGGGATTAAGTTGTCCTTAATAGTACCAAATCCCGGAATCATATACGCCCCAAGCTTCGTATGCTTTAAATGATCCCTAGCTGTAGACAACATCTCATTATCAGTCAATTTTGAAAGACCAACTTGAAGTGAAGATGCCCCCAGTCCATTCCCATGTCCAACAACAATCGTGTACATTCCAGCGTTGTCCATAGCCTCGCAGTAATCAGCGATAGTTTCCTTGCTAAGTTGATGCTTAATAGCATGTGAACCATCCCTCAGAGTAGCATCAAAAAATCTAATTCTACTCATAGCAACTTCCTCCTTGCATAGTTCTCAGCAATTTCTATAGCAGCGCAAGTTATTATGTCCAAATTACCAGCATAAGCTGGAAGAAAGTCTGCCGACCCAGTCACTTCAATACTAGTTGTAACTCTTCCATTCTCATATATTGGTCCTAATACGACTTTGTAACCTGGAACATACTTTTGTAGTTCCTTCTCAACACGACTAATTGAATCTTTTATCGCATTCATATTGGGGTTGTCTATCAATGCATAAATAGTGTTATGCATAGTTATTGGAGGCTCAGCCGGATTTAAGATTATTATAGCTTTTGCTTCTTTTATCCCGCCCAACTCAATCAGTGCATCTTTTGTTGTTTGAGTGAATTCATCTATATTGTTTCTCGTTCCTATTCCTGCAGACTTGGATGCTATGGTCGCAACTATTTCAAGGTATTTTACATCAGCGACATCACTAATTGCTTTCGCCAACGGAACAGTAGCCTGACCTCCACATGTTACACAGTTAACATTATCCTGTTTCATAGCCTCATCGAGGTTCACCTGCGGTACGCAGAAAGGTCCTATATGAGCAGGAGTTAAATCTATTGCATATTTCCCAAGCCTTCTTAAGATTGGCGCATTTTTCTCATGTACCTTTGCTGACGTTGCATCAAAAACAATCTGACAACAATCTGGATTATCTTCTATATATCGAATAGAATCTAATGTTACTGGCACTCCTAGATCCCTAGCTTTGGCTATCCCTTTAGAATCAGGGCTATGCCCTGCAAATATTCCACACTCAAGAACTTCTGACTTCAATACCTTCATCAGAAGATCTGTCCCAATGTTACCCGTTCCTATTATGCCAACTTTAATCTTTTCCATTTGTTGCTCCAAAAGCAAGTGCATTCACCATCTTTTCCAAGGAGCTTTTCCATTCTCCCATATTTTCTCTAGTACATCTTTTTCTCTCTTAGTATCCATGCATTGCCAAAATCCTTCATGCTGATATGACATCAGCTGACAATCATCCGCCAATCTCTGCATAGGCCCTCGTTCAAAAACAGTTTTGTCATCTTCTAAATAATTAAAAACTTCCGGTTCTAATACCATATATCCCGCATTTATTAGCGCCCCATCTGCGCTGTTCTTTTCACGGAACGACTGTACAGCATTATCTCCAGACACTTCAAGAATCCCTTTTTGTTGTTCTAACTTCACTGCTGTAAGTGTAGCTATTTTGCCATGGTTCTGGTGAAAATCAAGAAGCTTACTAATATCAACGTCACATACTCCATCGCCATATGTCATGAAAAAAGTCTCGTCACCGATATACTGCTTAACACGTTTGATTCGCCCGCCCGTCATTGTATGAAGACCTGTATCAACTACGGTGACCTTCCAGGGTTCAGAATGTTGATTCAAAATGGTAACCTTGTTATGATCTGTCAAATCAAAAGTGACATCTGAAGTATGTAAAAAATACGTAGCAAACCAATCCTTTATCAAGTGTTGTTTGTAACCAGCACAAATAATAAAATCATTAAATCCATAATATGAATATTCTTTCATGATATGCCATAAAATCGGCATGCCCCCAATTTCAATAAGCGGCTTCGGTTTTATTTCAGATTCTTCAGATATTCTTGTTCCCAAGCCTCCCGCTAGCAGTACTACCTTCATAAATTATTCCTCTTTCCCATAGCAATACTAATCATAATCCGTAGAAATACTATTAACACCATAATGGCGTGCTATCAGTTTGTTCACCCAATTATCTGCATCAATAGAAATGTATAAGTTATAAACATTGTCAATTCCATATGGGCAGTGTTCCGGGGTTACAATTACGTCTTCTCCTTCTTGGCCTTTTAGCCAATCATAAAAACGAACATGTGCATTATAATGATTTTCAAAAACATCTGCATTATGCAATCTTGTTAGCTCAAATGTTTTAAAGTCTGATAACCCATATCCATCATATTTGCAATAGAAAAACATTGTTACTATTACGATTGTAATAGCAATAGTATTAAGCTTATAACTCATCGCTGTTGCCAAACTATTTCCAACTAAAAATGAGAAAAGAAATGTGGATAAAATTATGCCCAAATCAATAATAAACGCAACTCTATTTGCTGGAATCAGATGTTGAGTCCCAAGGGCATAGGGGAATGACGCAACAACCGGGGTTAAAAGCCCTAATGCAGAGAAAACAACTGAAAGAAGCTTTGTTTGCTTTCTCCTTTTGGTAATTATTCCACATGCAAATACTACCATTATTAGTAACAAAAAATTATAGCCCAAAAGTGTTACCCAACGATTGCTTGTGATTGAAAATGCACTAATTACCGCTTTAGTTATATGAAGTCCAGAATCATCAATGGTATCATGTCTCTTAAAATTGCCAGGAGCCAATGCATTAATCAAAGCTCCTAGCATCATTGTAATAAATACAATCAGCTTACTACTTGCTATCTTTTTCTTTTCAATACAATCATACAAAAGAAGTAAAAGGGCCGCATAACATCCTGTGCCAGCAACAACCAGTGTTCCTCCCATCCCTAGCAATACAAGCAATGCCGCTACAATAGCCACAATTTTACTACTATTATTAGCCAATCCAATATAGAGAGCTAGCCCAAGTAACAAACAAGACATAGGAACGCCATAAACAGTTGCACCACTAAACCAGAAAAAGATTTCTGGATAAGTCTCATATGCACATAATGAGAAGATGATTGAAGTTGCAATGACCAACGTAATACCATTGGCCTTTAGCCCCATGTTTTTTAAAGCACAAAATACAAAAAACAGAAGAGCACCCCAAAAAAGCGATGAATTAATTGCCATCACCCATCTAAGTTGTCCAAGCCCATACTGCCAAACAGGATTAATTGCCGCCCCTAAAAAGGCTCCAAACCAAGTTCCCTGCCATTGCATATAAAAGTGGGCGGCGTTCTCAAATCCCACCTCAACCGATGTCCAAACATTATGATCCAGATCTTCAGTGAAATCCAATACCGCAAAGTCATCTCCGGAGAACACCGAATATGAACTAGTCCAAACCAAAGTGCCAATCATGTAGGCAATCAACAAGCAACATATTGCAATAACAATATAGTTCAAAATCTTTTTTACCAAATTACCACTTTCTCTCCTTTTTTATTCAAACGAAATCACCAAACTTGCAAATGATTCCATATCTCTTAAATTTCTATTATTGTCAGATCTCCTTTTTGTCCCTTAACGTGGCAACTCCATTCTTAATCTCATAAACAGTATCACAATTGCGAATAGTTGATAATCGGTGAGCTATTAAAATTATAGTTTTTTGTCCATGCAATCTTTCTACCGCTTCCATAAGAGCTTTCTCTGTTTCAACATCCAGTGCAGCCGTAGCTTCGTCCATGATTATGATCTCAGGATCATCATACAAAGCTCTAGCAATAGCAATTCTCTGTCTCTGCCCCCCAGAAATCTTGCTTCCGTTTTCACCAATAATAGTATCTAACCCATTCGGGAGTTGCTCAACGAACGTTTTAAGCTGAGCCTGCTCCAGCGCTCTCCATACTCTTTCATCCGACACATCTTTTTCCGGAACTCCAAAGGCCACATTAGCTTTTATTGTTCCATCTACCATGAATATCGATTGAGGAACATAACCGATCAATTTTATCCACTTTTTCCTAAGAAGAAAAATATCTATTCCATCAACTGTAACGCTGCCGCTCTTCGGTTCAAACAAAGTCATCAAAATATCTACCAAAGTGGACTTTCCGCCCCCCGAACTACCTATGAGGCCAACAGATTCCCCTTTTCTAATAGTCAAATTTAGACCATTAATTACATCACTATCACTTCCCGTATACCTGAAACAAAGATTCTTTATACTTATTTCTTTATTAAACTCAGCCACCTCCACAGATGATGTTTGGTTTAATTGTGAAGATAACTTTGTATCCTTTTCCTTTTCTATTTTTTTTGCATGCTCATCTTCTTTCAAATTCTCATACGTGTTATTTAATCCAATATTATGGAAAACTATACTATTAACTCTTCCAGATATTTTTGCCACTGACGGCATTATTCGGAAGATACCCATAACAAAAACACCTAGTGCAGGAATAAATGCTTGCATTTCAACTCCGCTTATTATCTTTACGCAAAGTATCATCATAATTCCTGCCATGCAAACACCTTCTAGGATTCTATTAGGAGCAGCACTGACGCTATTATTCATTACCGAGTACTTTTCAAGTCCTTCTGAAACCTTGTCATACCCTTCTACATAATAGTTTCTCCTGTCCAAAACAGTTATTTCTTTAATTCCCATAATACTTTGATAAATAAATCTTGAACGCCTAGTCTCACTAGCTCTATACTCCCTGCCAATAGTTTTCATTATCTTTTTGAAGCCAAACGTTATTCCAAAAAAGCACAATCCCGCAACCAAGGAAGAAAAAATAGCTAAAAAGGCATCAACACTTAAAAGATATATTACTATCAAAATCACCGAAAGCAGTTCCGCAAACATTTGGAAAATATTAAATATCGTGTTGTAAACAGCATTAACATCTCCGCACAGTCCCCTAATCAAAAACGAACTGTTTGTGTTAACGAAAAACTCATATGGCCTAGCCATATATGAATCAAATATTCTGGTAGACAATTCCCTATTCAGTCTTGCAGAATAACGGTTCTGAAGATAGTTACAAAAAAAGGCTATTGCATTCTTAAGTAGATAAATCATTGCAATCAGGACACAAAAAACCACTATAACATGTTGTACCGAAATGCCAGGATTTATAGTAAATAGCCACGACAAATACCATTTTCCCTTAATACTATTGATATCCAGCATCATTTGCAAAAAGGGGTATATTACAGATACTCCCAGCAACTCAACCAACGAGCATACTATCATCGAAATAAAAACAACTATAGTATCTTTTTTCTGTTTTTTATTCAATATATATGAAATCTGTTTAAGAATTCTTATTGCAGACTTAATGCTTTTCAACTTAATATCCTCTTACTAATCTCTTCATTATCATTTACTATCATTTCTGATCCCTAACGGAAAAAGCGATTATAAATATAGTCTTCATAACATACATACTCTTGAACTCTATTATAATTGTCAATAATCGCACTTAATCTAGACTGATAGTCTTCCTGGCTACATTGTTTAATCATTTTATCCATATAACTGAAATCATTCAACTGTGACTTGGTTACTTGGATTATTCCATCTGTATTAAAAAAATCTCCAATCCTAGTAGCTCCCATGTAAATTGGAACAGTCATAGCTGCAAAACAATCCAAAATTTTTTCAGTAAAATAAAATGGCGTCTCGCTATTTTCCAGGACAATACTATACCTATACTTCTCTAAAGCATCAGCTTTTTTACTTATATAATTTCCGACTGCAGCTCCATATGCATCTACCTCAGTATCGTTTTTGTAATGCCTGGCCAATTCTGCTCTGATTTTATGCAATTCACACATTGCCTTATCAGATGAAATAATCGAGATGTTTCGTTCTTTTAATTCATAGTTTTGTGCCGACAATCGTCCCCCCATTAGTTCTGTGCCATACCACAAATAACCTGCAGGTGCAAAGCGTGCATTACTGTATCTATTTAAAATACGTTCCGAATGAGTGAGTATCAATTCATAATCATTTATAATCTCAGGATGTGCCAAGGCTCTTTCAAACTCTTGTTGCTTTATTTCTTCTGATTCTTTCAAAACACCAATTTTATGTTTACATTCATATGTTTTTCCAAATATATTTTCATGTACATAAAACTGTGTATCCAATGAGGAATTAAAACGATCCCAATATATCCACCTGGGATATGTGGAACCGCTTAATGAATATGGCGTATGAATATTATCGGTATCTTTAAGATAAAAGACATGCATTTCTTCATTATAAGCATTATAGATTTTGGGTGGAGCACCATTAGACTTTCCTATTTTGCTTTTCTCTGTTGTCCATAACACTTGATCTGATTTTTTAAATATAGAATTTTTCATTCTACTATATAATCCCACAATCATATCCTCCTGTATCCCAATGCAAGCTTCACAAATATCATGCCCCTCAACTCTCTCGTACCAGTTTTCGTTTGATTGAGAATCTTAAGCATGTTAATGTGTAAAAACCAAGTCCCCAATGCCTCTTGTCTTTAAGCCCGTTACGTATTGACAATGCCCACCATCTAAAACCTATTTCATCTTGTAAAGCAGCTTGATTAAATAGTTTTCTTGTTTTATTGAATTTAAAAAGCTTTTTTTGAGCTTTTATATATATCTGCGCATTTGTCAGTAAATAGAATAACTGAAGATCAAAACCGCAATTACAGTTTAGTTCCTCATTTTGATGTAATTCTTGTACTATTTCATCAAGCGGTATCGGGCAGCCCAGAAGGCTTATAGACATACATTCTTCGTTCTTTAATTCCGGAAACAACGCCTTGATATATTCATAAGACACTTTTAACTGATAAATCTTTTGCTCTCTTTCATGACTATACGTAATCTGTCCATCATGAATTCTATATTTCAGTAACGCCTCATCAAGCTGTCTTATTTTTCCACCTTTTTTTAAAATTTCAGTCATGATGCCATAGTCTTGAGCCTTTTTGATCATTTCCGGATATTTTATATTATTATCGATCAAAAAAGAGGACCTAAACATGAAAGTAGGATGTGCCGGCCCGGAATGCTGAATCAAAGAACATACTTCGTATCTGAAATCATTCAAAACATTTCGTGATTTTATTATTTCAGTATTATTACTAAGATAAATAACACCGCTCCCAACAAGGGCCACATCCTGATGCTCTTTCAAATACTTCACTTGTTCAACTAATCTGTTCGAAAGGGCAATATCATCTGAATCCATTCTGGCAATGTATTCCCCCTTGCATTCTCTAAGGCCAATATTAAGCGACTTGGTTAATCCCATGTTTTCTGCATTATTAATAACTTCAATACGCTTATCAGTATGTTGGATTGCCTTCAGGTAATCTTTAATTTCTTTATTATCAGACGCATCATCGACTATTATAAGCTGAAAGTTCTTATACGTCTGAGATATAATACTGTTTACAGCTTCTACCAAATAATTCATTGGTGTATTATATACGCACATTAGCACTGATACTAATTCATTCACAATAATCACCTTTTCTAATCAAATCCTTCTTCCTTCCACTTGCATTATAAAGTTTTTGGCGTTCTTTTAAATAATAGGATAGTGCTAAATACTTTATTTAATGCAGCAGAAACTGCCACAGAAGTCGCCAAGCTAATAGCTGCCCCTATACCACCATGAAGATTAATCAACGACTTTACAATATTCGCAACAAGCAAATGAGTCAAATATACATAAAAGCTAATGTTATCCAAAAACATAAGCACGCGATACCAGATACTCTCAATAAATTGTGATGGTACCTTAAAATAATCTGATGTCAAACAAATGAATGCCGAAGCTAATCCCCATAACACATACCCATTTTTTTCGAATACCAACATGACCATAAAAGCAGTTGCCAAAGCGCTCATCGCTTTTTTTTCAGCATTTTTCAGCTTTCCATTTGCAACGCACATGCCAAAAATAAAAAGATATAAAGTAGAAAGAGGATTAAGGTTAGAAAAAGACCCAATTTCATCAACTCCAAAGGAAGGAAGTAATTTAGTCACTAACCCCTTCACTAAAATATTTAGTATTATTCCTGAATACAGCAGTTCAAAAACACCATTTTTTCTATCTAACCACTTGTATAAAAGCGGAACTAGCAGATAGAAAATCGGAAAGCACCCCATCGTCCAAAATCCATATAAATCGTTATATATCCAAAAGGAATCAGAAGGCAGAATCATATTGGTAAATGTAAAGTACCTTAGCCACCCCAGTCCGATAGTATTATTCGTTACAATCCCCCAGAAACCATCAAAAGCCATGCATAACAGTAATACCAAATAATATGGAGGTATTATCCTACTAGCGCGTTTAATGTAATAATTCTTCACTCCATCTTTATCTGCATTCTTGTCAAAGCCAAAATATGCGAGAAAACCTGAAATAACAAAAAAAATAGCAACCGGTCCCGCGCCAAGAATAACACCTTTTAATATAGTATTCTGCAAACCAAACTCTTCATAATAATGCCCCCTAACAATCAGAAAACATGCCATTATTCTCAATAGAGATATTGCAATATTATTTTCTTTTCTCATAAATCATCATCTTCCAAATATCTTTAGTTTATTGATAATGTAGTGGATTATCGTCTCTGATAACCTCTTTAAATCCATAATATCTCGCCATAGAAGTATTGGGCCATAAACTTGGATCCCAAGACAATTCACCGGATCCTTCATATGGAGTATACTTGTTGTAGTCAAGTATTGCTGGAATTGTCACTGTATCTTCGCCATTTTCCACAGCTTGATTTATTAGTACAAGTCGTTTATCATTTTCAAAATTTGCACTCTTTACTGTAAAAAATGCATTCATATATATGCCACCAAATGTCACAACTATTACAGCAGTAGTAATTGCAACAACTTTCTTATACTTATCACTAAAAATATAGTTTTCAAATTCCTTACCTAATGTAAACAGAACAATTATTAAAAATGCGACGCAGAAGCTCCATGCCTTCGATGGAAAAAAAGGTAATAATATCATAGAATACACCGATGCCAAGGCGCCTAAAAAATAAATATATCCACACCCAGGCAGGGATTTGAGATACTCTAATACTTTTGTATTTGCTTTTCTGTTGATCACATAAGCTAAAATTATGATCAATGTACCAAGTACAATAAAGAACTGCATTTTTTCAAAAAATAGAGCTGAAACCAAAGCAAAACGTTTTGGAATTAGGAAAAGCCTAATCCCCCCTACGCCAGAAACTCTCTTTTGATTCCCAGGAGATGCTATTAGCGCAACAAGTCCCAAGATATTACCCATTCCTAACATCCAAGGCTGAATTTTAATTTTCTTCAGTCTGAAATATACCAAGAATCCCAGAACAGTAAACAGCACACCTGCGCTCATAGCTTCTCCGGCATCGCCGGCCATGAATCCCAAAAGCAGCATAATAATGAACATAGCGGCATTGTATATCACCCCTCTTTTCTGTTCTAGTCCATCAGTATAATCTGCCATAACCTTCCTATATGGAATCAAATATAGCAAAATCATAACAACTCCGCCCAGATAGATAGCGGCAGAATTAGTCCATAAATAGGATTGCCCTACAGCCGGTGTAAACATGAATAGCATGATATATACATACATTAGCTTTACCCAGCTTATATTTCTAACTCTTCCTTCAATGTGATACAAAACTAAAACGCCTAACAAAACAAATAAAAACGAAAGTATAACATCAATTGTCTTTTGGTCAAGAAGCAATAACAATTGTGCAAATCCTAATGTCGATATACGCCCATTGAGAATCTGATAATGCGTTATCTGGCTATAAAAAACATCTACTATGGTCCTGTTTCTCTCTTTTGTCATGAATGAAAAAGAATAATCGAAATCATCCGCATGCATCGGAGTAAAATGGTTCAATAAGTACATCAACACAAACACAAGCACACAAATCAGAATGACAATAATCTTATTATCTTTAGTATGTTTTTTTAACATATCAATATTTCTCTCCCTTTATTGTAAATTCTTTGCCACACGTACTTAATAATTCTACCATGTTTGTAAGAATATTTCTTCAGATTCTATTATCATGTATAATATCTAGAAGGCATTTTTTCCGAGGAGCGAACATGGTTTTTTCTAGTTTGATTTTTACCTACTTATTTCTACCTATAGTAATAATTCTTTATTACTTATCAAAGGAGTCATATAGAAATTATATTTTGTTGGTAGCAAGCCTACTCTTTTACTCATATGGTGAACCAATGTTTGTTTTTGTTATGATTGGTTCAATATTGTGCAATTACATAATGGCTTTATTAGTTGATCATTTTCGTGGTCAGAAAGGTTCCGCGATATGTATGATCATCGATATTGTAATGAATATTGGAATTCTATTCATTTACAAATATTTGGATTTTGGAATTGGAATTGTTAACCAATTATTCAGAACAAATATCCATACAATCGGAATTGCATTACCGATTGGTATTTCTTTTTTTACTTTCCAGGCCTTATCTTATGTTATAGATGTATATAGGGGAAATGTAGACGTTCAAAAGAATCCTCTATTTGTCGCTTTGTATATTTCTTTCTTTCCTCAACTAATAGCCGGCCCAATTGTTCGCTATTCTACCATAGCTGATCAGATCACTAATAGGAAGTGCACATTAGAAGGCTTTTCGTTGGGGGGCAAGCGGTTTATGATAGGTTTTTCAAAGAAAGTACTTCTTGCCAACAACCTATCTGTCATTGCTAGCGAAATCTTTTCAATGGATGTCACATCAGCAAATCCTTTATTGCTATGGATTGGATCCATCTGCTTCAGTTTGCAAATATACTATGACTTTTCCGGGTACTCCGATATGGCTATAGGCTTGGGAAAGATATTTGGTTTTTCCTTCTTGGAGAACTTTGATTATCCATATATTTCTAAGTCTGTTACTGAATTCTGGCGAAGGTGGCACATGTCGTTAGGACAATGGTTTAGAGATTACGTCTATATCCCATTAGGAGGATCACGAACTTCAGCTATTAAGCATATTTTTAATATGTTTGTTGTTTGGCTTCTTACCGGAATTTGGCACGGTGCAAACTACACATTTATTATTTGGGGGTTAGGATACTTTATCTTACTGGTAATTGAGAAATATGTTGTCAAACCTGAAGATCGCCCTACTTTTTTCTCCTCGTTTTTATGGAGAGTCATTACTCTGTCAGCAGTCAATTTTGGCTGGGTGATTTTTAATTCTGCAAGCTGGAAAGATGGAATTAGATTCTGCTTGGCAATGCTTGGGCGATATGGTAACAAACCGGTTATTGATGGAGCAGTCCTGAGATATTGCAGAGAATATGGTTTTTTTATAGCCATTGGATTATTGTTCTCAACCCCTGTTATTAAGTGGATTAATTCAAAAATAATAACTACAAAGTTCTCGTATGTAAAAGTAATTGCCGAACCGGTTATTTGTGGAATAATATTCTTATGGGCAGTGTCATATATTCTTTTAGGTGCTCATAATCCATTTATTTACTTCAATTTCTAAGGAGATAGTAAGTGATCAGTAAAAAAATCTCATTACTCTCAAATGCTATAGTTTTTGTCTTTGCGACAATCATTATTGGCTTATTAAGCTTTACTAATCTTGTCAATTTCTACGTTAATGAGGAAACAGACTATAATGAGTGGACAGCAGATCTGGGAAATAAATTTGAGACAGATGTAGCAACCACTTTCTTTGAGAAATTTCAATTTATAAATTTAAACGGTGCAGGAAGAAATATCCTCGGGCAAAGGGAAATGAATGGAGTAGTCAAGCTTATGAACGGGCACTTGATTATTCCGCAAGAAAAAATGGCTGATGAGCAAATAAAGGCATATGCAGATGAAGTCATTAAATATGCATCATTTTGCAAAGCGCAAGGGAAACCTTTTTTGTTTGTTCAACCCAATCTAAAAGTTGATAAAGATAACAAGCAATTACCTACCGGAATTGAAGATTATAGCAATGAAAATATAGATATCTTTTTGCAGTATCTCAGAGATGCGAATATAGAAGTCCTTGATATCCGAGACTGTATGAAAGAAGAAGGCTTTGATTTATATGAATACACTTATGTCACAGATCATCATTGGACTACCGAAGGTGGTTTTTACGCTTTTTCAAAGATTGCTGAATGGTTAGAAAAAGAAACCGGTGTCACCGCCAACCCTATTGTTACAAATATAGACAATTATGAAATAACCACCTACAACAAGTGGCATCTAGGTTCATATGGGCAAAGAGTAGGAGAATATTTTACAGGTATAGATGATTACGACTTGATTGTTCCATCCTTTGACGTTTCATTTGTGGACGAAGATGGTAATAGTCATTCTTTTTATGATCAGGCCGTTAACACAAGTGTATTTGAAATCAGAGACGCAAAAAGTCGATACACTTATGATTGGGCAATACAAATCCCAGAAGGCGTCGCAACAACAAGTCAAGAACTATCAGTGTTATTGGTTTCAGACTCATATTCGAAAGCAGTAGCTCCGTATATGAAGTTAGCCTATTCAGAGTATTATTACCAGTATTATCCTGATGGATTCTATGTAGATAGCGTAACTAATTATGCTCCAGACGTAGTTATTCTTATGCCTTTTTATACAAGTACTTTTTATCCTGGCGCAGTTTATAAAAAATAAACAATTAAGCCCCAATTATACAATTCTGGAATAGATTCTCTACCGGATCACATTCCTTAGACATACATGCTTTTTTCCCACACTACATCAACAGTGTTATGGGTAGTGAGTGGTATCTAGGCGTTTTGGTTGTGTTTTTACTAATTTCCCCAATATTATATATGTTGATAGATAGCTTAGAGGCATCAATAGTATTCTTTATAATAATCTATATTGTAAACCCTCATATAAACAATTTAATTGCTAAACTGCTTCCCATTTCAGAAGATCATATAGTATATAATGCATATGCCCATTCATTTATGCCATCAACTCAATTACTAATTTTCATTTTGGGGATAGTATTATATTTCTGTGCAAGAAAACTAAAAGGCCAAAATATAAGAAACAAAAAACTTCTATCGTATTCATTATTAGTATTTGGCTCATTTTTGCTATTTGGTCAAATAATACTTCCTTCTTCATTATATAATTTTCAAGACCGCGAGATGTTTGCCTTATATTTTTTTATTATTATTCTAAGCCAGGCCATATCGGGAACTATTATTATTGACAATCATGTTTTTAGATTTATCGGAAGGTACTCTTATGGTATATATTTATTTCAATTCATTTGGTTTAACATATATGATAACTATTTAAGTCCCATGGTTTCTAGCACCTATGACTGGATTGCCAAATTTGCTATAAGCGTCATTGCTTTGCTTGTTATCTCATATAGCTTGACTAGGTTTTATGATACTCCACTTCAAAAGCTAGCAAATGTCAAATAATGCGCCTATGATTTAATCACCCCCTATAGTTTACTTTAAAAACAAACTAACTTTTAGTAATTCTAGGTATGGATATTATTGCACATGATGTTCGCACAGCCCAATGGAGTGAAATTTTCGCAATTGTCACGAACATCTCGTAGGTCAATTAACCAAGAAATGGCTATCCGAAAACAGAATCAAAGAAAAGCAATACTACTATTAGCAACGCAGGATAAGAAATCTCGTTGCCGAAACCACCAATAAATCATTACCAATTGCTCGTTCAACCGGAGGGGTGACGTTTGTAGAGATGCTATCTTCCGGCGAACAGCAAGTCGAATGCCCTATTTTTTATATCTCCAGACAAAAGCTGTTCCTGCTCTATCTAAATGCATATAATCTATAAATCTTTCGTCTTCTAAATCAAACATTCTAGCGTCATAACCGCCATGAACTTCAATTCCTTTTTCTTTAGCAAAATCTATAATATATTCATATGCAAGTGGATAGCCTGGGTTCAAATTCTCATCGAAACTATAATAGCATTGAGTAACGCTAAAAGGTTGCATATATATTAAAACTTCCGTTCCGGAATCCTGCAAATAATCTATAAGGTTCTCATAATCCCTTTTTTTATCAGGATCAATTTCAACCATATTTTCGCTATCTTCATAAGCACATGCACCCTTGATAGCCTTTACGCCCGCAAGTCGTTCCTCACTTTCATTTTCCAAAGATGCCTCATACCTAATAGTTCCATCAGAGTAATCAGCAGCTTCATTTATATCATAACTCACGCGAGCATCTTCCGAAAAAACTTCATTCCCTTCCTTGAACCACATAGTCATGTTATATCTAAAATATGAAAATGAAATATATGGATTTTCCCTTTTTGAATCCTCGCTGATTAAAATATCCTTTTTGTTTACCATATTATAAAAATTGCATGCAGTCTGATTGTATTTTCTATCTTCTCTCCACCTGCTTTCTGGGTTGTTCTTATAAAAAACCCATGGCGAAGTTTCCATAATGACTCTTTTAGGAACATCGCCAAACTTGTCATAATATAATCCCAGTAATGCATAATAGTCTTCAATGCAAGCTCCAGAAACACAATTGTTATAGATGTCTGTATAACCCGTTATCTCTTCTCCAATAAACATACCTCTACTACTTCCAATAACAACCGTTTCCGGAATGACTTGCATATTATCAACTATACATTCTTGAAATACCCTTTCATTGTAATTTTCCGGTGCAGCTACAGTATTACCAGCCAATGCTAATTTAGCCAATTCTGTATGTTGTGGTCTTATAACTGATGACGCATCAACAGATACATTGACTGCTACAATGGCGCCAACCGTGATTATTCCATATATTGCTGTCGTTAATACGAGTTTTAAAAAATCTTTGTTTTTCATTTATGCTCCTAAAACTGGAAATACACGAAAGTTGATTTGCCTGCATATCCAAATAATAATAACAGTACAATCATTAAGATAAGCACTAAATGCCTAACTACCGCATTCCTTGTCTTTATCCATTCAATCAAATCTTTTTTTAATGAAATGTAGTCAAAAACGAATACTGGTACTAAATATAACGATACTTTCCAAACATTGCTACCGGTTATTCCTAAAGTACTTATGCCATTAACAAAATATGCAGCAGGATGTGTTATTCCAGATAGTAATGCTTTAGTCACATAAATTCCCTGCCGGAAGTTATCAACTCTAAAGAAAACCCACGCGTATGCCACAAAGAAAAATACGACCACTCTACGCATTATTGCATAAGCTTTATTCTCAGATTTTTTTCTTATACCAAAAACATTCTCGTATACCTGTGCAATTCCATGTAAGCCACCCCATATTACAAAATTCCATCTTGCACCGTGCCATAATCCACTAACAAGAAATGTCACCAAAACATTAAAACAATTTCTTATTGATCCAACCCTATTACCCCCCATTGGAATATACAAATAATCCCTAAACCAAGTAGATAATGATACATGCCATCTGCTCCAGAAATCCTTTACACTTTCTGCGAAATATGGACTCTTAAAATTTTCCATCAGTTCAATTCCAAACAGATTTGCCGACCCTCTCGCGATATCGGAATATCCAGAAAAATCACAATAAATCTGCACTGAAAAGAACAATGTAGCAAGTGCCAAGCTGAATCCCGAATAGCTATAGACATCTCCGTATACTTTATCAACAAAAACAGCTAGGTTATCAGCAACTATGGCCTTCTTAAACACTCCCCACACGATAAGCCAAATACCATATCTGGCTCTATCTATATCAAAAACATGCCTTTCCTTTATTTGTGGCAAGAGATTACCGGACCTCTCTATAGGGCCCGCAACAAGCTGAGGAAAAAAGGATACAAACGTAGCATATATCCCAAAATGTTTTTCTGCCTTAACCTCTTTCCTGTACACGTCTATGACATAGCTTAATGTTTGAAACGTGTAAAAAGAAATACCTACTGGCAAAAGGAAATCCAAGAACTTTGGCTCAAAAGAAATAAAATGGCTAATTGTGTTAAGTGTAAAATTGTAATACTTAAAAACAAATAGCACTCCCAGACACAATATAAGTGCCCCTAAGACAATCATTCTTCGTAAGGTTTGAGATGATGCCTTTTCTAATCCCAAAGCACAAAGGTAACTCACAATGGTTGTAAATGCTATAAGCACGACATATTTAGGATTCCAGCTCATATAAAAATAATAACTTGCCACTAGAAGCAGTATCCATCTAAACTTGCTCGGTATGCACCAATACAAAATAAAAACTAAAGGCAAAAAAATAGCATATGCCATTGAATTGAACAGCATAATATCCTCCCCCAAGTGAATTTCATAGTTTCAATTATAAATCAACTTTTTTAATTATAAGACATTTATTAAATAAAAAGGACTATTCCGATTTGGGAATAATCCTATTATCTTTGCCTCGCTCTTATATTATATTAGGTTATGCTACACATCTGTATCTATGGCAATTCGATTACCTTAGCCCCCTGTGACACCAATATTCTGCCCAGTTACAACATCACTTCCTGATGACAATAAATATTCCATTGTCGGAATAACCTCTTCAACAAAAAGATTACGTCCTAATGGTTTATTTTTTGCGCTTTGTTCTTTAATCAAATCCGGAAGTTCAGACAAAAATTTAGTCTCCATCATGTCAGGAGATACAGCATTTACCATTATTCCTTTCGCTGCGTACTCTGCTGCCAGATTACGCATTAAACCAAGAAGTGCGTACTTAACTGTAATATATGGGCTTTGAAACTTTGGCGGTACCCCAAGCAAATAAGCGGATAGCATAAAAAAAAAATCACTTTGCCATAATTGTTCTTTCAGGAATTCAGAGATCTCAAAGAAAAGTATGTGCAGTTCAATTCTCGCAACAACGGCGATCCGCATTCAGCAAGGCTGGAACTGTACACGCTGATAAAAGAATACAGAAGCTCCAGGCATGATAT
>JAEEGF011053371.1_pt1 | contig 39838 bp, 26 predicted proteins | sample 9134171 | NCBI WGS metagenome assembly JAEEGF01 (sample SAMN16246542, study PRJNA631951) | gut metagenome | biome: gut microbiome; feature: rumen; material: AP-attached | host: Bos | place: Iran: Karaj | collected 2018-10 | reverse complement strand
GCAGCAAAGGAGTGGCAGCAAAGAACATTACTGACATTACAGACCCCACCCCTGCCCCTCCCCTTGAAGGGAGGGGATGGCTGCGCATAAATCCTTTCTGCAAAGGGTCAACTGCTATATCATTGCCTTTGAGAATCCGACAAAAAGCAGCCTGTTTCTTTCACATCTGCCCGTTTTTTGCAAAAAGTCGGCCTTTTCTTCGCTATCCTCGCAGAAAATGCGTACCTTTGCAGCGCTTTTCAAAACGAACAATACGACTATGAAAGTAAAAGTTAACACCAGGACGCTGCAGCTCTTCGACGGAGCCTGCGTCAAGAACGCATTGCTGAGATACTTCACCGTGAAGAAACTGGACAAGCAGCTCATCGACGATGTCGAGGTGCACGACGCCGCCGGACACGTCATCGACCATGACGCGCCGCTCTCAGACGGCCAGCAAATCACGTTTGAGCTGTAAGGAGCCAGATGAATAGAAAGGAGATAGAAATCATTCAACTTCCGCAAGTTTTGGATTTAAAGGAGTTAAGGGAGTTAAAGGAGTTATAGACCAAAGACACATGAAGAAGCTTTTCACTCTATTTGTGGCCGTCCTGCTGACAGCCGGCGCAAGGGCTGAGCGCAAGGAGGTGCACATCCTCTCGGGCAACGACATGCACGCTAAGCTGGAGGCCATGCCCGCCCTGGCCGACATTGCCGACAGCCTGCGCACGCTCTACCCCGGCCTGCTGGTCTTTTCGGCAGGCGACAACCGCACCGGCGACCCGCTGAACGACATGAACGAGATACCCGCCTACCCCATGGTGGCACTGATGAACCAGATAGGTTTCAACGCCACGACGCTGGGCAACCATGAGTTTGACTCAGGCCCCCACGGCCTGGCACGGCTCATCGCGCTGTCGAACTTCAGCTACCTCTGCTGCAACGCCTTCGCCGACGACTCGCTGAACATCCACCTGCGGCCCTGCAAGACCTTCGACGTCGAGGGCGTCCGCGTGGGCGTGGTGGGCGCCGTGCAGCTGGGAACTCACGGCACGCCCGACTCTCACCCGGACAACTTCCACGGCATACGCTTCACTCCCGTCGATGAGACCGTGGCACAGTATGAGTGGATGCGTAAGCAGAACGACGTGGTTATCCTGCTGTCGCACAACGGCTACGAGAGCGACGTGGCGACATCGGCCAAGCTGCCCTGGCTGGACCTCATCATCGGCGGTCACACGCACACACAGCTCAATGGCGGAGAGATGCACAACAACATCCTCATCACGCAGAACGTGAACAAGCTGAAGAAGGTGACCCACATCACTGTGGCTTTAGAACGCGACAGCGACAGCGAGCCGTGGCGCATCGTGGAGAAGAAGGCTGAGAACATCGACGTGACCAAACATCAGGGCCGGAGCAAGGTGGTGAAGGACATGGTGCGGTTCTTCAGCGACAACCCCACGTTCCAGCGCGTCCTCGCCCAGATAGAGAAGCCCTTGAGCACCTACGAGGAGCTGGGCTGCCTGATGTGCGACGCCTTCATCAAGGAGACGGGGTCCGACGTGGGCATCGAGAACTACGGCGGTGTGCGCTACGACGAGCATCCCGCCGGCGACTTCACCGTCAGCGACGTGCTGCGCCTCGACCCCTTCGGCAACGATGCCGTCGTCATGGAAATCACTGGCAAGGAGCTGCGCGACATGCTCCTCTCCTGCTGCGTCAACGACGACGACCAGTTCCCCTACGTCAGCGGCATCACCTGCGACGTGGAGCGCGACAAGAGCAATCCCCGCGTGGTGAAGAAGCTCACCGTGAAAACGCTCGACGGCAAGAAGTTTGACCTGAAAAAGAAGTACAAGGTGGTGACCAACAGCTACGTGGCCTCCATCTGCGATGCGCCCCGCAGCGACCAGGGCCACAGCATCAACAAGAAGACGGCCGACCTCATCATCAGCTTCCTGGAGCATGAGGGCCGCTTGGACTATCAGGGGAAAAAGAGAATCATGGAACACTAATCTTTAATAGGTATTTTAACACAGTATAAAGAAATGAAAGCATTTGTTTTCCCCGGACAGGGGGCACAGTTCGTAGGCATGGGCAAGGACCTCTACGACAACAACGAGACCGCAAAAGAACTTTTCGAGAAAGCCAACGACATTCTGGGCTATCGCATCACCGACATCATGTTTGAGGGCACCGACGAAGACCTTCGCCAGACCAAGGTGACGCAGCCCGCCGTCTTCCTCCACTCTGTTATCAGCGCCATCTGCATGGGCGACGCTTTTCAGCCCGCCATGACCGCCGGCCACTCGCTGGGCGAGTTCTCGGCCTTGGTAGCCGCCGGTGCACTGAGCTTTGAGGACGGTCTGAAACTGGTCTACGCCCGCGCCATGGCCATGCAGAAAGCCTGCGAGGCCCAGCCCTCCACGATGGCCGCCATCATCGGTTTGGCCGACGAGAAGGTGGAGGAGATTTGCGCCGGTATCAACCGCGAGGGCCACGTCGTGGTCTGCGCCAACTATAACAACCCCGGCCAGCTGGTCATCTCCGGCAACATCGAGGCCATTGACGAGGCTTGCGCACAGCTGAAGGCTGCCGGTGCCAAGCGCGCCCTGCCGCTGAAGGTGGGCGGCGCCTTCCACAGCCCGCTGATGCAGCCTGCCAAGGACGAGCTGCAGGCTGCCATCGAGGCCACAGAGTTCCAGATGCCGAAGTGCCCCGTCTATCAGAATGTGGACGGCAAGCCTCACACCGACGCCGCCGAGATCAAGGCCAACCTCATCGCACAGCTCACCAGCTCCGTGCGTTGGACGCAGTGTGTGCAGAACATGATAGCCGACGGTGCCACCGACTTCACAGAGTGCGGTCCCGGCAAGGCCCTGCAAGGCATGATTGCCAAGATTAACAAGGAAGTGAGCGCCCATGGCATCGAGTAAGATCATCATTTACCAAGTCTTTACGCGTCTGTATGGCAATAGCTGTCAGACGCGTAAGCCTTTCGGAACGATAGAGGAGAACGGCTGCGGCAAGCTGAACGACTTCTCGCCGTCGGTGTTGAAGCAGATTCGCGAGATGGGCGTGACACACGTGTGGTACACGGGCGTCATCCGCCACGCCACCATGACCGACTACTCGCAGTATGGCATCCCACGCCAGCATCCTGCCGTGGTGAAGGGACGCGCCGGCTCGCCCTACGCCATCACCGACTATTACGACATCGACCCCGACCTGGCCGTCAATGTCAGTAAGCGCATGGAGGAGTTTGAGCGTCTGGTCAACCGCACCCACCGCGCCGGGCTGAAGATGATCATCGACTTCGTGCCCAACCATGTGGCACGCCAGTACAAGAGCATCGCCAAGCCCGAGGGCGTGCGCGACTTGGGCGAAGACGACAACACGGAGCACGGCTTCGACCCGCAGAACAATTTCTACTACTGTCCCGGGCAGAGCTTTGCGCCCTACTTCGACCTCTATCACGGTGAGCAACAGCCATACGAGGAGACACCGGCGAAAGCCACCGGCAACGACTGCTTCCACAATGCACCGGGTGTGAACGACTGGTACGAGACGGTGAAGCTGAACTACGGCGTGGACTATTACGCCGGACGCGTGGGCCACTTCGACCCCATCCCTGACACATGGAAGAAGATGCTGCACATCCTGCTCTACTGGGCAGCAAAGGGCATCGACGGCTTCCGCTGCGACATGGCTGAGATGGTGCCTGCCGAGTTCTGGGCATGGGCCACGCCGCAGGTGAAAGAGCCATTCCCCGGCATCATCTTCATCGGCGAGGTGTACAACCCGCAGGAGTATCGCCGCTATCTGGCCTCGGGTTTCGACCTGCTCTACGACAAGGTGGGCATGTACGACGCCATGAGCGATGTGCTGTGCCACCACCGCGACACCGGAGCCATCACCTGGGCCTGGCAGCAGACCGACGACATCAAGGACCACATGCTCTACTTCCTGGAGAACCACGACGAGCTGCGCTTGGCCAGCGACTTCTTCGTGGGCGACGCATGGAAGGCACTGCCCGGCGTCGTCACCTGTGTGCTGATGCAGCAGAACCCGTTCATGCTCTACGCAGGACAGGAATGGGGCGAGCGCGGCATGGATCAGGAGGGCTTCAGCGGGCTGGACGGCCGCACCACCATCTTCGACTACTGGTCACTGCATCCCGCTCAGTCATCGGCGCTCACTGCCTACTATAAGAAGGTGATGGAAATAGCCCGCACGAGCAAGGCCGTCAGCGAGGGCACAATGTTCGACCTGATGTATGCCAACCAGCAGTATCGCCGGCAATTCGCTTTCTTCCGCAAGGCCAAGAAGGAAACACTCCTGGTAGTGTCCAACTTCGACGATGTGCCCGTCACCATGGGACTGACGATTCCCGCTCACGCTTTCGACTATCTGGGTCTGGAAGAAGGCAGCTGCCAAGCTACCGACCTGCTGACCGGGCAGGAATTGCCATTGGAACTAAGCCGTGACGGAGCTGTAGGCATCAATCTTGAGGCACGCGGCTCTGTGATTCTAAAGTTCTAACGACCATTTTTCCGTGCTGTGCAGCTGAACGGCCCGGGGCTATCCCTCCGGGTCGGGTGGTGCACGTATTCGTGCACACCTACCGCCTGAAAAAGCGTAAGAACCTAAAAAAACTCACAAAAATAACGGCTGATTCCTCCGCATAGCACAAAGAAGAATCAGAACTCTACGACAACCCTGCCGTTGATTTGGCGGCCTGTCAGATAGTTGGGCACGGCCCACTGGCGGTTGGTGACATCGGTCACCCAGTAGTAGCTGTTGACATTGCTGATGCCGAAGAGGTTGAGACAGTCAAGGCCCAGCCATACGCGCTTCACGCCCCAACTCTTGCTTCTTGCCACTCCGTTCTCACCTCCCAAGGCGAGGTAGCTCATGCCAATGTCGGCACGCTTGTAGGCAGGGGCGCGGAAGCTCTGTGCCTCGATGCCCCGGTGCGGTGCTCCGAAGGGCAGGCCGTCGGCATAGGCTAAGCGCAGCGTCATCTTCCAGCGGTCGGTGCCGGGGAAATAGTCGGTGAAGTGCAGGTTGAGAGCGTAGCGCTGGTCGGTGGGCAGCGGCACCCACTGGCCCTGGTATTTCTGCTGGGTGCGCATCAGCGAGAAACTGACCCATGAGTCGGTGCCGGGGACAAACTCACCGTAGAGCTTCAAGTCAAGGCCGAGGGCATAGCCGGAGGTGAGGTTCTCGCCATAGTAGGTCACCTTCACGTTCTGCACATTGTAGGGGATGAGCTTCGACAGCGCCTTGTAGTAGGCCTCAGCGGTGAACTTATACTTGCGGTCGTTCATCTTGAAGCGGTAGTCCATGGCGGCAAGCACCTGCCACGACTGCTGGCTCTTGATGTTGCGGTTGAGTGTGACGGCAGTGACGCCGCTGGTAGTCAGCGTGGTGTCGCGCAACTCCTTGTAGAAGGGCGCCTGGTAGTAGAGTCCTGTGGCCAGTCGGTAGGTGATGTCGGGATTGGAGGCCGGCACGATGGCTAACGAGACACGTGGCGAGAGCAGCGTCTCGCGATTGAACGACCAGTGGGCAAAGCGCAGGCCGTAGGTGAGGGTGAAATAAGCGCCTCCATTCCCTTCTACGTCCCCCGAGAGGGTTTCATTTGAGTTGAGGGTAGGCTTGCCAGCATTTGTGTCCCCCTCGGAGGACGAAGGGGGGGCTTCCGCGGTCGTGTTCCATCTGAAGACATCCTGCACGTAGCCTTCTATGCGGCGCGACTTCATGTCTTGTTTCGAGGCGAGCGTATAGATGAGGTCGAGGCGATTGCCTGTGTGCGGCACGCTGTAACCGCTGCTGTCGCGCATCTCGTACTCACGGCTCTGCTCCTTGATGTGCTCCCATTTGTAGGTCAGGCCAGTCTCAATGTCGTGCTTCTTCAGTTTCTTGTTCATCATCAGCTTAACGCTCTGCACATTGGCTGTCAGGTAGTTGCGGGCGTGCTCAGCGTAGGTGCCCACGCCCAGCTGTTCAGCGCTGCCAGTGTCGTCGAGCCAATACTGTCCCTGTATGTCGTAGCGCTCCTGCTCCTTGGTGTAGAAAGCGCTCCACAGCAGTTTGACGCTAGTGCTGTCGCCGATGTGACGTGTCAGTGAGGCCGTTCCGAAGAGGGTGCGGAAAATGTCCTTCTCCTGTCCGTCGAAATAGACGCGGAATGACTTCACGTCCTCCATCGTGCCGAAGCTGGTCTCACGGTCCTTGGGGCGGAAGTTGTAGTGATTCTCCGAGATGTTGCCAAGGAAGTCGAGCGTCCAGCGGCGGTTGGGCTGCCACGACATGTAGGTCTGGTAGTCGAGCTGGTTGGGGCGGTATTCGCCTGTGGTCTGCAAAGAGCCGAGGAGGTAGCGGTTGGTCTTGTAGCGCAGGCCGTGGCTCATGGAGAAGGTTTGCGATTTCGAATGTCCCCCTGTGCCGTAGCCAATGTAGGCCGCCCCGCCAAGCAGACTGCCTGACGCGGAGGCCTCGAAGCGCTCGGGGCGGCGGTAGGTGATGTCGAGGGCGGAGGACATCTTGTCGCCGTATTTCGCAGAGAATCCGCCGGAAGAGAAGCCAACCTTCTCCACCATGTCGGCATTGATGATGGAGAGGCCTTCCTGCTGGCCGCTGCGGATGAGCAGGGGGCGGTAGACCTCTACATTATTAATATATACGGAGTTCTCGTCGAAGGAGCCGCCGCGCACGTTGTACTGGCTGCTCAGCTCATTATGGGTAGATACGCCGGCCTGCTGCTGGATGAGCTCTTCGACGGCGTTGCCCGTGACGCTGACGGCACCCGTGCGCAGGTCTTTGATGTCGAGCTGCTCCATCTGGTCGGTCTGGCGCCGCCGCTCAGTCACCACTACCTCGCCTATCTCACCATCGGCACGCAAAAGGATGCGCAGCGTCTGCGTGCCTTGTGGCTTGTAAAGGGTCTTGGTGCGCGATTTGTAGCCCACCATCGAGTAGTTCACTTTCACCGAGTCGGCAGTCTGCAGGGTCAGATGATATTCGCCCTTGATGTTGGTGAACGTCACCTTGCCCTGCTCAGTACAGGATACGGTGGCAAACTCCACAGGCTTGCCCTCGTCGTCGGTCACCAATCCTTTCAGCGTAAACGACTGACTTTTGCCGCTCAACGTGAACAGCAAAAGACATATAACAATGACGGCGCGAAGCACAGCGCCGCTGTAGTTTGATGTTTTCATCAAGAATATAACGTACAACCAGATACTTTTATTGCATCTACTCGTTATAAAAGGAGTTAAAGGAGCTGTGTTTTGGAGTTAAAGGAGCTGTGTTTTGGAGTTAAAGGAGTTAAAGGAGTTAAAGGAGTTAAAGACAATAGTTTTGCTGTGGATTTCAACTCAGAGACAAAAGCTTCTCATGGAGAATCATTTGTCTTTAACTCCTTTAACTCCTTTAACTCCTTTAACTCCTTAACACCTGTCTTTAACTCCTTTAACTCCCTAACTCCTTTAACTCCTTTAACTCCTTTAACTCCTTTAACTCCTTTAACTCCTTGACCCCCTTTATTTCCTCAGCGACTGCAGGAGCTGCTCTAACGACAGGTCGTCCTGTATGAGCACTTCGCGGGGCTTGGAGCCGTGAGCCTGCCCAACGACGCCAGCCTTCTCGAGCATGTCCATCAGTCGGCCGGCGCGGTTGTAGCCAATGGAGAACTTACGCTGTATGAGACTGGTGCTGCCGCTGCCTGACGAGACGATGAGACGGGCAGCATCGTCGAACATCGGGTCGAGGTGGTTCAGGTCCACATCGTCGGCGCCGCTGCTCGCGTCACCGTCGGCGCTATCCATGATGGGCTCAGGCAGCTCGAAAGGCTCATAATACCCCTGCTGCTGCTGGATGAACTTGTTGATGGCTATCACCTCGGGCGTGTCGACGAAGGCACACTGCACACGCACGGGGTCGTTGCCCTGCAGGTAGAGCATGTCGCCGCGGCCAATGAGCTGCTGGGCGCCCATGCGGTCGAGGATGGTCTTCGAGTCGATGCCCTGCGAAACCTTGAAGGCGATGCGTGCGGGGAAGTTGGCCTTGATGGTGCCGGTGATGATGTTGGTGGTGGGTCGCTGCGTGGCGATAATCATGTGCATACCCACGGCGCGGGCCTTCTGAGCGATGCGGGCGATGGGCAGCTCTATCTCCTTGCCAGCCGTCATAATCAGGTCGCCGTACTCGTCGATGACCACCACGATATAGGGCATGAACTTGTGTCCTTTCTCGGGATTGAGCTGGCGTGCTATGAACTTCGCGTTATATTCCTTGATGTTGCGCACGTCGGCATCCTTCAGCAGCTCGTAGCGGGCATCCATCTCCACGCAGAGCGACTGCAGGGTGCGTATAACCTTGGAAGTGTCGGTGATGATGGGGTCGTTGAACTCCTCGGGCAGGGCGGCGAGGAAGTGGTGGTCGATGGTGCGGTAGACGCTAAACTCCACCATCTTCGGGTCGACAAGCACAATCTTCAGCTCGGCGGGATGCTTCTTATATAATAAAGATGTAAGGATGGCGTTCAGGCCTACCGACTTACCCTGACCTGTGGCACCGGCGACGAGCAGGTGGGGCGCCTTAGCCAGGTCGAACATAAACACCTCGTTGGTGATGGTCTTGCCCATGGCGCAGGGCAACTCCATGGTGGACTCCTGGAACTTCTTCGAGTTGAGCACCGACTCCATCGACACGATGTTCTTCTTGGCGTTAGGCACCTCGATGCCGATGGTTCCCTTGCCGGGAATAGGCGCGATGATGCGGATGCCCAGGGCGGCGAGGCTCAGGGCGATGTCGTCCTCCAGATTACGAATCTTCGCGATGCGGACGCCCTCGGCCGGTGTGATCTCGTAGAGCGTGATGGTGGGGCCTACGGTGGCCTTGATGCTCGAGATCTCTACGCCAAAGGTGCGCAGCACCTGCACGATGCGGTTCTTGTTCGCCGTCTGCTCGGCCATGTCGATATAGGGCTTGCCGTCGTCGTCATAATGCTTCAGCAGGTCGAGCATGGGATAGCGATAGTTCTCCAGGTCGCGCTTCGGGTCGTAGGGTTCCAGCTCCTTGTCGCCCACGGTGACAAGCTCTTTGCCATCGGCTTTCTCCTCCTCAGAGCCAGCCTCCACATCGAGCCCCACGTCTTCTTTCGTCTTCTGCGATGAGGTGCGTGAGGCCACAGGCGACAGGCTGCCATCGCCCGTAGGAACGACGGCATCCTTGTCGTCAACGTTAAACTCTACCGTCTGTGTCGACGGGTCATCGAAGGCGGTAGGGTCTTCCAAGATGTTGGACTGGTTGTCGGCCGTCTGCACGGCAGGCTTGTAGTAGTCGCTGCTCTCACCGCCACTGCCTGTCTCCACGATGAACTTCACCTTGTCGATGAATCGCTTGGGATTGAGTATCTTGCGCACCCACTCGTAGGTCTCTGTGCTGACATAGGTAAGGAAGAGCAACGCAATGACGACCAAGACAGCCGCCAAGCCGGGCACGCCGACGAAGCCCTCTATCCATTGCCCCACTTGCCGCCCGTGGTCGCCGCCGGGGCTGAAATGGCTCTCGGTGAAGAGTGGTGCAGCAAACTTAGCCAAGGTGATGGACGTCCATATCATCACCAGCATCAGGCACATAAACCATTTCAGCAGATTGGGCTTGAAGGCCTTCATCAGCCTCAGCGACACGAGCAGCAGCAAGACCGGCACCAGGAAGGCCGGGATGCCGAAGCACTGCTTGATGAAGAAATAGGACGTATAAGCACCTATCGAGCCACAGGCGTTCTGGAACTCGCCGTTCTGGTTGGCCATCTCGCCCTGCCGCAGATTCTCAATCATGCTCACATCGGCCTGCCCCGTAGAGAAAAAGGAGATGAACGCCCATACCATGCAGCAGGACACGGCGAAAAGCACCATGCCCGTGAAAAACCACAGACGCTCGTTCTGAAATATCTGAGTGATGCGAGACAGCCCCAACGACTCAAGGAACGTGAGGTGCTGTTCGCTGTTTTTAGCTGTTTTCTTCGTCTTTTTTGCCATCAATCACGAGTTTTCATTAATTCTTGTGCAAAATTAGTGGAAAAAAACTGAAAACAACCATAAAAACGTATTTTTTTTGTAATTTTGCACGTCATATTGACTTATCCAAAGATGTACAAGACCATCTACAACAAGTTTGACAAAAAACTCATCACCGACTTGCCTGTGGCACAGTTCGAGGGACGCATCATCGTCATCCTCACGGCAGGCGAAGCCGAGCGCGCTGTCAACTTCCTGCTTTCACAGCCCATCCTCGGCTTGGACACCGAGACACGGCCCAGCTTCCAGCGAGGCCATCAGCACCGAGTAGCCTTGCTGCAGGTGGCTACCGACAACATCTGCTTTCTCTTCCGTCTGAACCATATCGGCATGTCGCCGGCCATCGTCCGCCTGTTGGAGGACACCACCGTGACGAAGGTGGGGCTGTCGTGGCACGACGACCTCAACGCGCTGCATCGCTTGGGCAGCTTTCAAACGGGAGAGTTCATCGAGATACAGAGCCACGTACACGACATCGGCATCGAGGACATGAGCCTGCAGAAGATCTACGCCAACCTCTTCGGACAGAAAATCAGCAAACGCCAGCAACTGACCAACTGGGAGGCCGACATCCTCAGCGACAAGCAGAAACTCTATGCCGCCACCGACGCATGGGCGTGCATCAACATCTACAGAGAGATTATCAGCCTCAAGGAACAAGGCAATTACCAACTCATCATCAACACAGAGGAAAGTGAACAGAATCATACTGAAACGAGGTAAGGAAGAGAGCCTGCTGCGCTATCACCCGTGGGTGTTCAGCGGCGCCATCCATCATGCCGAGGGCCACATCAGCGAGGGCGACGTGGTGCGTGTGTGCAATGCCAACGGCGACTTCATCGCCACGGGCCACTATCAGCAGGGCAGCATCGCCGTGCGTGTCTTGAGTTTCGACGACGTCGCCATCGACGACGCCTTCTGGCACCGCCGCCTCAGTCAGGCCCTCACCGTCAGGCAACGCATAGGCCTTGCCACTCCACACTCAAACACAGACGAAAGTCACTCAACACACGACGCTCAACGCTCGACAACAGCCTACCGCCTGGTTCACGGCGAGGGCGACCAGATGCCCGGGCTCATCATCGACATCTATGGCAGCATGGCCGTGATGCAGGCACATAGCATAGGCATGCACCAGGCCCGTCACACCATTGCCAGCCAGCTCGTCGAGGTGATGCAGGGCGCCGTCAGCAGCGTCTATTACAAGAGCGAAGGCACCCTGTCGTTCATGGAGCCGGAGAACGGCTTCATCATTGGCAGCGAGGGTGAGAGCATTGCCACGGAGAACGGGCTGCGCTTCTATGTGGACTGGCAGCGGGGCCAGAAGACGGGGTTCTTCGTCGACCAGCGCGACAACCGCGCCCTGCTGGAGCAGTATGCCCGTGGGCGCCGCGTGCTGAACATGTTCTGCTACACCGGCGGCTTCTCGTTCTACGCCATGCGCGGCGGTGCCGAACTGGTGCACAGCGTCGACAGCTCGGCGAAGGCCATCGAACTGGCACGCCGCAATGTGGAGCTGAACTTCCCGGGCGACCCTCGCCACGAAGCCTTCTGCGAGGATGCCTTCCGGTTCCTTGACGCCCCCCCTACTGCCCCCGAGGGGGCTTCATTTGACTGCTTGCAGGGTAATGTGTCCCCCTCGGGGGACGACAGGGGGGCCTACGACCTCATCATCCTCGACCCGCCGGCCTTTGCCAAGCATCGCGGCGCCCTGCACAACGCGCTGAAGGGCTACACCCGCCTCAACGCGAAGGCCTTCGAGAAGATTGCCCCCGGCGGCATTCTCTTCACCTTCTCCTGCTCGCAGGTGGTGACGAAAGAGCACTTCCGCAACGCCGTCTTCACCGCTGCAGCCCAGGCCCACCGCCAGGTGCGCATCCTTCACCAGCTCCACCAGCCCGCCGACCACCCCATCAACATCTATCATCCTGAGGGCGAATACCTCAAGGGTCTGGTGCTTTACGTGGAATAGAAGGAAAAGCATTCTCGCCACAGATTTCGCCCCCTCCTCTTGACTACTCTTTATACACATCTCATTGAGATGTCTACGTCTCTCCCCCCCCGCCCCTGTAAGGGGAGGGGCGTTGACCGTTTTCACCCCGCCGCTGTAATATTCCGACCTGTGCGGATGAAAAGACATCATTGCGCCGCTATTTAGGTCAGTTATATTCCGCTAAGCGGACTTAAAAAAAAAAATAAAAACAAGAAAAACAAATAAAAACAATTTGGGACAATAGCTGTCGCCTTGCCCGCTGCGTAGCTCAATGCGCAGCTTAATGCGCAGCCATTCCCCTCCTTTTCCAAAGGAGGGGCCAGGGGTGGTTTGTCAGAGATGTCCCAACCTCTTTACAGTCCCGAAGGGACGGCAGAAGACGATGGTGAGCACCAATCGTCTTCTGCCGTCCCTTCGGGACTTAGGGTGGTGGGTGTGCCATGATACAGGGGCGATGCCCCTGCCTGTAATCCGTCGTCCCTTCGGGACTTTATGCTGCGCCTTGCCCGCCGCGCAGCTCAATGCGCAGCCCTTCCCTCCCTTTGCAAGGGGGGAGAATTGAGTTACCTCTGCAACAGCTACATGACGGCGCAGCCCTGACCCCTCCTTTGGAAAAGGAGGGGTCAGGGCTGCGCATTAAGCTACGCGGGGGCACAGCGGTGGCTATTGTCCCAAATTACAAAATTGTTTTTCTTGTTTTTATTTGTTTTTATTGGTTTTTTCTCAGGCCGCTTCGCGGTATCAACTCACATAGATAGCGACGCAACTATGTCACTTTAGCAAAGCTATTGTCTTTAAATCCTTTAACTCCCTTAACTCCTTTAACTCCAAAACTTGCTTGCATGCGGTTTTCACTTGACAGTCAGCACGACGATGGACTTGGCGGGCACCTGTACGGTGAGGACGTTCTTCTTCAGCTTTGCGGCTGTGAAGGGCTTGGGCGCCACCGCGTCCGGATGCTGGAAGTCGTTGAAGTCGGCCACGTTCTTTGCAGTGAGTATCTCGCCGCTGACGGTCTTGGCCTCATAGCCGTCGAGCTGGAAGTCGATGGCCTGCGCCTTGTCGAGGCTGACATTGGTGACGGCCAGGACGAGGCTGCCGTCCACGGCCTTGGCTGCCGAGGCGGAGAGCATGGGGCAGGGACGGTAGCCGGCATCGCGGGCACCCTCCTTCTCCTTGAAGTAGGCCTTGCTCACCTGGATGGTCTCCGTGGGCAGGTCGACGGGCAGATAGGTGGCTTCCTGGAACGGGGTGTACATTCTGAAGACGTGATAGGTGGGCGTGAGCACCATGTGTCCGGTACCCTCCTGATCGGTGAGTATCATCGACTGCAGCACGTTGACTATCTGTGCGATGTTGGCCATCTTCACGCGGTCGGTGTACTTATGGAAGACGTTCAGCGAGAGCGATGCCACGAAGGCGTCACGCAGTGCGTTCTGCTGGTAGAGGTGTCCGCTGATGGTGCCGGGCTCCTCGTCCCACCACGTACCCCACTCATCGACAAGCAAGCCAATCTTTCCCGTGGGGTCGGCCTTGTCCATGATGGCCTTGTGCTTCTTGATGACCTCCTCTATCTCCAGGCACTTGCCCAAGGCCCAGTAATATTGGTCGTTGTCAAACTGTGTGGCCGAGCCTTTCGGTCCGTCCCACCCTGAGCATGTATAATAATGTAGGGAGATGCCCTGCATGCGGTCGCCGATGTTCTTCATACACACGGTGGTCCAGTCGTAGTCGTAGTCGCTGGCACCCGAAGCGATGCGATAGAGCTTGTTGCCTGTATAGTCGCGCAGGTAGGTGTTGAACTTTCGGAACTCGTCGCTGTAGTATTGGGGCGTCATGTTGCCGCCGCATCCCCATGCCTCGTTGCCTATGCCGAAGTATTTCACGTGCCACGCCTTCTCGCGTCCGTTCTGTCGGCGCAGGCGAGCCATGGGCGTGTCGCCGTCGCTGGTCATATACTCCACCCACTGGGCCATCTCCTTCACCGTACCCGAGCCGACGTTGCCGCTGATGTAAGGCTCGCAGTCGAGCATCTCGCAGAGGTTGAGGAACTCGTGCGTGCCGAAGCTGTTGTCCTCTATGGTGCCGCCCCAGTTGTTGTTGCGCAGCGAGGGTCGCTGGCTCTTCGGCCCGATGCCGTCCATCCAGTGGTAGTCGTCGGCAAAGCATCCGCCCGGCCAGCGCAGCACCGGCACCTTCAGGGCCTTCAGGGCGTCGAACACATCCTTGCGGTAGCCCTGAATGTTGGGAATCTTGGAGTCTTCGCCCACCCACAGGCCACCGTAGATGCAGGTGCCGAGGTGCTCGGAGAACTGTCCGTAGATTTCGCGGTTGATCTTGGCTCCCGCCTGGTCGGCGTGAACCGTTGCCTTGATGTTCTCGGCTGCTGATGCCGTTGCGGCAAAAGCCATTGCGACAGTCGCAATCAGTAATGTCTTTCTCATGTTGCTTTTCGTTTTATATAATAAATAATGTAATGTTATCGGGAGTGAAAGGTGATTGAAAGTGACAATAGACTTTGATAGCTGCAAAGGTACGGCTTTTTACGCAGCTATAGCTGTTTTTATATAAATAATGACGAAAAAATTTGTTAAAACGAAAAATAAGGCTTACCTTTGCAGCAAATATCAACTATTATTAACTTTAAGATTTAAGCTTATGAAAAAAAATTTACGTTTATTGTTTGCCGCCCTGCTCCTGATGATGGGAGGCACCATGTCGGCAAGTGTTGTTACCGATGAGCTAACCTGGGAAGGTCTTGGCTTGGTCGGCTCAAACTCCAGCTATAACGATTTTGCCGACAAGACTTTTTCCTCACCAGCCGTTTATGCAGGCCAAGCATCGTCAGGCACAGGAAGTTACATACAGTTGCGCGACAAAAACAACAATGCCGGCATCATCACCACCACCTCTGGCGGTAAGCTGAAGTCGGTCACCGTTACGTTCAACGGCAAAACTACCGACCGTTCACTCAGCATCTATGCGAAGAACACGCCATACAGCGCTGCTACCGACCTCTACGACGCTGACAAACAAGGCGAAAAGCTGGGCGACATCGCTGCAGATGCCGACAGCAAGACCCTGGAGGTGAGCGGAGACTACACTTACATCGGCATGCGCTCGGCTAGCGGTGCCATCTACATCGACAAGATTGAAATAGTGTGGGAGACAGAAGGCCCGGTACAGACCACCGCTGCCCGCCCCACCATCAGCCCCAACGGCGGCTCATTTGACGAGAGCATTGAGGTGACACTGAGCCACAGCAATCCCGATGCAGAGATTTACTATGCCATCAACGAAGCCGACTTCCAGCACTATGCCGGACCCTTCACCCTGACGGAGACTACCACCGTAAAGGCATACGCCATCGACGAGGAGTGCGACATCAAGCAGAGCGCCACCGTTGAAGCCACCTTCACAAAGAACGCTCCAGTGCAGGCTATAGTAGCCACCATCGCCGAGTTCAACGCTGCAGAGGTGAGCAACGACGTGTGGTATCAGCTGACCGGCGTGGTGAAGAACCTGAAGGACGACGACCAGTATGGCAACTTCGACCTGGAGGACGAGACGGGTTCAGTCTACGTCTATGGCCTGCTCTCAGAAAAGGGAGGCGCCAAGAAGCAGTTCCAGGCTCTGGCAGCTGAGAAGGGAATACAAAACGGCAGCAAGCTGACGCTCATCGGCAACCGTGGCTTGTACAACGAGAAGATTGAGGTGACAAACGCCTACTTCGTCAGCGTTGACAACAGCGGCGTGCAGCCCATCGACCCGGTGGAGCTGGAGGGTGACGGAACGAAGGAGAAACCCTACACAGTGGCCGACGTGAAAGCCATCAAGGAGTTCCCCGCAGACAAGGTATGGGTGAAGGGCTTCATCGTGGGCTCTATCAAGAACAATGCCATCGAGGAGACTCCGACGCAGTATTCCAACATCGCCATCGCCGCTGAAGCCGGTATCACCGAGTGGGAGAGCGTCGTGCCCGTCCAGCTGGTGAACAACACCGATCCGCGCGCACAGCTGAACGTGGTGGACAACCCCGGCAACATCGGCAAGGCCGTCAAGCTGTTTGGAACCATCGCCACCTATTTCAGCACCAACGGCGTGAAGGATGTGTCGGAGTTTGAGATGGAAGGCTCCACCGCCATCAGCACCATGCAGGCAACTGCCAAGCAGGACAAGGTCTACAACCTGCAAGGCCAGCAGGTGATGCATCCCACAAAGGGCATGTACATCATCAATGGCAAGAAGGTTGTGCTAAGATAATCAACACTTAAAGCTAATACGGGAAAACATGCGGGCGACGCTTTCCTCTCAAGGAGAGCGCCGCTCTCTTGTTTTTGCCAGAAAGGCTCAGGAAAGCCCAGGAAGTCATATGAAAACTTAGGGAGACCCAGGAAAACCGCCCATGGATGAAAATATATGCAGAAAAATTTGGAGATAACCAAGGAATTATGTACTTTTGCAGCCAAATTTTGCATAAATATACAAAATATGAAGGCTAAAAACAATAGACTTGAGGCACTGCGCCTGATTATCTCAACCCAGCAGCTGGGCAGCCAAGAGGAAGTGATGACCGCCTTGAATCGCGAAGGCTTCAAAATCACTCAGGCCACACTCAGCCGCGACCTGAAACAGCTGAAAGTGGCAAAAGCCTCCACGCTAAGCGGAAAATACATCTATGTGCTGCCCAATGAAACGATGTACAAGCGTGTAAGCCCTGCCTCGTCAGTACACGAGATGATGGAATTGGCTGGTTTTATGAGCATCAATTTCGCAGGAAACATGGGAGTCATCAAGACACGCCCCGGCTATGCCAGTGCATTGGCATGGAACATCGACCGTGGCAACATACCGCAAATTCTGGGCACCATAGCAGGCGACGACACCATCTTCATCGCAATGCGCGAGGGATACAGCCCAGAGGAGGTGTTGAAGGCGCTCGACGAAGCCATCGGGCCGCCACTGTCAAAAGAAATGTCTATGAAGTTAAGATAACAGGAAGAGACATGTCAGACGAGAGACAGAGAAACACGTTTTTAACAGAAGAACATAACAACCCAATAATCATGGAGAAAAAAGAACAAGAAGAGGTCTTGCCTGTCAAAGGCTCTGAAGAAGAGATAGAGGTGCTGGTGGCCGGCCCTGAGCATGAGGTCTACGTCGACACCATTCTCGACACCATAGCCGAGGCAGCGAAGGTGCGCGGCACAGGCATCGCCAAGCGCACACACGAGTATCTGGCCAAGAAGATGCAGGAGGCAAAGGCCGTCATCGCCCTGAACAAGGACGGACGCTTTGCGGGCTTCAGCTACATCGAGACATGGGAGCAGCAGCAGTATGTCACCACCAGCGGCCTCATCGTCCACCCCGACTTCCGCGGTCATCACGTGGCCAAGCGCATCAAGGACATGACGTTCTCGCTGGCGCGCACACGCTGGCCCCAAGCCAAAATCTTCTCGCTGACCAGCGGCGCCGCCGTGATGAAAATGAACACCGAGCTGGGCTATCAGCCCGTCACCTTCGCCGACCTCACCGACGACGAGGCGTTCTGGAAAGGCTGCGAGGGCTGCGTCAACGTCGACGTCCTCCACCGCACCGACCGCAAATACTGCATCTGCACCGCCATGCTCTACGACCCCACGGAGCATCTGCCCTGCAAAATACCAGATGAGGTCTTGGCCCGCATACGCCACCTCGAAGAACTTGAGGAGAATTAAACTTATAGATAATTAGACACATTTATTATATATTATGGCAAACAAGAAAGTAGTGGTAGCCTATAGTGGTGGACTTGACACCAGCTACACCGTGATGTACCTTGCCCAACAGGGCTATGATGTTTATGCAGCTTGCGCCAATACCGGCGGTTTCTCGGCCGAGCAGCTGAAAAAGAACGAGGAGAACGCTTACAAACTGGGCGCCAAGGAGTATGTGACGCTCGACGTGACGCAGGAATACTATGCGAAGTCGCTGAAGTACATGATCTTCGGCAACGTGCTGCGCAACAACTGCTATCCCATATCCGTGTCGAGCGAGCGCATCTTCCAGGCCATCGCCATCGCACGCTATGCCAAGGAGATAGGCGCCGACGCCATCGCCCACGGCTCGACAGGTGCCGGCAACGACCAGATACGCTTCGACATGACCTTCCTCGTCATGGCACCGGGCGTGGAGATTATCACCCTCACACGCGACAAGAAGCTGACGCGCAAGGAGGAGGTGGACTTCCTCAACGAACACGGCTTCACGGCCGACTTCGCCAAGCTGAAATACTCGTACAACGTGGGCATCTGGGGCACCAGCATCTGCGGCGGCGAGCTGCTCGACCCCACGCAGGGACTGCCCGAGGACGCTTATCTGAAGCATGTCACGGCCAAGGAGCCGGAGGCTCTGCTCAGGATTGAGTTCGAGAAGGGCGAGATAGTAGGCGTCAACGGCGAGAAGTTCGACGACCGCGTCAAGGCTATCCAGAAGATTGAGGAGATAGGCGCATCCTACGCCATCGGCCGCGACGCCAACGTGGGCGACACCATCATCGGCATCAAGGGCCGTGTGGGCTTTGAGGCCGCAGCACCTAAGCTCATCATCGAGGCACACCGCCTCTTAGAGAAATCGACGCTGAGTAAGTGGCAGCAGTATTGGAAGGACCAGGTGGCCAACTGGTACGGCATGTTCCTGCACGAGAGCCAATACTTAGAGCCCGTCATGCCCGACATCGAGGCCATGCTCACCTCGTCGCAGCGTAACGTCACCGGCACCGCCATCCTGAAGCTGCGCCCCTACGGCTTCGAGACCGTGGGCATCGACAGCCCCAACGACCTGACGCGCTCGAAGCTGGGCGAATACGGCGAGACGCAGACCGGCTGGACCGCCGACGAGGCCAAGGGATTCATCAAGGTCAGCTCCACTCCTCTCCGCGTCTACTACGGCATCCACAAGGACGAGCAGCGCTGATTTCCAATGACCATTAGACAGTTAGACAGTAGGATGGAACAGAAAAGATATTATCTGTCAGAAACGGACAAGAAGATAGCAGGCGTGTGCGGCGGCATTGCGGAATACTTCAATGTCGACTCGCTGCTGGTGCGCGTAGCCTTTCTCCTTTTCATTTTCAGTTTTGGCGGCGGCCTCATAGCATACATCGTGCTGTGGCTGTGTGCCCCTAAACGTATCGCATCATGATCAGAGTAGGAATACTGGGAGCAGCAGGATATACAGGCGGAGAGCTTATCCGCCTGCTGCTCAACCACCCGGAGGCAGAGATTGTCTTTGCCAACAGCGAGAGCAACGCAGGGAACTTGGTGAGCGACGTGCACGAAGGACTCGTCGGCGACACGGAGCTGAGGTTTACGGACGCCATGCCCTTTGAGGATGTTGACGTAGTGTTCTTCTGCTTCGGCCACGGCAAGAGCGAGGCGTTCCTGAAGGAGCATACCATCCCCTCGCAGGTGAAGATTATCGACCTGGCGCAGGACTTCCGCATCAAAGGCAACCACGACTATGTCTACGGCTTGCCGGAAATCAACAAAGAGGAAATCGTACAGGCACAGCATGTGGCCAATCCCGGCTGTTTCGCCACGGCCATCCAGCTCGGGCTGCTGCCCGCCGCCAACCTCAACTTGCTGAAGTACGATGTCAGCGTGAACGCCATCACCGGCTCGACGGGAGCCGGACAGAAGCCGGGCGCCACGACACATTTCTCCTGGCGCAACAACAACCTGAGCATCTACAAGCCTTTCACGCACCAGCATCTGGCAGAGATACGGCAGAGCATCAAGCAGGTGCAGGGCCACCTGGACGTGGACATCGACTTCATCCCCTATCGCGGTGACTTCGCCCGTGGCATCTTCTGCACGGAGGTCATCCGCACGAAGGCCCCTGCCGATGAGGTGATACAGGCATACAAGGACTTCTACGCCGACGCTGCCTTCACGCACTACAGCGACAAGCCAATAGACCTGAAGCAGGTGGTGAACACGAACAAATGCCTCGTGCACATCGATGCCTTCGAGAACAAACTGCTCGTCACCACTGCCATCGACAACCTGCTGAAGGGTGCCGTGGGCCAGGCCGTGCAGAACATGAACCTGCTCTTCGGCATCGACGAGACTGCCGGGCTGCGCCTGAAAGCCTCCGCCTTCTAACTGGAACAAGAATTTGTGACTGTTTATCTTTCAACAACGAAAGGAACCGTTTTCTTTCAACAATGAATTTGATGAATGAAACGAATTCTTTTTGAACACGAATGACCACGAATTGAACACAAATTATTCATAAATTATTATTCATGAGAGATTCGTGGGATGAACACGAATTATTCATAAATTATTATTCATGAGAAATTCGTGGGTCATTCGTGTTTATTCGCGTTGCGTCGCAGACAGGATGCTTCACGACGACGAATTTGATGAATGAAACGAATTCTTTTTGAACACGAATGACCACGAATTAAACACGAATTATTCATAAATTATTATTCATGAGAGATTCGTGGGGCATTCGTGTTTATTCGCGTTGTGTCGCAGACAGAATCCTACAAAACAACGAATTTGATAATTCTTTTTGAACACGAATGACCACGAATTAAACACGATTTTTTCATGAATCTATTTTTTAATGAATCATGCGCTCGGCTGCCGCTTGCGGCTGAAGGGGCGCAAGAATGATGCACAAATAAATATTTATGAATAATTCGTGTTCAATTCATGGTCATTCGTGTTTGATAAAAAAGAAGCCATTGGTGTTACTGGCCACCCAAGCGGCTGAAGTATTCGATGATGTCGTCCCAGGTCTTGAACGTGTCGCTGCCGAAGACGATGCTGGTGGCCATGGCGCCGCCCGTCTCGGTGCCCTCGATGAGGTAGTCGCCGTAAAGCAGGTGCCGCTGGTTGGTGAACACGGTGTGGCCCCATGCCGGCACGTTGATGTACTGCTCTAACCAGGCCGAGGTCGAGGCATAGCGCGACACGTCGGTGCTGTGGGCAGGAGCGACGAAATACACCTGATACTTTTCTATGAGCTGGCGCACCGCCTTCTGACACGAGGCCGTGGGCAGCTGACGCGCATCGGCGAGCGTCTCCGTTCCAATATAGACGATGGGCCGCTCGCGTTTCTCCTGTCTGTCGTCAATCCAGCGGATGACGGGCAGCACCGAGTGCATAAACGAGCGGTCGTCCATGCGGTGCTCGCCGTGGAAGCGGATGGCCCGCGGATAATGCTGATGGAAAAGGTCGAAGGTGTCCACCACCGTGTCCTCGTCGCCAAAGAGGCCGAAGACGCGGCCGCTGTCTTCAGCAGTGAGTCCCTCGAAGCGCCGTTCCGACACAGTGCGGTATTCCTTCACCAGCGTCTTGTCCACATAGAACGTCTGCACGCCGTCCTGTCGCGGGTTCTGATACTGCTGTGTGCCCGTCAGGCCATGGTCGTGCATCGTGTCGGCGATGCACAGGGCCGGGTTGGTGCAGATGCGGTCGAAGCCTCGCAGCTGTTCGGTGTACATGCCACCCATCGACGTGCCGAGGATGATGTCGGGCTGCTCGTCGCGGCACAGCTGGTGCAGCAGGGCGATGGCCTCCTCGGGGTGCAGGGGCAGGTCGGGAGCAATGACGGTGGCATTGGGAAATACTGTGCGCAGGCGGCGCACCGTGCCCGACTGTCCGCTGCTGCCGAAGCCGTGCACATACATCATCTTCTTCCCCTTCAGCAGGTCGGGGAACTGCTTAATATAACTGTTTTCCATACTGGCGACAAAATTACAAAAAAACGGGAACAGGACAAAGAAATTCATTCCTTTTTTTTGTGGTGGGGGCGACAAGAATTTATGTAGGCAGCTGTCAGCGCCAGAGAAGTTACCTCTGCGACAGCTAAGTGACGGCGCAGCCCTTCCCCTCCTTTCCCAAAGGAGGGGAAGGGCTGCGCACTGTTTGTGTGGAAAGAAATTGTTTTTCTTGTTTATCTTGTTTTTAATGGTTTTTATTGGTTTTTATTGGTTTTTTCTCAGGCCGCGTAGCGGTATCAACTTACATTATTAGCACCGTAACCATGTCATAACTCCATCCGCACAGGTCGTAAAATTCGTTGGTAAGACAACAGACAGCTGAGTTGTTAGCGGCGCCCCCAAACCCCAAAAAGATGGTTTCAAACGGGATTTTCAGCAAATAAATCTCTTTATTTTTGGCCAAATGAATTGCAATTACTAACTTTGCGGCCAAATAACAGAAAAAACGTCACACCAGCTCATCTGTTGCAGAAGGCATGAAAAACAGTAACATCCGTAGCATGACAGTGAAGGCGCTGCTGCTACTCACCATTTTGCAGTTCTCACTTACCACCGAGGCGAAGGTACGCTTCGGCGTCACCGGCGGTTTCCAGCTCACTGAGATGTCGGTCAACCAAGACGCGCTGAGCAAGGACAACCGCGTTGGCTGGTTTGCCGGCCCCACCGTGAAGTTCACGCTGCCCGTCGTGGGCTTGGGCATCGACGTGGCAGCCCTCTACGACCAGCGCGACCTGAAGGTGGACGAAACCGTGTTCAAGCAAAAGAGCGTCGTCATACAAGGCGACGCCCACTACGGCGTGAGCTTAGGCGAAGTGCTGGGCATCTTCATCAAGGCCGGCCCGCAGTTCAGCTTCAACGTGGGCGATGACTTCGTGCACTGGCTCACCACCGAAAACGAATACAAGCAGTGGTCGCTGCAGGAGACCATGCTAAGCGTCAACCTGGGCGCCGGCGTCACCTTTGCCACACATTTCGAGGCCGCCCTGCGCTACAGCATCCCCATCAGCAAGACCAGCGACTTCACATGGACCGAGCTGAGTCATCAGCTCAGCGAGCAGACGTGGCACCACGCGAAGTCGCGCGCCAATGCCTGGAGCATCTCTGTGTCCTATTATTTCTGACGTCCAAAGACTGCCGCTCCGCACCATGGAAAGAAGCCAACCGATGACTGCCCATCAGGCTTTCAGCAAGCTGTCGGCGCTGTGTGCCCGCAGCGAGCACTGCCAGCACGACATGCTGGAGAAGATGCGGCAGTGGGGCGTCAGCGCCGAGGACCAAGCCGCCGTGATGCAGCGCCTGGTCAGCGAGCGCTATGTCGACGACGCCCGCTTCGCCCGCGCCTTCGTGCTCGACAAGGTGCGCTACAACAAGTGGGGACGGCGCAAGGTGGAGCAGGCGCTGTGGCTCAAGCATATCGACAAGCAGACAGCCGCCGAGGCCCTCGACGACATCAGCGACGAGGAGTACGTGGCGGTGCTGCGCCCCCTGCTGAAGCAGAAGCGGAAGAGCACGAAGGCACAGAGCGAGTACGAGCTGACCATGAAGCTCATCAAGTTTGCCCTGGGTCACGGCTTCACGATGGACATCATCAGGCAATGCATCGACGTGGACGATGAGGACGAGTTTCTGGACTAAGCTGCTCGACGTCATCTCTCCTCGCCCGTGTGCCATCTGCGGCGAGCGTCTCTCAGCCAACGAGCGGGCCCTCTGCGGCGCCTGCCATTTGCACCTGCCCCTGACACATTACGAACTGACTCCCACCGACAACCCCATGGCGCGCCGCTTCTGGGGGCATTTCTCCGTGGAGCGCGCCGCCGCCCTGTTCTTCTATGAGGCGCAGGCACCCGTCAGCCAGCTCATCTTCGACATGAAGTACCACCATCGGCCTGAGATAGCCGAGAACATGGGCTTCATCATGGCTCGGCAGTTTGCGGCCGCCGACTTCTTCGACACCATCGACGCCCTCGTTCCGCTGCCTCTCACGTGGCGCCGCCAATGGCACAGGGGCTACAACCAGAGCTACGAGCTGGCACGCGGCATCAGCGAGGCCACCGGGCTGCCCATCTATCAGCATGTGGTGAAGCGCGTCCACTTCAGCCAAAGCCAGACCAAGCAGCACGCCTGGGAGCGGCTGCGCAACGTGGAAGATGCTTTCCGTCTTGTCCGTCCGGAGAAGATTGCCCACCGCCATCTCCTGCTCGTCGACGACATCGTCACCACGGGCGCCACCGTCACTGCCTGTGCCCACGAGCTCTGCAAGGCAGCAGGCGTGCGCATCAGCGTCCTCTCCCTGGGACTGACAAAAGCGTAGCTGTGTCGCGTGAACGACGCAGTGATGCCGTCAACACAGGGATCTATTTCGTAAGTTTGCGGAGTTAAGGGAGTTAAAGACAATACATTCGATAGTCAAAGGCTTGAGGTAACCCTATTCTCCCCCTTGCAAAGGGGGAGTTAGAGGGGGATTCATCTGCGCATAGGCGAATCCCCCCCACCCCACCCCCTTTGCAAGGGGGGATTAGTTACCTCTGCGGCGGCAAAGTGATGGCGCTGCCCTTCCACTCCTTTTTTAAATAGGTTGGGACATCTCTGACAAACCACCCCTACCCCTCCTTTGGAAAAGGAGGGGAAGGGCTGCGCACTGTTTGTGTAGAAAGAAATCGTTTCGTACGGATGAAGTGACATAGTTGCGTCGCTAACTATGTCTAATTCCATCCGCACAGTAAGAAGTTGTTTTTATTGGTTTTATTGGTTTTTTCTTAGGCCGCTTCGCGGAAAAATTCGTGTTTCATTCGTGGGCATTCGTGTTTAGTTAGTAACTCATCGTTTTTTTTTCTCGTTTTTTGATGACGATTCGCTAATTTTTACTACCTTTGCGCAATAAAATCATACCATTAAATAACTAAGACCATGAAACAGGAAACAATCAGTGCACTCGTGGCTCAAAGCCGCCGCAGTGCGTCAAGCCACGACAGCCTATGCAACGCTTGGAAACATTGCCCACTTTCTGCGGGCAGACTCCTGCTCATCACCCTGCTTCTGTTCGCCTTCACAGGAGGGGCAAAGGCAGAAGAAAAGACACTCACCGTGTATGAAGGCACAGTAACAAACTATTACGTTCCAGCAAACATCTTTTTTTTCGATTACTTTTCAAGAAGTCAGGTCGTTATCCCGGCCAATGACTTGGCAGACATGGAAGGTGGCACCATCACTGCCCTCACATTCTACACAACAAACAAGAATGTGCCATACGAGACGATAAGTGAAGCCGATGTCTATCTAAAGGAGGTGAATTACACCACGATGAGCGCCTTCGAGCCAAAAGCCGGCGCCACAGTTGTCTACCAAGGCACACTCAGTATTGTAAGCGACAATGGCGGTGGCAAACTCACCATTGAATTTGTAACGCCCTTTATTTACCAAGGTGGCAATCTGCTGATAGGCAGTGAGAACACCACCGACCTAGGATGGAAAGGAATCTATTATTATGGGCAAAGCGTCAATAATGCCCCTGCCTTTTATGGATACGACAGAACCAGTCTTGACAACATCAAAGGTGGCTCAGAAAACTTCATCCCCAAGACCACGTTCACTTACGATCCAAGTGGCACAGCTTGCCTTAGGCCAAGCTTGACAGTGGGCGGCATCACTCATTCGCAGGCTACGCTCACCTGTGGTGGAGGCAGCAACACCTACAACGTGCAGTACAAGAAGGCTTCCGATACGAACTGGAAGAATGTGGCATCAAACTCCAAAAACACCACCTTCACTTTGACCGGTCTCTCACCCCTGACGGCCTACGAAGCACAGGTGCAAAGCGTCTGCGATGCCAGCGCCACCAGTGGCTGGCGCGCCATCACCTTTACCACCACAGCTGAGGGTGAAGCCGTAGGCGACAGCTGGAGCGACGACTTCGAGGGCAACACCTGCGGTTGGGAGCTGGTGAACGGCGACCTCACCAACGAATGGACATGGGGCACCGCCACCCAGCTCGGCGGCTCAAAAGCCCTCTACATTTCCAACGACGGCGGCACCACCAATGCTTACGACGAAACTGACACGAAGGTGTTTGCCACCAAGCTCCTCACCTTCACCGAAGGCATACACGAGATAGCCTTCAACTGGAAGGCACAAGGCGAGAGCACTTACGACTTCCTGCGAGCAGCCTTGGTGCCTGCCACGCAGACGCTGACTGCCGGCACAGACTATAACAGCATAGGCACCACATCGCTGCCCGAAGGCTGGATAGCCGTGGACGGCGGCAACAAGCTCAACCTGGCTGACGAGTGGCAGCGGCAGAGCACCGCCGTCAATGTGAGTGCCGGCAACTATTACTTAGTATTCGCCTGGCGCAACGATGGCAGCACCAACAACAATCCCCCTGCTGCCGTGGACAATGTCAGCATCACCCGCTTGACCTGTCAGTCTGAAGTGACAGGTCTGGCCGTGAGCGACCTCACCCCCAATAGCGCAACCCTCACCTGGACACCTACAGGCGATGCCACCCAGTGGGAAGTGGCCTATAGCATCAACGCCTCCTTCGATGGCGCAACGACTCAGATTGTCAATACTGGCAACTGCAGTATTAGCAACCTGCAGCCAAATACACATTACCATGCCAAGGTGCGCGCCTACTGCGGTGGCACCAGCTATGGCACATGGAGCGAGGTGAAGCAGTTTGTCACCGACTGCGGGACCATTACCCAATACCCCTGGACGGAGAACTTCGATAGCTACACAGCTTCAGCAGCTCGTCTGCCCGACTGCTGGCGGAGTATTAACACGACCGTCTCCTACTATTCCAACTATCCCAAAATTTATAATTATAGTGCAAAATCTGGTACGAACTGCCTATATTTCTATTCATACGCATATTTCTCATCGGGAAGCACTACCTACGACCCGCAGGACCAGTACGCCATCCTGCCCAAGATGGAAAACCTGGGGGGCAAACAAATCACGCTGTATGCCAAAGCATCTTATGCAAACAGCACTTTCAAGATTGGCGTGATGACCAACCCAATGGATGCCATCACTTTCACTGCGATTGCTCCTGAGCAGGTACTGACCACATCTTACGAGGAATACACCTACATAATTCCTGAGGGTACAACTGCTACCCACATCGCCATTATGATGGAAGCCGCCGATGAGAGCAGAAACACCAACAGCGTTTATATCGATGACATCACCATTGATGTGCCACCCGTCTGTCTGATGCCCAACTATCTGGTTTGCTATTCTTCCACCACCAATTCGGCCACGTTCAGCTGGACGGAGAACGGTGATGCTACCAGCTGGCAAATCTGCATAAACGGCGATGAGACACACCTCATTGCAGCTAACAGCAACCCGTTCACCGTCACAGGTCTTGACGCCGGTACAGCCTTCACAGCCAAGGTACGCTCTGTCAAGGGCGGCGACCACAGCAAGTGGAGCAAAGAGATCAGCTTTGTCACTGCTTGCGTCGCCATCACCAACTTCCCGTGGAATGAGAATTTCGAGAGATATCCATCGGGGGACTTTCATCCTCTCTGCTGGGAAAATGAGCATATCTCCGGCAGTGGAAGCTCTCTTTTCCGTGTCTATACTTCCACTAACGGCGGCAACAATACCCACCAGCTGCAATTGCCCGACCAGTCTGCAGGCACCTTCACAAAGCTTGTGCTGCCAGAAATGACGCTGCCTGACAACGATTACAATTTTGTGTTTGACGTATATCGCGATAACAGTTATAGTAGCAAAACCAATGAAGGCATCAGAGTGTATGTAAGCACTGACGACAATATTGTAGGTGCCACCGAGCTGGCGTTCATACCGCGAGTCTATTCTGCATCAGGAACTACAGGAACTAATAATATCCCCGCAGAAACAGCCCCAGGTTGGTACACCTACGAACTGTCTATCGGCAAGAGTGGCACCTGCTACATCATCCTGCAAGGCGAAAGTCAATACGGATCGTCTACCTATATGGATAACTTCATCGTCAGACATAACCCCACCTGCCCGAAGCCCACTAACCTGACCGTGGGAACAGTCACTTCGAGCTCGGCTATACTTAGCTGGACAGAGACTGGCACCGCCACCTCATGGCAAATCTGTATAGACAATGATGAGATAAATCTTATTACTACCAACAACAATTCGTATACTGTCACAGGTCTGTCTTCCAACACCGCCTATACTGCCAAAGTGCGTGCCTGCAACAGCGAAACCGAACAAAGCGACTGGACCCGAGCTGTGACCTTCCAAACGGAGTGCGGATCATTATCGTTGCCATATTTCTGCGGTTTTGAGAATGTCGATAACCTGAATTGTTGGACCTTAACCGATTGCCATTCCAGCACTGGGGTGGGTGCGTTGGGAAAACATAGTGGAAATAGTTGTTTCTTTTTCCATTTTAAAACCCCATCCCAGTACCTTATCTCGCCAGAACTCGATGGAACCTCAGCCATAGACGTGTCGTTCTACTACAAGAACTATTTGGACGACTACAAGGAGACTTTCCGAGTGGGATTCTCTACCACCAGCAATCTTGCTGATTTCAAATGGGGCGATGAAGTAGAAGCAGCCGACGAGAACAATTGGATGCTCTACGAAGAAACCTTCCCTAAAGGCACAAAATATGTGGCTATCAAGTGTACCTCAGATGACAGGTATCATTTACTCATTGATGACTTCTCCATCCTTGCCAACGATGACGACAAGGACTTTGCCATCACCACCGACAATGTGGTGCAGGCTTATATGACCACTTACGACGAAGTTGCTGGCCGGGATTATACCAAAGTCGTCAATCAGGCCCGGAAGGGGCAGATGGTGACGCTGAGCTGGGACGGAGAAACGGTTCCGGGTGGGAATTATGTGACAGGGTTCAACATCACCAAGGAAAAGGGTGGTACCGTGACCGCCACGCCAAACGCAGAAAATCAGGACTACTATTTCATTATGCCTGCAGACAACGTGACAGTGCAAACCATCATTGCCCCACAGGAGGAATACACCATCGACCTGGCTGCAACAGGCGACGTGCAGGTGGTGCCTGAGATTATGGCGAAAATGCTACCCATGCTGGATGCCTTCCGTAATGATGACACTAACATGTATTTTGACCTGAATGGCGATGACACAAACGACATACAGCTGGTAAAACCCACTTACGGCAAAAATTCTACAGACCCGTATGCCAACGACTACACCGTGAGACGTCTTGCAGGAGCCGACGCCGAGACAGTAACAAACTGCAAATACAACTTCGTCTACCCCTTCCCCTACCGCTACAACAGGGTGCAGTTCAAACTTGGCAAGGCGACTACCGTCAGCAATGTCATATTGTCGGCATCGACCAGCAACGAATTTGAACTGAATGAATACAATGGTCAGACGGTAAACGTCACCATTTCTGGGGGAAAACTCTATAAGGATGGCGACTGGAACACGCTCTGCCTGCCATTTGAAGTGACGCTGGATAGCAGCCCGCTGAGCGGCGACAACGTAGAAGTCAGGGAACTCGTGGAGGCAAGCATCAGCGGGACAACACTCAATCTGATCTTCAACGACAATGCCAGCTCGCCAGTAACGACACTCTCGCCAGGCAAGCCTTATATCATCAAGTGGACTGGCGAGGGCTTGGAAAAAATCTGTGACCCAAAATTCAATGGCGTGACCATCAATAAAACACTCAATGGCTTCGACAACAACGTGGTGGGCGACGGACGTGTGCGCTTTGTTGGTATATACGAGCCGATCAAATTTATGAATGAGGACCGAAGCATCCTCTTACTCGGCGAAGAAAATACGCTCTTCTATCCGAAGCCCGAGCTTAACGAGCCTGAAAACCAAGGCTCGTTCTGGAGTTATCCCTACATCTATGCATTCCATGCCTACTTCAAGATTGGTGATGACGAGGCACCGGCACGCACCATCACTGCCTTCAACATGAGCTTTGGCGACGGCAGCGAGGCCAGCGGCATAAAGGATGTTCACAGGTCAGTGGCGGATGGCCCGTCAGACAACTGGTACACGCTCGACGGCCGCAAGCTCGACAAGCAGCCCTCACGCAAGGGATTGTACATTCGTGGAGGCAAAAAAGTGGTGATAAAGAAATAAAATGATTCAACTTTCGCAAGTTTTGGAGTTAAAGCTCTTCGCAGAGCGAAGCATAATTAGGCCAGTTTGTTGCGCTAAGCGGACTTAGAAAAAACAAATAAAAAAACCAGAAAAACAAATAAAAACAATTTGGGACAACAGATTACAGGCAGGGGCAACGCCCCTGCTAAGGGTCGACACAAAAATGAGTCCTGAAGGGACGACGGAACCGATGCGTAGGGTCTGTCGTCCCTTCGGGACTTTTGTGTGGTGGGGGTGCCATGATACAGGGGCGATGCCCCTGCCTGGACGATTGGTGCTCACCATCGTCTTCCATCGTCCCTTCGGGACTTTTGCTACGCACAGACCTATTAGCAGGAATTGGGTTGAACAGTCCTGAAGGGACGATAGAACTCGTGGAACAAACAGACCTAATTAGCAACGTAACTATATCTAATTCCATCCGCACAGTAAGGAGTATTCCGACCTGTGGTTGGGATAGGACATAGTTACATAGTTATTTATGTGAGTTAATAGTTGACTATGTTCGATAGTCAAAGGCTTGAGGTAGCCCTATTCTCCCCCTTACAAAGGGGGAGTTAGAGGGGGATTCATCTGCGCATAGGCGAATCCCCCCCAGCCCCCCCTTTGCAAGGGGGGGAATAAGTTACCTCTGCGGCGGCCTTTGACTATCGAACATATTCAACTATTAACTCACATAAATAGCTATGTAAGTATGCCCTATCCCAACCGCACAGGTCGAATTTTTCTGGGCAATGGGCGTGCCTGACGATACGGCTTTGACGCTGGCGTTCCAATAAAGGATTTCGCTGAAAAAAAAGGGGCTTTGGTAGAATATTTTTGGCCTCTCTGCCGGTTTTTGTGTATTTTTGCAGTCAAGAAAACGATATCCATCGACTCACTAAACTGAAAAGCGATATGAAGAAAAGACTTTTAACCACAAGTGTGCTGGCGGCACTGAGCTTGCACCTGACGGCCGACGACTACGGCCACATGGTGTTCACGCTGACCGACGGCACAACGCAGAGCATCACGGCCAGCGGCCTGAGCCTGAGCTTCAACGACGGCAACCTGAAAGCCGTCAGCGGCACAAACACACTTAGCATCCCCCTGAGCAACCTCAAGGCCATGGCGTTTTCGCAAGATGGCATCACAGGCATCGACGCCACCATGACCGACGACGGCACAGAGGAAATCTATGACATGCAAGGCCACCGAGTGACGAGAGCGCAGATGCGCAAAGGCGTCTACATCATCAAGACAAAGAACAAAACATATAAAATGAACGTAAGATGAAAAGGATACTGATTGTTTATTGTTTATTGGTTATGGGCTATTGTATAGCCGGGGCTCAGACGCTGAACGTGCAGATGGGCAGCGTCACTTATCTCTTTCCCGCCGAGCAGACGGGCGAGATGACGTATGACAACGCCACCACCGTGACCATCATGGGCAAGACCTTCACCCTGAGCGAGATAGACGCCATGACGGTGAATGACACGAAGGTGACCGACAACAGCGTCACCGTCAGCTACGACGGCACCGCGGCCACCGTCACCGTGGCGGGCAACGTGGCGCAGTATGTCACGCCCACCGTCAACGGCGCTCACGTCAGCATCACACAGACGAACACCGACGCCGTGAACGATGACGAGATCACCTACACGCTCAGCGGCTCGACCGACGACGGCGAGTTTGCCCTCTCAGGCTCGTACAAGTGCACCGTGGCACTGGCCGGACTGACGCTGACCAACCCCGAGGGCGCAGCCATCAGCATAGCCAACGGCAAGCGCATACAGCTCAGCGCGAAGAAGAACACGGTGAACACCCTGACCGACGGAGCCAACGGGCAGCAAAAAGCCTGTATCTACAGCAAAGGCCAGATCCAGCTGCAGGGCAACGGCACGCTGAACGTTGTGGGCAACACGAAGCACGCCATCAAGAGCGGCGACTACATCACGGTGAAGAACCTCACGCTCAACATCACCAAGGCGGTGGGCGACGGCATCTCCTGTGAGGAGTATTTCCAGATGAAGAGCGGCACGGTCAGCATCAGCGGCGTGGGCGACGACGGCATACAGTGTGACCTGGGCGGCACCACGTCGACAGGCGAGACCGACGACCATGAGGACGAGGACAGCGGCAACGCCTACTTGGAGGGCGGCACGCTCAGCATCAGCGTCACCGCTGCGGCCGCCAAGGGCGTGAAGGCCAACGGCGACGTGCGCGTCAGCGGGGGCGACATCACCGTGAAGACCACAGGCGGCGGCGCATGGGACAGCGACGACAAGAAGACGAAAGCCTCGTCATGCCTCAGCGCCGACGGCAACACCATCGTCAGCGGCGGCACCCTCAGCCTCACCAGCACAGGAGCAGGAGGCAAGGGCATCAGCAGCGACGGCACCTTCACGGCCACAGGCGGCACACTGACGGTCAAGACATCGGGCAACGCCGTCGTGGCATCGTCGACAGGAAGCATCTCAACGGTCACCTCGTCGCAGCAGCTCGACCGCTACAGCAGCAACTACAAGTCGTCGCCAAAGGGCATCAAGGCCGACGGCGCCATCACCATCAGCGGCGAGGCCGTCATCAGCGTCACCACCAGTGGCGCAGGAGGCGAGGGCATCGAGAGCAAGACCTCTATCGACATCACCGGCGGACAGACCACCGTCAACGCTGCCGACGATGCCATCAACGCATCCTACACCACCAACGGCATGGGCGACCTCACCATCAGCGGCGGCTACGTCCTTGCACGCTCCACCGGCAACGACGGCATCGACGCCAACGGCAACTGCTACATCAAGGGCGGTCTGGTCTACGCCGTCGGCGCCTCGCAGCCCGAGGTGGCCATCGACGCCAACAGCGAGCAGCAGAAGATGCTCTATGTCAGCGGCGGCACCGTCATCGCCCTCGGCGGACTGGAGCGTGGCGCCAGCCTGACGCAGTCGTGCTACTCGGCCTCGTCGTGGAGCAAGAACACTTGGTACACCATCACCGTGGACAACGACACCTTCGCCTTCAAGACACCGGCCAGCGGCGGCACCACGCTCGTGGTCAGCGGCGCCACGCAGCCGGCAGTGAAGAGCGGCGTCAGCGTCAGCGGCGGCACCACCATCTTCGACGGAGCCGGCGTCATTGCCCCGACGGTCAGCGGCGGCTCCAGCGTCTCGCTCTCAGCCTATACAGAAGGTGGCGGCGGAGGCCCCGGTGGCGGCAGTCACGGCGGAGGCGGCTGGCACTGATGCAGCATCCTTCCGCAGCGCAGGCGGTCGGGTGCCCCGCATATTTGCGGGGAAACATTGATGAGTGACAAAAATAATAATCTGCTGGTTCATACGTTATAATGATGAAAAAGCCATACTGGGTGAAACAGTCACGACAGGAGAATCTCATTTACTTGGCAGTGTGGGGCCTGCTCTTTGCGGCTCCGCTGCTGAGTCTTTATGTGCGCACGGTGAACGATGCCAACGTGACATTCGACTGGAGCGAAGTGTTCATCGTGTGGCGGAAGTTCGCGCTGTTTCTCCTGCTCTTCCTCATCCACAATTTCCTGTTGGCGCCGCTGCTCGTCTACAAGCACCGCCGTGCCGCCTACTTCACCATCGTGGCGGCGCTGCTGGCGGCCTTCACCGTCTATCAGTGCAGCAGCCGGCCGGAGGGCAGGAAGCCGATGGGCCACGAACCGCCCATGGAGATGGCTGGCGAGCAACCGCCAAGGATGCATGAACGCCCACCTCACGACATGCCTCGCAAGATGCCGCACGACATGCACCGTGACACGCCACCGCCTTTCGTCGGCGAGCACGACATACTCACTGTCGTGCTGCTCATCCTGATGTTCGGAGCCAACCTGGGCATCAAGGGCTATTTCCGCAGCCGCGACGACCGCAAGCGACTGGCAGAGCTGGAGAGGCAGAACCTGGAGCAGCAGTTAGAGTATCTGCGCTACCAGATCAACCCGCACTTCTTCATGAACACGCTCAACAACATCCACGCCCTTGTCGACATCGACCCGGCCAAGGCGCAGGAAACCATCGTGGAGCTGTCGAAGATGATGCGCTTCGTGCTGTATGAGGGCGACAAGCAGGGGGTGGCGCTCAGCCGCGAGATGGAGTTTATACGTACTTACATCAACCTGATGAAGCTGCGCTACACCGACAAGGTGAAGATCACGGTCAACCTGCCCGACAGCGTGCCCGACAAGAAAATCCCGCCGCTGATGCTCATCCCGTTCATCGAGAATGCTTTCAAGCATGGCATCAGCTACCAGCACCCGTCGTTTATAGAGGTGAGTGTCAGCATTGACGGCGACCGCCTCCGCTTCCGCTGCCATAACTCGAAGGCCGAGACGCCCAATCAGGAGAAAGGCGGCGTGGGCCTGGCCAATGTCAAGAAGAGGCTGGACTTGCTCTTCGACACCGACTACACACTGACCCTGCAGGACGGTGCCGACGACTACAACGCAGAGCTCGTTATCCCGATAAAGTTACAGACCCCACGCCTTGAAGGGAAAAGAGAGGATGGCGCAGCCAAATAGTAAATCCGTAAATAGCAAATCGTAAATGAACATCCGTTGTCTCGCCATCGACGATGAGCCATTGGCTCTGCAGCAACTCGTTGCCTACATCAACAAGGTGCCGTTTCTTGAGTTGGCCGCCCAGTGCCAGAGCGCATTGGAGGCCCGTGAGTTCTTGGAGAACGACGCCGCCGACGCCATCTTCTGCGACATCAACATGCCCGACCTCAACGGCATGGACTTCGTGAAATCGCTTGTCGCGCCGCCGCTCATCGTCTTCACCACCGCCTATTCGGAGTATGCCGTCGAGGGCTTCCGCGTCAATGCCGTCGACTACCTGCTGAAGCCCTTCGGCATGCAGGATTTTCTAAGGGCGGCAAACAGGATAAAGGAGAGAATGGAGGCACAGCAGACTCAGCAGACCCTCCCCCAAACCCTCCCTGCAGGGAGGGAAGAAATTACCTCAAAAGCTTCTTCTTTCTTCCTCAAGACCGACTACCGCATTGTCAAGGTGAACATCGCCGACATCCGCTATATCGAGGGCATGAGTGAATACCTGAAAGTGTGGTTGGAGGGCCAGCCGAAGCCGATTATCACGCTGCTGTCGATGAAGAAGATGGAAGAGCGTCTGCCCGACAACTTCATGCGTATCCACCGCTCTTACATCATCAATCTCAACAAGATTCAGGAGGTGAACAAAAACCGCATCATCATGGATGCCGACACCTACCTGCCTATCGGCGACCTCTACAAAGAAGCCTTCCAAGCCTATTTAGACACAAAATACCTGGGGAAATAGTTCACCCGTGCCGATATAGCAAGAACAGTTATATCAACCCCCCAAACTATTTTCGTCCATTGGGCGGCCTGAGAGGCCGCCACCGCCTCAAATCCTGAAACAAGAAAAAGGAGCAAGGAGCCGAGGCAAAAGCCCCCTCGTCTCCTTACTCCTCACTCATTATTTATTCTCGCAGAAGCTTAATAATACTCTTCTTCTTCGTCCTCCCATTCGTCCCACTGGTTACGGCGGCGACGACGGCTCAGGTTGCCTTCAGTCTCTTCGGTCTCAGGAGCGTTTTCCAGATTCTGTCCCTCCTCCAGTTTGCTCAAGGCAATCATGTGCTGCAGAGAGATAGAGATGATGTCTGTCTTTGGACTTTGATATATTGCTTTCATATTCTTTTTACGTTTAATGTTGTTTTTGAAACGATTTGTCCTCTTAAATTTTGTTTTGGAAAGAAATTAGAAACAATTAGAATAATTTATTCCAACAATGAGAAATAATTCTTTTTCTATTTTTTTGAGCCAGATTATTCTAATTCTTTCTCATTTCTTTCCTTACAACAATATTTACTTAACCACGACCTTCTTGCCGTTTACGATGTACAGGCCCTTCGTGGGCTGAGCCACGCTGCGGCCCTGCAGGTCGTAGTAACGGTTATTGGTCATTGTTTCACAGTTCATGTCGCTAATGCCCGTCGTCTCGTCGAGAGCGATGAAGCTACGAGAACCACCACCAGCCAGTGCAGGCAGGTAAGCCGTGTGAGCACCAACTTTGAAGGGATTCTTGGTCTTGTAGAAGCCAACACCATTGTCACCATTCAACAGCACGAAGATGCCTGTCTCTGAAATCGTAGTCTCCTTGATAACACCGATGAAGGCATTGCCCGTCACATCATCAACAGTTGTAGCAACGTTAACGGTAAAGTCGTCAGCAGCATCAGCCTTCAGCAACACGCCCGAATAAGCAGGAACCTTTGTCACAGGTTCAAATGTCACATTCGAGCCATCCATCTTAGCAATGTAGGCAGTCAGGCCTGTATTCGAGAAGTCAAGAGCATTCTCAGAACAGTAGGTTGCATACTTGGCATCGGTAACGTGAACCGTCTCGGTGGGAGCTGCCTCACCGTCACGCTCATAAAGGTAGATATCCTGCTGACCACTTGAATAGCAAGAGAACAGTTTACTACTACCATTGAAACGCATCCAGTTACGGTTACCTGAAGTGCCATCCATCTTGGCCTTGATAGTAGCTACTCCATCAGTTCCAATAGAGATAGACCACTCAGCGTTTGCATCTTTGTTTTCCTGCACTTTTAGGTGATTACTAATTGTTCCACCTGCGGCATACAGATAGCCAGGAGATGCTGTGCTTTCATCATAAATCGTGTAGTTGCCATTAGCATCCGGGCCTGCAATCACAAACTCGTATGCCCCTTCCTCACCAGTTAATGCTATTGTGCCACTATTAGCAGTCACGGCAACAGCTTCGCGGTTGGTGCTCTTCATTTTGCCCATAGCATAAACGTCACCATTAGTGCCACTGGCAAAGACATAGTGCTTGCCTGATGTAATGCTGGTGGCGAGGGTGTAAGTGGTGGCTTCAACGTATTTAGCCTGCGTGATGGTAATCAGGTTTGAATAAACTTCATTAGCCTCATCGTCCAGGGCAAAGACCTTGAAGTAAGCTGTGCGGGCATCGCCCTCATTTTCTAACATATAGTATGACACCACATAGCCTGCACCGACAGTAGGATCTTGCTCGGCCACCAAGACTTCAATCCAATCGGGTTCTTCGTCGAGCGGGTCACCAGTAACATCATAGAATTGGATGTCAAAATCTGTCATGTCACTTATTTCCAGATTCTCGTATGCAAGACCCAAGGTGCCTTCGTGCTCATCGGCATCTACATCAACTGAAGCAGGGTCAACAGTGATACCCGGTTCTGTACTCACCACTTCTTCAATATCGGCTGCGCTGCGAGGCAGGATTTCCTTGGTGGTGTTGTACTGCTGGTAGACACCAGTAATGTTGTATGTCTTTCCATTTTCAAGGGCTTCGAAAGCATAGAGTGTATTATATACCTGAAGACTGGTTGTACCGTCAGAGAGATAATACTTGTTGTTGTTAACACTGCATGTCAAGTTCTCATAGCTCACCAGAGCGCCCGTGTTCACACCTGCCAAACTAGCCAAGGCAATATTTGCTGCACTGACAGTTCCACCAGTGGCAATGGTCAGGTCGGAGGCATTCAGGTTTGTTATCTCTGCAAAACCATTGTATAAAACGAGTTCGCAACTGACTGCTGTGCCAGAAAGGATGTTGCCAACGGTATAGGTATTATTTAGTCCACCGTTGCTGTCAAAGATAACAAAGCCATTGGTTCCATCGGTAACGAATACGTTCTTGCCGTTGGTAGATACACCAGAAACCACCCAGTTGTTAAATGTCACATTCACATCTGTTGCCGTTGTAGTAGCTGCAGCAAAGATGTCAGGAATAGTGGTATAGATGACGGGGGCTGCAGCCTGAGTAACAGTCACTTCCTTAGTGACGGTCTCATTGTTACCGTATGTGTAGGTCAGCGTGATAACACCACTACGAGAGGTGGCAGTGTTAATTGTTGTTGTGAAAGTGACGCTGTTTCCTGAAACAGCCGCATTGGAAATCCAATCCACATTTTCAGAAACTGCTACCGTACCACCTGTCACCTCGTTGTTGACAGTGAAGTTAAACGAACCAGAAGTGGCATCATAAGCAATCTCGTTATTGTTCGAAATGGTGAAAGAGGGAGCGCTACTGTCTTTCGCAAAGACCTCAATTTTTGTAATCTGGGTATTGTGGTTGGAAGTGACCTTTAAAGTATAAACTGTACCTGCTGTTTCATACCCATCTGCAATAATATAAGTATTCGTTGATGTTGCACCTGTGGTAGCTGTACTCACAGCAGTGTTACCAACAAAAATATTCTGTATAACCGAACCGCTTGCGCCCTCTCTTCCTGTCACGACAATCTTCTCAACATCAAAGTCAAATGCAGGCAGTTGAAGAGTTGCATCGGTCTTTCCTAATATAAAATAGCCTGAGTTAAAATAGCGGCTAGCTCCTGAGGCCACAAACACGTCTCCATTAGTATAATAGAAAGTCCCTAAACTATTAGAGCTACCAGTACTCGGATGTGTTTCTCCAGGATAGCTTGTCAAGAAGTTGGCTGTACTAGAGAAGTCATAGGTAACGTCTGCTGTGCCACCACTGCTGTTTTGCGTATAATCTGCAGTGAAATCAACATTGCCAGATACTGTATAACTTCCCGTAATAGGCTCTGTGCTTCCTGTCGTCAACCAGCCATTGAAGGTATAGCCTGAAGCAGGAGTAGCAGAAGGCAAAGTGTAAGTGCCTGCTTCTTTGGTATTGCTTGAGTTGGGAAAATCGGTATTACCTACAAAAGTACCATCACCAGTATCAAAGGTAACTGTATAGGTTGTCGGCACCGGAGTATCACCGCCACCAGAAGTCTTCTTGTAATACTTTATATAAGTCACTTGTGCATTATGATTGGAAGTGATCTTCAGAACATACTGTGTATTCGCAGCTTGGTAGCTTGCCCCAATATTAAAAGCATTTGTACCAGTTATTCCCGTAACAGCTGTACTGACTTCTACATCACCAACATAAATGTTATGAATGACTGAACCAGATGCACCAGATCTGCCAACAACTTCTATCTTCTCAACATCAAAATCAACTTTGGGTAAATTGATATATGCACCAGATTGGCCAAAAAAGAAATAGCCCTCGTTGAATTTAAAGTTTTTCCCGCCCTTACCAGAAATGGTATAAGTTGTTCCGTTAACAGTTGTGGTAAACACCTTTTCTCCGTCAGAATTGTCACTTCCTGCTGTCCATGCAGAAGTAAAGTCAAGAGTTAATTCGGCTTCTTCTGCCCACGCACTCCCTATGCCCATTATCATGGCGCATAGCAGGAGCAATGTTTTGAAATGTAGTTGTTTGATCATAGCTAATAAGATTGAGTTAATAATAATACGATGCAAAGTTATGAAAGAAAAATGAACTGACCAAAGAAAAGAGGAAGAAAAATTGAACTGCAAAGAAAAATTCTGAATGAGGCTGAAATTCTGTGAAACAACGCATTTTTGAGACGGTTATTTTCAAACACGAATGACCATGAATGACACACGAATTTCTCATGAATTTATATTTATGAATAATTCGTGATTCATTCGTGAATAATTCATGTTGCGTCGCAGACTTTTTCAAACATGAATGACCATGAATTGAACACAAATTTCTCATGAATTTATATTTATGAATAATTCGTGATTCATTCGTGAATAATTCATGTTGCGTCGCAGACTTTTTCAAACATGAATGACCATGAATTGAACACGAATTATTCATAAATAATAATTTACGAATATTCGCGTGTCATTCGTGTGTATTCGCGTTGCGTCGCAGACAAGAATCTTTTTGAACACGAATGACCATGAATTGAACACGAATTTCTCATGAATTTATATTTATGAATAATTCGTGATTCATTCGTGAATAATTCATGTTGCGTCGCAGACAA
>JAEEGF012377600.1_pt1 | contig 39859 bp, 36 predicted proteins | sample 9134171 | NCBI WGS metagenome assembly JAEEGF01 (sample SAMN16246542, study PRJNA631951) | gut metagenome | biome: gut microbiome; feature: rumen; material: AP-attached | host: Bos | place: Iran: Karaj | collected 2018-10 | reverse complement strand
CGTCCTCCCGCTCCGGATGATTCTCAAAACAGAACACCAGCCGCGCCAGCATCTCCGGATCCATATTCGGCAACTGATACGGCCAGATCTTCCGGATCAGGTTCCGCGTGGACGTCGACAGCCCGCACCGATCCCGGATCTCGAACGTCGGCTCCAGCGAAATCGTCAACGCCCACCCGGGCGCGAAACACGACACATACGGCTGATCGATCCAGGTCCCGGCCAGATCCAACCGCGTGGGGATCTGCGAACTGCTCAACTTCAGGGAAGTCGAACTCCGCGCCTCCAACCCCGGCTCCGGCTCCCGCCGCAGCACCACATACTCGATCCCCCGCCGTTCGCACTCCAGCCGCTTCTCCTCGCACGCCCCGTCCTCGTTCACCACGAACACATCCGGACGCACCAGATCCAGCGTCGGCACGAAATCCATAATCCCGCTCCCGGCATTCACGAACGCATCCTTCACATACCGGATCGCTTTCACCATAAACAGCCGCTCCTGCTCGCAGTACACCGGCTTCCGATGCTTATACCCCAGGTACGTCGCATCGCTCCCGATCCCCACGTACAGATCCCCATACGCCGCCGCCTGCTTGAAAAACTCCACGTGCCCGCTATGCAGCAAATCATAACACCCGGACACAAAAACCTTCTTCGTACTCATCGCTCCGCCCGCATCGGATTGGTCAAAAAGTCTTCATACGCCAGCCAAATCCCCTCTTCGAGTTCGGTCTTATACGTCCAGCCGAGCGCGGTAGCCTTCGACACGTCCAGCAGCTTGCGCGGCGTCCCGTTCGGCCGGGAAGTATCCCAGCGGATCTCCCCGCGGTAGCCCACCACACGCGCCACCAGCTCCGTCAACTCCTTGATCGAAAGCTCCTTCCCCGTCCCCGCATTCACCGTCTCATTCCCGGAATAATTGTTCATCAAGAACACGCACAGATTCGCCAGATCATCCACATACAAGAACTCCCGCAGCGGACTTCCATCCCCCCAGCACGTCACGAACGGCGCCCCGGCGAGCTTCGCCTCGTGGAAGCGCCGGATCAACGCCGGCAGCACGTGCGAATGCTCCGGATGATAATTATCATTCGGCCCGTAGAGATTCGTCGGCATCACAGAAATATAATCCGTCCCGTACTGCCGATTCAAATACTCGCAATACTTCAACCCGCTGATCTTCGCAAGGGCATACGCTTCGTTCGTCTTCTCCAGCTCCCCGGTCAGCAGGCAGCTCTCCGGCATCGGCTGCGGCGCCATCCGCGGATAGATGCACGACGACCCCAGGAACAACAACTTCTTGCATCCGCTCCGCCACGCCCCATGGATCACGTTCATCTCGATCATCATATTCTCGTACATGAAATCCGCCAGCGCACTCTGATTCGCCACGATCCCACCCACCTTCGCGGCGGCCAGGAACACATACTCCGGACGCTCCTCCCAGAGGAACGCCTCCACCGCCGCCTGCTGCGTCAAGTCCAACTCGTCGTGCGAGACCAGCAGCAGATTCTCATACCCCTGCCGCCGCAGTTCCCGGACAATGGCCGAGCCCACCATGCCCCGGTGGCCCGCCACAAAGATTTTGCTATTCTTTTCCATATAACTTACGGACTTTCTTCATATCGTGTTCCACCATGATCCGCACCAGATCCTCGAACGAAGTCTTCTGCGGATTCCAGCCCAGGACCTCCCGCGCCTTGCTCGGATCCCCGAGCAACTGATCCACCTCCGCCGGCCGGAAATACTTCGGATCCACCTCCACCAGCACCCGGCCGGTGGCCGTGTCAATCCCCTTCTCATCCACCCCGGCGCCTTCCCAGCGCAGCTCGATCCCCGCTTCGCGGAACGCCAGTGTGCAGAACTCCCGCACGCTGTGGTACTGCCCCGTCGCGATCACGTAATCATCCGGTTGCGGCTGCTGCAGGATCAGCCACATACACTCCACATAATCCGCGGCATAGCCCCAGTCGCGCAGCGCATTCAGGTTGCCCAGGTACAACTTATCCTGGTAACCCTGCGCAATCCGCGCCACCGCGAGGGTGATCTTCCGCGTCACGAAAGTCTCCCCGCGCCGCTCGCTCTCGTGGTTGAACAGGATCCCGTTGCAGCAGTACATCCCGTAACTTTCCCGGTAGTTCTTCATGATCCAGTAGCCATAGAGCTTCGCCACGCCGTACGGCGAACGCGGATAGAACGGGGTCGTCTCCCGCTGCGGCACCTCCTGCACCAGGCCGAAGAGCTCCGAAGTCGAAGCCTGATAGATCCGGCACTTGTCCGCCAGCCCCACGATACGCACCGCTTCCAGGAGGCGCAGAACCCCCAGCGCATCCGCATCCGCGGTAAACTCCGGCACGTCGAACGAGACCTTCACGTGGCTCTGCGCCGCGAGATTGTAGATCTCGTCCGGCTGCACCTCGCTGATCACCCGGATCAACGACGAACTGTCGGTCATATCCCCCCAATGCAGATTCACCAGGCGCTTCCGCTTCATATCCCGCACCCACTCATCCAGATACAGATGCTCGATGCGGCCCGTATTGAACGACGAACTCCGCCGCAGAATCCCGTGGACCTCATAGCCCTTCCCGATCAGAAACTCCGCCAGGAAAGACCCGTCCTGCCCGGTAATACCGGTAATCAATGCTTTCTTTATCATATTGAAAATCTATTTCTAACCCTCATCGCGGGCTCGACCCGCGATCCCCGTCCTTCAAACTTGTTACCGCAGGGGTAAGGGGATGGCCATTTTATAAAAATTCTCGAACGATTCGATTGAATCCGCCTCATCGAGTAACCTGGAGGCCCCGTCAGGCAGAACCTCATCGGACCCCGGGATGACACGGACATCATCCCCCTTCATCTCAATCTTGTTCGGATAAATAATCAAACACGCCGGCACCAAACCCTTGGCCCCATTCTCAAAATGCCTCAGAATCCTCTTATCCCGGGCATACCCGCTCAACTGTCGGATATCATCCAACACCTCCCCGGATTCATAATGGAACTTATACTTCGCATCGACGACCAGGTACTCATCACGCTTCACAAAATCCGCCTGCGTACCGAAATGCCCCGGAACCTGGAACTCGATCATACCCGGGAAACGTTCCCGCAGGATAGCGTAAACATACAACTCGAAAAGCCGCGTCATATCGATCCAGTGCGGTGGCACCGACGTCGAACGGCTGATCTCCTCATACGAAAAACCATACCGCTTCAGAATCATCCCCGCCACCGAAAGCGCCTCCGGATACTCCTTGAAAAGCCGTCGCGAATGCCCTCTGGGAATCGTTCGAATCGTCAAATCCTCCTGGACTTCGGCGAACGGCCCGGATAACAGTCGATTGATATCCTGCTCCAGCAACGGATAACTCCGATGCCCCCGAAGCGACGGCATCGTGTCCAGACTCTGTTTGCAATAACACAACGCCGTCTTCAACAGCTGATTCTCCGGAATATTCTCAGTATAAACGAAATAGCTGCAATTCCGCCGGTCGAATCGACCCAGCGAATCGTGCCGGACGATATTCCGAGAGACGCACAACTTCCCTTTGACCTTACCCACCAAATCCTCATTTATGCGCACATAATCCTGCTTCAAACCCCTCGCCGCCAGCTCCTTCAGAAGACTCACAAAATGGAAAACCAACAGCGGAGAAAGATAATCCTGATCCCCCTTGACCGGAATCCTTCTGGCGGTCGTATCCATTCCGTAGAACTTGGAGAAATACCTCCCCGCATCCCGCAACTGCGCCGCCACCCGGAACATCTCGATGATATCGATTCCCTCGACCTTCGGCAGCACCACCATCGGATGCTGCGGGGTCAGCCAGTCCGTGCCGATATAATACGATGCCTGGAACTCGCCGGACATCCCGAGATGCACGGGAACCCCCTCATAATCTGTCGGTTTGAACACAATCTGATACTCCTCCCGAAGCATATTACTTAGCTCGGAAGGCACCTGATCGTGCTCGCGCAACTGGATCAGCGAAGTCGCTATCCCAGAATCCCCTTCCATTCTTTGATGGACTCTTCCAACTTCTTGTTATCCACCGAGAGGATGCCGTCATAGACATACTCCCGGACCAGCGGAATAATCCCGTAAACCAATCTCCTCTTGAGCCCGGCGAGATCCTTCTCCAGGAAATAACTATGCCCTACCATCAGATCTTCGGCCGCGTTCTCTCCCGCCGAATTAATGAACCCCTTGATACTCTTGTATAGCGCCTGGGCCTTCCCCCTGACATCCACATCCTCAATCTTGTCGAGCACCTCAGGTTTGGACGGAATCGTGATAAAAGAGAACCGTCTCCGGAGCGCATAATCCAGCACACCGGTACTCCTGTCGGTCGTATTCATCGTTCCGATAATGAACAAGTTGGAAGGAACGCCGAAAGGCTTACCGGAATAGGTCAGCAAGGCTGTCTCCTCATTAGCCTCCTTCAGCCGCTTATCCTTCTCCAGCAGTGTGATCAACTCACCGAAAATACGGGACACACTACCGCGGTTAATCTCATCGATGATAAGCACATATCGATCGCCCCCATTATTCTTGGCATCCTCGCAAATGGATTTGAAAACACCAGGCTTGATACTGTAAACGAGCGCACCGCTCTCGGTGGTGGATGTCCGGATCCCTTCCACGAAATTCTCATAGTCATATGATTGATGGAAGGTGACCAACTGGATGCGTTTTTGCTCCTTCAACTCCTGATAACGTTCGCGGAAATTAGGGGCCTCCGCCGCCGAGGGATTATCGTCTATCAGCGCCACGGCGAGCCGGGATGCCGACCAGGTCTTTCCCGTGCCGGGCGCTCCTTGCAGAATGATGTTCTTGTCCGCCTTCAAGACTTCAAGGTAATCGGAAAACATGGTATATTGTTGGGTTTTTATGGCCGTGTAGGCCACTGGGTTGGTTTGGCTGGGTTTATAGATATAAGTCTCAAAATTGTCTGCGTGGATTCTTTGATCTTCGGGCAGACGCTCAAATTCTTCGATGAGGAACACGATCTCGGCCGATTTAGAATCACTGGCGTAGTCTGAGAAAACAGCCTCGACATACTCTTTCCCAAGATCTTTCTCCTTCCATTCATCCACTTTCTCGGGATAGTCATCCTTAAATGCAAAATCGACGACCTTCCCCCGGAACTGAGTCACACTCTGACAAATCAGGTATAGCGGAAAGTATCCGTCCTCCGCGATTCGCTGATCGAGATACTCCCGATAATGATCTATCGCGGAAGGCTTAGGTGACCACCAAAGGATACCCGGACCACCTGTCCGCTTACAATAAGACACCAACTCGTAAGCATAAGAATCTTCTTTGAGAATCGTTCCGTCTCGCATAACGATTCCCTTCACCTTGGCTGCCTCCGGACGGAACCACTCCGACTTCAACTCATATAGGCACCGGGAATAAACATAAGTCAGATTATCCGCACATTGGCACTTGACTTTGGTCCCCCGGAGCAACTCCAGCAGTTCTCCGTCAAATCCGGCCGGGTTATACGGTTTCCCGAGAATGTTCCGGGCAATCTCCCACAAATGCTCCTGCGACAGGATGGGGAAACGATTCTGCGGATCTTGGATATAAGCCAAGGCCCGGCTTACACCAGGAGCCGTCGGCTCTCCCAATCTGTACTTCAGCAGGTTTTGGACCCACTGATTCTGCCTGATGCCGGCCCGGGCAAAGGCTTTGATCTCCGGAAATGCACTCCGGTCTGCGTGGGTATCGCAATAGGCTGCGATGCGATAGATCTTGTCCCGAACCTGGCCGAGATCCGGTGAGGCATCCGCCGCTGCTTTGAATTCCTTGATTGACGGCTTCACGCTCGCCCACCCGCGAATCAAAGCATCATCGACTGTCGCCTTGGACCAATCCTCAAAAGCCTCAACAGCACCTTGGAAGAAAAACTCCCCAGCAGCTACGGCCTCGTGGGAAGAAATCTTCTGATCCCAAACAGCGTTGATGTGATTAATAAAAGTTTGCTTATCCATTTATACTTAAAAGTCTATTCAACCCCTTCAAGTTCCCGTACCGTCCCTAAAAAGCGGATACTAATCCGTGTTTTGGCGATTCCCATAGTATTCCCGATAGGCCCAGTCTTGTTCGCGAACGATGAAATTGAAACAAGCGGCATCACTGACAAATGGCCGACCTATTTCGACCCTCTTTCCCTTAAACATCCAATCGTCCTCAAAAGCTTTCAGGATCTTTTGCTTGAGGTCGGGATAGGCCTCCATATAAGCATCCATATCTTTGGATCCCGATTGATACGCTTTCTTGTAATACTCGAAAGCGCGCTCCGCTTCCCCGAGTTCCGTATAACACCGCCCTAATAGATAATACCCTTCTGAGTAGTTGACAGCGCTCACCGTTTCGGCCAAAGGAATCACGACTCTTCTCAGCAAGCCAGGCGAAGAGGCGTGGATATAATTTCTGAAATACATCACGGCGAGATGATGGATTGCGTGTGTAAGATCCTGGGCCCGTGCTTTTTCGAAAAGACCTTTTGCGGTACTCATGTCCTGTGGGACACCGGTCCCCTCCAGATAGCATAAACCAAGGCTGTCAGTAGCAAAAGGGTCTCCATTCGCTGTTCCAATCCTGTAACATCTGACGGCCTCCCCAAGCTTCCCTTGTCCTTTGTAATACTCACCAAGATAGTATGGATACATTAAAGCTCCTTTCTCAGCAAGCGGTTTCACAAATGCCACATATCCTTCCTGGTCGTATTCTTCATAATATTCCTTCATTTCTTCGAATGCTTCGATAATAAACCGCAGGGCTGCCTCACGCAAGAAGAAATCAGCGGGAGCGGAGCCTAAATAATTGATTAACCCATCAATGGCTTCCTCCATCAGCCTCTTGCCCTCCTTCTGATCCCTTTCCTCCCTCCCCATTTTATGAAGCATTAAAGCGGCCTTTCTCTCCTTTGCAAACAAATTGATCGGGAATTCAGCATGACTTAATCTATCATACCGCTGGAAGTGATCATCAAACCACGGATTATGTACACCAAATTCAGGTCTGGATTCTCTAGGGATAAAAGGAAGGACAAATAGAAATTGTACCAAGTCGTCATTTTCGTTCAATACTTCCTTGACTAACTCCATCCCTTTAATCATAGAGTCACTATCAACTTGCAGCATCAGGGCTTTTCCGAGGAGCAGTTTTGCTTCATCAGAACCACCTTCAATTGCCTTTTCCAAAAAGGCTTTTCCCTTAAGGTAATACTCTTGGAAGACATCAGGCAAATCACGAGTTTTCTTCTCCCAGTAGAACCGCCCCAATCTGTAATTGGCCTCAACATGACCCCGCTCTGCGGCATCCAACAGCCACCTCTCCCCCTCGCTCCATAAACCATTCTCCAGATACCACACGCCCAGATCAAATCTGGCCTGAGCATCAGCGCGGATCATCTTGACCCTTCTGACAGCCGAGTCTATCGAAGAGATCTTTTCATATGCTTCGTCTTCCTCCAGGAAACGTGCGACCTCCATTCTGAACTCAGCCGCCTCTTCACCCTGGGCGGAGTCAACAAACCGGAGTGCAATGATGTTCCGCAAAGAGTCTTTCGGATTGGATAGTTGCCCTTGAATCTGAGAATGGACAATTTCCGTCATCAACTTAGACTTTTTCTCGAGAGATTCGTAGATTGCCATTTCCAGATCCGGCTGCGCTGTCAGCCATATAACCAGCTGGACATCATCCAGATACTCTTCGAATCTTCTGAGAATCAAGTCGGCCTGTGCGCAATGCTCCGTGAAATGTGACTTTGATTTCTTACTATAGGTTCTCCTATGATTCAGGTATTTGATCTTGGCGTCTGTGTACTTCTCCTGTTGTTTCGTTAAGGGATCCAGCCCGTCAATTTCCCGGAAAGGCCCGCCGCCACTCAAGTGGCTGATGATGGAGTTGATAAGCGCATTTGAATACTGCTTCGTCATAGCCAGCGCCAATTGATTCGCCACATCACTGTAAGCGAGGCGCCATTCCTCACGCTTCTGCTTCTTGTTTTTGATGACCCCAAATATCTGTAAAACGCCCTTTACCAGCAAGCTCAACAGCGTAATACCAAGGCCCAGGATACCCGCGAGTGCACCCCACTCCCTGATACCCCATTCGGAGAAATTGAATAAATCCTTAATCATAATCTTAATCAAACCTCATCGCGGGCTTGACCCGCGATCTCCAGAATCCCCTCCTGCTCATGCGACACGAACGGCCCTTCCTTGCACTCGAAGAGCACTGCCGGCTCCAGACACTCCACCGTATGCCACACATTCTTGGGGATATTCACCCCGAAACTACCCTCCTCGTGGCAGAGTTCCAAGCGCTCCATCACGGAACCATCGTCAAAGTAAGTCGTCACCGCCACCCGTCCCCGCAGGATTACAACCGTCTCATCCTTCGTCGGATGATGATGAACCGCCATCACCGTCCCGGGCTCCAGCGCATTCAAAAACCGGTGGCACTTCTCATCCAGACTCTGATGGAAATTCAGATTCATCCGCAGCCGCGGCGACGCCTTCGCCTGCGCCGCGAGGTCATCGAGAAGTTGTTGGTCAATAATCTTACTGCGGGCTTTACTCACGAACTTCTCAAACCCCTTCATCTCCTCGGGGTTCAGCACCTTGGGAGCCAGCTGTCTCATATAGACATCGACCCTATGCGTGACGTCTCCCACTTCCTTCAAGATGAAATGTCTTCTCGACGACATCACACCGAGACGAGCCATTTGTCCGGGAGTTAGCCCTTCCCCGTTCATCAATTCATCGTAAATCTTGCAAACTCTTTCGGCTTCCTCGACCGCCTTCAGCGCGTTATCGTGAACGCGTTTGGCGAGAGTTCCGAAGGTTTCCAACGTATCACGAGTAAACGTCTGTCCTTCCAACTCCTTCATGTCTGCCAGGGCAGCATCCAATGCTTCCTCAGCCCGGTCGAGACATTCCTCCCCGACCTCCCACAAAGACTTTTCCTCGTTGCAAAATAATTGATTGTCCATATCAAATAAAGCCAAATAATCGTACTTAAACTCTCCGCCGACTCTCCGGCCGTCCGGAGCGTCCAGGCGCCTTCTGGGGGCTAAAAACGGTTATAGAAACAATAATATCAAACAATTTGTCCGAATGACATGATGTACATTTTACTTTGCGAAATAATGTACAAGCAAAGATGCCTATAACATCTATTTTATAACGACAAAAGTAGTTATAATAACCACGGATATTTTATCTTCACAATCTGATAATCTGCTAACACCTGCTCCGCGACTTTTATTCGTTCTTTAGCCGTTTCAATTATTTTCTCTCGCAGCTTGATCATCTGCTTATAATACTCTAGTTCCCCGATTTTTCCTATCTTCATCTCGTAAGCATAGATGTCCGACTCCTTCTCCTGGATAATAATCTTGCTCTCATTAATCACGGCGAATGCTTGATCTATCGTTTTACCCTCATCTTTCCATCTTTTCTTAAACTCTTCTGTATTGTATAGATATTGGTTGTTCTCCTTTTCCAATTTCCATAGATTAAAGTAATCAGTAGCCTTTAGAAGATCCAACACTTTATCTCCGTTGGAAGGCTCTTTTTCTATAAACAATTCAAGTTGCTTCAAGGAAACGATATCTTTCTCTGGGAATTCCTTATTTAGCGCATCAAGGAAGTCTTTAATAGCCTTGTACTGTACTTTTGTAACATCATAACTTTCATAAAAATCAATATCCTCTTGAGTGGCTTCAAGTAAAGGTTCTGAGAGAGGTAATAAAAGATTCGAGTTATGAATATCCTCTGGTGTGCAAATCTCATAATTATCAACTAGATCAAGGCCAGCGTGATTGTAGCACTGTGCCACAAACTTTGAACACATTTGACGATTCTTGTTAGGTGTGACTTCCTCTCCTCGTCTCATTGCAAACAGAGCCCCAAAGTCATAATAGGTCCCTACAAGATTTCTGGCGTAGTCAGTTATACATTTTATTCTATTGGGTTTCCGATATTCGTCTTTAAGTCTTAATATGCATACATTCTCATCCTCATCAAACAAAAAACGGCTAGGGTTCGCGGTAATAACAATACTTGAGGCATGAAGGATCGAACTATTCCAATACAGCATAGCATGAGAATACTTGCTATTTGTTTTCTGTTGGATCTCTCTGGAATTCTTATCGTTGTATCCAACAAGAATAATATCTCCAGGCTCTAACAAGCCTACATTTAATATATAACGCATAATTTTTAGTAAAAATACATTATCTTTCCCGTCGATTAAAATACATCTATGCCCTCAATCGTGGCAGAATTACTTGACTACCTTGTTTCCGGTACTTTTTTTTCTTTGAGTGTTCCGACTTCTATTTTATTCTCTGAGACCTTTAAAAGTGATAGTTGCATCTTATATGTTATTCTGTTTTGAATAATCTGGAAAAGAGAGAAGCCGAGAGTAAGGACAAGAGCAATGACAGAAATAATAAAACTGGTATTGGACTTGCTTAAATATTTCTCAACCAGCAGATTCTTATTATGTAGTTCATCCGCTATTCTGGTGATATCAGGTTGTATCGTTTCATAATACTCGTCGGTTTTAAGCCGAACATTATCAAAATAATACCTTTGTATCTCTTCCAAGTTATCAAACGGAAAATGAAAATTATTCTCCTCAATTAAACTCAACAATTGATTATAGTAGAGTGTGTCCGCCACAAAAGGATTTGAAGATAAATAATCGCTTAATAAATCATTTAAAATAGAAGAAAGCGGATAGTCGGAGGAATAATACTCACCGTTGTCTCTTTTGAAAACAAAGATACTTCGGGTCTCTTTCTGACGTGTATTATAAATGTGCTTAACAATCTCCAAGTCTCCACCATTATTAATGACGGAATGGATGGATTCTTTTAGGGGTTGTTTACGAATAAGATTCTCTTGATTTGAGCCTAAGGCAAATATGGAAAACAAAAGGAGAAGGACAGAATAGAGAGATAGAGATAAGTAAAGATAAATGTAAAAACGTCGTTTGACGGATTCCGTAATATCCTTCCTATTGCCACTGGAATCATTAGTTGTAATAGTAAGACTCATAATATAATAAATTTAAAACTTCACCACAGGCGCACTCGCCCAATCAACCATCCCATCCGCGGTGGCGATGTCGACAAACTTGAAGTCGGTCAGGTACTGACGCAGCTTCGCCTCGGCACCCTTCAAACCAACATAACTCTTGAACTTCCTGCTCAAAGGCAAGCCCTCCAGCATCGGCTGGCCGGCGTCCAGGTCGCGGGGGTGAATGTAACTCAAGCAATAGTCGCCGCAATCCTGGGTCCAGCGCTTGATCAACCCATACGGCATCAAACGGAAATACCCTCCTCCGTTAAACACGATATGTTTCCCCGCCACCGAATGATACGGAATCGGGAACTCCTTCAGCCGGGCCCCGCCGACCTCCAGCATAGAAGGAACAGCGGCTCCATAACTCGGCATTCCGCCGTGCGACGCCGGTGCCGGGAACACGCTGCTATCGTAGCGGATCCCCAACTCATACAAGGTCTCGAACGCCCAGGCCTCACTCTCCCGGATACTGAACCCCGGAGCCCGGAAACACTCCACCTTCTTGCCGGTGATATCCTCCAGTAACTTGATACTCGACGACACATCCTCGCGGAACGCTTCCCGGCTCTGCTGCCAAACCAGCTGATGCGTCATCGTATGGCTGCCGACCTGGTACTTCTCCGCAATCTTGCGAACCACCTCCGGATAAGTCTTCGCTACCCATCCGATTACGAAGAACGTTGCAGATGATCCGGTCTCATCCAACAGCCGCAGCAACCGATCAACATTCTCGCGGATCCGCACCTCGTAACTCCCCCACTGCGCCTCGCCGCGGGTCGCGTCGAAGTCCAGGAGGTGGAACCATTCTTCAATATCAAATGTCAAAATAATCATAGTATTCGTCCTCTAAAATGATTACAAATACTCTTCACTCCTCAACTACCACTCATTCCCTTTAATGCCATTAAAAAGGGTTTGCATTCGTATTATTCTCAATATCAATTAAATCTTGATGCCATTCCCACATTTCCTCAAAGGTTGCAAAGCCTCCTTCTGGAATTGGACATTCTTCATGGAACGCTTCTTCAGGCGTACAAGGGAAACATCTTAAGAAGTATGATTCGTTTGTTCTTCGTGGGCATCTCGCCAAACTACTTTGGAAATAGTTTGTGCAATAGTCATAGTGATGAGAATGAATAAAATTGTCCCACGAGCGTTTCACCTCTTCCTCTGGCCTTATATCAATCATCTCAATTTGTTCAATATTACGCTTATCAGGTGTTCCCCATGCATCATTCATCAGTTTGATAGCGGCCGCATCAGACCTAGGCGCACTATACCCGAATATGGTCAACCGCCATGTTGTTTCATCGTGCAATGCCTCCCTCAGCCTTTTCCATTCTCGCTTAATGAATGGATCTTCCTCATAATTTTTTTCTCCCGTAGGATATAGCAATGGAGTAGGTTTGAGGTAGTGCATGTTATCCTTCCTGAACGAACCAGCAGGACCAGACTTCAAATCCTCCTCGTCATATCCAATTGCAACGTTTCCATGCAGGAACCGGATCATTGGCTTTGAACCATGCCCTTTGTTCCTACACCAAGCTTGATAAAGGAAAGGATCCCAGTTGAAGGTAACGATTGTATCCTTAAACCGAAGAGCCATAACCATGTAATCGTATATTGTAGGCTTATCCGGTAATGACAATGATGCGAAATAGTCATAAACCCTATCATTCATTTCTTGCAGTATCGGATTGTTTGGATCTTCTTTATACAGGTTGCTGTACAAGACCTCAAAGTTATCCGAGTAAAGGTTCTTCGGAACAAGAGATAATAAATCATCCATAGGAATAACCATAGGCAGATCATTCATAGATGGTAGCTTTTTCCCGTTCTTCTCTCTGTCCAAAATGCTTGAAGCTATGCTTGCGCCAGCCCCGAGCAACACTATATGTCCCCCTCCAGGGAATGCCTCATCTTTAATGTTCATTTTTTTCTTTACAATTCCTTTCTCCCACCTCTTATACCCTGCATCGCCAATCTTTACCTTTGTCTTTAAACGGATTAGCTTGCCCCTTCTGAACACAACACTCAAACCCATCCTTCTTCAATTGCTCAATAGCTTTTCCGCACGCCTTTGGAATGACGCGGTTTAGGTCGATCATTAACGATAACACACGCTATGCCATTCCAACAATAAACACATAATTCGTTGTGGCGCTGCCGCCGATATTGAGCATCATGCCGTTTTTGGCGCCAGGGATTTGATAGCCGCCGGCTTTGCCGGTCACTTGCTTGTACAGGTCCACGAACATCCGGGCGCCGGATGCGCCGACGGGATGGCCGCAGCCGATGAGGCCACCCGACGGGTTGACAGGCTTCGCCCCGTCGAAAGCGATCACGCCGCTCTCCACCGCCTCGCACTCTTTGCCAGGCTCGCAGATTCCAAAGCACGACAAAGCAACAAACTCTGAACTCGTAAAGCAGTCGTGCGTCTCGAACACGTCAATGTCATCCACAGTCAACCCAGCCCGGCGATAAGCATCCAGGCAAGCCTGGCGAGTCCAAGGAAGCACATACGCCGAATCAGCGTTATCCGCAATCTTCTTGTCGAAGAGTAGCGGTGCGGTCCGGTGGCCATACCCTTTCACCACGGCCTTGTCCTTCAAACCCTTCTCCTTCAAATACTTCTCGGAACATAGTACGACAACTGCCGCACCGTCCGTCACCTGCGAGCAATCGCTCACGGCCAGCAAGCCGCCTACGATCGGGTTGCTCTCCGCTCCCCGGGCCATCGCTTCTTCGTAGCTCATAAACCACTTGCGCGTCTGCGCCAGCGGATTGCGCTTGGCGTTGGCGTAATTGAGGCAGCTGATCTTGGCCAACGCATTCAGATAGCGCTCCTGGTCCAGCCCGTACTTCTCGATGGTAGCATCAGCCAGCCGCGCGAAGAGTTTCGGGAAAGGCAGATCAACGCCCTTTCCCTCCCGCTCATAATAAGACGCCCGCCCCAGAATAGAACTACCCTTCCGGCTCTCAACGGACTTCATAATCTCCCAGCCCACCACGATACACACATCATACTCCCCTGCCTCGATCTTGGTGATAGCCGCATCTAGCGCCACGCTGCTGGACGCACAGGCAGCCTCGTACCTGGCAGAAGGAACACCATAAAACGCGGGATTCACCTCGGTCAAAAAGGCCCCCAGATGCCCCTGGTCAATATATTGCTCTGCAATGAAATTGCCGACAAAAGCTGCCACGCGGTTCTCCTTGTTCAAGGAGACCATCTCATCGTAGCTGAACCCGGCATCCGCAAATCCGTCCTCGACAGCTTCCTTCAGCAGGGCAATCATATTCTTGCCCTCCTTGGTCCAGTTGCGCTCAAAATCAGTCTGAGCACCTCCCAGGATATAAACTTTCTTCTCCATAGCGCTCAATCCTTATTTGGCCTTGAAGTAAACCCGATAATCATACTTGCTCTTGATCTGCTCACCGATGATGTGGTCGATATTCACGGCCTCCAAGATCTCCGGCCTCAGACGCTCCTTCATCAGGGCTCCCAGATCACATACCCGGGTAAACGCTTCCATCATCGCAAAAGGCGGACACCAGGTGTAACCGGTGGCCATCACATCATCCGCCACCCGCAGATCATAACCCACATGCTCCGCGGTGTAGAGTGCATAAACGATGTATCTCAGCAGGAACCGCAGGCAGATATCCGCCTCCTGGCTGTGATTGCTGATCAACTCCCGGATGGCATCGTCATAATCGCCCTCGCACAGGAACTGTTTCATCCGGAGAGCGAACGGGAAGGTATATTTTATCACGTCCCGGTAAGTATCCGACGCAATGTCATACACCAGAAGACGCTTATCACCATTGTCGTACTTGATAAGTTTGTACAAACCCTCGCCGGTCTTGCGTCCGAGCTTCTTCTGATCAATCAATCGCTGCACAAACCCGGGCAGAACGAACTTCTCATGGACATAATCAAGGGTGTTCGCATAGATATTATCCACGATGGCCTTGTGCACGTCCAGCCCCACGAAATCCGACGTGGTGAGGGGTGGCATCGTCCTGCCGGTGAACGGCCCGAGCAGGGCATCGATGTAGTCGATACCGCCATTGTCCTGATACTTCTCGGCATACTGCAAGGCTTCGTTCATAAAGTAGAAACCGATGCGATTCCCAAGGAACGCCGGCAGATCTTTGCTCTCCGCCACTGTGCGGAACAGGGTACAGGTCAGATACTGCTTCAACTCCTCGTACATCGCCATATCGCTATAAGGCGAGGCCGTCAGTTCACACAGCGTCAGTTGATACGGAGGATTGAACATATGCACACCGAAGAACTGGCTCCTCACCGCCTCCGGATAACACTCCGCCAGGCGCGTGATGGACAGACCGGATGAGCCTGTGCAGGCGATTGCGCCAGGGCGAAGGGACTTCCCGATCTGGGTGTGCAGATCAATCTTGAGTTCCAGGTTCTCAGCCGCACTTTCGAACACCAGGTCCGAGGCCAGAACACACTCAGCGAGCATCGAATAATCAGCAGCAATCAACCGGCGGGTAATGCAGTCGGCCTTCACCGATTTACCGGCCCTGACAGCAGCCAGTTTCGACTTCTCCTTGTCCCGGCTGACCATGTAGACCGTGGCATTGCCGAAGGAAGCGAAGATCGCCGAGACATTCGCTCCCATGGTCCCGTTGGCTCCGACGACGGTAACGGTTTTGATATCTAACATAAAGAAGGAATAGAGTTATGCTACATCGAAATCAAGCAGCTGGAAGAATACATTATCTTTGGTCAAAATCGGAAGCTTCCCTCCTGTCAAATCCTTGAAAATCAGATTGAACGGAGAACGCTTGATAAACTTGGGAAGGGGCGCATACAACCCCGGTACTTTGTCCAAACCCAACCCGATATAGAGGTTGAAAACATCGAAAGTCTTCTTCAGACCCAACTGCTTCCGTGTGATACCATCTGGCAATTTTCCAACCGCCGTGTGAAAAAGCGGGATGCCAATCCTGCCGTAAATCGACTTCCCTGCAGACGAATACTGAAACACAGGACATGACAATCTCCACTTCAGTGTAGCCTCATCATAGGCCACGCGATTCTTCTCAGACGGAACATCGAACCGATATGGATCCCCTACTCCGACTTTAACTTCCAGGGGAGCAACAAGATAGAACCCGAGATGTTTCAAAAACCCGTGCGTGCTATTCGCATTGGCCACGCCGATGACAAACTGGTACCCCTTTTCAGTGGCGTATTCGTACGTTCTTTCCGCCAGCAGGGTGAACAGGCGCTTCCCTCTGTAATCGGGATGTGTGGCCGTATTCAATGACAGAAGACCAGGCACGCGCTGCCCATTGAGTATCATATAAATTGGGGTAGTCACATAATGCGCAGCCAGCACCTCCCCAGCATAAGCGTTGAAGCCCACTGCCGGCCCGGCGGTGTTGTCCGCATACTGCCACTTTAGGTACTCGAAACTGAACTTGTCGGCGTGCTCGGAAAAGACCTGTTGTAACAACTGTTGTGACTCGATCAAGGCTGAATCGTCATCCCGAACTTGCTCTATCCGATAATCTGACATATCTATATCAATCCTATCTTGGAAATGAAAAAAAGAACAACGATCATCTCTCAGTTTTATATATATTATGAAAGGTTTTACTATTATAAATCTTTTTTGTAATTTTTGGTGGAAGATTTCTAATCATAAATCGACCAATAGGATAAACCAATTTCCATGATAAGCCAAAATTCTTCCAAATACCTCTTAAATAGCCTAGGAACTCATTTCTGGCCCTAGAATAACCCCTTCTTTTATAAAGATCATCTGATTCGGTAAATCTTAAGACTACTTCTTCGATGTTGGAAAACTTGCACTCTGCTTTGAGTGCATCAAACCACAAGGCAATATCTTGACTGTTTCGATACCGCTCATCATATTTCAACCCTTTTTCACTGAAAATCGTTGAACGCATCATAACACCAGGATGAGTAATTGGTGAATACTTATGCATTACTTTCACACACGCCTCATGTGTGAGTGGTAAATGTCTTATATATTTAATGCTCCCATAAATATCATCAATTTCTACAGCCCCACTTAAAATATCTATTTCAGGGTGAGACTCCAAATAGTTATGTTGAAGAAAGAATCTCTCAGGGGTTGAGATATCATCCGTGTCCATTCTGGCAATTAAATCACAAGTCACATAATTTAACCCCTCATTTAGAGAAACTGTCAGACCTTTGTTTTCTTCTCTCTCTGGACTTATAAAGATGTCGGCTAATTGTTTCTTCCAAGTTTTAATTATCTCCACAATATCAGAGGGTAGCTGCCCATCTTGGATAAGGATTATCTGGTCCGGCTTTCTAGTTTGTTTTGTCCAAATACTATCCAAGGCTCGTTGTAGATTCGCAGCCGTTTCGGATCTATATACTGACATCAATACAGAAATTGTCATAACCAAAGGGACCTAAAAAATTATAATCTTACGATATACAAACCCCGATGTTTTTCAAAACAAGCATCAATGCAAATCTGTTTACCATCCCTGCTCCAACGGGGATGCAGGTCGCAGCGGGTTTCATTGTCATATTTGAAGGGAGCAAACACTTTAGCTAACACCTTAATATCTTTCCCATCTAAATCAGTATCCCTGGCTATTTTCAGCTCCTGTACCCTCGCTCGATTTGGATAGGTGTCAAAAGTCACTAGGCTTTTATCCGTCGGGCAATAGCTCGGATGACCGTCGTTACTCAACTGCGGCCAAAGTCTTTGATACTCCTGGGTTTTGTCTTTCATCAAATAATAGCCGTTCCCCCCTGGTTTCTTTCTTTCAAAAGCAATGATCTCAACATCATTTTTCCAGTAGCAGTGGCTCACCATATCGTCATCACTTAGCAGGTACATATCCGTCCCGTCAGAATTACAGGTAATCAGACGAGTATATTTCCGCGGTCCCACAAAGAACCTATGCAATACCATAAACCTCTTGCCATTGGGTGACAGCATCAAGTGGTTCACCTTATGCACAACACTTTCCCCATGCATTTCCGCACGTGGCTCAAACTGGGCAAAATCATTATATCTGAGAATATCCTTTACTTCTCCTGATTCCATATCCATCCGCCAAATACAAGGCGCATTTGGCAAAGCAACGCCTTTGGTCTTCTCCGGCAGAGCCACATAGCCATAGCCTGGCCTCAGATTATGCAGGCGTGAGAAATCTAACGAAAGAGCCGTCTTCCCATCTACAGACACGGTGTAGACAGGCATTGGCAGTATCCGTTCCTCACCCGTCACCACACTCAACACCACAGAACAATACTCTCCCTCACGCACATCATTAAAGATAATGTGGGACGAGAAGTCCGGCCCTAACCATTGAGCCATACAGCCCTGCTGCACATTCCAAGTACGAGTTGTGGCAATCTTCCTAACACTATTTCCGTTCTGAGTATCTAATAGCAGTATCTCGGCCTCGTCTGTCGGATCAGCCTCACGCCAAGTTTTTTTTGCTTTCATGCAGAGCATAAAGCGTCCCGCTGCATCCCATGGCGACTTGTCGTAGTACCCAAAAAAATACTCTGCCCCATCATCGGGTGATACGCATTCGATCTCCCCTTCCGACTTCACTTTAGGCGAAATAGCATACATTGCCAACTGGTAGCATCGTTTTACACCCCTTTTTACCCAAGGGTACTTATTAAGTTGATAGTTTATTTTTTGTTCTATGGACATCGTTCTTATCTCTTCAGTTTGGCATTGAGATTATTCATCAATCGTTTCCATCCCATTAGGTACAGTTTCTTCCAGTCAAAGAAAGCTGTATCAGGTTTCAGAGTAACAACTTGCTTGAGAGCTGTAACATCCATATCCTGAATACTCTCCACAATCAGGTTAAACAAATTGTACTTATCCAGCACCAATTGCTTAGCAGCCTCAACAGCAGTGGCATTTTTCGAAGCCACATCTTCCGCAATAGCCTTATCAATGATTTTAATGGCACCCTCCACATCGTGGATGTCCAGCATCAAAAAGGAATCCTTGTCAAAGTATTCACCTACATTCTCGCAACCGATATAGAAAGGGAAAGCATTACCCAGATAACTATCAGCCAGTTTCTCCGTCCAATAATGAGGAGTACAACAGTTCTCGATGGCTATGTGATATTTGTATGGAGCTATCACATCCCATTTGTTCTCGAATGCGTTGAAGCCCCAACCGAACAGATCCAGTTTGTCTCCATAGTGCTCCTTTAACCTCATCACAAACCCAATGCGCTCGCGATGCCCTTTAGTAAAAGCCTTGTTACTGGTGATGACGCTCATCAACTTGGTCTTCTCGGGAGCAGACTCCCTCAAAGTATCATAAGTTTGAGTATATTCCACAGCCTCCTGGTTCTCTTTTCCTGATGCGTCTTTTATTGTCAATTTACCTATATGCCAGGGCTGCGCTGGTTGGCTTTTTACAAGGTTTTTGTGTCTAAGTCCTCTCTGACAACTAAGGACTTTGCCAAACTGATTCACAAATCCTTGTGAATAGTGGTAGACCGAGTCCGGTTCGCCCGTAATAAAGAGCGTGTTCTGCGGGGCAACCATGCAGATTTCCTCCTGCCTATTACCCTTGCTGTACACTACCCAATAATCTGCCTCTTCGCAGGGCTGATTAATCACAAACTCATAATCCTTCCACACAAAGCCGCTGTTAGGCAACTGGCGGTTGCATTTCTCGTTGTCGAATGCTATTGATAACTTTATTCTTTTCATACAATAATTAATGAATCTCTTTCTTTATGAAGAAATACTTATATTTTTATTAATTTGTGTGCAGTGACTAAAACATTAATCACCATATTATATTCATTGAAGCAAAATGAGCCAAAAACATAAAAACACTTATGTTTATGCCCCCCTCTGGCGAAATAAGAGACTTGCCATAAAGAAGCCCCGGTCCATCTATCAAAATGATAATGGACAAAACATCAACAATTCTATCGAGAGATTTTTTTCTTTCACTTCGTCAGGGGTTTGCCCCACTTATTCCAAAGCAAAATGAATGGAACTAACAAACTAATTGTAACTATAGTAATCGCAATGCTTATCATCACATTTTTTCGAATGTCAACCATCTCCATTTTGGTAACATAAGAAGCCAGCACCAAAAATACACGGTATACGGGGCCGTGTAAAGCGAAAATGACCAAAGAATTAAAGCCCAACCACTCAAGCAATTTTGACTTTCCTATCAACACGGAAACCAACCAGAAGACAAATATGCCCAAATAAGCAAGTCCTAAATATATCAATAGGTTACCTGTTTCAAGGCGTGCAAGATTCGCTTTTGAATATGGTGTAGTGAAAACCTGAACGGAAATAAGAAACAATACTCCTGGAACGACATACAATTTGTGCGAGCCAATCCACATCTTTCCAACTTCAATTCTTGGTATTTGGGGCCTCAGCAAATAACCACCACCATAAAAAACTATGCCGATATTTGCAGCACATATTCCAAAAGGTAGCCATGGGCACAAGTTTTTTAAAAAAGTACCGGAAACAAATAGTACCATACACATTATAAAAATAGCCCAATTCCGTTTCAACTTCTCTACGAAGAAAAAGATAAGCGACATAGAAAATAGACATGGTAGAAACCATAATGCGCCATTAAAATCCAAGTAGTTTTCGTATCGTGAGCCAAGAAATACACCAAGCAATTGCTCCCCCCAGCTTAAATCCGTACCTTTAAAACGACTCTCAACAAATAGCCAGTACAAATAGGTTAAAATGCCAAATATGAAGTATGGTATTATTAAGCCCTTTAGTTTGTATTTTAAGAAAGTGCCAAAGCCATTATACTTATTTGGATCGTACAAAAAACCCGAAAGGAAGAAAAACACTGGTATATGGAAAGACCAAATATATAGGCTCAACCTATTATTCCTCGTAATATGGCCAAACACTACAAGGATAATTGTCAGTCCCCGTAATATATCAATGGTATGATTACGTCTAATTACTGACATGAGAAAAGTCTATCTAAGTACTCTAAATGCTTTATCTTTTCATCTTCCGTTTCAAAGCGATTTCTTATTTTTTTAGCCGGCACTCCACCCCAAATTTCACAAGGGGGGACATCCCTCGTTACAACTGCACCCGCGGCAACCACACTTCCGGCACCAATAGTCACACCTCCCAAAACAATCGCTCCATGGCCAATCCACACATCATTCTCTACTACAGTAACACCATCATCGCCTCTCTTTCCGTTCCAAATCAATTGTCCAGGGACACTTATATCGTGGTCGTTTCTACCTATGAAATAGACATTACCAGCCAACAATATACTGTTCTTGAATACAGTAGCGTTACGTATCCGGCAAAACGAGCCAAACTGCACATTATTACCAATCACAATGCCTTTCCGCTCGAAGGTAGTTCCCCTCTGAATACGTACAAAGCCGCTATACTTCACCTTTCCTCTATACTTCACATGGAAGAGGAGCCACGTCCTGATATTGTTCAAAATGTACCGGATTGCAAACACTCTCTTTGACGTTCCGATTGGCATATTATGGTAGTCTATTTTCATCTCTAGCTTTTTTGTTAGTGCTCTATTGCGTATAGTACAGCCTGCCACAGGCCATCAGCCATGTGTTGGGGTGTTCGGTTTTCATTATAGAACTTCTGCGCCTTTAATCCCATCTCAATATACTTCTCCTTGTGTTCCGCGATATCCCGAATAATAGAAGTTAACTGACTTGGATCATCCATCACAACTCCGTCCTCTCCATTATGGATGTTAAAAATCTCACCACCAGTAATAGCATTCTTGGAAGTTACGAACGGCACCCCATAACCCATACTCTCAGGAACGGATAGACCCGCTTGTTGCGGAGATATGCAAGCATACGAACGAGCAAAATAATTGGCTTTCTCATCTATATCATAGATGGCCCCCAGCATCTCTATGAAATTACCCATATCGTTCTCTTCAATCCATAATTTGATAGCATCCGAATCTGGCCCTTTGCCGATGATTCGTAGTTTTGGGAGCCCTTCTACATCCTTCAAGGTAAGATAAGCATCCAAGAGAGTTTGCAGTCCTTTCTGCTTGTATAACGTTCCAATAAACAAAATCGAGTCCCTCTCCAATGGTTCTGCAATTGGATGCACTTCAACTGTATTGGGAGCTTCAAACATCTTTTCGCGAGGAATACCCATCTTGGCATATTTATCTATCGGGTAGGTTGTGTAAAATGCCAGAGCATCCGCTTTTGAGAACAAGAACTTCCTAATCTTATCCAGATTGTTGTTGGAGTCAAACTGACGGTCATACGATGCAGTCACACCAAGCGTATGGAAGACCACTTTCGTTTTGTTAAACCATGGAAGAGTGTTGTACCTTACCCAAGAGATATCCGCGTATGATATGACAACATCATATTGCCTTGCCAACTTTCGTACATTCATCTTCTGCCAAACAATCCTATTAAACAACTTCTTGGCAGGAATATATATCACCTTAAACTTGCATTCCATCCCTTCTGGAACTATCCCATCACCACTGCTATAGGTTACAGTCAAGTCACATTTCTCTGCCAATAAGTTCCATATAGGGATTCTATAGTGAAAGAGTTTGTTATAGAAAACAATTACTTTAAGTTTATTCATTTTCGTGACATCTATTGTTAAAAACAACCCTCTCTATTATTGACTAACCTGATTAGCTTATTTTGTATTATAACTAAAATAATTATTAAGAAAACCCGACAACCGTTTTTTTCCGCTTTCAAAAGAGAATATCTTTTCAAACAATTCAATCGTATTTTGCTTTTTAATAGTAATAGTCTTCAATTTAATCAATTGATTCTTAAATGATGCCTTGTCTTCATAAACAAGAAGAACACCTTGTTCAACAAAGGGCTCGTAGCCCCGCGCTGAAACCGCGTGACAAACCACAGGCAACCCTGCTGACAATCCATCCATCACTCTTAACTTTAAACCTCCACCCAAAGATGTCGCGCAGATATAATACTTTGCATCTGCAAGAATAGGTTGCATGCTATCTGGCGACGGAATAACAATAATGCCATGTTCACGAGACCTTTGAATCAATGATGATGATGGATCTTTGCCAGCCAATGTTAAGGTCGCTTCAGGGAAAACACCCTTTAATATAGGATAATAATCTTCTATCCAAGGTATTAGCGAGTTTTCAGTCTGCATTGCACTCAGGTTTCCCGTTATTAGGAAGCGTGGTGTCTTAACATCTTTATAAAGGGGGTGGACCTTTCGTTCATACTCGTATGTGCCTAGTACCTCTATTTTTTCACCGCCCCTACCATAGTGCTTCAATAAGAGTATTTTATCTGCTTCAGTAAGTGTAAGATTCAAATCAGATTCGCGTACCGCCTTCCCCTCAAATCTTCGAGTCCAATAAAGAATGGGTATGCTTAGAGGGAACTTGGTATTATCGCGGAAATACTCATAGTTGTAGTTATGATGAATGGTTATAATTTTAGAACCTTTTTTTTTGAAATAATCTAGCACTCCTTGTACAACCATACTGTTGTTTAAAACAACTATATCAAAAAACTCTTCTCCAACTACTTTTCTAATAGTTCTAAAACGGTTTGAGCGACCGAGTAATAAACCGATCCCCTTTTGCCAATCATTACGCGTATCCCAAATGGGCACCATTTTTACATTTGCGTTAATACCAGAGGGTTCTTTCCCTTCTGTCATAGGATACAGAAGAGTTATCTCATCTGCCAATTCGGCAAACGAGTTGATATAAGCCCGCGAAGCAAAAACACCTCCGCCATTCCCATCAAGGTAGCCATATGCGATAAAAAGTATTTTCATAGTTGGGTAACTCGATGTATATTGGTATAATACAGAAACAAATAATAAAGGAATATAAACCAGAGCATATCAGCAGGGTGGGCGAAATAGGAAATCGTTAATGCCCCTCCCAAGATATGAAGGGCGATGGCCTTCACATAAAACGGGCAGGCTTTTGAAACAAGGACTTTGATTATGACCACAAGAATAACGATAATAGGAATTATTCCGAATTGGTTCCAAAAACCTATCATTCCCAAATCGCTATTAAAAATACCCATCTCCATATTATCCATCATCCGGCTTGTGGCATGAGCACTTAAATAGCCATTCCCGAGTAAAATAGTTAGTAGGTTTTTATTTGCGCCATATACAAAGTAATTAAATGCCTTAACACGATTGTAATCAGGATCACTCAACTGGGCAAAAGTCTGTTCTCGTAATTCCATCCACACTTCTTGGGTCTGATAGAATATGAAAATAGACAGCAGTATTATAATAGGAATTCCAAATTTGTTTTTACTCGTCAAGAAAGCATAACCCGTTATAATAACAGCAATAAATAGAGTGCTTCTGTTCTGAAGAAAGTAAAGGAATGTAAGAAAAAGCAACACCATCAAAGTGTCCTTGACAGAATATTTATCTTTCAACTTTCCACAATAATAGTATAGAGGGTATAATAGCAGGGCAAGACCATAAAAGTGAAGTAACTCATTTTCGACAGCATAGCTCATTTTTATTTGTACGGTCTCAGAAAAAAAGAACCATTGTGGGAAAAATCTAGACTTCAATAAAGACATCGCAAAAAACAGTATACCAAACCATGTTAATGGCTTTATAATGTCCGGCTCATTGGGTCTTATATAAAGTAACATTGGAATTGCTATCCAGAAATAAAAGCGTCGGTAAGCCACCAGCGACACTCCAAGAGATTGCTGAGAATATAAATAAGCTGGTATCATCGAAAGAAGAAGACCAGCGAAGATCCACATTGTAGAAGCATTGTTTTTTAATGTACTGAGATCGTGTAATGAACGTTTGCTGAAGAAAATAAAACCAATGAAAACCCATAAATACAACATGATCAGGCCCACGGTCCCTCCTGAGGCGGAAAGCCAAGAACCGAAAGGTTGAATATCAAAGAAATTGACAGTCAACAATAGTAATACAAAAATATATGTGGATTTCTTCATTATATCAGAACTCATTCTTCATGTTCCCGGTAATGCCAGCAACAGAACCACGCATAAAAGCATAACTATATGAAAAAGTCTCTCTATCTTTTAAAGTTATTGTGTTTGCGGCAAGGAATCTGACAGAAACAAGAAACCAATACACAAAAACCTTAAAAGCGGCCCACTTCCCAGCATATTTTTTTGCTAAGTAAACCTTATTACGCGCCATCAGGAATGGTGCCATGTTGTTTTTAAGTCTCCTCCCGGGAGGATTGATATGCATATGCCAGCACTGAGAATGCTTTGTGACAGCCAATTTAAAACCTGCATTTGCCCCCCTAATTCCCGTATCTACCTCATCGCAGTACATGAAGAGGTTTTCATCCTGAAGACCGACAACTTCGTAAAATTCACGGCAGGCCAAATTGGCTCCCCCAGGGCCAGATTCAACTATGTCAAAGTCAGGCAATGACTCAATCAGGGCTTTGGGATGTCTGTTAACTAACTGCATTCTCTTTTTATCCACAGTGAAACCATAAAACCCAATCGTATTTGATCCTAAGTTCGGTTCGAGTATGATTGGATACACCATTCCAAATCTGGCATCTTTTTTAAGGAATGAATATAGCGACGTTAAGTTGCCCGGCGCCATTCTAATATCATTAGCTATTAATGCGATTGCATCTACTTGTGGATTATTCAGAGCAGCCTTGATTCCAGCATTGTAGGCAATTGTACAACCGCCATTAAAACCTAGTTCAATAATAATTGAATCCGGGAAACTCTCTTTTAGCTTCAACTGATACTCATCCGAAGAAGCATTATCTACAATAATGTGAAGATAAAGCTCGGATTTATACTCCTCATAATGCTCCACCCACTCACGGAACCGGCAGTCGTCATTCCGTGTTATTGTAACCATTGCTATCTTCATTATTGCTTGATTATCTTTGACTTAACAACTTGAAAAAAATTAATATTCATCTTTCTTAATTCTCTAAGAGTGATTAAGGAGGCAACTATAATTAACCCAGACTGTATAACATACATCACAATAATGTTAGGCGTCAGTTTTACAAGTATGGCTGCGACTGCATACAAAACTATCAATATGAGGAGACGGACAATGGAATGGTCAAGTTTAATCTGATACTTTCTCTTCATCGTATATGTATATATCAATAACTGTTGAACCACATTGATTAGGTATGCGAAACCTAAACCTCTTAATCCCCATAGGTAATACAATCCTATATATACAATTAAATTTACAACTCTGACAACAACAGCAATTGTAAGAAATGACTTTGAATCTTGTTTTGCAAGCAAAATCATTGATACACAGTTAGATGTCATACAGAAGAAAACGCCCAAGAGGGCTATGTCCGTATATTCTACAACTACACTGAAACTGGAAGAATACAAAATAGGAATGAATATGGAGGCAAAACCAACAAATATGACAGCCAAGGGGAAGATCATGACCAACCCTATCCTGACTTGTGCATTCATTTCCCGTGATAGTTTCTCATTATCTGAATAAACAGCAGAAATACGTGGATAATAGTCTGTTGTCATTGCTGTCAACACTATTCCAAAATAATTGGTGATAATCGTAGCTCCTGCCTGATAAAAACCAACCTCATCCAAACCTCCGAGTTTTCGAAGAACTGCTACAATAATCAAATCAAAGAAGTAGCTTAAAAAAACTGTCAACATAAGGGCTATGCCCATTTTTACCATGGGGTTACCTTCCTTTACAATCTCCTTAAATGAAAGTTTTATTCTAGTGAATGGTATTTGACGAACATAATAGTTCGACACCAGCAAAGCACAAAATGCGGAAATAAGAATAGAAGGGACAATACCTTTTTCACCCCAAATATAGAACAAAGGCACTCCAGTGATTAGAGCAACAACGGTACCAATTATTGATGCCAACGCCAATGCACGTAAACGGCGCATCCCTTTCAATATGGCTAATTGATTTTCCGCATAAATATCTGCTGCAACTGCCAAACCTAATAACACAAAGGAAACTGTGTAGTTACTGTCGCCAAATCCCCACCTACTTAGCAATGGAGACATGATGACAGTAACAACAAGGCCCAATAGGGATGTGAAGAGTACTATCTTATTGGTGAGGTTGATTGTTCTCGAGAATTTCTCCTTGTCTCCGGACCCATATGCTTCAGATATATCACGAACAGCACTTTGAGAGATTCCAAGGCCTGCTCCTGTCTTTATAAAATTGATGGAAGAATTAAAAACGCTGAGGATACCCATACCACTAGGTCCTAGCAGTATGGCCACAAACTTATTCTTAATTAAGGCGACAGCTAATCGAACGATTTGAACAACACTAAAAAAAAGAGTCGTATTTGCCGCTCGGTTATAATCTACTTTATCTTCCATCTGCTATTCTTCGTTGATACAGTTTCCGAATCTCTTTCAAGACAGGAATAATCAAAAAAGACGGTCGGAATAATCCAGTCTATTAACATCGCCAGTATTAAACGCCATCGTAAACACGCCATCGTGGAATTGTTCAAGATGGACACGTTCTAATGGAATCATCTCCCAATCATATCGTCTATAAAAAGGTATTAAACTGTTCTTGCAGAACAATAGACCTCTATAATTATTCTCTAAAAGATACTCATTCAGTCGCAAAACCAACGCTTCTCCTAAACCAGTTCCATGATAGCGTGTACAAACACAACCTACTCCCATAAAAGATGTGAGTATTCCATTAAGTTTGGCCTTTACAGGGGATAGTGTCAAGTATGCTAAATCTGTTTCTCCATCATGAAGAAACACATGCGTGTCATCATCCTTGACATTATCGAGAATCCATCGAAGCTGACTCTCAACAGGAAATGGCCAGGACACTGATTTGATGTCAATAACACGCAAAACATCTCGAAACAGAATACTTGAATGTTGAATTAGTTGTAACTCCATATTATCTACAATTCTGCCCACCAACCACTTGGCAAAGCAATGAATCGATTATAAAACTCTTCAACTCCCTTAAGCATTTCCCGCTTACCAAACACAGAATAATAAGTATTTGGAAGATGGACAGAGGAACAAGCATAACCCTTTTCCCGGAACATCTTCATGTCTACATCGCGGCTGCTGGAAAGGATGCCGCAAATCCAATAGTTTGGTGTCGCATCTGGACGATCAATGAAATCTATAAGAGATGGCATATCAAAAAGCTTTTTCTTCCATCTCTTGGCATTATTCGCTTGTTTTTGCAACAGTTCGTCAATTACTTCCATCTGGCAATAACCGATATATGCATTTACATCACTTGCAGTACCTGTTACTGATGGATATGCCACATCACAAGCAGGTGAAATCTCACCATTCTCATCACGGAATATTGCCCTATTAATACCCACATCCCTAATAACTAAAGCTTTTTGGTATAGCTCATCATCTTCAATCACAAGTGCTCCTCCATCTATTGTATTTGGAAGGCGTACGGTCTGGAATGAGAATATAGTCAACGGAGATCCAACATTGCCGAGCAATTTCCCCTTGTATTTTGCACCAAATGCTTCAATACAGTCATCAATTACTAGAATGTTATACTCACGGCCTAAGGCATTTATTTCATCAATATAACTAGGATAACCGCAAAAATGATAATCAGAAATAAGCTTCGTACGGCTTGTTATCTTGCTTCGTACACTATCAGGATCAAGCACACCATAGCGAGGGTCTATATCTGCCCAAACCACGTTCAGTCCAGCAGCAGCAAAAGGCATGGTTGATTGAAGGCATGACAAAGGTGAGGCTATCACTTCATCGCCTGGTTGCAGCCCAATGGTTTTGAATAGGACTTGCCAAGCCAAACAGTAAGAATTAATATATATCGCATGCTTTACTCCAATATAATCGGATAATCGCTGCTCAAACTGCCTACCCCACCTACCATATGACAAAGCCCCTGAATGGAGGATGTTGTCAAGTTCGGGCAATTCTGCAGGCATATAAGGTTTGTACAATGGTATCATAATTATTACCAACCGTTCTTAATAGTTTCAACAATCTTTTCTCTATCTTCTTGATTTATCCACCAACCACACGGGATGTGGATAAAATTGGCATACCAGTCTTCCATGCCAGGAAGCTCTCGTTTGGACTCCTTGAAGATGCTGTGTGTATCACTACGATGATGTAGTTGAGAAGCAGTTATGTCGTGCTCGGCCATCATACGACAGAAATCATCCCTGCGCTCTACACGCATGGTATAAAGCCAGTAGGAAGGTTCAGTATTGTTATTGTAGCGTACAAGCTCAACACCTGGTATGCCTTTTAAAGCTTTATCATAGTATTTACCATTAGCACAGTACAATCCAATCAGCTCTTCAAGATGCTTCATCTGACAAAGACCTATCGTGGCATTCACATTATTCATCGCATACTTATAACCCACTTCAATAATGTCGTTATCCAAACGGCTCTTATCTTTAGAGAGACCAAACCAGCGCAAACGTCTTGCCCGATCCATCTGACTACCATCACGCATAGCCAGGAAACCGCCATCAACTGTCGTCATGTGCTTGATAGCCTGAAGCGAAAAGATAGTATAAGCAGAATTACATCCCGTCATACGCCCATTATACTTACTACCCATAGCGTGTGCGGCATCTTCAATGATGGGAATATTGAACTCCTCGGAAATCCTCGTGAACTCATCCATATCGCAAACCATTCCAGCATAATGCACCAAAACGATTGCCTTGGTCTTCTCTGTAATCAGACTTCGAACGCTCTGTGGGTCAAGCAAACCATTGCGGGGATCAACATCACCCCATACCACCTTGGCCCCGATCATAGCAATAGAAGTGTTGGTCGGCTCTGCTGTCATAGGCGTGCTTATTATTTCATCGCCAGGCTTGATGCCTGCAAGAATATAGGCTATATGCAAAGCATCTGTACCGGAATGGAGTGAAATAATATTGTTGTTTCCAATAAAGGCTTTGAACTTGTCCTCAAAATCAAAAACTGGCCGCCCAGTGGCGACATATCCGCTATAAAGAATTTCTTCAAGGGCGGGCATTAATTCCTCTCTAGGAGGGAAAAACGGCTTGACTAAAGGAATCATATCTTAACGACTCAATACTTAATTCCGAACTCATTCATACGCAATTTCACGTAGTCTAACGTAAGCAATAGGCCTTTTAATTCATCAACACTAAGCAAACGAGTATTGTCGCTATTATAGTCGGGAACATCGAAACGGTGACCAAAACTGCTCACATATTTTGTGTAATTCAAATCTCGAACGTCAGCGGGAACTCGATAGAAATCACCTAAATCCTCAGCTTTTGTCATCTCCTCACTGGTGCAAAGGGTTTCATACATTTTTTCTCCATGACGTGCCCCGATGACTCTAATCTCATTATCAGCCTGGAAGAGTTCCTTTACAGCTTGTGCTAAATCTATGATGCGGCCAGCTGGGGCTTTTTGTACAAAAAGGTCGCCTGGATTTGCATTGCTGAAAGCAAAGAGTACGAGTTCAACAGCTTGCGGCAACGACATCATAAAGCGTGTCATTTCTGGTACTGTAACGGTCAAAGGTACCCCGGCCTTTATTTGGTCTATAAACAAAGGGATGATGCTGCCCCGAGAGCACATGACGTTGCCATAGCGGGTAGCACATATAACACCGCCATATTCTTTCAAGCGCGGGTCACGTGCCTTGCTAATGGCAAGCTTCTCCATAATAGCCTTGGTCATACCCATCGTGTTTATAGGATAGGCAGCCTTGTCGGTAGAGAGAACTACAACTCGTTGTACCTTGTTACGCACAGCGGCTTCCAGTACGTTTTCAGATCCAAGGATGTTGGTTTGTACTGCCTGCATAGGATAAAACTCACAACTAGGAACTTGCTTCAGAGCAGCAGCACTAAATACGAAATCAACTCCTCGCATGGCATTATTGATATCGTCGAAATTGCGTACATCACCAATGATGAAATTCACCTTCGGGTTATTCAACCTATGACGCATATCATCCTGTTTCTTCTCGTCTCGCGAAAAAATACGAATTTCTCTAAACTCCTCGTTAATAAAACGATTGAGCGCTGCATTACCAAACGAGCCAGTACCTCCGGTGATAAGGAGGGTTTTGTCTTTAAAACAAAGCATGATAATATAAACTTTTGGTTAGGAACTTATACTGCCTATCGGCGTTTTCTTATAAACTAAAACCTCTGAAAAACGATGCTCTTCACTCCACTAACATACAACAACCTGCCCGTTCTTCTCACTCAAGGTTTAGCCATCAAGACTTTGAAGAATACCCTTCCTTTCAACCTCTGTATGAACATCGCAATAGTTCACTCGAAATGATCAACCTAGCCAACAGCACCGTTTTTGGGGGTATCTTTATTCATTATTTTTTAGAAGCCCAATTACCGAGGTCACTCCACAAAAGTCTGCAGGATAGCATAAAACAATCCATCTGCAACGGTACGCCCTATCAAGGTAAAGTCGATTACAAACTTTTCACATTGCGGAATGATAATATCAACATCAGTTGTATCAATACCCAACCACAGCCCAATATATCAATAAAGTATATTGTTAGGAAGAACTATGCAGCCCGAAGCGGCTACCTACGCCTCCGGCCATGTTGTTGTTTTATTTTCATTGTTAATAAAGCTGTAGTTAGTCTTCCCATGTTATGTTCTTTTTCAATTCACATACATTTCTCCCCTGGCCTGCATAGATGGTTTTTTCTTGAGGTAAATCTTTACTTATAATACTTCCCGCAGCAATCACACAACCATTGCTAATATGCGTTCCTTTCATAATTGTGCAACGAGAACCAATCCATACATTATTTCCTATTACAACCGACCTCGGCGAATTAATAACAGAACCATTCTCATCTTTTATTTTGTGAAAATCAGTATCCATTACCTGTACATCCCAACTTAACAAACAACCATCTCCGAAAGTAATACCCTTTAAACAAATCGGGGATGAACCTCCTTGGATTGCAGAATTTGCCCCCATGGACAATACTGCATCTTTACCAATACTAACTTTAGTCCCACTACCAAACTCACAAGGACCATATACAATCAAGGTTCCCTGTTGTTGCCATATAGTCCGAACATAGCGCTAATCAATAATACTAACATGAGGTGCTCCGATTCTTACTAAGCCTCTCTTAATCAGCGGCTTATTGCCATCTCCTGATACAAAAACTATTTTCCCATCGCATGGCCCTATTAGTGTATGACGAAAAACGAGAACGGGCAGTTTTACAGCAGTCTTAAATGGGAAATAATGCAAGTTAAACCAAAAGCTTTTTAACCATGCCACCCTAATAATAAATTTATATAACTTTTTTATACTCATATCGTTCGACTATTAATACACTTCTAGGAAATATCCAAAACTGTTTAGACCCCTTACCGACTTGATGTAGTTTTCTCGTTCTAAAACACCATGGAATTCATAAAAGTTTGCTATACCGAACCAATGCACAAAACAAACGGGCAAACTGCTTTGTTTGGAGCCTATACGCCGAAACTTGATCTTCGACCCTGAAGGAGACTCTTTTGTTGCAGCCCAACCACCTGTAATGGACTGGAGGAAAGGCCCTAAGTTTGTCGAAGGGCCCCATTTCTGGTGAAGGCCAAGAATCTCCTTTAAGTCCACTAACAATCCGATTTATGCAACAAATCAAGTTTATCCTCGTCAATGAAACATATGATTAAAACTCTCCTTATGACGCCCGGCAATGCGATGTGCGAGGCATCGGACATTGTATCGTCGAAGGTTGGTCAACTTTCGCCACGGAAGGCCAGAAACCCTTATTCTGCAACAACTGGAACTGGACACCTTGACTGCCTATCTGCCCGTCGATATGTCGGAAGCAATGAACGCTTTGAGAGGGGAAATAATCGACTGGATTATATATGATACACCCCCTCCAACGGACAAATATTATGACAATCCAGAATCACCTTCCCCTTTAACTTCTCCCAATTCTGCTTGATATGCTCATGCTTCACCATAATCACCACCATATCCACTTCGCTAAGGAATTGGTCGAAGTCAAGGATTTGATTCTTGACAATCTGCTTGCTGGTGAAGAACGGGTCGAAACTCTTCAGCGGCCGGGCGAGGTGCCGCTCCTGGATGTCCAGCATCTGGAGGGTCGGACTCTCGCGGATGTCGTCGACGTTCTCCTTGTAGGTGATGCCGTAGAGGCCCACGCGACGGTTGTCGGTGATGCCGTTCTCTTTCATAATCTCGTAGATGCGCTCGAGCACGAAGACCGGCTGGCTGTCGTTGGTCTTCATTGATTCGTCGATGACCTTGGCGAGTTGGGGGTAGTCCCCCACCAGGAACCAGGGATCGACGCTGATGCAGTGCCCGCCGACGCCAGGACCGGGCTGGAGGATGTTCACGCGCGGGTGCATATTGCAGATGCGGATAATCTCATAGACGTCCATGTTGTCGTGGCGGCAGATGCGGGCGAGTTCGTTGGCAAAAGCGATGTTGACGGCGCGGAAGGTGTTCTCGACGACCTTGGTCATCTCGGCGGTGCGGATGTCAGTAACGACAATTTCGCCCTGGCAGAAGGAGGCGTAGTACTGCTTGACCTTCTCTCCTATCTCGCGGCTGTCGGCGCCGATCGTGCGGTTGTTGTGGAGGAGTTCATAAACCATGTTGCCGGGGATGATGCGCTCGGGGGCGTGGACCAAGTGGAGATCCTCCCCTATCTTGAATCCGCCGGCTTCGATGACGGGACGGACGTATTTGTCGATGGTGCCGGGGCTGACGGTGCTCTCGATGACGACCGTCGCGCCTTTGGGGCAAACTTTCATCACGTCCTTGACGGCGGCTACGACGTAGCAGGCGTCGACTTTCTTGGAGAATTTGTCGTAAGGCGTGGGGACGGAGACGATGTAGGTGTCCGTCTTCTGGTATTCGGTAGTGAACTTGATGCCTTTGGCGAGGGCGGCGGCGAATAGTTCGTCGAGGCCTTTCTCTTTGAAGGTGGTCTTGCCGGCGTTGAGGGTGGCAACGAGATCTTTGTTATAGTCGGTGCCGATGACTTCCACGCCGTGGGAGGCCATCATAAGGGCGGTCGGGAGGCCTATGTATCCAAGGCCGATGACGTTGATCATATGGTTTATTTTAAAGCATTTACGATTCTGGGGCAGGCCTGGCCGTCGCCGTAAGGGTTGACGGCGTGGGACATCTGGTCGTAGTAGGCCGGGTCGTCGAGGAGGCGGCTGACTTCGGAGACGATGAGATCGTGGTCGGTGCCGACAAGTTTGACTGTGCCGGCGTCGAGGGCCTCGGGGCGCTCGGTCGTATTGCGCATCACGAGGACAGGTTTGCCGAGTCCGGGGGCTTCCTCCTGGATGCCGCCGGAGTCGGTGAGGACGAGGGTACTCTTCTCCATCAGATAGACGAACTCCAGGTACTGGAGGGGCTCGATGAAGAAGAAGTTTTTGTATGCGGTGAGGTCTTCGCCGAAGACCTCGTGGATGGGTTTGCGGACGTTGGGGTTGAGGTGCATGGGGTACACGAAATCCACATCGGAGTACTTCTCGCTGAGGTCTTTCATGGCGGTGACCATAGAGATGAAGCCGTCGCCGAAGTTCTCGCGGCGGTGGCCGGTGATGAGAACGAGCTTTTTGGCGGGAGATCGCGGGTCAAGCCCGCGATGAGGTGCCAGGCGGGTGACGTCGTAGCCGGCGGTTTTGAGGACTTGGATTTGCTGGTCGGCGAGGGTTTTGTCGGAGTTGAGTTTGTCGACGACCCAGTGGAGGGCGTCGATGACGGTGTTGCCGGTGACGAAGATCTGGCCGTGGACGCGTTCTTCTTCGAGGTTTTGGCGGCTCAGGGGCGTCGGGGCGAAGTTGTAGGTGGCGATGCGGCCGGTGATCTGGCGGTTCATTTCTTCAGGCCAGGGGCTATAGATGTTGCGGGTGCGCAGGCCGGCTTCAACGTGGCCGACGGGGATTTGCTGGTAGAAGGCGGCGAGGGCCGCGGCGGTGCTGGTGGTGGTATCGCCGTGGACGAGTACAACGTCGGGCCGGGCCTGCTTGAGGACGTCGCGCATGCCGGTGAGGACGCGGGCGGTGACGTCGTAGAGGTCCTGGCCCTTCTTCATGATGTTGAGGTCGTAGTCGGGCTTGACGTCAAAGATCTTCAGGACCTGGTCAAGCATCTCACGGTGCTGGCCGGTGACGCAGACGATGGTCTGGAAGCTGTCCGGGTGCTTTTGGAACTCCTTGACCAGGGGGCAGATCTTGATCGCCTCCGGCCGGGTCCCGAAAACAAGCATTACTTTCTTCATTCTATCTGTATTGTGGCTTTGTGGTCTGTAGGTGGGTATAACAAATCGTTTCTATGATGTCGTTACCACGACTTAGTTATTGTTTCGTGAAAAATCTATTGAAAATTAACTCACTTTCTTATTGCTCTAATTCGGTAAGTTCTTCGTAACAACAGCCCACTGGATGGTATACATCAAATCACTATGTCCCAGATCATTTATGACGCCTACTCGAAAAATCGAAAGGAGTGTAAGTTACCGAATATGGGTTATAACTAGGTGACTTAAACCGCGATTATTTCTTCTCTTTGAGTCTTCCATGCTTTTTTACTTCAGACTCCAGTACCTCGGCGACGCCATCCCTTGGGCAGAAAAGGGGTTGAGATGGGATCCTGTTTAAGTATCAAGGTTATTGTAATATTGAGATCTGTTTACGTGTAATTATGGAATTACGTCATCACTTATACCCAGCGCTCGACAAGCTTGAAGCAGGGAATCCTTGGTAAAAGGCCATTTTTCTATAAGAGTATATTGTTTGTATAGGAGGGCATAAAAAGCAAACAATACTATTGGTTGACGGAATAAAAAGGGTAGTGGATCTTGAGTTAAGGCAGCCGTGATGTCAGATTCATAACTGGTCACAAAAGTATCCAATTGATGGATAACTTCTGTATAAAAATCCTCATCGAAGAGAGAGAACAAAGACTCTGCAATCCCAGGATCGAAATCGGACTGATTGAATTGAGGAACAAACCTCATGTATATGTCGACCAAGGATTTTATCAATTGTGTCTTTGGCGTAATCATAGTCGTTGTTTTATCGTAAATCAGCTTAATTTTTTCATCAGCAGTTTCAAGAAATGCCATCGTTACAGCGAGGGCTCGCAGCACGGAAGGTGTGCTGCTATGTCCCTTTTTGTATACTGTATCGTGGCTAGTTTCTGCATATGCATGCTGAAGTAATGTGCGAACTTGAATTTCACAAGTTAATAAATCACACAACTCGTCTGAATATCTAGGCGGTTTAGGCTTAACGATAAAATGATTTGATTGATAGGTAAATTCGGTAGGTTTATGCTCTCGAATATAATCAATGTCCTGTGATTGTTCTAAGCAAAACCACTCGTTGCATTGATTAATAAAAGATGAAACGGTATTTACATCATCACTATTAAGGAGAACAATTCTGGTACCAACTTTATCTGTGGTCTCCTTGATAGGGTCGGCATAACATTTACGATATAATACTTTCGATACATAAGATTCTTCGTCCTTAACTCTATGCTTTGGCCCTTGGTGGAGACGTTCAGAACTTAACTTTAATTCTTTTAAGTAGCATTCCAAAATTGTATCCACCGTTTCCCCCCATTCTTCAAGCAAAGGATGTAGTTCTTTAAATTCCTTCCTGATAACAGTTTCATCGAGATTATTCATGGCTATGACGTATTTTTACCACATATTCATCCCCTTGTTCCTCTACATTCACATTACTGTTAAAATAATTAGTTGGTGCAGTAATCTTGACGTTATTTAGAATTATACTTTTTTTCCCAAGCGCAGTATCAATTAGAGATGTCTTTTTGACGAAGGACTGGGGAAATTGACTTATTACAGAGAGGAAATCATCTCGAGACTCCGCAGGAATTATATTAGTTATTACTTCATGTGGATTAACAGAAACTTTGGCGGAATTCAATATTTCTGCTCGTAATAAATCAGATGCGTTGAATGCTTGAATTCCATCGAGTTTCCCCCAAATTTGGTCTTCCATTTTTTTGTAAAAAGAACTCGTCTGTAATTCGGCATTACTACTAATTGTAAGACCTAGAAAATTTTTATAAAAATACTGCGCAATAGAGCGATTTGTGTTAATAATACTATCAAACAAAACTACACGGAAATTATCTTTGCTCAAATTATCGTTTTGTTGAGCTAAGACCTTTTGCTCGTAATAAACAGCCTTATACAACTTTTGTTCTGGACTTAAGATGATGTCTTTAATGGAATGCACATCCATTTCAGTAACGCCAAGAGCATTGTGTGGCTCTGCTTTAATTAGTACGAAAAGTGGCTTCTCATCATATATACAATGTACAACCAAAAGGAATCCACCAGGGATACTCTGTTGGCGCTGGCTGTCGGCTAATAATTCTGCGATTTCAATAGAAATATGTACAAATTGAGCATCATCTGCTTGATGCAAAGAACGAATGAGATTAAAGCAAGAATCAACACCGTCATCTTCAATTTCGAGTTCAAAAGACTTGCTTTGTCGACCGAAAGCCGTTAAGAGTCTTTCTTTAATAATTTGCTTTGAATCGTCATCTAAATTCAGGAGCTGATTCGAGGGCGTAACATAAGCATTATTGTTCCCTTGTTTTTGATGAACCCGATGCATAACCGCTCGGTGAATAGCAACATTACTAAAATTGACCATTATAATTAATTTCTAAAATTGTCGAAAAGCACAAAAAAACCACAATCATCCAACTATCTCCCTCCAATCTCCTAAAGTCTTTCCCTTCTTGTATTGAATTCTTTACTTCTTTCAATATCTACTCTTTTTCTTAAGCTGAGATTTTTTGCTTTACGTAAAAGGACAATTGGTTCTACAGACAGAATTCAGCCTTGTTTCTGTCCGGCCCCTTGTTTTTGGGCGCCCACGGACAGCCAGGGGGCGTTTTTCTGTCTGTAGGTCTTGTATTTTGACCCTATGGACAGGAATAAGGCTGTTTTCTGTCCGTAGGTCCCGGGGGCTCCCCTGCCTGGCCGGGAATTCGCGGGTCAGGCCCGTGAGGAGGGCTATTGGCCCTGGGTGTATCTTGCTTCTACCTCTTCCCAATTCACGATGTCCCAGAGGGCATGGAGCTGGGCGGCGCGGCGGTTCTGGTAGTCGAGGTAGTAGGCGTGTTCCCAGACGTCGAAGGTGAGCAGGGGCCTCAGGCCGCGGGTGACGGGGTTGCCGGCGTTGGGCTCCTGGGTGATCTGCAAGGTGCCGTCTTGGTCGGCGGAGAGCCAGACCCAGCCGCTGCCGAAGAGGGCGACGCCGCGGGCTTCGAATTCGGCCTGGAAGGCGGCGAGGCTCCCCCATTGTTTGTCGATCTGGGCGGCGAGGGGGCCGGCGGGTGCCGGCGAGCCGCCCGGGGTGAATTGGGTAAAGTAGAGGTTATGGTTGAGGACCTGGCCGGCGTTGTTGAAGAGGGCGCCGGAGGATTGGCGGACGATCTCAGTCAGGGGCAGGTCTTCGAGGCCGCTGCCGGGGAGCAACTTGTTGAGGTTGTCGACGTAGGCCTGGAGGTGTTTGCCGTGGTGGAAGGAGAGGGTGCGTTCGCTGATGACGGGTTCGAGCGCGTCGGGGGCGTAGGGTAAGCTTATGAGGGTGTGCATGGTGCGTGGGTTTGGTTATAATTGGCTCATGCCCCAGTTATATACCTTGTCTATTACCGGGGTTTCAACTTGATTTTTTTCAGAGAGTTCTTTGATCCAGCGCAGACCAAATGGGAAGTCCTCCGTGAAGTAACGGCTGCTGAAGTCGGCTTTCCAACCGCCTGCGATCGCAAGCATCGGGCTCTCAATTGTCTGAAAGGCTGGAATGGATGATATTTTGTTTGTCAAAGATTGGGCGTCTGTACATTCATAGTAGTCCAGTAGGGATGGAATACAGGTTATCTTAAGTCTCTCCAACAGTCTGAAAAACTCCGCATCCATATCAATCAGCATTTGCGATGCTTCATTCGTCCACTCTTTGTAGAACAAGATTTTATGGTCGAACATGGTGTCCTCTTTCCCTTGGAACATCGTGTAGAGCCGGCCGGTGTGAAGAATCGGATTTGAATTGGTCAGGGAGACTTCATAGTAATTATCCAATAATTTGACTGGCGTCAAAAACAAGCCTTCCAGTAGAGCCCGAAAAGACTCCTGATCCGGGATGTTCTCCAGAACGACGGACAGGACGGGTTTATAACCCAGCAGATTGGCCGACTTCCCGTACGCTACTACCCTGGCGATGAAAGGGACCCGCTGAAAACCAAACAGTTTGGCTTCTTCCCCAAGAATCTGATGAGCGATGAAAAAAAACCCGGTACTTGATACAATCGAACCAACGTAGGCGTTGCCGATATAGGGCTTAATCTCTTTCAGGGTTTTCTCGATGAGGAAGCCCGGTATACAAAGGAGAATGAGGTCCTGATTACTAACAACTTCTTTGGGATCGTTGGATACTTTTGAAATCTTCGCTTCAAAAGATCTTCCAATCAGGTCTTTGACGAGGAGGGTCCTTCCCCAGGACTCCGGGTGGCCGGAGTAGATGCATAATTCCACATCGTCCCGGGTGGAGAATACACCGGCACAGACATGGCCCAGGGCCCCGCCGCCGCAAATGCAGATCTTCATACTCTATTGGCTGTCCAGTTCTTTCAG
>JAEEGF010179947.1_pt1 | contig 39862 bp, 37 predicted proteins | sample 9134171 | NCBI WGS metagenome assembly JAEEGF01 (sample SAMN16246542, study PRJNA631951) | gut metagenome | biome: gut microbiome; feature: rumen; material: AP-attached | host: Bos | place: Iran: Karaj | collected 2018-10 | reverse complement strand
GCCTATGTTCGATAAAACCTCTCCCTTAAAAAATCTCCATAAAAGGATAAAGTCAAAGGCAAAAAAAACAATGCTGACAGGATTAAAGCCAAATATTCCCGGCCCAAAGAATGTCTGCGTCACATCTGTATTCTTTATGATATATGAAACTGCCAAACACGCAAGGGCGCTCAGTACACCGACCGGAATACACTTTAAATATTTATTTGGCCTAATTGAACTCTTTTCCATTAAAGCTCTCTCCAATGGTTACTTACTAACTCTCTACTGATCTTCTTCAAGTTCAGAAAGCAGGTCCTCGGGCTTCTCGCCAAGGATCACCATACGGTAGTAAATGCTGAGGGACTCAAGGAGCTCCGCTCTGTTTCTTCTTATCTCACCAATAAGAAGTCCGGATGAGATCTCATCATAGTAGATGTCGTCTGTATCTGCATTAGTCTCAAGACTTACACCGCCGTCCTCATCAAATACGATATAGAAAAGTCCGCCGACTTCCTCAGTGAAGAGAACACATATAATATGAAGTTCCTTCTGAATGGATTCGGGGAGCTTTGAAAATCTCTTATTAAAATAGTACTTCTGCTCATAAGCGTTGGCGCCGCAAAGAACAACTCTTCCGTCGCCCAATTCTCCGTTATCGCCTATCTCTTTATTATTCAGGGATTTGATATCCTCATTCTCTTCAAAATCTTTTTCCATATTATCTTTATCAAAATTATCTGCCATAACCATATATTCCTCTTACGGATACTTCTCCGGCATAGACTTCAACCGTCGCGCCGTTTTTCTTCTTTACTATAAGCTCACCTGTATCGGTGATGCCAAGGGCTTTTCCTTTGTATTCTCCTTTGGGGTCAAGGACTAACACCTCTCTTCCGGCATTTACAAGAAGCTTTTCATATTCCTTCTTAAGCCCCGAGAGGTCTTCCTTCTTTATAAATTCACGGTAATACTTTTCAAAGTGCTTCATTATATTACCGATGAGTTCACATCTCTTTGTTTTGATATTCCACTCCGCATCAATGCAGGTGGCTTTATCCTTGATCTCCTCATCAAAATCCTGAGGCTTTATATTAATTCCGACGCCAATGACTACGTAATGAATATAATCATTCTCCGCGCTCATCTCCGTCAATATTCCGCAGATCTTTTTATCACCGATCAAAATGTCATTGGGCCATTTGATGGTGACCTGTTTATCTTCGCCCTTTGCGGATGCGGGCTGAAGATCCTTAATTGCCTTTGCCACAGCCATAGCCATGACCAAAGTCAGCATGGGCGCCTTGTCCGGTGCAAACTGAGGCTTTAGCATCAATGTATAATAAGCATTTTTACCCGAGGGGCTGACCCATTCCCTTCCGCGTCTTCCGCGGCCCGAGGTCTGTCTGTCGGCAACAAGAAGAAGACCTTCGCCCTCTCCCTCTTCCGCCATTTTCTTGGCTTCCGTATTGGTTGAACCAATCTCTTCAAAAAACAGAGCCTTGGTCACAAGACCGCTTTCCGCAAGGCAGGCGTCAAGTTCTCTCTGGCAAAAGACGTCCTCCCCGGCATCAACAAGTTTGTAACCGCGGTTGCGGACAGCCTCAATATTATAACCGTCCTTCTTCAAAGACTCAATAGCTTTCCAAACCGCGGTCCTTGAAACTCCGAACTTGTGACAAAGCTCCTGACCGGATACATATTCACTTGTATTTCTTAAAAGTTCAAGTATCTCTGATCTCATAACAAAAACTAAACAGTGGCATCAATAACCGCTTTTATTGTATGCATGCGGTTTTCAGCCTCCTCAAAGACACGGCTCTGAGCGCTCTCAAATACCTCGTCCGTAACTTCCATCTCGGTGATTCCGAATCTCTTTCCTACCTCTGCGCCAATCTTGGTCTTAAGATCGTGGAATGCGGGAAGGCAATGCATAAAGATTGCCTTATCTGAAGCATTCTTCATGATAGCAGAATTAACCTGATATGCCTTAAGGTCTGCAATCCTCTCAGCCCAGATCTCATCGGGCTCACCCATTGAAACCCAAACATCGGTGCAAACAACATCGGCATCCTTGGTTCCCTCCATGGGATCCTCTGTAAGAGTAATGCTTGCGCCGGTCTTCTCGGCAATCTCCTTGGCGGTCTTAACCAGCTCTTCGTTAGGCCAGTACTTCTTGGGTGCACATCCATAGAAATGCATGCCCATCTTCGCGCAGGCGATCATAAGTGAGTTGCCGGTGTTGTAACGGGCATCGCCCATGTATGCAAGTTTGATGCCCTTTAAGTGTCCGAATTCCTCGATGATGGTCAGCATATCTGCCAGCATCTGGGTGGGGTGGAACTCATTGGTAAGTCCGTTCCAAACGGGAACCTTTGAATACTTCGCAAGTTCCTCAACGATGTCCTGGCCAAAGCCGCGGTACTCGATACCGTCGTACATGCTTGCCAATACTCTTGCGGTATCGGCGATGGATTCCTTCTTGCCGATCTGGGATCCGGTGGGGTCAAGGTAAGTAGTTCCCATTCCGAGATCATGAGCAGCAATTTCGAAAGAGCATCTGGTTCTGGTGCTGGTCTTCTCAAAAATAAGGGCAATATTCTTTCCTCTGTGATGGTCAACAGGGATGCCCTTTTTCTTCTTGTCCTTAAGGTCTTTCGCCAGGTCAAGGAGATAAGTGATCTCTTCGGGTGTATAATCAAGCAGTTTCAAAAAGTCTCTTCCGCGTAAATCCATTGCATTTCCTCCAACTCATAATCAAAAATCATCATATATATGGGGATCCAGTCTCGCCTCGGAGCTCTTCACCTCCATATTGTAACCAATGGTGTCATCAACACGAACCAGCATGATATCCCTGTGAACGTCGATAATCTTAACCACCGTTCCCTCAGGAATGGCATAACCCGATTCGCTGCACCTTGCGGCGTACTCGTGACGCCCGATCCTAACTTCGCCTATGCCTCGGATATTGTCTATCTCACTTATAACAAGAGCTCTTGTTCCGATGAAGTCCTTTAAAGCAGACCATCTTTTCTTCTTGTCAAAGTTTCGCTTGACTCTCGGCCTTATAAAAGCAAAGCAGATAAATGAAACAGCTGCAACAATGATGATCTGGAGCCAGACCGGCGCGCCGAAAGCCGCAGCTACGGCTCCCGCCACCGTTCCGACTCCGATCCATATCGCGGTCACAGCCGTGGTGATCATTTCAATGATGATCAAAATAACAAACAATACCAGCCATATGATAAGCCAAGTATAATTCATATTCTTACCTCTTAAAGGTTGATCTTCTTGATTCTTTCTACAGCCTCAACGGTGTTCTCGTAGGTACCGAATGCTGTCAGTCTGAAGTAGCCCTCACCTGAAGGTCCGAATCCGGATCCGGGAGTACCGACAACATTAACCTTCTCAAGGAGTGCATCAAAGAACTCCCAGCTGGTCATGTTGTTAGGGGTCTTAAGCCAGATGTAAGGAGCGTTAACACCTCCTGATACGGTGAAGCCTGCACCTTTAAGTCCGTCATAGATGACCTTTGCATTCTTCATATAGTAAGCAACCTGCTCTTTGAGCTGTGCCTTACCTGCCTCGGTGTAAACCGCTTCGCCGGCACGCTGGATGATGTAAGGTGCTCCGTTATATTTGGTTCCGTGTCTTCTTGCCCAGAGGCCGTGAAGCTGAACATCCCCCGCCTTTAGCTCCTTGGGGATAACGGTAAATCCAAGTCTTACGCCGGTAAATCCTGCATTCTTGGAGAATGATCTGAACTCGATTGCGCAGGTTCTTGCTCCTTCGCACTCGTAAATGGTGTGGGGAACGTCAGCCTCTGAAATATATGCTTCGTAAGCCGCATCATAAAGGATGATGGCGCCAACCTTGTTTGCATAATCAACCCACTCCTGAAGCTGTGCCTTGGTGATGGTTGAACCTGTAGGGTTGTTGGGGAAGCAGAGATAAATAAGATCGGGAGTCTCCTTGGGAAGCTCGGGTGCGAAATTATTTGCTGCTGTGCAGGGCATGTAGATAACATCGCTCCACTTTTCGGTGGTAGCATCATAGTCGCCTGCTCTTCCTGCCATAACGTTTGAATCTACATATACGGGATAAACGGGATCGCAAACAGCAATCTTGTTATCAAGGCTGAAGATTTCCTGAATATTGGAGCAATCGCACTTTGCACCGTCGGAAACAAAGATCTCGTCTGCTGAAATATCGCAGCCTCTTGCCTGATAGTCATTCTTGGCGATGGTGCTTCTTAAAAACTCATATCCAAGATCGGGAGCGTATCCCTTAAAAGTCTCGCGAACGCCCATTTCGTCAACGGCTTTGTGCATAGCCTCAAGAATGGCAGGAGCGATGGGCTGGGTAACGTCTCCGATACCGAGTCTGATTATCTTGCTCTCAGGATGTGCCTCACTGTATTCTCTTACCTTCTTTCCGATGGTGGAAAAAAGATAACTTCCGGGTAATTTGAGATAGTTGTCATTTGCTTTTACCATTTTGTCTTTCCTCACATTTCCTATTTATTACATGATAAACACGCTGATTTTCAAATTATATAAAACTTAGATCTCCACTTCGCCTTCAAAAACGGTGGTGGCGGGGCCGGTCATGAATACAAGATTCTTTTCTCTGTCCCACTCGATCTCAAGGTCTCCGCCAAGAAGATGAACGGTAACCTTATCATCGGTCTTGCCGTTAAGGATGCAGGCAACCGCAGTAGCGCAGGCGCCGGTTCCGCAAGCCCAGGTCTCTCCTGTTCCTCTCTCCCAAACACGCATATTGACATTTGTCCGATCAACGATCTCTACAAACTCAGTGTTTGTGCGCTTAGGGAAAAGCTTGTGGTGCTCAAAATCGGGACCAAAGGTCTCAAGTTTAAGGTCCTTAACCCCTTCGGTAAAGATGACCGCATGGGGATTTCCCATGGATACGCAGGTCATTCGATAGCTCTTTCCCTGAACGGTAATGGGGGCATTGATCACGGTATCGCCCTCAAGATCAACGGGGATCTCCTTGGGTTCCAGGATGGGACTTCCCATATTAACGCGAAGCTTTAATGCCTCTCTTCCGGAAGGAGTCTTTCCCGCTCTCTCTTCCATAACGGTGATGTATTTGATCTTGCCCGCAGAGATAATGGAAATCTCTTTTTTATCGGTCATTCCGTTATCGTAAACATACTTTGCAACGCATCTGATACCGTTACCGCACATCTCGGCGCGGGTTCCGTCTGCGTTCCACATCTCCATTTCAAAATCAGCTTCACTTGATGGATTGATAAAGATCACTCCGTCGCCGCCGATACCGAAATGTCTGTCGCTTAAATTTCTTATGATCTCGGGTTTCTTTTCCTGAGGGATAACCTCTTTGGCTCCGTCAACGTAAATGTAATCATTTCCGCAGCCATGCATTTTCGTAAATTTCATACTCAAGTCCTCGTATGTCTATTTCATTAGTGTCAGCACTTTCCTCGCTGTCTCGACCAGTCCCGAACCGGTCTCCATGCTGTTTCTCTGGATATATTTGTGTGCTTCGTCTTCGGTCAGATTGTTGCGTTTCATAAGTAAGGCCTTTGCCTCTTCAATGATCCGCCTGTCTTCCTCGCTTCTTGCCTTAGGCTTTTGCCTGTCCCTCTTCTTTCGCCTCAGCTGTTCATCAATAATATTATTGACGGCTTCGACCAAAGCCACTGCCTTTAAGGGCATCGTAAGAGTCACAATATCAGGGTCGTAGCATTCGTTTGCATGCTTTTGTGAAACCAGCAGCAACATATTGAATCCGTAAGGCATGTTTTCTTTGACTTGCGAATACATCATATCCTGCAGCTTGTAACTGCAGATGACCACCGCATCGTCAAGGTCATCCATCTTAGCTATGGCCTGCGCACCGTTAGCGCAGACAAAAACAGATCTAAATCCGCTTCTCGCCAGTAGGTTCCTGATGCCATCGGATTCACCGGGTCCGGAAAGTGCAATTATGATGTTAGCCATCTGCACCTCCTAGCAAATCTTAATAGCGATTCAGGTATTCTGAAAGTTCCCACTCGGAAACGAATGTATTGTAATCATTCCATTCCTTTTCCTTCATGGCGATATATGTTTCAAATGCTTCTTCTCCAAGGGTTTCCTTAATGAAAGGATCTGCCTTGGCAGCTTCGATCGCTTCCTTTAAGTTGCCGGGAAGTCTCTGTACGCCAAGCTTCTCGATCTCCTCTGCTGAGAGAGCTGCAAAGTTTGCATCAACAGCTTCGGGAGGAGTTATCTTGTTCTCGATTCCGTCAAGACCTGCTGCCACAACAAGAGCAAGAGTAAGATAAGGGTTTGCTGCTGAATCGGTGCTCCTGAGCTCGATCCTTGCATTGTCCCCCTTCATAACTGCGGGGATCCTGATCATCTGCTTGCGGTTCTTTGCGCTCCATGCGATATATACGGGAGCATCATAAGCAGGATTAAGTCTCTTGTATGAGTTAACAAGAGGATTGGTTATAACACTCATAGCGTTCAAATGCTTCATAAGACCGCCGATGAAGTAATATGCTTCCTGTGAAAGGCCGTTCTTTCCTGCGGGATCTTCGAAAATATTCTTTCCGTCCTTCTCGATGGAAACATTGAGATGCATGCCTGAGCCGTTTACATCATTCTTGGGCTTGGGCATGAAGGTCGCATGAAGACCGTGTCTCTTGGCCATGGTCCTTACCGCAAGTTTAAAGGTCTGGATATTGTCAGCGGTGGTAAGAGCCTCTCCGTAGCTTAAATTGATCTCATGCTGTGCGGGAGCCGCTTCGTGGTGGGAAGCATCAATCTCAAAGCCCATGTCCTCAAGGTTCATAACGATATCTCTTCTTGCGTTCTCGCCTTCGTCAAGAGGTCCCACATCAAAGTAACCTGCCTGCTCGTGAGTAACAACAGTGGGGTTACCGTTTTCGTCTGTTTCAAATAAGAAGAACTCGCACTCAGGTCCCACATTAACAGTGAATCCAAGCTTTGAAGCCTTCTCAAGGTTCTTCTTTAAGATCTGTCTGGAGCAAAGGCTCGAAGGCTCTCCGTCAGGGAGAGTAACGTCGCAAAGAAGTCTTGCAACCTTTCCTTGCTGAGGTCTCCAGGGTAATATCTCGAAAGTTGAAAAGTCAGGGATCAACAGTCTCTCGGTATCATAGGTTCTCCTAAATCCGTCAACGGCTCCTGCGTCGAAGTGGCATCCGTTCTCAAGGATGCTTGCTATCTTTCCCGCTGTAACCGCCATGTTCTTAAGAGTTCCGTGAAGATCCGTAAACTGAAGTCTTATAAACTCCACATCTTCCTCTTCAAGTAAGCTAAGTACGTCATCTTTGGTGTAGTTTCTCATGACTTTTCCTTTCCTAACCATCGGTTAATAGAGCTTTGATAATTCTTCGGGAGTGAATACATATTTCGTATTGCAGAAATGGCAGCCAACTTCAACAGGCTTTCCCTCATTCACCATCTCTTCAAGTTCCTTGCGTCCGAGGCTCATCATGACTCTCTCGAGTCTTTCTCTGCTGCAATTGCACTTATATGCACAGGGCTGTGACCCTGTAAACTCAATATCAAGTCCCTTAAGAACCTTCTTAAGCATATCCTCCGGAGTATCGCCACCATCCAGCATTGTGGTGACTGACTGTATGGATTTAAGGTTTTCCTCAAGAATACTTATAACCTCATCCGATGCAAAAGGCATGAGCTGGATGATAAATCCCCCCGCCTGTCTTACGGTGTTGTCCTTGTTCATTAATACTCCAAGGCCAACGGATGAAGGCACCTGCTCGGAAGCCGCAAAATAATAGGTAAGGTCTTCTGCGATCTCACCGGTCTGAAGATCAACCTCTCCGGAATAGGGCTCTTTGAGGCCCATGTCCTTAATGACTCTGAGAACGCCGGGTCCGATTGCTCCGGAAACGTCCAGCTTTCCATTGGGCTTTGCGGGGATGATGACATTGGGCTCATTTACATAGCCCTTAACATTTGCAAGAGCATCCGCTGTAACGGTAATTCCTCCCGCAGGGCCTGCGCTCTTTATCTGAAGGGTAAGTACATCCTTTTCCCCCTTCATCATGCTTCCCATCATAGCCGCTGCGCTGAGCATTCTTCCAAGCGCTGCGCTCATAACGGGACTGGTATTGTGTATACTGCGCGCATGTTCAACGAGATTTCTTGTGGTGCAGGCAAAAGCTCTGATCTGCTCTCCTGCTGCCATGGCGCTTACGATATAATCTTCCATCTATTTCACTTCCTTGGTTGATCTTGCGATAACAAAAACCCTCTCCGTTACATCAGTAACTTCGCCTTCGGTCTCCGAATCGCTCATCTTTATTATTTCAAGCCCCGCCTCATTTAATATCTTCTTTACATCCTCGGGCTCGTATCCTTTCTGGATATGGGTCTCCTCGGACTTATCGAATCTTCCGTCCTCATCCTTTATAAATAAAGTAAGGTCGTACTGGTTAAACTTCGTGTCGCTGTCGTAGAAATTCTCCCAGATAAAGCTGCAGTCATCGCGGTTCTCGGCGATGGTCCTGTTTCCGATGACCTCACGGTATTTATAATCGGTATTAAAATCAAATATGAACAATCCTCCGGGATAAAGATAATTGGCCACAAGGTCTGCCACGGTCTTAAGGTCGTTCTCTCCCGTAAGATAATTTACAGAATCACAAACGCTGATCACGGTTCCCACGGTGGAATAAAGCTCCATCTCACGCATGTCCTGATTTAAATAGAGGATCTCGGAACCCGTCTCATCTCTTTTCTCAAAAGCGATCTCCAACATATCCTCGGAATTGTCGATTCCGATCATGTCAAAGCCTTCGCTGTAAAGCATCTCTGTAACCGTTCCGGTTCCGCATCCAAGATCCACCACAAGGTTTCTCTCTGATTCAAGAAGGGCTTCTTCCTGCGCTTCTTCATCACCATCGGTTAATCCCTCGTACTCGCTTTCTGTATCGAGATCATCGAAGAAAACCTCGTCACCATTCTCGTCGTACAAGGGCTGTCTGACTCTCTTTGAGATACCGTATTCATCAATGGCGTTCACTATTCTTTCGCACCATTTCTCGTAGGGAACGGTGTCCATCAGTTCATCGTAAACATAAGCAAATTCAGAATAACTCTCAGCCATTTAAATCACCTTTCGAATTAAACCAAATATCTTAAATGAACATTCCAAGAAGTCCATAGGACAGGATTGAAACAATTACGGTTGCGATGGCGATACCAACAAGCTCGGCAACGATTGCCTTCTTGAAATCGACCTCAAGAAGAGCTGCGATAAGGGATCCCATCCATGCACCGGTTCCGGGAATGGGAATTCCGACAAAGAGCATAAGACCAACGAACTCTCCGTTTGCGAGAGCTGAGCTCTTCTTCATTGCTCTTGCTTCAAGTTTCTCGATAAGCTTGTGGAAAAGCTTTGTCTTGCCCATCCACTTAAATATCTTTTTGATGAATAACAAAATAAGAGGAATGGGAATGATATTTCCCACGATGCAAATGGGAATGGCCTCAAGAAGGGGCATATCCAAAAACTTTGCAACAAAGAGACCTGCTCTGAGTTCAAGAATAGGCATCATTGATACAAGAAGCACAACCACTTCCCTGGGAACATACTGCCCGAGACTTGATGCAAACTTAGCTGCGATTCTCTCTGTAAAAGAAAGCTTTTCCTCGGTTTCTTCAGTGGAAGCATCCTCAGTCACGATCTCAAGATCTTCGGTTACAGTTCCTTCGGTAACTACTTCCTCACCCGCAGTCTGGGTAAGTACGATGTCCTCTGATGAAGTCTCATTAACTTCCTCAGCTACAGCATTTATTGCAAAGGATGCGTTCTTAACAGGTGCCCCAAAGCTTAAAGTAAGCATTGCAAGCGCAAGTGCTACAGTAAAACCAAAAGTAAATCTCTTGTTACAAAACCATTTTTTCATTTTCCTAAAATCTCATTTCTAATTTTCTATTATGTTATCCCAGATAGGCTTCCAATGCGGCGATGAGGGTTCTCATCTGATTGTCGGTGCCAATGGTTATTCTGAGATGATTGTTTATCCTGGGCTTATCCCAGAATCTTACGTAAATATTATGGCCGCGAAGGTAATTAAAGATATCCTTTGCGGGAACGGACTCATGCGAAGCAAAGATGAAGTTTGCTTTTGAATCCGGGAAAGTAAAGCCAAGTCTTGTGAGTTCTTTCTTGGTCCACTCTCTTGTTGCCATGACCTTGCCGGTGATCTCCTTAAAGTACGCATCATCCTTGACTGCAAGGACTCCCAAAGTCTGAGCCGGACGGTTCATGGTGTATGAGTTAACGGAGAACTTAACATCATTCAAATACTTGATGATCTTCTCGTTACCCATGCAGAAACCGATACGAAGACCGGCCATCGCTCTTGATTTTGAGAAGGTCTGAACGATGAGAAGGTTCTCATACTTTTCAAGAAGAGGCAGCGCGCTCTCTCCGCCAAAATCGATGTAGGCTTCGTCAACGATAACAACCACATCGGGATTTGCTTTTATGATCTCCTCCACCTTTTCAAGGCTTGAAAAAAGACCTGTGGGCGCATTGGGATTGGGGAAGATGACTCCTCCGTTCTCCTGCTTAAATCCCTCTACGTCGATTGACCAGTCGTCCTTCAAAGGAACTGTCTTATAAGGGATCTTGTAAAGATCTGCCCAAACATCATAAAAAGAATAAGTAACATCCGGGAAAAGGATGGGCTTATCCGAATTGAAAAAAGTCAAAAAGCAAAGGCTTAAAACATCATCGGATCCGACGCCCACGAAAACCTGACCGGGCTTAACTCCGTAGTACTCTGACAAAGCATTTGTAAGAGATGTTGAATCGGTATCGGGATAAAGCCTGAAAAGACCTGTGTCCATTTCCTGAGCCAGCTTTGCAACTGCGGGAGCAGGCGGATAAGGACACTCATTGGTGTTTAACTTTATCACGTCCTTGCTCTTAGGCTGCTCGCCCGCAACATAAGGTACCATTTTTCTGACATTATCTTCCCAGCTCATCTTTCATCCTCCTGCAAACATCAGCTTCTTCTTTGTTGCCGAGCTTTTCGTGTAATTCTATCATTCTGTCAAGGGGCTCAACGCCTCCCAATGTAAGCTGTATAACAGGCATCGTCTCTTTGGCGGCATTGAAATACCACACAAGAGCTTCCTCATAATCTTCAGCAGTTTCGTACCACTTGCCCATCTCGTAACAGATCTCGGAGCATTCCTCCTGACCTACCAGGAGCCTGAGGGCATACTTGAAAAACCTGCTGGCATCCTTCTCATACCTTGCGGCTCTTGCGCAGACACAGCAAACCATCTTGTGAAGCCCTGTTTCAACAACAGTCTTTTCATAAGCTCTGAAATACTTACCTGCTGCGACGATGTCTTCCTCTGTGCCGGAGATAAACAATTCCTTGGCATACATTTCCCAAAGACGGCTGGACATGACCTCGCCTGCCTCAAGGCTCTTTCTAAAGATTGCAAGATCTCTTCCGGCATGATTCTCAAGAGGTTTATGTGTGATAACAATATCACTGTCAAACACCACAGGATCAAGACGCACAGTCTCATGTATAGGCTCGATCCAGGTGAAGTTCCTGTTTCTCTTAAACAGCTTGGGACGATATTCCTCGTCGAAATTGTAAACAGAACCGTTCTCCAGCTGATTGCCATACTTCATCTGAACGATCTCAATTTCAGGCAAAAGGCTTGCCTTAAGGATCTTGAACCTCTGACGGTTCTCCTCGTCCAGGACTTCATCAGCATCCGCAGAGTATATGTACTCCATGGTTGCCTTTGAAAAAGCAAAGTTCCTTGCAACGGAAAAATCCCCAACCCACTCAAGATCATAGATCTTGTCGGTGTAACGGGCTGCGATCTCCTTGGTTGAATCAGTGGAACCCGTGTCCACGATAATGATCTCCTCAGCAAGATCGGCTATACTGTCAAGACATCTTGCCAGCACCTTTTCCTCGTTTTTTACTATCATGCAAATAGAAATTGTCATGTTGTGATCCTCATTTACAAACACTACCCCACAATCCGTTATATTTTACCAAAATAAAGCGTAACTTTCAATAAACCAAGGCAATAAAAGAGATCCACTGCCCCACTAAAATATAGGGGATCATGGCCACCGGCTTCTTTAGTTTAAGCTTGTGAGAAATATTCTTATTAAATGCCTGCATCGTGGCAAGGAGAATAAACGTCGTTGCAAGATGAAATACAAAGGCCTTCAGTTCAAGCCCGAAATAGGCAAAGAACAGTGCAGAGCAGCAAAGGGCGTGGCAATCAGCCTTTCCGTAAGCCCTTTTCATAATGAATTCCTGCACGCCAAAATACAGCGCAAGACTAAATAATGCCTCTGCGCTGTACCCCCCTTTTGCAAATGTAAAACCCGCCAGAACAGGTATTGTTAAAAGCCACAGGAAATCGTAAACCTGCTGCCAAAAAATATCCATCACCGCAGCCGCAAATAGCGCTGACTGGAAGAGGATCAGGACGATCATATCAATTACATTTAAATCCATATTAGTTATCTAAGCCCCGTTTCCAGTTCATTAAGAACTGTTGCATCGCTGAGGACCCGAACCTCAGGAGTCTTCCTGATCTGCTTCTCTCCCTTATGAGCAATGACCGTTATGTTAAATACCCACTCACCACCCGGAGTATCATATAGCGGTATCATGAATTCCAGCTTATCCTCCGCGGTTTTCACCGGATTATCCCTATGGTCAAAAACTGTATTGTACTCCGACAATTCATCAGGGAAAATGACCTCAACATAATCAGCATAACCCTTGGTTACTATGGTCAGTTCGCCGCTTTCCCCTCTTTTGAATGTATCATTTCCATCCACATCCTTAAGAAGCCTTTTAACCTCCGCGCTCATATCAAAAGCCACTTCCCAGACCGCGTAGAGATTTAATGTACTGTTATTGGCCTTGTTTTTCATTCCCGTAGCATTTTGAATATTGATCCAACTTTCCTTATCGGCGAATACCTCACTTCCCCCCGGAGTAAGAGACCATCCTTTGAAAATGTATCCCTCTCTCGCATAGCCGAGCCCTCTTAAATTTGCCTTTGCACCGGAGTTTCCACCCTCGTAAGTAGCTGAATTATCGGTATAGAAGTATTCTGCTGGCATTGAACCTGATGTAGCTCCGTTTGGATTGTAGACCACTCTGTATCTGTTGGCAGAGGTAAGTGAACAAACATGGCTAATGGAGATTCCCTGCTCCAGCGAATAATCAAAGGGACAAAGATAGAAATAATTAGCATAAGAGACTCCCGCAGGAATGTACGAAACACTCGCAGCAACCCATTCCGGCATATAAATTAGGCCGTCATTGATCTTTTTCCCACAGTATGCACAATACCCAAACCATCCCGGATTATAATATCTTCCGCAATTTTGAATATTCGCTCCCATTTTATCGACATCACAAAACTTGAGATTAAAAGACGGATTGGAATGATTGCATTGTCCGGGCGCCCTACCTATTTCCCAATAGCTGACAGGGACAAGCCCATGCACTTCTCCGGTATACGTATGATAGCCTGCCCCCGCGTTCCCGGTCCCGATGCTCCCGCGAACATTTTTTCTGTAACCGTAATACCGACTGTGTTCTTTATAATCTATATTTGTATCTCCTAGTGAAAAAGTGAACCCGGTCCTTGAAGGCGAAAATGAAAGATAGGGATTTGATAAGAATGCGCTCTCGGAGCAAAAGCCATCGCTTCCCGATAGCGCAAAATAGCATAAGAATAAAAGAACTGCCCAAAAGGCTGTAACAAGAAATCTACTTACATGCGAGAGCGATACGAAGGGATTTTGACTCCACTTTTTCATAAAACTCCTCCACGTCATTCTTGTTCAAGTAAATGTTGAATCTTAAGGACTTTCCTTCCTCCCCGGCTTCGATCTCTTCTCCCGAAGCATCAAAGGCATTCGCCACATAAATATCGCTCCATCTTAAGGTCATCTCCCCCTCTTCATCCTCGGCATAAATATGGATCTTGTCGCCCTTTTTAATGGTTCCTCCAACTGTCTGAAAAAAATCCTCCGCCTTGAATCCGATGAGGACGGGATTAGTCAGGTTCTTTTTATAAATGTCCGTTTTTACAGTCATCTGCTTGGTCAAAGGGCTTCCTTCGCTGATGTCACAGGCCGCTTCAAGACTGCTGACGAATTCATCAAGCACCGCCACATCCTTTGGAATACAGCTTACAGGGATTTCCTTATAACCGATGTTTACCCCGCTTCCTTCTGTCACAAGAGGCTGACCTTTTTTGATGGTCCCCATGGCAACAGGAACAGAAATCGTCTCCTCCGTCTCCATGGCTGCTTTCTCTGTGTAGAGCATAACTCCGTAAACAACTGCTGCCGCAAGAAAAGCCGCAATAACAACTCCGGGGCCGATCTTTCCGGGAGCCTTTTTAGTTTTCCTCTTTATTTCTTTTTTGTTATCCATTATTTCTCCTATTTCTAACTCTTTTTCCTTACAAAAGTCAGCTTGTTTTTCTTGGCAATAAGCCTGTTATTCTCGTCATATTCACCGCCGCCGATCATAAGGATCCCCTTGTCCACAGGGAAGGAGATCTCGCTGTATACTCCTGTTTCCGTCACAAGCTGACCGTTTGGGGCCTTAACATTTCCAAGAATCCCCACTGTTTCTCCTGCATAAACTTCATCGTTAAATATGTACTCAGTCACTTCGTCGCCCTCGCAGTTGTAAACCCTGAAGGTATCGATCTTCACGGGACCGTCAATAAAAGAATCTGCTCCGGGTATATTTCCAAGAAGATTCATATTGATTTCAAGGGTCTCCTTATATTTTTCAAAAGCATCTCCCGGATCTGCGATAACTACACTGTGGTCCTTTCCGTATCTTTTAATGTCAATGACGCAGGCTGCAAGTCCGCTTGCCGCAAGGGCATCCTCCATCTTGTCGGAAAGGGATTTATAGGCTGCAATATCAATGACAAATATCAGCATCACCACGAAAAACAGCATGATAAAAAGACCTACACAGGAATTTGCAAACCCGGCTTCATCTTTAAACAGATTCTTCTTAATACTTTGCCGTAGATGCTCTCTGTTCTGTAATGTCATACTTTTCCTTAACCTTTCCTGCGATCTTTACCGTCACAACATTTCCATATCCCACGGGAGCAAATGTTGTTCCGGAAAGATCGATCTCCGTAAGCCCGCCTGCCGTCAGTTCACTAACAAGTTTTTCTCTTGTCTCATCACTGACATAGCCTTCCGTCTCCGCAATAAGAGTGTACTTTCTGGCGATCTGGCTGATATCCTCTCTTGTCTTCAAAAGTCCGATGCAATCGTAGAAAGCAATAAGGACCACGGTTAATCCCATGATAAAGATAAACATGGTCAGGATATCTGCCACATTCCCATCCTGCTTTTTTACTACATTTTTCTTGAATATGTTCTTCAACGTTTTCATCATAATTCTTATCTGTAACCAATGGCCATTACCGCGGTACTTGAAAGGATCTGCTGAGCCTTGACCGACATAGCTGAGGTTACATCCTGAATAAGAGTGATAAGTGCGTCCTTCATAACAACGCAAAGCACCAGTGCGATAACGCACAAACCGATGGTTACAAGAATTCCGTCGATGCCATCCTCCTTATTCATAAAAATCTTCTTAACGTTGTTCATCATATTGTTCATAAAGTTTTTCATTGTTTTCTCCTTATTTTCTGATTAAGATTTATATTTATCTGATCTGCTGCTCCCCGCCTTTTGTTAACCAATCTGTACTGCAGCAGCCAACATATAGCTGATTCCCGCATATAGCGCCACTGCCAGGATGCAGCTCAGCATCCCCAGCTGATAAAAGGTCAGGCTTCTGTCAAGCTTTCCTTTTTTCTTTTCAAGAACATCCTTCTCCATGTCCTTCATCTGGTCTCCAATATCCTGAAGAAGCTGGGACGCCTGTCCCGATTCCATGGACTGAAGGACCGTGATACATAACGAATCCACATATCTGTTGTCGAACTTCGACTGAAAATTCTCTAAAGCCGAGAACATATCGGACTTTAAGATAATGTCACTGCCGAGAGCTATAAACGCTTCTCTTAAGCGGACTTCCGTGATGCTTACATACATTTCCGCAAGAGCATCCGAAACATGGACGCCTGCTCTGATCTGCATCGCAAGACTTCTGAAAACCGCCTGTAGATCCGGAAGCATCTTCTCGTTATCCTTTCTGTTAAGAACAGGCACAAGCATCCATGGAAGCGCCGCAAAGAACGCTCCCGCCGGGATTCCTACGGAAAAAGAGACCTGAAGTCCAAGCACGTATCCCCCCGCAAAAAGAAGCACGCTTACCAAAACCAATTTAACTGCGCTCATTCTTTTTCCATAGTGAAAAGTCACTCCGTTTTTAGTCAGGAATCTTTCTATTCCTTCTCCGAAAGCGCTCTTCCTGCTGCCCGATTCAAGTAGCCCTACAAAGTCCCTCATCCCCCCGATGAGTTTCTTCTTTCTGTTTCCCGCTCCAAGCATAACGATAAGGACACCGAACAGCGTTGCAGCTATTCCCGGCAGTGCAAGTACAAGAATTTCTCTCATCCTCGTTTCCTTTCATTGTTACTAAAAATGTTATTAAAACTGTTATTCAAAACTGTGATCAATAATGTTTAAGATCCATCATTTGTTTAATAAAACATACTGACCGATAAACAAGATAATGATGAATGCCATTCCCCCTATGGCAACATGACCGACGAAGGTATGAAGCAGTATTTCCGCAACTCCGCCTCCGATCAAAAGATTTACAGAATAAAGTACAACTGCGGACATGACGCACAAAAGTATCATGTTTATTCCCGCTTCTCGAAGCATTCCCTGCCTGTCCCTGTTCTGGGAAAGATATTCACGAAGGCTCCTTCTGCTGTCAGAAACAAGTCCGGTGAAATCCGCGCTGTATCTCGATGTGATCTCAATATTTCGGATCAGCTGTTTAAACTGAGGATGCTCGATCTTATCTGCCATTGACGCAAGCGCAGTTCTGACATCACCTGTGATCCTGCTTTCTGCTTCGCATTCCTCGATAACGCTCCTCAAAGGATCCTTTAAATATCTGCTTATCTGGGAAAAGATGCTCATGATCTCTCCGCTGCTTAAACTGTAATTTCCCAGGAAATCAAGGAATTTGGGTAGTTCTTCCGTGACCGCTTTAAGATTCTTTGCTTTAAGAAATTCAACGAATCCAAATTGAAGAAAGAAAAATATAACTACTGCTACAGCCCCCGCTGCAATACCTAATAAACATGAGATTCCCCAGAAGATAAGCGCCACAGCGATAACATCAATGACGATCAGCTTTCCTGCGCTAAGCCCCGGATATTTTCTCCTTAAGCCGCTGTACTCGATCTGTCTTTCAATGCTCATCCATAACGAATTCTTTTTCTCAAAATCAATGAGATTCTGTCTTCGCTGAGCCCTTACCTTTCGGTCCTTTTCATCGATGGAATTCTTTGCTTCAAGCAGAATGCTCCGCATCCTTGAAAGGAATCTTAGCCTTCCGAGAAGAAGAATAAATCCTGTCAGAAGGAAAGCAAAAATAAGTGCTAACTCAAAGTATCTGTTCATAGTCAAGCTCCTTCTTTTCTTCGTTCCATCCCCTGCACTTAAAGATCTGTGCCACCTTGTAATCCTTCATAAAGACAACGGTCTTGAAGCAGTCCATCATTCTCATGAGTTCGTTCCTTGAGTACCTGCTTTCATACATGGCGTAATCCACCAGTTTGTCCGTCGCCCTATCCGCACTTGTTGAGTGGATGGTTGCCGCGCAGGTCTGACCCGTACATGCCGCATTGAGAAGATAAAGTGCCTCCTCTCCCTTGACCTCACCGATAATGAAATAGTCAACGTCCATGGTAAGTCCCGCGATTGAAATATTCTTCAAGTCGTAATTCGCCTTGCTCTCGCTGTTTCCGGGAAGTGAATGCATGAACATGGTATCGGGATGGAATCTCGAAGTAAGTTCGTCCGCCTGCTGCGCTATCAGTACCGCCACATCGTCCGGGATGGTTTCCTTTAAGGCATTTAAGAGCGTAGTTTTACCTGAAGAGTTTCCGCCGCAAATGAGCATGGAGCCTTCTCTGAAGCTTTTTACCAAGAGCTCAGCAGTCTCATTTGACAGCATTTCTTTTTCCACCAGTTCGCTCATCAAAGGGAAATGTTTGGGAACTTTTCTGATACATAAATAGGGTGAGTTTTGAGAATTAACGATCGGCATTGAAACCGTAAATCTAAGAATAAAATCGGGATGTGATTCCGCATCCGTAAATCTTTGTATGGCATTTAAGTTTGAGATATTGGCCTGATTCTTCATGGCCACGTAATCAACAAATTGTCTGTACTCTTTTTCATCATCAAACTTTATCCGGCAATCCATACGCTTGCCGTTTTTCTTGATCCTAACTTTGTCGAAGTTTATAACTCGTATGTCCGAGATTTCCGGATCGTCGATGAGTTCCGATAATCTTGAGTATCCGAAGACATACTCTTCAAATCTTGAAAGCAGCTGCTCTTCCATATCTTCCGGAAGATGCATGTTCATTTTTATATGCTCTCTTACCTCTTCGAGAAAATCTTCTCTTGAAAGGCTTCCCTTTCGAAGAGCCAGGAGCTTTGTCTGCTTTTGATTGATGTAATCTCCCACAAGTGTTTTAAATCCGTCTTCCACATTGGGAAGCGAAACAATTAACTCGTCTTCCACTGTTCCTCCTTGTATATTTTTTCTTGCGCATGCCGCAGTGATTGCCAATTTACTCCTCGGGAGAAAAAGCGTCAATAGGTTTTTTTCAAGTTTTTATTCTTCGTTATTTTTGCACAACAAAAGGCCCCGGCATTTTGACGAATGCACTCAGGGCCCTTGATTTTACTGTATTTGCCGATTTGGAAATTTGCACAAAACGGGCTCATTTCCTGGTTTACATAATTTTTCTTTTGTGCAAGATCACAATGAAAAATTAAGTTTTTTCCGGCTTTAACGTGTTAAATTATTTCTCAGCGATAGCCTTCTTTAAAGCCTCGGTAAGCTGAGGAACGATCTTGTTGAGGTCGCCTACGATACCGTAATCAGCTACATCAAAGATAGGAGCATCCTCGTCCTTGTTGATAGCGATGATGATATCTGACTCTTCCATACCTGCAACATGCTGGATAGCACCTGAAATACCGATTGCGAAGTAGAGATGAGGGCGAACGGTCTTACCGGTCTGACCAACCTGAAGATCCTTGGGCTTCCAGCCTGAATCTACAACTGCACGTGAGCAGGAAACTTCACCGCCAAGAACCTTTGCGAGATCCTCAAGGATCTTGAAGTTCTCAGGACTTCCAACTCCACGTCCGCCGGATACAAGAACCTTAGCGTCCATGATATCAACGGTATCACCAACTGCCTTAACAACTTCCTTGATGGTTACATATCTGTTGTTAGGAGTGAATCCGGGATTGTAGTTGATAACTTCTGCCTTAGCACCTGCGATGGGCTCGATCTTCTGCATAACGCCGGGACGAACGGTTGCCATCTGAGGACGGTTGTCGGGGCAAGCGATGGTAGCGATGGTGTTACCACCGAATGCAGGACGAGTCATAAGAAGCTGATTGTGCTTCTGAGTCTGGTTAGGAAGTGCTACGAGAGGGAAATCACCGATCTCGAGTACGGTACAGTCTGCAGTAAGACCTGTAGCAACTCTTGCAGAAACGGTAGGACCAAGGTCACGTCCGATTGCAGTAGCGCCTACAAGTACGATCTCAGGCTTGTACTCATTAATAACTGATGCAAGCGCGTGTGCATAGGGCTCGGTACGATACTCCTTAAGTTCGGGATCGTCAACAACGATTACTCTGTCTGCGCCGTACTGTGCAAGAGAATCTACAAGATTAGCAACGCCGCTACCGATGAGAACTGCGGTAACCTGTGCGTTAAGGGGCTGTGCAAGCTCCTTTGCTTTGCCCAGCAGCTCGTAAGCGATTCCGCTTACCTGATTGTCAACCTGCTGTGCGAATACGAATACGCCCTTGTACTGAGCGATCTGTTCTTCTGTCATTTTCATGATTCATTTACCTCACTGTTATTAGATGACGTGCTTTTCAGCAAGCTTTCCTACGATGTATGCAACTGCATCTTCGGGAGAATCGGGAGTAACCTTTTCTCCTGCGCCCTTACGAACCTTATCGGATGCCTTAGCGATCTTTGTAGGTGATCCGTTAAGTCCGAGGTTGCCGTCTTCTACATCGACAAGATCTGCTCTGGACATGGTAACAACTTCTGCTGCACATGCATCGAAGATTCCGCCGGGAGTCATATATCTGGGCTCGTTGAGCTCTGCAAGTGCGGTGATAAGGCAAGGCATCTGAGCCTCAAGTACGTGATATCTGTCATCGTACTGACGCTGAACGATAACCTTATCTCCCTCAACCTTGATATCCTGAGCGTAAGAGATTACGGGATATCCAAGGTGCTCAGCGATCTGAGGTCCAACCTGTGCGGTATCGCCGTCGATTGCCTGACGTCCGGTGATGATGAGGTCATATTTATCGGTCTGCTGAAGCTTTCTGATTGCTCCTGCGATGGTGGTTGAAGTAGCCCAGGTATCAGCACCGCCGAGTACTCTGTCGGTTACGAGAACTGCTTTGTCAGCGCCCATTGCAAGTGCCTCACGAAGAACGTCTGCTGCCTTGGGAAGACCCATGGTAAGAACGGTTACTTCAGCACCATACTGATCCTTGAGACGAAGAGCAGCCTCGAGGCCTGCCTTGTCATCAGGGTTCATGATAGCGAGCATTGCTGCTCTATCAAGAGTTCCATCGGGATTGAACTTTACGCCACCCTTTGTATCAGGAACCTGTTTAATACAAACGATTATTTTCATTGTATGTTAACTCCTTTGTTATTCTAAAAATCCCGTTAATTACTTTAAGAGAGCAGCACTGATGACCATACGCTGAACCTCGCTGGTTCCTTCGTAGATCTCAGTGATCTTTGCATCACGCATCATACGCTCGATCTCGTACTCTCTGATGTATCCGTATCCACCGTGGAGCTGTACTGCCTTGGTGGTAACTTCCATAGCAACTTCTGCTGCATAGAGCTTAGCCTGAGCTGCTTCTACAGAGTAAGAAACCTTAGGATTGGTCTGATACTCAGCCTTCTTCATAGCTGCCTTGTAAACGAGCATCTTAGCTGCTTCTACCTTGGTAGCCATGTCAGCAAGCTGGAACTGGGTGTTCTGGAAAGCGCTGATGGACTTGCCAAACTGCTTTCTTTCCTTGGTGTACTCGATGGTTCTCTCAAGAGCGCCCTCAGCGATTCCAAGAGCCTGAGCAGCGATACCGATACGTCCACCGTCGAGGGTGTGCATTGCGATATTGAAGCCCTTGCCCTGCTGTCCGAGGAGGTTCTCCTTGGGGATACGGCAATCGGTGAAGATAAGCTCGTAAGTTGATGAACCACGGATACCCATCTTATTTTCCTTGGTACCGAAAGTGAATCCAGGAGTGCCCTTCTCTACGATGAATGCAGAGATCTCTTTGAGCATCTTGCCGCGCTTCTCGATCTTTCCGGTAACAGCGATTACTACATAAATATCAGCTTCCTTACCGTTGGTGATGAAGCACTTGGATCCGTTAAGAACCCACTCGTCTCCGTCAAGAACAGCCTTGGTCTGCTGACCCTGAGCATCGGTACCTGCGCCGGGCTCGGTAAGACCGAATGCACCAAGCTTCTTTCCTGAAGCAAGATCAGGAAGATACTTTGCCTTCTGCTCGGGAGTTCCGTAAGTAAGAATAGGATCTACACAAAGTGAGGTGTGTGCAGATACGATAACGCCTGTGGTAGCGCAAACCTTTGAAAGTTCCTCAACACACATAACATAGGTGAGGATATCTGCGCCCTGTCCGCCGTACTCCTTGGGTACGGGAATTCCCAGGAAACCATACTTTGCCATTTTGTCTACTGTAGGTCTGGGAAATGCCTCATTTTCATCTGTCTCGATTGCAAGAGGCTTAGCTTCGTTCTCAGCAAACTCTTTAAACAGAGTCTGTGCCATTTCATGCTGCTTGCTAAGAGTAAAATCCATTATTTTATTTCCTCCAAAATTTATTTAATGATGTTTGGGGGCAGGCAACCCTGTCCCCAATTTTCGCTCATTAATATTCATTAAAGTTTGTCGACGGGAGTCTTGGTTCTGTCTGCGTTGTAAACGTAGAAGCCCTTTCCACTCTTGCATCCAAGGTTGCCGCCGCGAACCATCTTACGAAGAAGAGGGCAAGCACGATACTTGGAATCGCCGGTCTCCTTGTAAAGAACGTCCATGATAGCAAGGCAGATATCAAGTCCTACGAAATCGCCGAGCTCAAGGGGTCCCATGGGATGGTTAGCACCAAGCTTCATAGCGCTGTCGATACCTTCGATATCTGAAACACCTTCCATCTTGATGAATGCTGCTTCGTTGATCATAGGGATGAGGATACGGTTTACAACGAATCCTGCTGCCTCGTTAACCTGAACGGGCTCCTTGCCGATCTCCTTAGAGATCTCGATGATCCTGTCAACAGTAGCCTGAGGAGTGTTAACACCTGCGATAACCTCAACAAGCTTCATTCTGTCAGCGGGATTGAAGAAGTGCATACCGATCATAGGACGGGTAAGTCCGTTGCCGATCTCGGTGATAGAAAGTGAAGAAGTGTTTGATGCAAATACGCATCCTTCCTTACAGATCTTGTCAAGCTCAGAGAAAGTGGTCTTCTTAACCTGCATATCCTCGAAAGCAGCCTCTACGATGAGGTCGCAATCTGCGCAAAGATCTTCCTTAAGTCCGGGAGTGATCCTTGCAAGGATAGCATCAACGTTCTCCTGAGTCATTTTTCCTTTTTCAACAAGCTTTGCATAACCCTTAGCAATCTTGTCTTTTCCGCCTTCAGCCCACTCCTGCTTGATATCGCAGAGAGCTACCTGATAGCCATCAACCAGAGCGAATGCTTTTGCGATTCCCTGGCCCATTGTGCCGGCACCAATAACGCCTACTTTCATGATAAATTCCTCCGTAAAATATATAGTGTGTTTAAGTTTACTTATTCTGGAAAGGAACTACTTTGAGTTTCTTCTCTTTATCCTTCTCAAGGAAGTTGCCCATGCCGGCCTTCTGGTCTTCGGTCTCGAAGCAGTCGCCGAAGAGCTTCTCTTCGATGACGATGGCCTTGTCCATGTCTACCTGAAGGCCTTCGTTGATAGCCTTCTTGCAGTTGCGGACTGCGATGGGTGCGTTCTGAGCGATGGTGGTTGCCATCTTCTCAGCTGCTGCGATAAGGTTGTCCTTTGCGGATACGGTAACGTTTCCTGCTTCATCTACAGTTGCTGCTACAACATCGTTAACAAGTCCGATGCGGTAAGCTTCGGGAGCCTTGATGTTTCTTGCAGTGTAGATAAGCTGCTTAGCCATGCCTGCGCCTACAAGACGGGCAAGTCTCTGAGTTCCGCCAAATCCGGGAGTGATTCCGAGACCAACCTCGGGCTGTCCGAACATAGCGTTGTCGCTGCAGATACGGATATCGCAGCTCATAGCGATCTCACATCCTCCGCCGAGTGCAAATCCGTTAACGGCTGCAATTACGGGAATGGGGAAAGTCTCAAGCTTTCTGAAAACGTCGTTACCCTTCTTACCGAAAGCTTCGCCTTCAGCCTTAGTAAGGGTGCTCATCTCTCCGATATCAGCGCCTGCAACGAAGCTCTTCTCGCCTGCACCGGTAAGGATGAGACATCTAACGGTCTCGAGATCTACGCCATCTAAGGTAGCGTTAAGCTCATCGAGAACCTGTGAATTAAGTGCGTTTAAAGCTTTCTCACGGTTGATTGTAATGGTAGCGATACTACCTTTCTGCTCATAAAGAACAAATTCCATTGTTTATTCTCCTAGTAACGTGGGCCTAGCACGTGCAACGAAATTTCCGGCACCGCTTCCCAGCTATGGGTCCTCGTGGCAGCGGAACTAATTTCGAACAGCGCTAGCGCTTGTTCTCAATAAGTACCGGCCTCGGACACATTGCCGGAAATTTATTACACGCGCTCTCCCACTGTAATCTTATAATTAACAGATTAATTATTCACGAGTTACGATGGTTGCGCATCCCATACCGCCACCGATGCAAAGAGTAGCAAGTCCGTTCTTAGCGCCCTTAGCTTCCATCTCGTGAAGAAGGGTAACAAGGATACGAGCACCTGATGCTCCTACGGGATGTCCGAGAGCGATAGCACCACCGTTGGGGTTGAGCTGCTTATCAACATCGATTCCGAGATCCTTACCAACTGCAACAGACTGAGCTGCGAATGCCTCGTTAGCCTCGATGATGTCGAAGTCTTCGATCTTCATGCCGGCCTTAGCCATAACCTTCTTGGTAGCTGCAACAGGTCCGATACCCATAACCTCGGGACGAACACCTGCAAGAGCGCCTGCTACGAAAGTAGCCATAGGCTTAACGCCAAGCTCCTTAGCCTTTTCTTCGCTCATAACAACAATTGCTGCTGCACCGTCGTTGATTCCAGATGCGTTACCTGCGGTAACAACTCCGTCGGGATTAAGAGGACGAAGCTTAGCAAGACCCTCGATGGTTGAACCCGGACGAGGTCCTTCATCGGTGTCGAATACAACGGTCTCTTTCTTCTTCTTGATCTCTACGGGAACGATTTCTTTCTTGAAAGCGCCTGACTCGATAGCAGCGCATGCCTTCTGCTGTGACTTTAATGCGAACTCATCGAGTTCTTCTCTGGTGAGATTCCACTCTTTAGCTACATTATCAGCAGTTGTGATCATATGATAGTCATTGAATGCATCCCAAAGTGCATCCTTAACCATGGTATCAACAAGAGCGCCCTGGCTCTGGCTGGGCCATGTCATTCTGTATCCGTAACGGCCCTGGGGAAGTGCGAAGGGAGCCATTGACATGTTCTCCATACCACCTGCAACAACGATGTCAGCATCGCCTGCCATGATCATCTGTGCAGCCTGGTTAACGCAGTTAAGACCTGATCCGCATACAACGTTTATAGTTACGGCAGGAACTTCGATAGGAAGACCGGCCTTAATGGAAGCCTGACGAGCAACGTTCTGTCCCTGACCGGCCTGGATTACACAACCCATGTAAACCTGATCAACTTTCTCGGGAGCTACGCCAGCACGATTAAGAGCCTCCTTGATTACGATTGCACCCAACTCTGCAGCGGGAATGGTGGAAAGTGAACCACCCATTGTACCGATTGCGGTACGACAAGCACCAGCCAAAACAACTTTTCTTGCCATTTCGAATTCCTCCGTTTCATTTAGAAAATATTATGTTTTAATGTGATTGTTATTTTTTTCACACTGTTTGATAATTTTATCACAATCCCATAGTAAATGCAATGCAAAAACAATCTTAAAACGGCTAAAATAAGGAGAAATTTTTAGGCTTTTTTTGTAAAAAAAGCATACTGTTTGACAACATGCCACGCAAATAAATAAGGATGCAACTCATCGTTGCATCCTTATTACAAATAATTTTATTCAAGAGGAGGAGCTGTACGCTCTCTAATGTTTAAAACTCAGGCTCGATAAGACCGTAGGTCTCGCCTTTTCTCTTGTAAACTACATTGACCTGATCGGTCTCTGCGTTGATAAATACGAAGAAGTTGTGTCCAAGGAGTTCCATCTGTACGCATGCATCTTCGGGATACATGGGCTTGATCTCGAACTTCTTTGAACGGATGATCTTGATCTCATCATCTTCTTCTACTTCCTTCTCTACGAAGGCTCTTGAGAATGCTACCGCATCCTGCTGCTTTTCAATGATCTTGTTCTTGTATTTCTTAAGCTGGCGCTCAATGATCTCTTCCACAAGATCGATTGATACGTACATATCACTGCTAACCTGCTCTGAACGGATAATGCTTCCTTTTACGGGGATCGTAACCTCGATCTTCTGTCTCTCCTTTTCTACGCTCAAGGCTACGTGAACTTCAGTGTCTTCGTTGAAGTACTTTTCGAGTTTTCCGAGTTTGTCTTCCACTGCACTCTTAAGTCCGGGGGTGATCTCGATGTTTCGTCCGATGATTACAAATTTCATATGCTTCACCTTTTGCATTGGAGTTTGATCACTGATCTTGCCGGATCATATACTCCAATCTCGCTTATTAAAAAAGCGAGTACCTTTCATATGGATTTCGTAAGAATATAGTAGCACAATACTTGGTATTTATCAATAATAATCTGACAATTTATCGCTAAATTTAGTATCGTCTACTAGATTTTTAATTATCTGAAAACTTTAAAATCTGACAGATATTTGTCTTTTTGTACAAAACCTTTGTTCGATTGGTTTACCATAATTTGCCCCCAAAACCTTATAAAACCCGTGGATAATGTGTATAAAATCGTGTATAAAGCCTATTTTTCGGCTTCGCTCTCAAAAAAATGTGGATAACTTTTGCTATCCACAGAGTTGTCTAAATTGTATTTACACTATTCTTTGTGCAAATCTGACAAGATTTTAAATATGACATCTTAATCGTTTTCGAGTCCCAAGAACGCTATATACACTACATTTCCTTTATTCTATGGCCAATTATAGGAAAACGGTTTAACACATAATAGAGTATTAAAAAAACTGCATAGCCCAATATATAGGCTATGCAGTATAAAACGCATTTAGAATATTCTTCTGATACCAAGGACTGTCATAAAGTCCACGCCGGATACCACGATTCCTAGTCTGGAGTTTGCGGCATGTACGATCTGGTTGTTACCCATGTAGATTGCAACGTGTCCGGAATAGATGATGATATCTCCGGGCTGAGCATTCTCAAGACCGTCAACGGCAACTCCGGCATATCTCTGAGCATCGGAAGCATGTGAAAGGCTGATTCCGTAGTGCTTGTAAAGAGACATTGTAAATCCCGAACAGTCGCAACCATTGGTCAGGCTTGTTCCGCCCCATACGTAAGGATTACCGACGAACTGAAGCGCGTACTCAACAAGTTCCTTACCCTTTTCAAGGCTTTCCGCAGCAAGTCTGATCTGTTCTTCTTCCCTGCTCTCAGCCAGTTTGAACTGCCAGTTGATGGTAGCGTACTCTTCGTTGATCCATCCGTCTCCGGAAGCTGTCTCAACTTTGTACCAGCCATCTTCTTTTTCAGTGACAAGATATTCCTCACCGCTTGTTACAACGCAAACAACATCAGAATCCTTGTCCGCTTCGCTTCTTACGAATAATGTAGGAGCATTTACAAATGCAAGCTCGTAACCGATCTCAGGGGCCATTTCCTCTGCTGCCTTACCGGTCACCACATTATCCGCTTTAACATAACCCGTTACATTCCCCGACTCAACAAGAAGCCATCCGTCCTCTCTACCGATGATCTCCCCAACGCCATCTTTGTAGAGTTTTCCGAGAACCTCAGATCTTTCATCTGCAGACTCTCTAATGTTTAAATAACTTTCTGTATCTGCTACCGCAAGGTTAGCTAAAAGTCTTTCGTATGCGTCCTTTGCATTCTGAGCAAGACGCTCTTCCATTTCTTCAGTTGTACTGATTACGTTCTCAACACTCTTGTCCGTCTTTGAAGTCTTATTACTTGTTCCCAGGACCACTCCCGCACCGCCGGTGGGAAGAACATCCGAAGGAGTAGCTGCATATGAATTCAGTCCCGAAAACGGAATTGAGGCCGAAAAAAATAAGGCTGCCAAAGATATAGCTGACAGTCTTACTGCTTTAGAAGGCTTAAAACTATACTCTGTAAATCTTTTCATGACACTTTCACTACAATTGTTACAAATTTATTACGAATGTTACAGATAATATAGCATAGATTTAAAAATGAGTCAAGCCTGCTTAGGTGCCGGAAAGCGCCTAAACAGGCTTGTTTCAAAATTTTTTAGAAATAATTCGATTTCTATTAATGTAATATTTACTCTTCAGTCATATTAAGCATGTCTGCGATAACCCACTTACCATCCACGTTAACATAGAAATATTTGTTGTGAGTGGTAACCTCTGCAGTCATGTTTCTCTTGGGAAGATACATGGTCTTGTCAAAGTAAACAACAACAGAATAGAAGTTGTCATTGTACTTAACATACTCGCTTGCAGCCTCGTTTGAGTAGGTGGGAGTTGCATGTCCGCTGTACATCCAAAGGTCATGATTGATGTAGCTCTCAAAGAGAGGGATCAAATATGAATCTGAGGTAAGGAAGGGCTTAATAGCGCTGAGGGTTCTGTCGCCTGCATATACCTCGGAGATATACTTCGCATTGGTAATAGCGTTATCTGCAATATCTGAAGGAACTTCGGTTCCGGTAAAGCCTGCAACATATTCAGATCCGTTCTGCTCTACCGATATCACATTTCCCGCTGCATCCTTAACTTCCACGGTGGGCTGAGCCATAAGACCGGTTACACTGTAGGTAAGTTCCTTGGGAACATCAACATACTTTGCAACGATCTCGAAATCCTTGTACTCTTTAGGCTCCCCTGCCAGTTCTCTCTCATCAACCTGTACTCCGTTTACGTATGCGGTGTAGCAATCGGGGATCTTAATGGTGATTCCTTCGCTTCCGGTCTCGTAAAGAGGAACAACGGATGCAACGCTCCAATCCTGTACGGAAAGGATGAACATAAGAGGCTTTGATGAGGTAGCGTTCAATGTTACGGTTGCAATGTGTGCATCATCTGCATAAAGCTCATAAACGGGAGCCTGCGCATCATAGCTGGTAGGATTCTTCTTAAAGGAAATGGTCTTTCCCGCAATGCCGTTTGTAAATGCTTCTTTATATATATCGCTGGCTTCAAATCTTGAAGAGCTCTCAGCAAAATTCATGTCGCTTAAATCGCCGGACTGAACTTTTGCTACAACATCTTCCATTATATGCTCGGGCTGAGCTGCCTCGTAGATCTTCATGTCCTTTTTGATGACTCCGTTAAGGAAGAAGAACCAAAATCCTACGAGTAAAAGAACCAGTATTACATAAAAGGCCCAAAAGCCTGCTGAACTTTTCTTAACATTCTTGCTCATGATCGGTTATCTCCTTTCTACTACAAATGCAAGAGGAAGTCTCCATGATGCATTCTTATAATATAAAGTAACCGATGTCATTTCCCACTCACCGTCGCAGTACATGCATGATGAGCTTCCGCCGTCAAGGTTAGCGGCGTTAACTGCGCCGTATTCCTGCATGATGGAAATTACGTCCGCTGCGGTAGCACCAAGGTGTCCGCCTTCACCACGTCCATCGGTAACGAGAAGGAGCACTGTTCCGTCTGCCTTCTGTCCGATAACGGTTCTGGGGTTTGCACCGGATCCCGATCCATTGAGGGATACGGACTCACCGTTGATCATAAGCTTTGTAAAGTGGTTATCATCGCCGTCTGCGATATCCTTGAAGGTTACCGCATCACGGATATTAAGTTCTGCAACAAGGTTCTTTACGTTGTCTGCTGACATACCGCCGATATCCTTGATGATAAGGTAGTTGTCTGTGTTGAAGCCAACCATAACGTCGCCGGCCATGGGATTGTTGTACTGGATCTGTCCGTCGCATACAACAAGGCCCTTGGGAGATCCACCCTTGTTTGAATCGGACTGATACTCTCCTCCGTTTACACCCGCAAGGAATCCGCCGTTATCAACAAGCACATCAAGGGTCTCACCGTATTCCTTCCATCCGTTGTCATAGATAGTGGTAAGCTTTACTCTTGAAGGATCGTTGATGATCATCATCTTTGCGTGGTAGGTACGGCCGGAGATCTCTACGATCTCAAATCCATTGATATCAAATGCCTCTGCAGCCTCACCGTTATCGCCTTCTTCGGTAGTTTCTCCGCCGAAGCTGATGAGTCCGGTATCTACTTCCGCATCAAGAGTACCCATACTGTTTCTTCCGGTGATCTCTTCGATCTCGTCAACAGTAAGGAACATCTTGTTAATGAACTTAAGCTGTCCGGTCTCCTGAATAGTTGAAACCATAAGCTCCCTTGCCGATTCGGGGCCGTTGTAGATTTCTCTCAAAGTAAGATACAAGCCACCAACGGTTATGATAAGAACAGTTACGATAACAAGAACAACTCTTGCGATAACGATTCCTGCCTTGATCTTGGTCTTCTTTTTACCTGTCTGGTAATTGGTAGGTCTTCCTACGCCTGAGTTATACTCTCTCTTTACGCTTCTACCGGTATTGTATTTATCAAGGCCGGTGTCGATGTCTTCGTATGTCAGTTCTTCATATGCTTCTTCGGTGTTGCCTTCTTCCCCGTAATACTCACCGTTAGCATATGCTGCCATTTCCTCAGGGGTATAATAATTACCCTGTGCATCGGTATAACCGCCTTCTACGTCGTACACGCCGCCTTCGGAATCAAAGTAGTTTCCGGCCTCGTCGTAGTATCCGCCGTTTTCATCATAATAAACTTCGCCGGAATATTCGTTTGAATCCTCGAAATATCCGCCTTTACGTTTTTCGTCTTTCATCGAAACCCGTCTCCTTTTATCTAAATACCCATCTTTGCTGAATCTGATAGCTTACGAGGAACAAAAGCACGTCAACGATGGGTTTGTAAACCAATCCTTCAAGAGCTTCTCCGCCGCCGAAGAGCGCCGAAAGCCCGAATACTCCTGCTGCCGCACAGATCATCTGTACAAAGCAGAGGATGTAATACTTCCACATGGATTTCTTAACGGAAGTATTAGACTCGAACACCGCATTGCGGTTCAAGATGTAATTGACAATAGAGGAAATGACCCTGGCCACAACGGTAGCGATCAAAACCTTAAGCGCAATGGCATCGTTTCCGCCTGAAAAGATCCTGACAAAGAATCTTCCGATGGGAGTTGTTATCTTGATATTCTCAAGAAAAGCAGATCCCGCCAAAAGAATATTAAACAGGTTAAACAGTCCGATGTCAATAACACAACAAATAAGAGAGCTTAAAGTGTACTTAAAGATAAACTTCAAGATGATCCTGTAGATCTTGATGGAATCAAGAAAAGGATTGAAATGCGTCTCCGAATTATCGTCGATATAAACAGTCTCGATCTTTTCTTCAACCCAGGAAATATGAGCCTTGTGAAGAGCAAAAAACATTTCTGTCTCGTACTCGAATCTCTCTCCCTTGGTCTTAACAAGAAGAGGAAGATGCTCTCTGGGAATGGCTCTTAAACCTGTCTGGGTATCGGAGATCTTCATGCCGCAGAACATGGAAAATACACGGCTGGTTGTCTTGTTTCCGAAACGGCTCTTAGGAGGGACGTTGGGACTGTCAAAATCTCTGCAGCCAAGGACTACCTTGTCGCCCTCTGCGATCATCCTCCGGGCACATTTTAAAATATCATCGGGAGTGTGCTGTCCGTCTCCGTCAACGGTAACAACACCATTTGAATTCGGTCTGTTCTCAAGAACAAATTCAAAAGCAGTCTTAAGTCCGCGGCCCTTTCCCTTGTTAACCTCATGGGTAAGCACCGTAACTTCCGGATGAAGCGCAGCCTTTTTAAAGGGCTCAAGATGGGCTTCATTGCTTCCGTCATTGACAATAACAATATCGTTAAATCCCTTTTCGATAAGGGAATCAACCACCGTATTCATTTTTTCATCCGGGTTAAGGGATGGTAAAACAATTGTAACGTTCATAAAATTCCTATCTTCTGTCTTCGCTTCCCCTGCGTTTTGACGAATATCTGACTGCAACAAAAGCTGCGATTGTGATGGCAAGCGCGCCGCAGCATACCGCTGCAACGATCATCTTTTTATCAGTACCCGAAATTTTTGAGAGCTCAGGATCAACTGTTACCTCTTCCTCTGTCTCCTCTTCCTCGGGCTCTTCAATCCTTACAAGAGGGGCGATTCCTCGATCCTCGGTGTATCCGCAGACGGTACAGGTAAATGTCTCAATACCGGCTTCCTCGTAAGTAGGCTCCTTGGTGACCACGCCTGTTTCAGGGAACTGATGGCTGTGAGGAAGGATGGTAGATTTATATGAGTATCCGCAAGTCTCACAAGTGCTCATGATATATCCGTAATGATAGCAGTCAGGCTCCACACGCTCGGTCTGGATATAATGAGGTTCATCACACTTGTCGGGATAAAGATCCTTGCTGTAATCAAAGACCTCGTTTCTTGTAAAGGTCTCGGTATTGCCGTCATAATCAAAATCCCAGATCATTACTTCGCCCCAGATAGGTGCACAGTATGCACGGCGGTTGGTATTGTCCTCAAAGAAGGTGATCATACCGTCCACATTGTTGTGGGTGAAGGATCCATGATAACCGATGTTTAGGTTTGGATAGAAGATATACATTCCGACAATACCGCCGTCGTGCACATATCCGTGATCCGAATCGTATCCGTCAACATAGACATCACAGTAATCGACATCAAGATATCCGGCAGCGTAAACACCGCCCATGAACTGCTCGTCCCTCTCTTCTTTGTTCTTGTCAACGCACACAAGAGTCGTACTGATATCGCAGTCCTTAACTTTACCGTAGCCATAGCCCACAAGGCCGCCCACGCCGAACATTGGTGCATTTACATGAAGAAAAAGTCTTGTATCTTCAACCTTGCAATTGGTAATCCTTGTATTCTCGGTATATCCTGCAAGGCTACCTACGAAGCAGCTCTCATCGATATCAACATGAGCTTCCATTCCAAGGATTGAAAGGTTCTTAATTGTCGCACCGATACATGCATCAAAAATACCTGCAAACTTCGTATCGTATGTCTTGAAGTTGCCGTCGTAGGTGGTGTAAACCGCGCTGCCCACTCTGTCAACATAGAGGTTTAAGATCGCATGTCCGTTACCGTCGAGAACACCCCTGAATGTAAAGGGCTCCCAATCTTCGATGCATCCGGCAAAATTAATGTCATCATCAAGAACATAGCTTGCTGTGGGGTCATCTTTGATGGCCATGAAGTCTTCCCAGTTCTTGATATGGATCCTCTTGTCCTCATATTTGAAATCGGTCAGATTATCAAAAAAGTCATTGTTTGTATCGGTTCCCACATTGGTCCTGTAAAGTCCCCATGCCGCGCTGTTGATCTCGGGATGCTTATCGTTGGGATCATCGCTTACATAGAACCAGCACCACTGCTGCGAAACATGCTGCTTATAGGCAAGAGCCGCGATCTCTACGGGGCAGAGACCGTCTCGCTCCTCCACGGGAGTTCTTAAGTCAAGGGTAATGGCATTCTCGGTGTAGTTGTGGAAATATGCCTTGGGAGTATCCCATGCTTCGTAGGAGGCGCTTGCTCCCTCGTCATATGCGGGATCTGCCGCATTCTCAAGCGCGATGGAAACCGACTCCGCAACCAGTTTGTGGAAACCGTGACCGTACTCGCCGTTAAAGTCGTGAGTTATAACAATGAGAGGCTTGAAACGTCTGATCTCCGAAGTCTCGTACGCGATCATGTCATCTTCGTTGTAAACAGTTTTTGCAGCCGCAAGATCGGCAGCATAGATATCATCAAAGTTTCCGCAAACGGGATAATATCTTACGCCGTCGCACCAAAGGCCGTCCAGTTTCTCGTGCTCTCTTACGGTAAGGTTGTTCCAATACTGGGTAAGATAAGCAACCTGGACCTTTGCGTTCTTTTCATAAATATATTTTGCAATGGCGGATCCGAAGAAAAGGATCTCGTCATCCGAATGGCTTGAGAAAACAAGTATGTCCGCCTTTTCGCAGGGAGGCTGCCAAACCTGTACATCACTCGGAAGGTTATTGTTGTCCGTAAAAACTCTTACTCTTGAAAGCTTCTGAGAAGAGTTTACGCTGATGACTGCCTTGGTCGTAGGCTCCGAAAATGCCACATAATCATGGATCATTCCGTACTGACCGCAGGAAATGGTCTCATTGTCGGTGGTCACGGTATAGGATGAAACCGGGCTGTTCCAGATAAGATAAACGCCGGAGATCGCGGATCCGTCGGAACTTGAAACCGTAACGGTATCGGAGCTTCCGACACTTACGCAAGTATCGTAATCAGTGTCTGTAACGTTTCCGCTGCCGGAGCCGTTTGAAAATACTACAGAAGGAGTAACTTCACTTCCCTCTGCAAAAGAATCTGTATGAAACATGGGAAGAAGCAAAAGTCCGCCCATGGCTAAAACAGCAATGCAAAAATGCTTTATAAATCTCTTCATTTCTTTAATTCTCTCTATTTTATAAATGTACACACAGTTATAGTTAGTATATCACACTGCACATTCTATGTACATTTTTAACTTGCCCTAAATAACAGGATTATTTTATAATAAAAATGTTGAAAATTTCACAAATTAAGAAAATTTAATCACCTTAGACACAATTCGCAAGGAAGCAGATCATAAAATAATAATTCATAAAGAGACAACTCATCATAATGAAAAAAGGCATCTCAGGCGTAAGGAAAAACTTAATACTTTTGTATATCCATTACATGCTTTTCTTTGCATGGATCGGACTAATGGTCCTTATCTTCTGGTTTTCCGGCATTCCCGCCGATGAATCAACAGAGCAGTCACTAACCATTGGCAAGTGGATCTGTAGCCTTGTAGTAAACGGATTTGACGAAATGTCCGCCGGCGCCCAGATTGATCAGGCGAAGCTCATCGATCATGCCGTAAGAAAAAGCGCCCACTTCTGCGAATTTGCAGCTTTAGGCGCTCTGACATTTAATTCAGCTTATCTTATTTTCAATTCCCTGAAGGTGCGCAAGCGCGTAACTCTTCGCAAAGGATATCTTCTTATCTTCTCCATCCTTTGGTGCATTTTGTATGCTGCCACCGATGAAGTTCACCAGCTCTTTGTTGAAGGCCGCTACGGTTCTCCCCTCGATGTCCTGTTAGACACCGCAGGAAGTGTTACCGCCATGTTCATCATCATTCTCATCAAGAAGAATATTGATAAGCGAAGGGAAAAGGCCATCGCAAAGGAAAACGAAAACTCTAGTAATTCAACGTTATTTTCGTCGAAGGAAGATACTTCACACAAGCCTTTTCAAGGTCAACCCCTCTGACTGGCTTTGAAAGATAATCCGTAAATCCCACGTTTCTGTACTCCTCTTCCACGCCGTTTATGGCATTTGCCGTAAGGACGATGACGGGAGTGTTCATATTTAGGCTGTCTTTTCTGATCTCTTTAAAGGCCTCAACGCCGTCCGGTGAAGGCATCATATGATCCATGAATATGAGATCATATCTCTCACGTTTGCAAAGCTCGATCGCTTCATTTCCGCCACTTGCCAGTTGCATATAGATCTTGGTCTTGCCAAGAAGAGCCTTAACAACCTTAAGGTTCATGGGAACATCGTCTACAACAAGGATCTTTGCATCGGGAGCAATAAAGCTTACAAGATACTTTTCCGAAACCGTGTTGCTCTCAAGGGTGAAAGGACCAACCGGTTCGCTATCAAGAACAACCTGGGGGATCTTAAGGGTAAAGGTTGAGCCTCTTCCAACCTCGCTCTTAACCTCGATCCTTCCGTTCATAAGAGCGGAAAGTTCACGGCAAATGGTAAGTCCGAGGCCTGTTCCCTCGATATTTCTGTTCTTTGTTTCATCCACTCTCTGGAAAGCATCAAAGAGGATCTTCTGATTCTCCTCTGAAATTCCAACACCGGTATCAATAACCGAGATCTTAAGCATGATCTGCTTGATATCCGTCTCTTCAAAAGCCACCTTTACGGTAACAGAGCCTCTGCTGGTATACTTGATGGCATTTGAGATAAAGTTTGAAACGATCTGGCGGATCCTCATTTCGTCGCCGTAAAGAGCCTTGGGAACGTTCTCGTCACAAACGATATTGTAGGCAAGTCCCTTCTCCTTTGCGTAACGGCCAAGGAAATTGTAGCAGTCCCTAAGGATCTTGTGGATATTGTACTCTGCCTCAACCACCGTCATTCTGCCGGCCTCGATCTTGGAGAAATCAAGGATATCGTTAAGAAGTGACAGCAAGCTGTTGCCCGCTACCTTTATGTTTTCCGCATACTCAATAAGCTTTTTGTCCTCAGCCTCGCGGATGATCATCTCATTCATTCCAAGGAGCGAATTAAGAGGTGTTCTGAGCTCATGGGACATGTTCGCAAGGAAGTTACTCTTTGCGGCATTTGCTCCGTCTGCGTCTTCCTTTGCTTTTTCAAGTTCCTGCAGGACGTAATAATTATCGGTGATATCATCCACCATGATGTAAGCTCCCAGATAAGCTCCTGTTGTGCCAAGGATCCTGTCCAAAGTAAGTCTGTAGTGCTTGTCCTTCAAAGCAGGATTTTTCAAAGGCTTTACATAGTCAAAGCCACCGGGGTAAACATCCCTCAAAGGCTTGTCACCTGTGATGGAGCTGATCATTTCGGTATGGGTATCGCAATCTTCAGTGCTGAGCCTGAAATGTTTTTTGATGAAGTTGTTGACATAGATACATCTGTCGTCAATATCAAATAGGATAAGGCCCTTGTCCATGGTGTTAATGGTCTTCTTCATGGCCTGGCTGATCAGGATACGTGGCGCAAAATTCTCCGTAAAGAAGTAGATCATAGTGCTAGCCACACCATAGAAAATAACCGACATATCAAGTGGAATGTCAGTAAGCATATAAAGGGCATTCAGCACGATTATCAAAATGATAACGAAGGATACGGACAGATACTTGTATTTGTAAAAACTCTTGGACTGGACAAGTTTCCAGAAAAGGTAGATAAGGCAGGTCGCAACTCCCACATAATCCAGGATAAGATGGACATTGTAGAGAGGGAGTGCCTTGGTCACATAGAAAACAACGTCTTTTCTGTTGTAATATTCCTCGATGGAGAAAAAACGCTCACCATATAGGTTTATAAATAAAGACACCGAGTCTGCAGCAAAAATAATGATAGCAGGGATTCTAAGATACTTGAAGGCGATCTTATGCTTAGTGTACGCAGCACAAAAAGAACTGATATGGAAAACCTCCCAATCAATAGCTGCAAAATAAAGACAATATGCAATATTTGCCATCATCGGATTAAATGAAAATGCGATCAGGATATTCGCCGCCATAGCAACCATCGCAGTCACGATGGTGCGAAACAGATGGATCCCGTAGTCTTCCTTGATCTGCCTGACCCTTGGGATAAGGAAGATAAGTTCAATTATTGATATTAAAAGAATGATCGAAAAAAAGATTTTTCCGTACATCTAATTGACCCCACATAATTAATTGAGAAATACCGGACATTAAGTCCAGCCACCATCCATGGTTATGATCTGCCCCGTAAGATAATCCGGCGCATTCAAAAGCAGGCTGACTGTCTCAGCCACTTCCTCAGGCTTTCCGATCCTGTCGGCAGGAATCTCTTCGATAACTCCCGCAAGATCCTCCTCGGAAAAGCACTCGTTCATTTTTGTATCAATAAGGCCACAGGCAACGGCATTTACCGTGATCCCCGAAGAAGCAAGCTCCTTTGCCAGCGCCTTTGTAAACGAATTGACTCCGCCCTTTGCCGCAGAATATGCAACCTCGGTGGAAGCTCCCACATTTCCCCAAACGGAAGAAATGTTCACGATCCTTCCGGAGTGCTTTCTCAGCATAAGGGGAATGGCAAGTTTGGAATGATAAAAGACGCTGTTAAGGTCGGCATTCATAACCGCCTGCCACTCGTCTTCTTTCATCTCATGCAAAAGACCGATGTAAGAAATCCCTGCATTGTTAACAAGAACATCAAGCCCCTGCCTATCAAAGACAGTTTCCTCGAAAAGTTCCTGAACTTCGCCAAAATTCCCCGCATCGACGCGCTTACATATACACTCTATATTATACGTTTCTTTTAGTTCATTAGCAAGAGCGCTAAGATCCTCAAAAGAGCTTTTGCAAGTGAGCACAAGGTCATAACCATCGGATGCAAGTTTCCTTGCGATGGCCTCTCCGATGCCTCTTGATGCTCCTGTTATAAGGGCAAGCTTTGCCTCGTTTTGGTTTGTGTTATCTGTGAAATTTCCCATATTAATACCTACTTTGCAAGAAATGCTTCTGCCTCGTCCAGGCCCTTGTATCCGTATAGTTTGCAGCTGTTTTCCATGGTCATCTTTGCAAGGTTCTTTCCGTCCTGTGCAAGCTCCACGATGAACTTCGTATAAAGTTGAAGCATCTTGTCGGAATATGTGCTGATCTCCCCACGAAGATAGGTCTCATAAGAAGTGTCGTAATTCTTGTCGTCGTAGGTGTGAACGGTACGAGCCTGACCTGCGAGATGAGGATATTTCTCGGAGAACTCCTCCATCCATGAAACCTGGATCCTGCAGATCTCTTCGATTATGGCCTTCTGCTCATCTGTAAGAGCGGGGAAGTTGTCCTTGATCTCCTCGTAGCGCTCCGGTGCGGTGCTCTCCATCATGCGGCCGTACTTCTCGGTGATAAGATTGTGGCCAAGCTCCGTCTCCCTCTCAAAATCGTAGAGATACTGAAGAAGCATTGTCCTGTTCCATGTAAGATACTGGCTTCTTCTCATGATACCGAAGGTGGGCCAGTCGTTCTGACATGAAGCTCTTCCGCCTTCGTTCTGAACCTTGTCAAATGCTGCAAACTCAGCCTTTGCGATCATCATGGTAAGTTCTTCGTTTGTCTGGGTTGAGAAGAAGCTCTTCTTCATAAGTTCTTCAGTCTGATGATCAAGATAAGGATCCACATCGCTTATATAATCGCAGACATAAAGCTCCATCGCCAGGGATTCCCCCAGTTTTTCAAGGATCTTTACGATCTCCTCGGGAGTCTTGCAGAGCATTAAAGTCTTAAGACCTTCTTTGACAGCGGTTCCGCCAAGGAGTCCGTCAAGTCCCTTAAAGAGCCATTTATCATGGGGTGCAAAGCGGTTCTCGATAAGGTAAGCCAATTTGCAAGCCGCTCTCATGGCATCACCCTTCATGATCTCTGCAGTTACTGCGTCGCCCCTTTCAATACATCTGATGATATTGTACTGGCCTGCCTGGGAAAACTCTGCACAGGCCTGTGCCAGTTTTGCATACAAAACATTCTCAGGATAACCTTTGGCTACTTCTCTTCTTAAGCCCGTGATCATTCCCTTGTTATCAACCCAGATCTCTCCGTTAACAAAAGCTGAAAGACTTGCGTCGGAAATAGATCTAAAATCAATTTCTTCTCTTATTCCGCAGCACTTCTCAGCGATCTTAAGTTCACTTGCGTTAACCCCAAGGAACTTCCTGCAGAAATCAGAGATCCTGATAACGCCTCTTCTTCCACTTCCCTGTACAGTCTGAGCTCTCTTGTATCCATCAAATTCAGCGGGGAGTTCGGCGTAGGTTTTCTCAAGCTCCGCACCGATCTTTTCGTAGGTTTCATCCGTTACAAATATACAAAATTCAGGTCCCCAGTCATGGTCCCTTGAAACTTTATCATCAAATCCGTAGCAGTCAGAGCCCTCTCCCGCAAGTCCAAAAGCAAGCTCCGGAAGATAGTCTGCAAACCTTTCTTTGAAGACAGGGTAGCCGACCTTTTCGAAATATTCGTGACAGATGTCAAGGCCGTGAGTATCATCGTTGTAACCGTTGGATACTTCGCTACTTGATCCAGCGTTGGCGCCTGCTACCTTCTCAAAGCTCTCGCCCTTTGCAGCCATCTCCTCTTGGAGTGCCTTCTTGCAAGCCAGATAGTTCTCTTCAAGCCTCTTATAGTATGCGTTCTTTCCAAGAGCCTGCTCCATGGCTTCCATTGCAGTCTCATAAACCTTCATTCCGCTGGCGAACTCGCCCTTGATATAATAATAACTTCCGAGCGCGGAAAGAGCAGCCGCATAATGACCATCGGTTACTCCAAGATCATTAAAAAGTTCAATGGATTTAACCGCATGTT
>JAEEGF011467962.1_pt1 | contig 39865 bp, 34 predicted proteins | sample 9134171 | NCBI WGS metagenome assembly JAEEGF01 (sample SAMN16246542, study PRJNA631951) | gut metagenome | biome: gut microbiome; feature: rumen; material: AP-attached | host: Bos | place: Iran: Karaj | collected 2018-10 | reverse complement strand
GCACCGAGACCCACGACAAGATTGTCGTTACCGAGATTCCTTATGGCGTCAACAAGGCTGACCTTGTGAAATACATTGCTGACCTTGCCAACGAACACAAGATTGAGGGTGTTGCCAATGTCAACGATGAGTCTGGCCGTCAGGGAATGCGTATTGTGGTTGACTGCAAGCGCGATGCCAATGCCAACGTGCTGCTCAACAAGCTGTTCAAGATGACAGCCCTGCAGAGCTCGTTCTCTGTCAACAATATCGCACTGGTCAAGGGTCGTCCCCGTCTGCTGAACCTCAAGGAGTGCGTAAAGTACTTCGTGGAGCATCGTCATGACGTGACCATCCGTCGCACCAAGTACGACCTGAAGAAAGCCCAGGAGCGTGCCCACATCCTCGAAGGATTGATCATCGCTGTCAACAACATCGACGAGGTGGTGCACATCATCCGTAACAGCAAGACGCCTTCTGATGCCCAGCGTAACTTGGAGCAGCGCTTCAATCTGGACGAGCTGCAGTCGAAGGCTATCGTCGATATGCGTCTCAGCCAGCTCACTGGTCTGCGTGTCGACCAGCTCCACCAGGAGTACGACGACCTGATGAAGCTCATTGCTGACTTGGAGGAAATCCTCAACAACCCCGAGCGTTGCAAGCAGGTCATGAAGGACGAACTGCAGGAGGTGAAGGAGAAGTATGGCGACGAGCGTCGTACAGAGATTATCCCCTTCGACCACGAGTTCAATGCCGAGGATTTCTATCCCGACGATCCTGTGGTCATCACCATCTCGCACATGGGTTACATTAAGCGCACCCACTTGGACGAGTTCCACGAGCAGAGCCGTGGCGGTATGGGCTCCAAGGCTGCCCGTCATCGCGACAACGACTTCGCAGAATATATCTATCCTGCCACCATGCACAACACCTTGTTGTTCTTCACCCAGAAGGGTCGCTGCTATTGGCAGAAGTGCTACGAGATTCCCGAGGGCGACAAGAACTCGAAGGGCCGTGCTATTCAGAACATGCTGAACATTGAGCCCGACGATGCTATCAATGCCGTATTGCGCATCAAGAACTTCAACGATGACGAGTTCCTGAAGACCCACTACGTCATGTTTGCCACCAAGCAGGGTATCATCAAGAAGACCCGTCTCGACCAGTATCGCAACGTTCGTGCCGCTGGTGTTCGCGCTATCAATATTAATGAAGGCGACGAGGTGGTAGGCGTTCGTCTGACCAATGGACATAACGAAATCCTGCTGGCCAACCGCAATGGTCGTGCCGTCCGCTTCGACGAGAACGATGTCCGTACCATGGGACGTGTTTCTACTGGTGTCATCGGTATGCGACTCGATGGTGGCGACGATGAGGTGGTAGGCATGGTTTGTGTCAACGACCCGCAGACGGAAACCATCATGGTGGTCAGCGAAAATGGCTATGGCAAGCGCTCTGAGGTCGAGGACTACCGCAAGACCGCTCGTGGTGCCAAGGGTGTGAAGACCCTCGCCATTACCGAGAAGACCGGTCGCCTGGTAGCTATCAAGGTGGTGACCGACGAGAACGACCTGATGATTATCAACAAGTCGGGTGTGCTCATTCGTCTGAAAGTGGCCGATGTGCGCGTCATGGGTCGTGCTACCCAGGGTGTCCGTCTCATCAACCTCGCCAAAAAGAATGACACCATCGCCAGCGTCTGCAAGGTGATGTCCAGCCAGGAAGAGGATGTCGAGGAGGCTGAAGTGCTCAACGAGGAACTCCCTGAGTCTGCAGAAACTTCTGAACTTACACAGAACAATGAAGAATAAACTTTATAACCAAAATTAAAGACTTATGAAAAAAATGATGATGATGGCAATGATGCTGGTAGCCAGTGCTACCGCCTTTGCCGGTGACAGCGACGCCCTCAAGGCAGTCATGAAGTCAAAGAACTATGCTGAGGCTGCTCAGCTTGCCAAGCAGAATGTTGGTCAGATGGCCAACGACGCTGAGAAAGCCAAGGCTTACAATCATCTGGTAGACCTCGCCATGAACAAAGTTGTCAAGCAGACATCTATCATTGCCGAGAATCAGCTGGGCATGCAGATGGGTCGTGCTGCCAACGAGATTGTGCCCTACGACACCCTCGGACTGGCTGACGCTATCTGCGAGGCCATCTACGATGCTATCGAGTGTAACAAGTACGACCAGCTGCCCAATGCCAAGGGCAAGATTGACCCTAAGTTTGCTGAGAAGAATGCTGCCCGCATTTGGGCTGTCCGTTCACACTTGGTAAATATTGGTCAGGAGCAGGCTCACGGTGATACAAAGGCGCTGGCCCTGAAGTACTGGGGTGCCTTCGTTGACTCTGGTACAGATCCTCTCTTCGACGCTCAGAACCATGAGCCCGAGAAGGAGTACTTCGGACAGGTTGCCCTCTTCGCAGGCCGCTATGCCTACGAGTCTAAGGACAACGCTCGTGGCGACCGTTACATCGCCATCGCTAAGAAGGACCCCTCACAGGAGAAGGACGCTTATGCCACTCAGCTCTACTACATTCGTCATGGTCTGACCAACCATGCTGACTCTGTAGCTGCTATTAACAGACTGAAGGATCTCTATGCTGCTAATCCTGAGAACGACGCTATCATCGATGCACTCTACACTATGTACGATGCTCAGCGCGACCGTAAGGCTCAGAACGATCTGCTCGACCAGCATCTGGCTAAGTTCCCCAACAGCTTTGTTGCACTGGCCAACAAGGGTATCCTTGCCATGGGCGAGAACAATGCTGAGACGGGTGCCGAGTGGTTGCGCAAGGCCGCTGCTGCCAAGCCCGACAACCCCGTTGTCTTCACCTACCTGGGCATCTGCCTGAGCTCACTGGCTGCCACCACTGAGGATAGCGCCAAGAGCAAGGACTACTACAAGCAGGCCATCGAGGCTTTTGACAAGGCTAAGGAGCTGGACCCCGACAAGCAGATGTCTAACTGGGGGTACAACCGCTATCAGGCCTACTACGGACTCTATGGTGAGGATGATCCTCGTACCAAGGCAGCTGAAGCTGACAGATAGTTGTTTTATAAGTTAGAAATATTAATTGGAGCTCAGATGTGATATCTGGGCTCCAATTCTTTTGTGATTCAGTCAGTCCCTCCCGCTTAGTTGGTGTCCGTTGTGCACTCTTATGCTTTGATAAGGCTTGGTTATCTGTCAATAATGACGCGTTTTCAAGTAATTAATGCCTGAATCTGCCACCAGATTGCCCATTAAGCCACACATTTCCTTCCAACTGTTGTCGGGATACTGAAATTCTGCACCGGCGATGTGTGCGCCAAGAGAGGGGAAAAGCATCGGAACAAGGGGTTCGTGCATGTCTTTTGAGGCCTGTGAGAGCAACAATTTGATACATTCTGTGCCTTTACCGAGGGTCGGCATAGCGGGCGCAGTCGCTTTACTAATTTCGTATTTCATTGTATATCAGCTTTTTAGATGAATAAATTATGAGTGAGCGTGACAGTGACAGTTGTGACAGTTCGTTTTCAAGGGGTGTCAATTCTTTCAATATTATATATAACTATTTAATTATTAATTAGTTATATAATATTATAAGGTGTTTTGCAACCTCGTTTTTGAATTGTCACAACTGTCATGTCACGCTTCGGCCATTGATCACTCTTTCTCTACCAGGCCACAAAGTGCGAAATAGAGTTCGTTATACACTCCGAGGGCAAAGCGCTAAAGAGTATGATTAAATAGAAATTCCCCGCAGTTTACTTAGAATTGCGGGGAATACTTCACAAGAGGGCCTGTTGCCTTTGTGCCCTCTTGTGCTTTATTCAGCTGAGAAATAGGAATCCAGTTCGGTGCGGGCGCTGCCTTCAGCGTTGGGAAGGTCGCGGATGATGACTCCGTGCTCCAGCAGAGCTATGCGCGTGGAGATGTCCACGGTGTGCTGTAGGTTGTGGCTGGAGATGAGGATGGTGGCACCGGTCTCGCGGTTGTAGTCAGTGAGCAGGTGCTTCAGAACCAGCTGCGAGGTGGGGTCAAGGAAGTTGAAGGGCTCGTCGAGGATGATGGTCTGTGGACGGCGCAGTAGGGCAGAGATGATGCCCACCTTCATCTTGTTACCGGCAGAGAGGTTGCGGATAAGTTTCTTTTGCCCGAACACTTCGCCATTAGCAAAGCGCTCAAATTCTTTCAAGCGCTCGTCGACCTCGGTCTGGGTCATGCCCGATACTTTGCCCAGAAAGGCAAAGTACTCTTCGGGGGTGAGGAAGTCGATGAGGAAACCTTCGTCGATGTAGGCACCCACATGGCGCTTCCAGGCCTCGCTCTCGGCGGGGTTGATACCCGACGGAGAACCGTCGGGAGTAGTGGTGGAAGTGCTGTCGGAAGTAGGGGCGAAGACGTACTCCACGCTGCCCTCGTCGGCCTTCAGCAAGTCGAGGAGCATGCGGAAGAGAGTGGTCTTGCCGGCACCGTTATTACCCACGAGACCGAGGATATCGCCGTCGTTAATCTGGAACGACGGGATATCGCAGGCACAGGTCTCGCCAAACTGCTTCTTGAGGTTGTCGATTTTGATCATGGTTGTTTTACGTTATTTCGATAACTCGATGTTTTGATACTTCGATGTTTCGACGATTATACTAAGCCGCGGCCGTGGCAGTTCTTGAATTTCTTACCGCTGCCACAGGGACAGGGATCGTTGCGGCCGGGCAACTTGTCCTTGATGATAGGAGTTTGCGGCTGACGGGCACGAGTGTCCTGAGCGGCTGCAGCAGCCTGGTTGGGGTCAGTCATTTGCTCCTGGCTGAGGTTCTGCTTCGACTCGGTATACTGCTGGCGCTGGGTGTGCTGCTCGGGGGCAGCCTCCTGCACCTGGCCCTGCATCTCAGGAATCTGAGCACGCATGAGGATGGCGACGGAGCGGTTATTCATGGTGTTGACCATGTTGTCGAACAGTTTGACAGACTCCAGCTTGAAAATCAAGAGCGGGTCTTTCTGCTCGTAAGAGGCATTCTGTACAGAGTGCTTCAGCTCGTCCAGCTCGCGGAGGTTCTCCTTCCAAGCCTCGTCGATGATGTGCAGCAGCATCTGCTTCTGGAACTCCTTGACCACCGACTTGCACTCGGTGTCGTAGGCCTCCTTCAGGTTGCATGGAATGTTGTACATCTTGCGACCGTCGGTCAGGGGAACAACGATGCGCTCGTACAGTTGGCCCTGGTTTTCGTAGACCTGCTTGATGACGGGCATGGCGACCTCCTGGATGTGCTCCATCTTGCGCTTGAAGTTACCCATAGCCACCTGGAAGACCTCCTCGCAGAGTTCCTCGTGGTTCTTGTTGATGAACTCGTCGCTGGTGAAGGGACACTCCATAGCGAATATCTTGATGAACTGCTCCTTGCAGCCTTCATAATCGTTCTGCTCGATGATGTTGACCACGCGGTCCCAGATGGTGTTCGAAATGTCCATGCCGATGCGCTCACCCATGAGGGCGTGACGACGCTTCGAATAGACCACGGTGCGCTGCTTGTTCATGACGTCATCGTACTCCAGCAGGCGCTTACGAATGCCGAAGTTGTTCTCCTCGACCTTCTTCTGTGCGCGCTCTACCTGTTTCGAAATCATCGGGCTCTCCAGCATCTCGCCTTCCTTGAAGCCGAGCTTGTCCATGACGGTGGCGATACGCTCAGAACCGAACAGACGCATCAGCTTGTCCTCCAGAGAGATGAAGAACAGCGACGAACCTGGGTCACCCTGACGACCGGAACGACCACGCAACTGACGGTCCACACGGCGCGACTCATGGCGCTCAGTACCGATGATGGCGAGACCACCGGCGGCCTTTACTTCGGGCGAAAGCTTGATATCGGTACCACGACCGGCCATGTTGGTGGCGATGGTTACGGCACCCTTGCCATTCGTTGACTGACCGGCCAGAGCTACAATGTCGGCCTCCTTCTGGTGCAATTTGGCGTTCAAAACCTGGTGGGGAATACCCTCGCGCTTGCCAGTCTCGGGATTGACATACATGTCGAGCATGCGGCTCAAGAGCTCTGAAATCTCCACTGAGGTGGTACCAATCAGCGTTGGACGGCCCATGTTGCGCAGGCGAACGACCTCCTCAATGACAGCACGATACTTCTCGCGGGCTGTCTTATAGATGCGGTCGTCCATATCGTCACGAATGACGGGCTTGTTGGTGGGAATCTCCACCACGTCGAGCTTGTAGATGTCCCAGAACTCTCCAGCCTCGGTAGAAGCGGTACCAGTCATACCGGCTAGCTTGTGGTACATGCGGAAGTAGTTCTGCAGGGTGATGGTGGCGAAGGTCTGCGTAGCAGCCTCAACCTTGACGTGCTCCTTAGCCTCTACAGCCTGGTGCAGTCCGTCCGACCAGCGGCGCCCCTCCATGATACGACCGGTCTGCTCGTCGACAATCTTCACCTCGCCGTCGATGACCACATACTCGTCGTCCTTGTTGAACATGCAGTAGGCCTTCAGCAACTGCTGCAGGGTGTGGACGCGCTCCGACTGCACGGCATAGTGCTGCAGCATCTCGTCCTTCTTGTTGACGCGCTCCTCGTCAGAGAGTGTGGTGTCGCCCTCCAGCGCTGACAGCTGACTTGTGATGTCGGGCAGCACGAAGAGGTCCTTATCGTTGACCTGGTTGGCGAGCCATGCGGTACCCTTGTCGGTGAGGTCGCAGGAGTTCAGCTTCTCATCGACTACGAAGTACAGGGGCTCTACGACCTCCGGCATGCGGCGGTTGTTGTTCTCCATGTAGGTCTCTTCGGTCTTCAGCATGCCGCTCTTGATGCCGTCCTCAGAGAGGAACTTGATGAGTGGCTTGTTCTTAGGCATAGACTTGTGAGAACGGTAGAGTGCCAGGAAACCTTCGTCCAAGAGCTTCTTATCGTTCTTCTCTTGTCCCTCGGCAATCTTCTGCTTGGCCTCGGCCAGATACTGCGTAGCCAACTGCTTCTGCACGCCAACGAGACGTTCCACCAGCGGCTGGTACTCCTCGAACATCTGGTCGTCGCCCTTAGGCACGGGACCACTAATAATAAGAGGTGTACGGGCATCGTCAATCAACACGGAGTCTACCTCGTCGACGATAGCGTAGTTGTGGGCTCGCTGCACGAGGTCAGAAGGCGCAATGGCCATGTTGTCGCGCAGATAGTCGAAACCGAACTCGTTGTTGGTACCGAAGGTGATATCAGCCTGATAGGCACGGCGACGGGCCTCAGAGTTAGGCTGATGCTTGTCGATACAGTCCACGGAGAGACCGTGGAACATATAGAGCGGCCCCATCCACTCAGAGTCACGCTTGGCCAGATAGTCGTTGACGGTCACCACGTGGACACCGTTGCCAGTTAGGGCGTTCAGGAACACGGGGAGAGTAGCCACAAGGGTCTTACCTTCACCGGTCGCCATCTCGGCAATCTTACCCTGGTGCAGCACGGTACCACCGAAGAGCTGTACATCGTAGTGTATCATCTCCCATTTCAGGTCGTTGCCACCAGCTGTCCAGTGGTTGTGGTAGATGGCCTTGTCGCCGTCAATGGTGATGAAGTCCTTGCGGGGGTCGGCAGCTAGCTCACGGTCGAAGTCGGTAGCAGTAACTATTGTCTCCTCGTTCTCGGCAAAGCGGCGGGCGGTATCCTTGACGATGGCAAACACCTCGGGCATCACCTCATTGAGGGCATCCTCGTAGATGTCGAGGACTTCCTTCTCCAGTTTATCAATCTGTGCGAAGATGTCGGCACGCTCATCAATGGGCGTGTCCTCGATGGTGGCCTTCAGTTTCTCTATCTCTTCTTTCTGCTTGTTGGCGGAGTCCTGAACCTGACGCTGCAACTGCTTGGTGCGCTCACGGAGCTCGTCGTTCGAGAGCTTCTGCATCTCAGGATATACGGCCTTTACCTTCTCTACGAAGGGGCGGATGAGCTTGTTGTCACGCGACGCCTTGTCACCGAACAACGAGCGTAAAATCTTGTTGAAATTCATATTTTATATTTTACCTTTTTATTATTTACTCTTTATTATTATCTTTTTCGTTTTTATTTTCGTTAGAACAGCGGTTCTGTAGCACAGGCATTCGGAGCCCTGATACGGATAATGCGCGCTATGGTCGGTGCAATGGCATCGGTCGTAACGGGAGTCTGTATGCGCTGGGCCTTGACACCGGCGCCAAAGAAAATGATGGGGAAGGGGATGTTGCTGACGCGCGATGTCGTCGATGTGTGGTTGTGCTCGTTGACGAGTTCCCAACCGGGCGCGATGTCTATTAGCAGGTCGCCACATTTCTCTACGTTGAAACCACTACGGATCTTCTCCAACTGATAGCTGTCGCTGGTGGTAAGTTGGTTGGTGGTATAGACGTGACGAACACCAGACAGTTGCATGATGAACTGCTGGGCACGCGACAGCACGTCGCCCATATTGATATTCTTGCGCTCTAGCAACTTGTGGTCCAAGAACAGTTGGTTCCGATAGATAGTTTCCACGTATTGGGCGGTGCCAAAGGTAGCCCCCAGATACATGTTCAGCAGGTTGGCGGTGCGCTGGATATCGAATTTTCCCGTAGGAATGCGGTATTTCTCGTTGTTGTTCTGTTCGTTCTCTACACGGGCGGAACCGGTACTGGTCAACACGAAGAGCACACGGTCCAGAGGGACGCGCTTGCTAACGCTATCCACCAGTTGACCGATGGTGCGGTCCAGTGCCACATAGCTTTCCATCTGGGGCGCTACCGAATAGCCGATGCAAAGCAAATCGGTCTTGTCGTCGAGTGCCAGACCGCCATTCTTCAGACACTCCAGCGCAATCTCCGTGACATTGGCATTCTCTGATTGATAGTCGGGGACTTGTGCAACTTTCTTATTGTTCTTGTTATTCTTGTTGTTCTTTTCAAAAGTAGTAGGCTTGTAAAGGCGTGAATAGCCGTGCAGCCATTGGTTCAGTGGCTCGTAATAGTTTGTGATGACCCACTGGCCAGACTGCATCCAGGCGGCGCCGTCGGCAGCATGGCCGGCTGACAGAATGGCATTCTCGGGGGTGGCAGCAAAGGCAAAGACCTTGGCAATACCATTGGTAGCTATCTTCAGTTCGTCGCCCAGCGTGGAGGTGCCCAACTGTCGGGGAGAATAGCCCTGTTTCAGGTCGTGGACGGCACGGACGGGGCGCAGAGTGCTGCGATCGAGCCATTCCTCGCCGGTAATACCGTGATAGTAGGGCGTGGTTCCCGTAGACAGTGAGGCTGCTGCCGATGCACGGTCAACAGGAGTAAAGCTATATGACGCATTGGCATAGAACGCGCCTTCTGTCAGCAACTTGCGCAGTCCACCCGCAGAATAGAGTGGAGCGAAGGTCTCCAGATGATCGGTGCGCAACTCGTCAACTGTGATGGACACCACCAACTTCGGAGCCTGCGGAACTGTCTGTGCACCAATCTCGTTGCTGAAGGCCAGTGCTGAGAGCAGGGTGATATATATGTATTTATTGCTCATTCTTTTTATGCATGAAAATGTGTAGTGTGGATTGTAGCAGCAAACATAATGCCAAGAAATAGATGCCTTCTGCGTAGGACTGGAACTGACTGCCGATGAGGAACAGTAGGCAAAGGACGGCACAGATGCGCCAGTAGCGGGTGGGACGCCCCTTGATGACTGGCCACAGATAGACCAGGTGCAGCGGGTTGAAGAAGAGTAGCTGCAGGTTGATGCGTACCGTGGGATGTTGTGAGAACAGCATCAAGAACAGCACTACACCAATGATGCCGGAAACGAGCATCAGCAGCACTTCCCATGCCAGGAAGATGCGGTGCATTCGCCATTGTATGAGGCAGAGGATAAATCCTATAGCCAGCAGTATTTCGCCACACTCAAAGGGTGTCAGCGGAAAACCGTTGTGAATTATCTGCACACCTGCGGGCACGACGATGCGACGCTCCTTAACCAATGGACGGTACTGACCATTTTCATAGATTTGTGCGTGGTCGAAATCGTACAGCAGATTGTCGGGCAGGAACTCCTGCTGGCGCGTGGTGGTCTTGCTGTCGGCTTGGATGCCCAACAGCAGATCGTTGCCGAAACGAGACCATGGATGGTTGCGTGTCATATGGTGAACCATCTCTCTGTATGTTGGCGTATAATCCTCACGCCCAGTGTATTGTACACTTCCGTTGATGTATTGCTCGATAATATCGCGCGCCTTTGTAGTACAGTTATTGTAAAAGTAGTTGTAACGGTAAACCTTGTTGCTTGGCCTAAGGTTTTCAATCAGCGCCATGCGTAGTGCCAGCTTCTCGTCGTTACTGAGATTGAGCACTTGTTCCGTGACCATGCTGCCAAACAGACGATACTCTTTTTGGAATAGTTGGGTGGGGTAGGCGCCCAGTTCATAGTCGGTCAGACCGAATACAAAACGGACAACAAAGAAAGGGGCGTCGTAGTTGAAGACGCCATAGTTGAAGGCAGCATCAATGCCGCCACGCGTCAGTTCGTGGTAACGGATAGCTGTATGGCCGTAGAGACTGTATACTTCGTCATGGGGCTGACAGGTAAGCAAACTAATCTCTACAGAATCCATCGGTGGCAGGTCGTCAGGCTGTGCCAACGCTGTATTCTGACAGAGTAAAGTCAGCAAGAAAAGTCCCCCTCTGAGGATGCTTTTTATGGTCTTTTTATTTTTCACGCTGCAAAATTAGCCTTTATTTTCCACTTATCGTGCGTTTAGTACGATTTTTTTTAATAAAAAATTAAAATTCGTATATTTATTTTGTATTGTTCGTGCTTTATTGTACCTTTGCACTCCGAAATTGAATTCATAAAGAACAAAAGATGAAGAAACGCATAACTGTAAGCCTTTTGGCTGCCTTGGCATTTTTACCGTCCATGGCTCAGGTAAGTGCGACGCTGTCGCCCTACAGTCAATATGGCTTAGGTAACCTCTCTGAACAGTCGGCAGGCTTTAACCGCGGTATGGGTGGTGTGGCCTACGGATTAAGAAGCGGTAAGTTTGTGAATATGCAGAATCCTGCCTCCTATGCAGCTATCGACTCGCTGAGCATGATTTTTGATGCTGGCGTGTCGGGGCAGATGTCTAATTTTAAAGAAGGCGGAAAGAGCTTGAATACCAAGACGGGCAGTTTTGACTATGCAGTAGCTGGTTTCCGACTGTTGCGTCATGTAGGCTTGGCATTGGGCGTAGTACCTTATACGAATATCGGTTATTCCTACACGCATTCCAATTCTATTGGCTCTGCTTCCTCAGGTTCTACGACGACAAGTACGCAGGCCTATGTGGGTAGTGGCGGTTTCTCGCAGGTGTTCCTCGGTGCTGGTTGGCAGGTGACGAAGCATCTGTCGCTGGGTGTCAATATCTCTTATTTCTGGGGTAACTACTCCAAGACCATCACAATGGCTACCAACGAGACTGGTGCAAACACCGAGGCTCGTTCGTATAGTGCATCGGTTACCAATTACAAACTTGACATTGGTGCACAATGGCAACAGTTGGTTAGCAGCAATGATGTGCTGACGATAGGTGCGACGTATAGCCTGGGACATAAGTTGGGGGCTGATGCAGAACTGCTGATTACCAACAGCAATTCGTCAAATTCAACCGTGAGCAGTACTACGCTGACCGCAGAAAATGCCCTCAGCATTCCTCATTCCGTTGGCGTGGGTGCTTCGTTGATGCATAAGGGTAGTCTGACAGCAGCTTTCGACTATACCTTCCAGAACTGGGGCTCGCTAGATTATCCTGTCTTCAACAATACCCAAGGAACCTATTTGCTGCAAGGCGGTTACTACAAGGATCGTCACAAGGTGGCTGCAGGTGTTGACTGGCTGCCCAAGCCCCTGGGTCGTAAGTTCCTTCAGCTGGTACACTACCGCATGGGCGTATCTTATGCTACACCTTATTATAATATAGGTACGCAAAATGGTCCTGGTGAGTTGACCGTTAGTGCAGGTTTCGGTTTACCTATCTATAATTCGTGGAACAATCGCTCTATGCTGAATATCAGTGCCCAGTGGGTGCGTAGCATGGGTTGCGACCTGATTAAGGAAAACATGTTCCGCATCAACATCGGACTGACGTTCAATGAGCGCTGGTTTGCAAAATGGAAGGTAGACTAAACACACTCTATTTCTTTGTCGTGAGCACTTTGCTCATGGTACTGTCGTGTACGGAACAGAAGGTGCACACGGCAGCAGCTGTTCATGACCGCGACTCAGCATCAATGATGGTAAGCTATGGCGTTAACACGCTGATTTCTGACTCTGGTGTCATCAAGTATCGCATTGTCACGGAACGCTGGGATGTCAACACCGTCAAAAATCCTACCCGCTGGACTTTTGAAAAGGGCATCTTTATGGAACAGTTCGATGAGAACTTCCATATAGCTGGCTACATCAGTGCAGACTCTGCATGGTATTACGACCAGAAGAAACTGTGGGAGTTGCGTGGACGTGTCAGTATCCGCAACGTTAATGGACTTATCTTTAATAGCGAAGAATTGTGGTGGGATGGTATCAAACACGAGTTCTATTCTTATCAGTTCTCGCGAGTAGTAACGCCAGAGCGCATGCTTGAAGGTACCTATTTCCGTAGTGATGAGTACATGACCCACTATGAGGTCACTAACTCTGTAGGATCGTTTCAGGCAGAGGATATGGAAGGCGACAGCCAGAACAGTCCGCAGCCAGCAGCTAATAGTCAACAGTCAACAGCTAATAGCCAAAAGCCCGACACCACGCAACAGACCCCTGTGCGTCAAGCTGCCACGCGTCATAAAGCTTTTCAAAAGTCAACGTATCAGCCATGACGAATCTCATCATAGGACTCATAGTGACGATGGTATTCTCGGCCTTCTTCTCAGGTATGGAGATTGCTTTTGTATCGAGCAATCGACTGCGTGCTGAGATGGACCGTGAGAAGAATGGCTTGGCTCAACGTGCTATCGACGTATTCTATCGGCATCCAAATAACTTTGTGTCGACCATGCTGGTGGGAAACAATATCGCGTTGGTCGTCTATGGTATCCTCTTTGCCAAGATTTTTGATGCCACTTTGTTCTATCCGCTGAGTGATGGTATGCGTGTGACAGCTGACACCTTGCTGTCAACTATCGTGGTACTTTTTACGGGGGAATTTCTGCCAAAGACGATCTTTAAGTCGAATCCCAACACCATGCTGACGGTCTTCGCTCTGCCTGCTTATATTTGTTACTTGATTCTGTATCCTATCTCTCGCTTTGCTACGCTGTTGTCGCGAGGTCTGTTGCGCATTATTGGCGTAAAGATTTCCAAGGAGATTGACGATAAGGAATTTACGAAGGTTGACTTGGACTATCTGGTACAGTCGAGTATAGATAATGCTAAGGATGAAGACGAGATAGAAGAGGAGGTGAAAATCTTCCATAATGCTCTCGACTTTGCGGATACCAAGGTGCGCGACTGTATGGTTCCTCGTACGGAAATTGATGCTATCGATATTGATGACTGTACACTAGAGGAACTGAAGAGTAAGTTCATTGAGAGTGGCCACTCGAAGATTATCGTTTATCGCGAGGATATCGACCACATCATAGGCTATATCCACTCTTCGGAAATGTTTAAGCATGTCAACGATATTTCCAAGCACATTCAGGAGATGCCCTACGTGCCAGAGACAATGGCAGCCCGTAAGTTGATGCAGATATTCCTGCAGCAGAAAAAATCGCTGGGTGTTGTTGTCGACGAGTTTGGCGGTACGAGTGGCATCGTGTCGCTGGAAGATATTGTGGAAGAAATCTTTGGTGATATTGAAGATGAGCACGACAATACAAAGTATGTGGCAAAACAACTCAGTGATGGCGACTATATGTTGTCGGCACGTTTAGAAATAGAGAAGGTCAACGAACTCTTCGATCTTAACCTGCCGGAAAATGACGACTATATGACTGTTGGTGGTCTTATCCTGCATGAATATCAGTCGTTCCCTAAACTCAACGAAATTGTGAAAATAGGGCGCTTTGAGTTCAAAATCATCAAGAATACGATGACAAAAATCGAATTAGTTAGACTAAAAGTCGTTGAATAGGGTATTTTTTTGATAAAAGATGCCGCTGTTTCAATGAAATTTAGTAACTTTGCAGGCTGAATCTGAATTTTAAAAATAAAGAACAAAAATAAAACAATAAAAACTATAAAAATCAAATGGCAGCAATTGGAAAAATCAGAAGCTGGGGACCAGTACTTGCTACAGTGATTGGTCTCGCCCTTTTTGCGTTCATTGCCGAAGAGATGTTCCGCTCGTGCGAGGCAACTGGCAACGAGCGTCGTCAGCAGGTCGGCGAAGTGTTAGGTAAGAAAATCTCCGTTCAGGACTTCCAGAGTCTTGTCGACGAGTATCAGGAGGTTATTAAGATGACCCAGAACCGCGACAATCTCTCTGAGGAGGAACTCAATCAGGTAAAGGATCAGGTTTGGCAGCAGTTTGTCAACAATACCATCTTGGAGACTGAAGCCAAGAAGGTTGGCCTGACCGTTACTGACGAAGAGTTGCAGAACGTGCTGAAGGCTGGTACCAATGGTATGCTGATGCAGACTCCGTTTGTTAATCAGCAGACTGGTCGCTTTGACGTCAGCCAGCTCACGAAGTTCTTGGCAGACTACAAGAAGCAGCAGGAGCAGGGTGGCAATGCTCAGATGATGGAGCAGTACACTCGCATCTACAACTATTGGAAGTTCATTGAGAAGACGCTCCGTCAGCAGCTGCTCAGTCAGAAGTACCAAAGCCTTCTCGCTCAGTCTCTGCTTTCGAACCCCATCTCTGCTAAGATGGCTTTCGCTGGTCAGAACGAGGAGAGCGACATTCTGTTGGCTACCGTTCCTTACACTGCTATCAAGGATGCTGATGTAGAGGTTAGCGATGCTGACCTGAAGGCTAAGTATGATGAGAAGAAGGAGCAGTTCAAGCAGTATGTCGAGAGCCGCGACATCAAATATGTTGACTTTCAGGTGGTAGCTTCTGCAGCTGACCGCGCAGAGTTAATGAAGACTATGAAGGATGCTCAGCAGCAGTTGGAGAGCGGTATGACTCCTGCTGAGGTTGTTCGCAAGGCTCAGTCGCAGATTGCCTATATTGGCATCGCTGCTACTCGTAGCGCATTCCCCAACGATATCGCTGCAAAGATTGACTCTATGCAGATTGGTCAGGTCTCAGCACCTTTCGAGACCGCTTACGACAATACTTTGAACGTGGTGAAACTCATCAACAAGGTACAGTTGCCCGACTCTGTCGAGTATCGTCAGATTCAGGTTGGCGGTGCTACCGCTGAGGAGGCTCACAAGTTGGCTGATAGCATCTATACCGCTCTGAAGGGTGGCGCTGACTTCGAGGTACTTGCTAAGAAGTATAGTCAGACTGGTGAGAAGCAGTGGATGACCTCTACTATGTATGAGCGTGCACAGACTATTGATGCTGATACCAAAGAGTATATCCAGTCACTCAATACGCTGGGTGCCGGTGAGGTAAAAAACCTCCAGTTCTCACAGGGTAATATTGTGCTGCAGGTAACTGATCGCAAGGCTTTTGTTAACAAGTTTGACGTGGCTGTTGTAAAGCACACCATCGATTTCTCTAAGGCAACTTATTCAAACGCTTATAATAACTTTAGCCAATATGTCAGTGAGAACAAGGATCTGGAAGGTTTGGAGAAGAACGCCCAGAAGTTCGGTTTCCGTGTTCAGGAGCGTAACGACTTGTATAATTCAGAGCACAATGTCGCTGGTCTGCGTGCTACCCGTGAGGCTATGAAGTGGATCTTCGACGCTAAGGCTGGTGAGGTTTCTCCTCTCTATGAGTGTGGCAACAATGATCACCTGCTGGTAGTTGCCCTCACAGGTGTTCACCCTGTAGGTTATCGTGCTATGGAGAGTGTGAAGGAACAGCTGAAGATGGAGGTTACTCGCGACAAGAAGTTTGAAAAGGCTGCTGCCCAGCTGGCTGGTGTTAAGGACATCACTACTGCTAAGCAGAAGGGTGCTGTTGTTGATAGTGTTCGTCAGATTACCTTCTCTGCTCCTGTATTCGTACAAGCAGCTGGTGCCAGCGAGCCCGCACTGAGTGGTGCTGTAGCTGCTGTTAAGCAGGGTCAGTTCAGCCCCGCCGTTGTTAAGGGTAATGGTGGTGCATACCTCTTCCAGGTACTTTCTAAGAAGCAGCGCGAGGGTGCCAAGCTGGACGAGAAACAGCAGATGCAGATGCTGAAGCAGCAGGCTCAGCAGGCTGCCGGCCGCTTCATGAACGAGATGTACCTGAAGGCTGATGTGGTAGACAACCGCTACCTCTTCTTCTAATCAAGAGAAAACAGAAGGCATGCCCAGTCACCATCGGTGCGGGTAGCCTTCAACGATAAACCAAGTGTCTGTGCCTTGCTTTCGAGCAGGGCACAGTCATTTTTGTAAAAACCGCTGAGGATGAGCTGTGCTTTGGGAGCCATCACGCTACGGAAACCCTCCATGTCGTTGATCAGGATGTTGCGGTTGATGTTGGCCATAACGAGGTTGAACTCGGCGCCAAAACCGCTGAGAACACTAGCGTCGCCACAGAGGGCAGTGAGGTGGTCGTCAACACGATTGATGACAGCATTATGACGCGTATTGTCTGCGCTCCACTCATCGATGTCGTAGCCTACTGCGCTCGCTGCACCTAATTTCAGGGCACAGATGCCAAGGATTCCTGTACCACAGCCACAGTCGAGTACACGCAGGCCATCCAACTGCATGTCAAGCAACATACCACAAATCATGCGGGTGGTCTCGTGGGTTCCTGTTCCAAAAGCCAGGTGAGCGTCGATTTCAATCATGATGGCTGATGGCTGAAGGTCGATGTCTGATGGCAGGTGGCGTCCATCGTGGATAATCAGGTTCCCCTTCCTTTTGGAGGGGGGTAGGGGGAGGCTGATCGGTTCAAAACCCTCCTGTTCCCATTGCTCGTTCCAGTCTTTGTCTTCTGCCTCCTGGATGGAGTAGGTGAGGGTAACGTTCTCGAAGGGAAACCCTTCGAGCGCTAACTTAAGGGCATTTTCGTCAAACAGCACTTGCTGCACATAGCCCTTTAGACCAGTAGCTGTCTCTTCAAAGGTTTCGAAACCAGCCTCTCCGGCCAGTGCTGAGAGGATATCTTGAGCGTCCTGAGAGCAGGGCGCAATGTTGAAATTAACTTCGTAGTACTTCATAAGATGTTAAATTTGCCCACAAAATTACAAAAAATAGGGAAAAACCTACGCTGTCTTAGGGTTTTTCCCTACTTTTGCATAAAAATAAGTTGTATTTTTGCAACGTGAACAAGTATAAAAGACGAAAAGCTATGAAAAAGTGGATTCTTTTAGCAGCAATCTGTTCCTTGCCACTTCAGCTGATGGCACAGGACGATGATATGTACTTCGTTCCTACGAAAGAGAACGTCGCTAAGGAGGCAGAAAACTACGGTATGCCCAAGAAAGCCTATTATTCTGGGTCTAATCGTAGCATTGACGACTACAATGGTCGTCTGTCCTCCACAGTTACGCCTATCGATTCGGCAGGACAGGAAGTAGAGATCGAAGACTACCAGTACACGCGACAGCTGTCGCGTTTCGATGATTATTCAGCTAGTCAGGCCTACTGGGATGGATATCGTGACGGTCGCTGGAATTCTCCGTGGTACTATGGTCGTTATGGCTGGTACAGCACGTGGTACGATCCCTGGTATGCATCATGGTATGATCCCTGGTATGATTCGTGGTACTATACTGGCTACTATGGCTATTATTCTCCATGGCGCTACGGTTGGTACAGCAGCTACTACTATCGTCCATGGGGCTACTATAGTTGGTATACTCCTATTTATTATCATGGCGGTCGTGGCCATAGGTCGACAGCTCACGACCGTTTCCACGCCAATCGTAATGTGAGTGGCTCGTCATCCTTCGGTAATGGTTTTGGTCGTGCTCGTGGTGGTTATAATAGCAGAGGTGGCTTTGGTAATTCACGTAGCAGCAATCACTCGACGACTACGCAAAACGGAACCTTTGGCAGCTCTCGCAGCAACAGCACAACCTTTGGCAGCTCTCGCAGCAACAGCACAGGCTTCGGTAGCCGTTCCAGCTCCAGCAATTCCAGCTCCTATAGCAGCTCCGGCTCGTTTGGCAGCAATCGCTCCAGCGGCAGTAGCAGCGGAGGCAGTCGTGGTGGCTCCTTTGGCGGAGGTTCACGCTCTGGTGGCGGTGGTGGTCGCTTTGGCCGATAAGAAATATGTAAACCCTTACCTCAACCCATTATAAAAAATATAAGCTATGAAAAAGTTATTTGCAATAGCTGCTATTGTCGTGGCCACAATGCCCGTAGCAGCACAGGAAACTTATGAGAATGCGAAGATTGCTCAGGAAGACCTGAACGGTACAGCCCGCTATGTAGGCATGGGCGGTGCTATGGAGGCGCTGGGTGCCGACATCTCAACTATCGGAACAAATCCTGCTGGTATTGGCATGTTCCGTCACTCTAATGTCAGCCTGTCGTTAGGACTGGTTTCTCAGGGGGGCGCCACGAATGCAGTAGGAGGCTCTACCACCAATGCGTCGTTCGACCAGCTGGGTTTCGTCTACTCCTATCGTAGTGGCAAGACATCGTTTATCAATGTGGCTGTAAACTTCCATAAGAGTCGCAACTTCGACATGATTCTTTCTGCTGCCAGTCAGTTGGGCAATGCCTCGCTCAACAAACTGACCTGGGCGAAGGGAAACCAAGACTATGTCTATGAGGCCAAGTCTGAACTCCAGCCTGATGGAACAATTATTGACGTACCCAACTTTAAGGCTCCTTATATTACCTGTAACCAGTTGGATGACCTCTTTGGTTATAATCTGAACTGGGATGATGTCAACAAATCATGGGACTATATCAATGCTGACAATTTCCGCTTTGATCGCGCCCATGAAGGCTATATTGGTGAGTACGACTTCAACGTCAGTGGAAACATCAACAACCGCATCTATCTGGGACTTACCGTCGGTATACACGATGTACACTACAAGCATTATAGCGAGTATGTAGAGCAGATGTCAGACTTCCTGTGTACTGTTGGCGATCGTCGTGAGATTACGGGTCAGGGAATTGACGTCAAGGCAGGTGTTATCCTCCGTCCTATTGAGTCTTCGCCGTTCCGTATTGGTCTGTCTATCGCATCGCCTACTTTCTATGAACTCAAGACTGCCAACTACTCGTTTATCTCTGATGGTTATAATCGTTTCGATTCAGGTAGCATCATGGATTCCCGCGACCGCACCAACTATAAGTTCCGTCTCTATACCCCGTGGAAGTTTGGTGTCAGCCTAGGTCATACCATTGGTTCACAGGTGGCTCTGGGTGCCAGCTACGAATATGCTGACTATAGCAGCATGGATTCACGCTATATCACTGGCGAATATTATAATGAGTGGTCGGATTCCTATAGCAGTAACTCAGAGAGCGACCGCGTGATGAACGACCATACTGCCAAGACGTTGAAGGGCGTTCACACTCTGAAGCTTGGCGCAGAGATTAAACCCGTCAAGGATTTCGCCTTGCGTGTGGGCTACAACTACGTGAGTCCAATGTATCAGAAGGAGGGGTTCAAGGATGGAATACTCAACTCTGACGGCTCGTATGTCAGTTCAGCTTCAGACTATACCAACTGGGAGGCAACCAATCGCTTTACCTGTGGCTTTGGCTATACGTTCGACAAGTTCAACGCCTCGCTGGCCTATCAGTACAGCGCAACCAAGGGAACCTTCTCGCCTTTTATGAGCTATTATGCTAATCAAGATAGAACACCTCATCCAGATGACTGCATCGCTCCGCAGGTTTCTGTGGAGAACAAGCGCCATCAGGTGCTCTTGACGTTAGGATACACATTCTAAACGCTAAGGTAATCAAAAAACGAGACTCATAATTTGTGAGTCTCATTTTTTTATATTAACTTTGCAGCCTAAAAGAAATAGTAAATCGTCAAATAGTAAATCGTATAGATGTTTGAGAATTTAAGTGAAAGACTTGAACGCTCGTTCAAGATACTGAAAGGTGAAGGAAAAATCACCGAGATTAACGTTGCGGAGACCCTGAAGGACGTTCGTAAGGCCCTGTTGGATGCCGACGTCAACTACAAGGTCGCCAAGCAGTTTACCGATACTGTCAAGCAGAAGGCCCTGGGCATGAACGTGCTCACTGCCATCAAGCCCAGTCAGTTGATGGTCAAGATTGTCCACGACGAGTTGGCAGAGTTGATGGGTGGCAAGGCCGTAGAGCTGAAGTTGGAGGGTCGTCCCTCTATCGTGCTGATGTCTGGTCTGCAGGGTTCTGGTAAGACCACGTTCTCTGGTAAATTGGCCAACATGCTGAAGACCAAGCAGCACAAGAATCCGCTGCTTGTAGCCTGTGACGTCTATCGTCCTGCCGCTATCCAGCAGTTGCACGTTGTGGGCGAGAGCGTTGGCGTGCCCGTCTATTCTGAACCAGACAACAAGAACGTCGTAGAGATTGCACAGAACGCTATCCGCGAAGCCAAGCAGAAGAACTATAACGTCGTCATCATCGATACCGCTGGTCGTCTGGCCGTTGACGAGGAGATGATGAACGAGATAGCCACCCTGAAGCAGGCAGTCCAGCCCGATGAGACGCTGTTCGTCGTCGACTCGATGACTGGTCAGGATGCTGTGAATACCGCCAAGGAGTTCAACGACCGTCTGGACTTCGATGGTGTGGTACTCACCAAACTCGATGGCGATACCCGTGGTGGTGCTGCTCTGTCTATCCGTACTGTTGTCACCAAACCTATCAAGTTTGTGGGTACTGGCGAGAAGATGGAAGCCCTCGACGTGTTCCATCCTGAACGTATGGCCGACCGCATCTTGGGTATGGGTGACATCGTCTCACTTGTTGAGCGTGCACAGGAACAGTTCGACGAGGAAGAGGCTAAGCGTCTGGAAAAAAAGATTCGTAAGAACAAGTTTGACTTCGACGATTTCTACGGACAGATCCAGCAGATTAAGAAGATGGGTAACATCAAGGATCTGGCTGGTATGATACCTGGTGTGGGTAAAGCCTTGAAGGATGTCGATATAGACGATAATGCTTTCAAGGGTATAGAGGCTATCATCCAGTCGATGACTCCCAAGGAGCGTCAGAATCCTGACATCATCAACCAGAGCCGTAAGTTGCGTATTGCAAAGGGTTCAGGTACGAAGATTGAGGAGGTGAACCGCCTGCTGAAGCAGTTCGACCAGACGCGTAAGGTGATGCGCATGATGACGGGTGCAGGTTCGTCGAAGATGGCACAGATGGCTGCGGCTATGAAGATGCGAGGTGGAATGCCAAAATTTTAAGATATGCAACTGATTGATGGAAAAGCAACAGCAACGGCTATTAAGGCTGAAATTGCTGAAGAGGTAAAAGAGATTGTTGCCAAGGGCGGCAAGCAGCCCCATCTGGCAGCCGTACTGGTTGGTCACGATGGTGGTTCTGAGACTTATGTAAAGAATAAGGTACTCGCGTGCGAGGCCTGTGGTTTTAAGAGCACACTCATTCGCTATGAAGCTGATGTGACGGAGGAGGAACTGCTTGACTGTGTGTCGCGATTGAATCGTGACAATGATGTTGATGGTTTTATCGTGCAGTTGCCCTTACCTAAGCATATTGATGAGCAGAAGATTATCGAGGCAATTGATTATCGCAAGGATGTTGACGGTTTCCATCCTATCAATGTGGGACGTATGGCTATTGGACTTCCCTGCTTTATCTCAGCCACTCCGTTGGGCATCATAACCCTGCTGAAGCGCTATGGCATCGAGACTAGTGGTAAGAAGTGCGTCATCCTGGGTCGCTCAAATATCGTTGGTAAGCCTATGGCGCAGCTTATGATGCAGAAACAGTATGGCGACGCAACTGTTACTGTGTGCCACTCTCGTTCTAAGACGTTGAAAGAGGAGTGCCGTGCTGCTGATATCATCATTGCTGCCATCGGTCAGCCCGACTTTGTAACTGCTGATATGGTTAAGGATGGTGCTGTCATTGTGGACGTTGGTACTACCCGTGTGCCTGATACTACCCGTAAGAGCGGCTTCCGTCTGAATGGAGACGTGAAGTTCGACGAGGTTGCTCCGAAGTGCTCGTTCATTACTCCTGTTCCTGGTGGAGTAGGTCCTATGACTATCTGTTCGCTGATGAAGAATACGCTGGCTGCCGGAAAGAAGGAATTCTACAAATAATGACAGCAGAAGAGTATTATCTGAAAGGCAACGAGGCCCGCAAGCAGGGCTTGTGGCACGAAGCCATCAACAACTACATCCAAGCTATTGCGCTTGACCCCGACAGTCCTGCTGTCGAGGCCAAGCGCATGTTGGATGATATCATGGCCTTCTACTGTAAAGACATGTATAACCCCTGACACAGAATCTCGATGTCACGCTATAAATATTGCTCAAGGACGTAAGATAGTGAAATGATTGTTGCATAAATTTGCAAGAATGGTGTGCGGAAGATTGATTTTGCATAATTAATTGCATTTTCTGTTTGTTTAAATCAAAAATATTTTGGTGGTTTCCCTACTTATTTGTACCTTTGCACTCCGAATTCGATAGTTAATGCATTAAACAAATAAAAAATGGCAAAAATGAAGGGCGCCATCGTGGTGGATACTGAGCGTTGTAAGGGATGCCAATTGTGCATCATTGCATGTCCTCAGAAGGTCATCGCATTGGCTAACAAAGTGAATCTGCACGGTTATCCGTATGTGGAGGCTGTCAACGAGGAGGCCTGTGTGGGCTGTGCCTCGTGTGGCATCGTCTGCCCAGATGGCTGTATTACCGTGTATCGTAAAAAAGTGGAGGAGTAAGCTATGGCAGAAGAGAAAGAAGTTGTGTTAATGAAAGGCAACGAGGCTATTGCCCACGCTGCTATTCGTTGCGGATGCGACGGCTATTTCGGCTATCCTATTACTCCGCAGAGTGAGGTGATTGAGACACTGGCTGAGTTGAAGCCTTGGGAGACCACTGGTATGCAGGTGGTGCAGGCTGAGAGCGAGTTGGCATCGATTTATATGGTATATGGTGCTGCTGGCGCAGGTAAACGTGCCATGACGTCGTCATCGTCTCCTGGTATTGCTTTGATGCAGGAAGGCATCACTTACATGGCTGGTGCTGAGGTACCAGGTGTATTTGTCAATGTGCAGCGTGGCGGCCCTGGTCTGGGAACCATCCAGCCCTCACAGGGTGACTACTTCCAGGCTACGCGTGGTGGTGGCAATGGTGACTACAAGGTCATCGTGCTGGCTCCCTCATCTGTTCAGGAGATGGCCGACTTCGTAGACCTCGCTTTTGAGTTGGCCTTCAAATATCGCAACCCTGCCATGATTCTGAGTGATGGTGTCATCGGTCAGATGATGGAGAAAGTGGTGCTGCCTCCTTTTAAGCCCCGTCGTACAGACGAGGAGGTAATCAAGGAGTGTCCCTGGGCTTCTACGGGTAAACCCAAGAACCGTGAGCGTGTGGTAATCACCTCGCTGGAGCTGAAGCCTGAGATCATGGAGCAGCGTAACATCGCCCTCCAGCAGAAATATGCTAAGATTCAGGAGAACGAGGTGCGCTTTGAGCAGCAGCAGATGGACGATGCTGAGTATGCAATCGTGGCCTTCGGCAGTGCTGCCCGTATTGCTGAGAAGAGCGTGGAAATTGCCCGCGAGCAGGGTATCAAAGTCGGTCTTTTCCGCCCAATTACACTGTTTCCATTCCCAGAGAAGCAGATTGCAGAGCTCTCGAAGAAAGTGAAGGGTATCCTGGTGGCCGAGATCAACGCTGGTCAGATGGTACAGGATGTACGTTTGGCTGTGAATGGTGCTGTGCCCGTGGAGCAGTTCGGCCGTCTGGGAGGTATCGTTCCCGATCCTGAGGAAATCGTGAACGCTTTGCAAGCAAAGCTAATTGACAATTGATAATTGATAATTGACAATGGATAGAAATCAAATAGTTCAACCAGAAAACATCGTCTGCAAAAAGCCGACGCTGATGAACGACAACAATATGCACTACTGTCCTGGCTGCAGTCATGGCGTGGTACATAAGCTCATTGCCGAAGTCATCGAAGAGATGGGTATGGAAGACAAAGCCGTAGGTGTTTCGCCTGTGGGCTGTGCTGTCTTCGCGTACAACTATATAGATATAGACTGGCAGGAGGCTGCCCACGGCCGTGCACCTGCACTGGCCACTGGTATCAAGCGCACATGGCCTGATCGCCTGGTTTTTACCTATCAGGGTGATGGTGATTTGGCATGTATCGGTACCTGCGAAACCATCCACGCTTTGAACCGTGGCGAGAATATCGTAATTATCTTCGTTAACAACGCTATCTATGGTATGACGGGTGGTCAGATGGCTCCTACCACGCTGATTGGTCAGAAGACCTCTACCTGTCCATATGGCCGCGATCCTCAGTTGCATGGCTATCCCCTGAAGATGGCTGATATCGCTGCTGGTTTGGAAGGAACTTGCTATGTTACTCGTCAGAGTGTGGAGAGCGTGGCTTCTATCAACAAAGCTAAGAAGGCGCTGCGCAAGGCTTTCGAGGCTTCGATGGCAGGTAAAGGTTCATCGCTCGTGGAGTTCGTCTCTACCTGTAACAGCGGTTGGAAACTCACACCCGCCAAGGCTAACGAATGGATGAAGGAGAACATGTTCCCCTTCTATCCCAAAGGTGACTTAAAAGATACGACAGACAAATGAAAAAGGAAATAATTATTTCAGGTTTCGGAGGTCAGGGAGTACTCTCGATGGGTAAAATTCTGGCCTATAGTGGACTGATGGAGGATAAGGAGGTGACATGGATGCCCGCTTACGGTCCGGAGCAGCGCGGTGGTACAGCCAACGTTACTGTGATTGTTAGCGACGAGCGTATTTCTTCGCCTATTCTCAGCAAATACGATGTTGCAATCGTATTGAACCAACCATCATTAGAAAAGTTCGAACCTAAGATTAAGTCTGGTGGAATCCTCATCTATGATGGTTTTGGTATTATCAATCCTCCAACGCGTAAGGACATCACCGTATACCGCATTGATGCTATGGACAAGGCCGCTGAGATGAAGAACGGCAAGGTGTTTAACATGATTGTATTGGGTGGTCTGTTGAAGGTTTGCCCTGTGGTAGGTACTAACGGTGTGGAGAAGGCACTGAAGAAGACACTTCCTGAACGCCATCATGCGCTGATTCCACTGAATATGCAGGCCATCGAAGAGGGAGGAAAAATCATTCAAAGACAATAAAACAATAATACTTATCATTAATTAATTTCAAAACAAACATGAAAAAGTTATTTTTAATGCTTGCTGCAGCTATGCTGACAGTATCTGCCTCTGCGCAGAAGACAGCCACTACTTCAAACAAGGCTGGTGACAACTGGTATGTTGGTTTGAACGCAGGTGTTGCTACACCAATCTCACAGTTCAATGTAAATGGTGAAGAATGGGGCCGCCTGAAGGGTTTTGCTCCCAAACTAGGTGTTCGTGTTGGTAAGAATCTGACCACCGTATTTGGCTTGGCTTTGGATGCTGACATGTATCTTGAGTCTTCAGAGAAGTCAATGATGAAGGAGTATACTTTTGTTGACGCTATCAATGTTGACATTATGGGTACCTTCAACCTGAGCAATGCTTTTGCTGGTTATCAGGGACAGCCCCGTGGCTTTGAAGTGATTGCTCTTGTAGGTGGTGGTTATAGCCATACTTACGGCAATGTTTCTTCTGGTTTGAACGCTAAGGCTGGTGTTGACTTTGCTTTCAATCTGGGTGCTGACAAGGCTTGGCAGCTCTACATTGAGCCTGCTTTGGTACTTGGCCAGCCTGCCCCCACATGGAGCAACCCCTTCCGTAAGGTTACTTTCGGTAATGATAGCAAGTGGAATGCCATTGGTCAGGTTAGCGTAGGTCTGAACTATAAGTTCGGTAACAGCAATGGTTCTCACAACTTTAAGAAGGAGCAGCTGCGCGACCAGGCTGAGATTGACGGTCTGAATGCTAAGATCAACGAGCTGCGTGCTGACAACCAGGCTAAGGATGGTAAGATTGCTGCTGATGGTAAGGCTATTGCTGACCTGAAGGCTCAGTTGGCTGCTTGCCAGTCTCGTCCTGCACAGACCATCATTGAGGAGCGCATTATCAAGGAGATGAATGCTACTCTGCAGCCTATCGTTATCTTCGGTCAGGGTAAGACCAATGTTGATGCTGCTGGTATGGCAAGCTGTGAGATGGTTGCTAAGTACATGAAGAACCATCCTGAGAGCAAGGTGAAGATTCTGGGTTATGCTTCACCCGAGGGTTCTAAGGAGGTTAACGACCGCATTGCCAAGAAGCGTGCTGAGGCTGTAAAGACTGTTCTGGTTAAGAAGTACAAGATTGCTGCTGACCGTTTGGAGGCTGAGGGCCTGGGCGCTACCGACAAGCTGTCTTCTGAGAACGACTTCAATCGTGTTGCTAAGTTCATCGACACTACTATTCAGAAGTAATTATTGGTTTAATACCAAAAGCGATATAAAATCCCCGCAACGTAATAATTGCGGGGATTTTTTCTGTCTTTTTGTTGGCTATTTACGGAAAAAGGCTTATCTTTGCAACTTAAATGAATAGAACAAATAAAAAAGTATAAATATGGGAAAGCATCAGTTACGCAGTGCTGTGTGCACGGAAGGCAGAAGAATGGCAGGTGCCCGCGCATTGTGGGTTGCCACAGGTATGAAGCATGAACAGTTTGGTAAGCCAATTATTGCTATCGTAAATTCATTTACACAGTTTGTACCAGGACATACCCATCTTCATGAGGTTGGACAGATTGTTCGTGAGGAAATTGAGAAGATGGGCTGCTATGCCGCTGAGTTCAACACCATTGCCATTGACGATGGTATTGCCATGGGACATGATGGCATGCTTTACTCGCTGCCTTCACGCGACATCATTGCTGACTCTGTAGAATATATGGTTAATGCCCACAAGGCTGATGCCATGATTTGCATCTCGAATTGCGACAAGGTGACACCAGGTATGCTGATGGCAGCTATGCGTCTGAATATTCCTGCCGTTTTTTGTTCAGGCGGTCCTATGGAGGCTGGTCGTTGGCGTGGCGAGAATGCCGACCTGATAACAGCTATGGTCAAGGGTGCCGACCCCTCAGTTTCCGACGAAGAGATGAAGGAGATTGAGTCGTGTGCATGTCCTGGTTGTGGTTCGTGCTCAGGTATGTTTACTGCCAACTCGATGAACTCCTTGACGGAAGCCATTGGTCTTTCACTGCCAGGTAACGGAACGATCCTTGCTACCCATACCAATCGTGTGGAACTTTTTAAGCAGGCTGCTCGTCAGATTGTCAAGAACGCTTTGGCATACTACGAGGATGGTGACGAGAGCGTGCTGCCTCGCAATATCGCGACTCGCAAGGCCTTTATGAATGCCATGTCGCTGGATATCGCAATGGGTGGTTCTACGAATACCGTGCTCCATCTGCTGGCTGTGGCTCAGGAGGCTGGTGCCGACTTCACGATGAAGGATATCGATGCACTCTCAAGAAAGGTTCCCTGCCTCTGCAAACTGGCTCCCAATACGCAGAAATACTCTGTTCAGGAGTGTGGTCGTGCAGGTGGTATTCTGGGTATCCTCAACGAACTCAGCAAGGGTGGACTGATTGACGGCTCTGCACCCCGTGTAGACGGAATGACCCTCGCTGAAGCTTTAAAGAAATATAGTATTGTTGATGGTGCTGTGGATGCAGAGGCCAATCGCATCTATCAGACGGCTCCAGGCAATCGTTTCTCTACAAAGATGGGCTCGCAGTCGGAAGAGTGGGGTACTCTCGATACCGATCGTGCCAATGGGTGCATCCGAGATCTCGAGCATGCTTACACCAAGGATGGTGGACTGGCAGTCCTCTTTGGCAATATCGCTCAGGACGGTTGTGTCGTGAAGACTGCTGGCGTTGACGAAAGCCTGTGGCACTTCGAAGGTCCAGCTGTCGTCTTCGACTCTCAGGAAGATGCCTGTGAGGGAATCCTTGGTGGCAAAGTAAAGAAGGGCGATTGTGTGGTGATTACTCACGAAGGTCCGAAGGGCGGTCCTGGTATGCAGGAGATGCTTTATCCCACCTCTTATATTAAAAGCATGCACATGGGTAAGGAGTGTGCGCTGATTACCGATGGCCGCTTCTCGGGCGGTACCTCTGGTCTGTCTATCGGACACATTTCTCCTGAAGCTGCAAATGGTGGAAATATCGGTAAGGTAAAGGATGGTGACATCATCGTCATCGACATCCCCAGTCGTAGTATCAATGTCAAGCTGAGTGATGAGGAACTGGCTGCACGTCCGCAACAACCTTTGAAACGCAACCGCTTGGTATCTAAGGCTTTGCGCGCATACGCACAGAGTGTATCTTCAGCTGATAAAGGTGGAATTAGGATAATAGATTAAGAAATGAAAGACAGAATAACAGGAGCAGAAGCTTTGATGCGCGCATTACATGACGAAGGTGTAAAAACCATCTTCGGCTATCCTGGTGGTAGCATTATGCCAACCTACGATGCGCTCTTCGACTATACCCGTGGCGAGAAGAAATGTTTTGACCACATCTTGGTGCGCCACGAACAAGGTGCTACCCATGCTGCTGAGGGCTACGCTCGCGTCAGTGGCGAGGTGGGTGTGGCACTTGTCACCAGTGGTCCTGGTGTTACCAATACCCTCACGGGCATTGCCGATGCCATGATGGACTCTACTCCGATGGTTGTTATTGCCGGACAGGTGGCCATCTCCGCACTAGGTACAGATGCCTTTCAGGAGGTTGACCTCGTAGGCGTTTCTCAGCCTATCTCCAAGTGGTCGTACCAAATACGTCATGCTGCCGATGTGGCCTGGGCTGTCAGTCGTGCGTTCTATATTGCTCGCACGGGTCGTCCAGGGCCTGTGGTGCTCGACTTTGCCCGCAATGCTCAGGTCGAGGAAATAGACTGGGAATCCAAGAAGGTGAATTTTGTTCGCTCATACGTCCCATATCCAAAACTCGACCTCGAGGCTGTTCGTCGTGCTGCAGAACTCATCAACAATGCGAAGAAACCATTGGCGCTCGTTGGTCAGGGTGTAGAACTCGGCAATGCTCAGGAAGAACTGAAAGCGTTTCTTGAGAAAGCCGACATCCCTGCGGGTCGTACCATGTTGGGACTCTCCGCACTACCTTCTAATCATCCGCTCAATGTCGGTATGCTGGGTATGCACGGCAATTATGCAGTCAACCTGAAGGAACAGGAATGCGATGTGCTTATTGCTATAGGTATGCGTTTCTCCGATCGCGTTACGGGTAATCTAAAGACCTACGCCAAGCAGGCTAAGATTATCCATCTGGATATCGACCGTTCAGAGATTGATAAGAATGTAAAGACCCATGTGGCTGTTGTTGCCGACTGTAAAGAATCACTACCTGCTCTCACTGCCCTAATCAATAAGAGCGACCACAAGGCATGGCGCGACTCTTTCAAGGAACTTGACGAGAAAGAACGCACCAAAGTCATCGAACCCGCTATTCATCCCACTGAGGGACCGTTGCTGATGGGCGAGGTGGTCAATGCTGTTGCTCAGCAGGTTCCCGACGGAACAGTGCTGGTTACCGATGTTGGTCAGAATCAGCTCTTTGCCACACGTTACTTCAAATACACTCAGCAACGCAGTATCTGTACCAGCGGTGGTTTGGGCACAATGGGCTACGCTATGCCTGCAGCCATTGGTGCCACCTTTGCTACTGACCGTACCGTCTGCTGTTTCATGGGCGACGGCGGTTTCCAGATGAATATCCAGGAGTTGGGTACCATCATGGAACAGCAAGCCCCTGTCAAGATGATTCTCATGAACAACCACTATCTGGGCAATGTGCGCCAGTGGCAGGATATGTTCTGGCAGCGTCGCAAGTCGTTCACCAAGATGATGAATCCCTGCTACGAATCCATTGCGCAGGGCTATGGTATTCCCTATATCGCTGTTACCGACCGTAAGGATCTGGCTGCAGCTGTAGAAAAGATGCTTGCCACGAAGGGCCCGTTCCTTATGGAGTGTGCCATCAAGGAAGACGACGATGTACTGCCCATGACGCCTCCGGGTTTGGATGTCGATAAGATGATGCTGGAAATTTAGCGGGCTTCGCCCTAAACGATAATTGATAAATGATAAATTGCTACCGCAGCAACTAATTGAGAATTGATGGAAGAGAAGAAGAAATTATATACCCTGCTGGTTTATTCAGAAAACGTAGCTGGTATTCTGAATCAGGTGACTGCAGTGTTTACCCGTCGACAGGTGAACATTGAGAGTCTGAATGTATCGGCCTCCAGCATTCCTGGTGTGCATAAATACACCATAACCGCTTGGAGCAGCGACGAGGACCAGATTATAAAGATTGTCCGTCAGATTGAGAAGAAAATCGACGTGGTGAAAGCCAACTACTTTACTGATGAACAGTTGTTTATCCGTGAGTCAGGCCTTTATAAGTTAGCCACACCGATGGTGCTTGAGAATCCTGAGATTTCACGAACCATTCGTCGCTATGATGCCCACATCATCGAAGTCAACCCTACCTATACCATCGTTATGAAACACGGCATTACCGATGATATCATTGAACTGTACCGTGCGCTCGATGAATATGGTTGTGTGTTGCAGTACACCCGCTCAGGACGTATTGCTGTCACTCGTGGCACACAGGAACAAGTTAGTGAATTTTTAGAGCAGAGAAATACACAGCATGGATAAGATAGGTTGTTACGAGTTTCTTGCTGAGCCGTTCCACTGCGACTTCAGTGGTCGCCTGTTCATGGGTCATCTAGGTAACCACATGCTCAATGCTGCCGACTTTCACTCTTCGGCACGTGGCTTTGGCATGAAGTACCTCATGACGATTAAGCGTTCTTGGGTGCTTTCTCGCTTGGCTATTGAGATGACGGAGATGCCTCAGCAATATACTAAGTTTAATGTCGAGACATGGGTGGAGAGTGCTATGCGCTATTTCACCTCGCGTAATTTCGCTGTCGTCGGAAATGACGGACACGCTTACGGCTATGGCCGTTCTATCTGGGCCATGATTGACACCGAGACGCGTCAGCCCACAGATATTTTCTCGATTGACAATGGTGCCATCAACAACTGGATTGTCACCGACAAAGAGTGCCCCATCGACAAGGGTGGGCGAGTGAAGATGTCTGATAATGCCCAACTGGTACGTACCATTGATACCTATTATAATGATGTCGATATCAACGGACACATCAACAGCGTTAAGTACATCGAGCACATCCTCGACTTGTGGAATCTTGACTGGTACAAGGAACACCAGATCAAGCGTTTCGAGATCGCCTACGTTGCTGAGGCACATGCTGGCGACCAGTTGTCGTTCTATCGTGAGGAGACTGCAGAAAATGAATTCTGTGTTCGTATCGTTAGAACCGACGGAACAGAGTGTTGCCGAAGTAAGGTTAAATTCGTATAATTTGCAACAAAAATTTGGCAATTTGCTTACAATTTGTTATCTTTGCAACCGATATTATTAGTCAACTCCCTCGTCGGCGTTTCGCGTAAGCGCTGAGCAGACTGGTAAGACGACGGCTCTCGTGTAGGGCTGGCATGGTACGCAAGGGATATGTATAACATTTAAATTTTTAAGCTATTATGGCAGAAATGAATTTTGGTGGCGTTATTGAGACTGTAGTCACCAGCAAGGAGTTCTCACTTGAGAAAGCACGTGAAGTATTGAAGGATGAGGTTATCGCCGTCATCGGTTATGGTGTGCAAGGTCCTGGACAGGCTTGCAACCTGCGCGACAACGGTTTCAACGTCATCGTTGGTCAGCGTCAGGGTAAGACCTACGACAAGGCTGTCGCCGATGGTTGGGTACCTGGTAAGACCCTCTTCTCTATCGAGGAGGCTGCTGAGAAAGGAACCATCCTCTGCATGTTGCTCTCTGATGCTGGTCAGATGCAGCAGTGGCCCACTATTAAGCAATATCTGAAGCCTGGCAAGACATTGTACTACTCTCATGGCTTCGCAATCAACTGGAGTGACCGCACAGGTGTTGTTCCTCCCAAGGATGTCGACGTTATCATGGTTGCTCCTAAGGGTTCTGGTACCTCTCTTCGCACCATGTTCTGCGAGGGTCGCGGTTTGAACTGCTCTTATGCCGTTTACCAGGATGCTACGGGTAAGGCCAAGGAGAAGACGCTGGCCTTCGGTATCGGTATTGGAGCTGGTTACCTGTTCGAGACAACCTTCCAGCGTGAGGCTACCTCTGACCTTACTGGTGAGCGTGGTTCACTGATGGGTGCTATCCAGGGCTTGCTGCTGGCACAGTATGAAGTGCTGCGTGAGAATGGTCACACACCTTCTGAGGCTTTCAACGAGACTGTTGAGGAGCTGACCCAGAGCCTTGGCCCGTTGTTTGGTGCTAAGGGTATGGACTGGATGTATGCTAACTGCTCTACCACTGCTCAGCGTGGTGCCCTCGACTGGGCTCCCCGTTTCCACGATGCCATCAAGCCCGTTATGGAGTGGCTGTACTACTCAGTAAAGACTGGTAACGAGGCTCAGATTACCATCGACGCTAACTCTAAACCTGACTATCGTGCTGGTCTGGAGAAGGAGCTCGAGGCTATGCACAACCAGGAGATGTGGCGTGCTGGCGAGACTGTCCGCAAGCTGCGTCCTGAATATCAGGAAGACTAATCATTTGATTAATCAGTCATAAAAAAGGGAGAGGTGATGAACCTCTCCTTTTCTTATTCTCTATATTGCCTTTCCTTATTTTAGCTGGTCCTCAATGAACTGTTTGAGTTCTTGACCACGCAATCCGCGACGCAGAATCTTTCCCTTCTGGTCGACAACGATGGTGTGGGGAATGGAGTTGATATTGAACTGCTTAGCAGCGGCATTGTCCCAACCCTTCAGGTCGCTCATCTGTGGCCAAGGAAGCTTGAGTGTCTTAATGGCCGTCAGCCAAGCATCCTTCTCCTGATCGAGAGAGACGCCCACAATGCCCAGTCCACGATCCTTATTGCTCTCATAGAGCGACAGCATAGACGGCATCTCCTGACGGCATGGACCACACCAAGAGGCCCAGAAGTCGATGATGGTCACCTTGTGCTTGCTAACCTCTGTCATGATGCTCAGTTCGTCACCCTCGGGAGTAGCCTGCGAGAAGTTAGGAATGGTGGCACCCTCGGCTGTCTTTGCCGACTGACGGATACTTGCCTCCATCTGCTTGATGGCATCGCGCTGACGACGCTCGTCAGACAACTTCTCGATAAGTCGCAGACGGTTGTCGTTGTCAATAAGCTCTTCTGGATAGTAGGTCAACAGGAAGTAGCCGAACTCATTGTCGATATTCTTCTCAGTGGTCTCCAAAACAACTTTCGCAAAGCGTTGGTTGAGCTTCTCAATCTCGTCCATACCTTGCTGCTGTTTCTCCTGAGTGACATTGTCACCATAGATATTCTCGGCAATGCGATTAATCTCCTTGCCGATGACCATCACGGAGTCGTTCAGTCGTTGCCACTCATCGTTGCAGGGTGTACCGCTGACGCGTGAAGCACCAGGGGTAGCAGACAGCTTGATGGTTATTTCTCCTGGCTCGCGGATAAAGGCAGCGTTAATCTCGTTGTTCTTGTCGCTATAGACCATGCAGAGTGCCGTTTCCTTGTCAGCCTCGCCTTTAAACGAGAACGCACCTTTCTCTATAATAATAGTGTCGCTGGGCGTACCATTGATCATGTCGCTGGTCAGAAACAGCGTGTCGCCGTCCTCCAGCCCCTCGGCAGTACCCTGCAGCTTGTAGGTGTTCGACTGACAGCCCACCAACAGGAGGGCGAGGACACTAAACGATATACTGGTCAGAAATGCTTTCATTGTTGACTACTCTACGAATGGTTTCAGCAAACATATCGGCCACGCTGAGCTGCTTGACCTTAGCGCAACGTAGGGAATAGGGGATAGAGTCGGTGAAGACAATCTCTTCGAGCGCTGAGTTCTGTACGCGCTCGCTGGCAGGCCCACTCATCACACAGTGTGAGGCACAAGCGCGAACGGTCTTGGCGCCAGCCTCTTTCATGATGTCGGCAGCCTTGGTGATAGTGCCAGCGGTATCAACCATGTCGTCGATGATGACCACATTCTTGCCTTCTACGTCACCGATAATCTGCATGTGTGATACCACATTGGCACGGGCACGCGTCTTGTTGCAGAGCACCAGCGGACAGCCCAGGTACTTGGCATAGGTGTTGGCACGCTTTGAACCACCTACGTCGGGAGAGGCGATAACCAGGTCTTCCAGGTGCAGGCTCTGCAGGTAAGGCAGAATAACGCCAGAGGCATAGAGATGGTCCACGGGAACATCGAAGAAACCCTGAATCTGGTCAGCATGCAGGTCCATCGTGATAACGCGGTCTACACCAGCCACACTCAGCAGGTCGGCCACCAGCTTGGCGCCGATAGAGACGCGTGGCTTGTCCTTGCGGTCCTGACGAGCCCATCCGAAGTAAGGAATGACGGCATTGATAGTGCGTGCCGAAGCGCGCTTGGCAGCGTCAATCATTAGGAGCAGTTCCATGAGATTGTCAGAATTGGGAAATGTACTCTGTACCAGGAAGATATCCTGTCCGCGAATGCTCTCCTCGTAAGAAACGGCAAACTCGCCATCAGAGAACTTCGTAATCTGAAGCTTTCCCAATGGACATCCTAGACTTTGACAGATTTTCTCAGCCAGATACTTGGTGGCAGTACCTGAGAATACCATGTAGTTTTTGTTTGAGCTCATCTTATATAATTATCAATAATCATTATTCACTTTTCACTTTTCACTCTTCACTAGGCCGCAGGCCGCCTATCCGATTGCTTTCTTTATTTTGCAGAAGTGGTCTATCAGCGCTTGATATTCCAACTCCTGATGGATGTTGAAACGGTTCCAGAGGTCACCACTGATGACGATACCTCCAAAGCCCAGATCCTTGACGGCCTTGATGGTGTCCAGATTCATGCCGCCCAACGCATAGACGTGGCGGTCGATGAGTCCCTTCCGTGAGGCCTCCTGCAGCTGGTCCATCGTGAAGGTGGCCTTGCGGTCAGGCTCCGTCTGACTGTCGAAGATGTACTTCAGCAGCACGTAGTCAGCATGTTTCTTGGTATCCTTCAGCATATCCAGATGGCTGCACGAACGACTGATGTGTCCCTTGTAACCATTAGGTACAGGAGTCGTCTCGTCGTCGATATGGATGCCGTGCAACTTGAACTCCTCCTTCAGGTAGTAGTTGTCGTGCACAGTGATACGCTTTCTGTACTCATCGGGCAAAAGCGTCAGCAGTCGCTCGGAATACATGGGCGACGAGCCTGGCTTGAACAAGTGCAGGTCGTCAAGTCCCGCCTCGAAGAGCGACGAGAGGATTTTGTCTTCTTCCACGAAAAACGTGGGTTGAGTCATCAATACGAGTTTCATCAGTTGGCAGCTTCAAATTCTTTCAGGAAACGAACGTCATTCTCAGAGAACATGCGGAGGTCAGAGACGCGATACTTCAGGTTGGTGATACGCTCCACACCCATACCGAAGGCGTAACCGCTATAAATCTTCGAGTCGATGCCGCACTGTTCCAACACGTTGGGGTCAACCATACCGCAACCCAGAATCTCTACCCAGCCAGTGTGCTTGCAGAAACCGCAACCCTCGCCGCCACAGATGAAGCACGAGATGTCCATCTCGGCACTGGGCTCTGTGAAGGGGAAGTAGCTGGGGCGCAGACGAATCTGTGTGTCTGGGCCGAACATCTCGCGGGCAAACGACAGCAGCACCTGCTTCAGGTCGGTGAACGAGACGTTCTTGTCGATATACAGACCTTCCACCTGGTGGAAGAAACAGTGGGCACGGGCCGTGATAGCCTCGTTGCGATATACACGTCCAGGACAGATAACACGGATGGGAGCGGTCAGCTTGCCGTCCTCGGTGTGCATCTGCTCCATAACGCGCGCCTGTACGCTAGAAGTATGTGAACGCAACAGGATATTCTTGGTGACATCGTTGGGATGCTGACTGACAAAGAACGTGTCCTGCATGTCGCGGGCAGGATGGTCGGCAGCAAAGTTCATGCGAGTGAACACGTGCAGGTCGTCCTCTACCTCTGGACCGTCGGCCAGTACAAAGCCCATGCGTGAGAAGATGTCGATAATCTCGTTGGTGACAATGGTCAGCGGATGACGTGTACCCAGCTGAACAGGGTAGGGTGTACGGGTCAGGTCGATGGCCTCGTCGCCACTCTCCTGGGTGGCACACTCCTCGCGCAACTGGTTGATGCGCTCGGTAGCCAGGGTCTTCAACTCGTTAATCTTCATACCTACCGTCTTCTTCTGGTCGGCCGCAACCTCGCGGAAATCGTTCATCAGAGCGGTAATCTCACCTTTCTTGCTGAGGTACTTCAGACGCAGTTGTTCTACCTCTTCGGCATTCTTCGCACTAAGTGTCTGTACTTCTTTCAGAAGCTCGTCTATCTTATCAAGTATCATATCTTTTTTGATGTATTTCTCAAATTTTGATGCAAAGGTACAAATAAAATGAAAATTAAAGATGAAAAATTAAAGATTATTTGTAACTTTGCACAAAATTTTGAGAGAAGATAGAAAAATGAGTTCACTCGTGAGACTAAATCTTATTGTTTCGGTTGTGTTGCTGGCCGTTCTGACGTCGTGTGGCGGCAACAAAAGTGGACAGGCAACAGAGGAAGTACCTGCCGACTCTATCCAGAATGACTCCCTCCGCAATGACTCGCTGTTGGCAGAGGACTATCCGATGCCCAAGGCTGCTGACGAGCTGTTCGACGATTTCGTCTATAATTTCGTTGTCAACCGCAAACTGCAGATGGAGCGCATCCATTTCCCTTTGCTTTGTCAGAAGGACGGTAGGACGCGTAAACTGACCCGGAAGGACTGGAAAGTAGAGCATTTCTTCATGCGCCAGGGTTACTACACGCTGCTCTTCGACAACGAGAAACACATGGAGATTGTGAAGGACACGTCGGTCAACCATGCCATTGTGGAGAAAATCCATTTCGACACCCAGCAGATTGACCAGTATGTCTTCGACCGCAAGCGTGGTGCCTGGATGCTGACGCTGTTGCGTACCATTCCTATTACGCGTAATATCAATGCCTCGTTCCTGACGTTCTACCACCAGTTTGCCAGCGACAAGGCCTTTCAGGAGAAGAGCCTGGCCAGTACCGTGAAGTTTGTGGGACCTGATCCTGACGACGACTTCAACATGATGGAGGGCATCATTACGCCTGACACGTGGGAGGCTTTTGCGCCCGAACTGCCGAAGAAGATGATTTATAATATTATCTATGGTAAACCCGTCCGCGAGGGCGACAGCAAGGTCTTCGTCTTGCGTGGCATCGCCAACGGCTTGGAGGTGGAGATGACGTTCAAGCGCAAGAATGGCGATTGGAAACTGACAAAACTGACAACATAATATGGCGGCCTGCGGCCTAATTGATAAATGATAACGGAGAACGATTATAGTCTGCTGCAGCACAACACATTTGGCATCGACGCCAAGTGTAGCCGTTTCGTGGAATACAGTTCTGTGGAAGAGGCTCAGGAGATTGCCCGACAACTCGATGGGACCTATCTCTTAATTGGTGCTGGCAGTAACCTTTTGCTGACTGGCGACTTCAACGGAACAGTGGTTCACTCGGCGGTAAAAGGTATTGAAACTCAGACAGATAGCCGTATTCGTTGCGGTAGTGGTGAAACGTGGGATGAGGTGGTTGCTTGGTGCGTGGGACATCATCTTTATGGTGCTGAGAACCTGTCGCTCATTCCTGGTGAGGTGGGTGCCAGTGCCGTCCAGAACATTGGTGCCTATGGTGCTGAGGTCAAGGACCTGATAGTGTCTGTCGAGGCCGTCGAGATTGGTACTGGTCGCCTGTGCGTCTTCTCTCGTGAGGAGTGCCAGTATGGTTATCGCGACAGTCGTTTCAAGCACGAGTGGAAGAACAAATACCTCATCACCCATGTCGTTTACCAGCTGTCTAACGACGAGAGCCGTCAGTCTACGGAATATGGTAATATCCGTGCTGAACTGGATCGCCGAGGCATTCAGACGCCCACGGCCGCTGAGCTGCGTCAGGTTGTCATCGACATTCGCAACGCCAAGCTCCCAGACCCCAAGGTCATGGGCAATGCGGGCAGCTTCTTCATGAATCCCGTGGTGAGTCGTGAGAAGTTTGAAGCCTTGCTGGCTGAATATCCGCAGATGCCACATTATTATATAGATGCCGACCACGAGAAGATTCCTGCCGGCTGGATGATTGACCAGTGTGGTTGGAAGGGTCGTTCGCTGGGCCGTGCAGGCGTACACGACAAGCAGGCCCTCGTCCTCGTTAATCGCGGTGGCGCCACAGGTCAGGAAATTGTAGACCTCTGCAACACCATTCGTGCTGATGTCCAGGAGAAGTTTGGCATCGATATCCACCCAGAAGTGAACATTATATGAAGCTGACATTCTTAGGAACGGGAACATCGTGTGGCGTGCCCACCATCGGCTGCCAGTGCTATACCTGTAGCAGCACCGACCCGCACGACAAGCGTTTGCGCTGCTCGGCACTCATCGAGACGGAGCAGACGCGACTGCTCATCGACTGTGGTCCCGATTTCCGTCAGCAAATCATGCCGCAACCCTTCCGCAAGATTGACGGCATCCTCATCACCCACGCCCACTACGACCACATGGGCGGCATGGACGATATCCGGCCCTACTGTCAGTTTGGCGAAATCAATGTCTATGCGGACCCCATCGCCCGCCGAGGCATGCTCGAGATGCTGCCATACTGCTTTGCCGAGCACCGCTATCCTGGCGTCCCTGCCATCCAGCTCCACGAGATTCACAAGCACGAGGCTTTCCGCATTGGCGACCTCGACATCGTTCCCTTTCAGGTCATGCACCACGACCTGCCCATCCTCGGCTACCGCATTGGTCCGCTGGCTTATATCACCGACATGAAAACCATTGCCGAAGAGGAGATTCCTTATATCGAGGGCTGCGACACCCTGGTGGTCAACGCCCTGCGCCAGAAGCCTCATCACTCCCATCAGACCCTCGACGAGGCCGTAGCCTTTGCCAGTAGGATAGGGGCCCGCCAGACCTGGCTCATCCATTCCAGCCACGACATTGGCCGCCATGCAGAGGTCAATGCCTCCTTGCCCGCCAACATCCAGATGGCCTACGATGGTCAGGTGATAGAAATCTGATCCGTAAGCTTCTTTGACGACGAAGATTAACCCATTATAAAGAATTAGTAAGCCCTCCACTATTCACGAAGAATGGTGGAGGGTCTTCAATTCTTCAATTTTTCAATTCTTCAATTCTTCAGAACGGTCCGCGCCCCATGCACGAGGTGGTTGTGATGGCCGTCAGGAAGGCGGTGAGAGCGGCTACTATGACCTTCACCGCAATCTCAACAAAACTTTGTTTCTTCATAGTCTCAAGTTTTTAGTTTTCAAAGTTTTAAGAAGTGAGGGCTTCAGCCTTCAGACCTCGGCCCTCAAACTTCATCAGTTGGTGTCGCCTGCGTCGTCGTCACCGCTGGGCGTCAGGGAGCCAGTGCTGCCACTGTTCGAACCGCCTCCGTTTTCACCGTTTTGGTTCTGGTTCTCGTTGGAACCGCCGTTCTCGCCACCCTCGTTCTCGGGGTCCTCCACGGTGCCGTCGTCGGTCGAGGTTACGCGCTTCACCTCGTTGCCCTCGCGGTCGTAGCAGGTAATCTGTACGGCGGTGTTCTTCAGCTCGTCCTTC
>JAEEGF010312849.1_pt1 | contig 39868 bp, 18 predicted proteins | sample 9134171 | NCBI WGS metagenome assembly JAEEGF01 (sample SAMN16246542, study PRJNA631951) | gut metagenome | biome: gut microbiome; feature: rumen; material: AP-attached | host: Bos | place: Iran: Karaj | collected 2018-10 | reverse complement strand
CCTGAACAACGGCTATGTAAAGGAGCTGAGTGAGTTACGTGACACTATTGATAATAAATATGTACTGAAAGTGTATTCGGCTGGCGGCAAACTGCATGTGGGGTACAATGATCTGTTCTTTGCCCTGATAAAGATAGCCACCGACGGATATGTCCGTGACTTTCAGGTTAATGACATCAGACCGCTGATGACAATGACAGCGATGGGTATGCAGCATTCCACACCTGCGGAAACAGAAACCACGGTTTACAACGAGACCTTCCCTGCGGTACGCCATGCCTGGGTATCATTCCTGATGAGCAGCGGTGACAACGGTTACTGGGAACTCTCATACAAAGCGGCATGGCAGCAGAAGAAGATTGAGCATACGCCTACCGTCATTGAGGTGAATGCCTTGCCCGCCGGACAAAACTGGCTGAAGTCCTTCAAGAAGGATGACCAGACTTATTACCTGACACTGGTGAACCCCAATACCTTCCAGACGGGTAACAACCCCATCCGGGCTTACGTCTCCAAGCAGAGTGCCGACAAGAAGGTGCCTTACCTGACGGCCAAGGAGACCTTTACCATAGAGATTACACCTACGATGCCGGATATGGGTGACCACAGTTCGCCCAACAACACCCCGCTGATAAAACAAGAGAACGGCGTCTATGAGGGTAATCTGAACCTGTCAATGACTGGCCTCTGGAACATTCATCTGGTGGTAAAGGACCTGGATGGAAATATTGTTGCAGGTGGCGATAATGACAACAGTGGATACAGCAGCCTGTACTGGAGTGTAATCATATAAAAGAAGAAAACTCTGTCTATGATTCATATATTTGTACGTAAGTTAGTACTTGGAGCGGGGCTGTCAGCAATGGCAGTCCCTGCTTTTCCGCAGACCGTGCAGCAGGCGGACTCGGTTGACAGCAAGGAGGTTACCCTGAGCGAGGTGACGGTTACGTCTGCCATCGGCGCAGGCCGGAAGGTGGCTGGGAAAGGACGTGCTGCCAGCATTGAGGAACATCTGCTGCAACTGGGTAATGTGGAGATGATCCGGCGCGGCAGCTATGCCTGGGAACCCGTGGTGAACAATATGGCCACGGAACGGGTATCCACTACCATTGACGGTATGAAGATATTCTATGCCTGCACGGACAAGATGGACCCTGTAACCAGTTATGTGGAGAGCGGGAATCTGCAACGCATCCGCCTGGATGCAGGGTTGGACGGCAATCCGCAGGCCACGGGCAACATCGGCGGCAGTATTGACCTGAAGCTGCGCAAGGCAGGATTCGCTGCCAAGCCGCAGGAGTACAATGCTACGGCCGGTTACGAGTCCAACGGGAACTTGCAGGTATATGGCATTGACGGCGCTTTCTCCTCACAGAAGGTTTACGCCAATATGGGCACTTTCTACCGGCAGGCCGGCAACTATCAGGCCGGCGGAGGCCAGGAGGTCCCCTTCTCGCAGTTCAGGAAAGTGAACGCCTTCCTGAACATGGGCTGGCAGCCCCGGCAGAACCATATCATAGAGGGAACCGCCATCTTTGACCGCGCTACGGATGTAGGCTATCCCGCACTGAATATGGATGTCAGCGATGCTACGGGCCTCATCACCTCCCTCTCCTACCGGCATGAACAGTTACCGGGTTTCTTCTCGCGCTGGGAGAGCAAGATCTATTATAACCATATCACTCACAATATGGATGATACCGGCCGGCCGGATGTGGTGATTCACATGGATATGCCCGGCAAAAGCAGTACGGCAGGACTCTATAGTATATTACAAGGTACGCGAGGCAACCATCAGTTTCAGCTGAACTGGGATGCCTACTACAATACACTCTTCGCGGATATGACCATGTATGTGAAGGGAGCCAAACCGATGTATATGCTAACATGGCCTGATGTGGGAACAATAAATAGCGGACTGGCCCTATCAGATGATATCTCATTAGGGGCACGCCATAGCTTGCGTATCTCTGCCAAAGGGTCGTGGCAGCATCGCCGTATCAACAATGACGAGGGATTCCGGGCACTGAGCATCTATTTCCCCGGAATGGCACGTACGGCTACTGACCTGACGGGCAGGGTTGCCGTCAGCTATTCCTATCATCAGGGAGGATGGAAGCTGTCAGCCGGGGCGGGCTATGGCAACCGCACCCCTACGGTTACCGAGGCTTACGGTTATTTCCTGAACAACACCTTCGACCGCTATGACTATATCGGCAATCCTGCTCTGAAGAACGAATCGGCTATTGAGGTGAATGCCTCTGCCTCACTGACCGGCAATCCCATCGAGGCGCGTTTGGAGGTGAATACCTTCTTCTTTCAGAATTACATCATCGGTATCCCGGACAGCAGGCTATCGGCAATGACTATCGGAGCTGCGGGTGTAAAACTGTATCAAAACCTGCCCAGCGCACAAATCGTTAATGCGACAGTAAACCTCAACTGGCAGATTCTGCGTTGGCTCCGTTGGGAGAACAACATCAGATACAGTTACGGAAAGGAGAATACAGGAGCTTGGCTCCCGCTGATTGCGCCGTTCAGCTACCAGTCTAAATGCAAGGTGTTGTGGGGGAATGTGGAAGCCGAGGTGGGTACCGAAGTGGTGGCCCGCCAAAACAATTTCAGTCAGAAGTATGGTGAGACACTCACGCCAGGCTACAACATCTGGCATATTAACGCAGGATGGCGTTTCAACTTAGGAAAGGTTCTATGCGACCTACATGTAGGGATAGATAATATCTTTGACCACTATTACTCCACCTATTCCGATTGGAACCATATCCCTCAGAAGGGGCGGAACATCTACACCAACATCTCTTTGCAGTTCTAAACTGCAGAGATTAGGGGTTAGAGAACGGTTAACGGTTATTGGTTATCGGTTATTGGTTATTAGTTATTGAAACCGTAAACGGTAAACGGTAAACTCTAAACTTTATAAATTATCGTTCCCCTCGCCCACGGGAGAGGGGTTAGGGGTGAGGCCGGGGTTAGAGGGTTTTCTGATTTATATCCTGTAGGACCAGACCAGCCAGCATGAAGCCGAAGATGGCGGTGATGTGAGCCAGGGTACCGTTGATTTGGGCTTTAGACGAACACCATTCATGGTTCAGGAGACTTGGGTCGCCTGGACCGTTTTTGGATTTGGGACACATACACTGCTCTGTTCCGCAGGTAGCATTCTGACCTAGGTTTTTCAGTAGCTCGTCGCTATATACGCACTGAAACTTGTGCTTGGGGAAGGTCTTTTCCTTCTTGAACCGGTTGCGCAAGGCACGTGCTAACGGGTCGCCCTGCACCTTCCAGAACTCAGCAACCTTAATGCGCGTGGGATCCAACTTCAGGGCTGCACCCATCGAGGAGAAAAAAACTGGCCCAGCACTCCCAGCCCCCCCCCGGCTCCCCCCGAAGGAGGGAGCGTTAGTAGCCATGAGGATTAATAGGGCCTTATCCTTTAGTGAATCAATGGCATCGATGATATAGTCGTAGTCTTCCAAATGGAACTCCTCGGCCGTCTCAGCAGTGAAGATTTTCTGCAAGGCAGTAACCTCAGCTTTAGGGTTGATGGAAAGCAGGCGTTCCTTCAGGGCATCAACCTTGACCATACCCACCGTCTTCATGGTAGCCATCAGCTGGCGGTTCACATTGGTGATGCACACGCGGTCGGAATCAACAATGGTCAACTGTCGGATACCACTTCGTACCAAACTCTCGGCACACCAGGAGCCTACGCCGCCTACGCCAAATATAATTACCCGTTTCTGGGCGATGCTGTCCATCGTCTTATCACCTAAAAGCAGTTCTGCCCTGCGGAAAATTGCCTCTTCTATCGCCATATTCTTCTGATTTTGGGCGCAAATTTACGGATTTTTCCCGAATATACCATACATGTGGTATGCAAATAACCTCCACATGGTATTGTGGAGAAAAGAAAACTGCCGTACCTTTGCACCGTGATTCAACGATAACGGGAACAGCCTCACCCCTAACCCCTCTCCCGTGGGCGAGGGGAACCTTGTGGGCGAGGGGAACGAAAACGAAAACGGGAACAGATTGCAAATTGAGATTTATTAATTATGAATTAACATAAAAGGATAAGGTTATGAGTAAAATTGCAAAACAGCTGACCGAGCTCGTCGGCAACACCCCACTTCTGGAGCTCAACAAGTATTCAAAGGCTAACGGTCTGGAGACTCCCGTGATTGCCAAAGTAGAGTTTTTTAATCCTGGCGGCAGTGTGAAGGACCGCATCGCTCTGGCGATGATAGAGGATGCCGAGCAGAAAGGTATCCTGAAGCCCGGAGCCACCATCATAGAACCCACCAGCGGAAATACTGGCGTAGGATTGGCACTGGTCAGCGCCGTTAAGGGCTACCACCTTATCCTTACCATGCCCGAGACCATGAGCGTGGAGCGCCGTAACCTGGTAAAGGCCTATGGCGCCGAGGTTCGCCTCACCTCTGGAAAAGACGGCATGCCTGGTGCCATCCGCGCTGCCGAGGAATTGCGCGACAGCATTCCCGGCGCCGTTATCCTGCAGCAGTTCGAGAACGGAGCCAACCCTGCCAAGCATTATGCGACCACAGGTCCTGAGATCTGGCGTGACACAGACGGTAAGGTTGACATCTTCATTGGCGGTGTGGGTACCGGCGGTACCATCAGCGGCACAGGTAAATACCTGAAGGAGCAGAACCCCAATGTGAAGGTGATTGCCGTAGAGCCCAAGTCTTCTCCCGTACTGAACGGCGGCCAGAGCGGTCCCCATAAGATTCAGGGTATCGGGGCTGGCTTCATCCCCAAGACCTACGATGCCAACGTTATTGACGAGGTATTTGATGTAGAGAACGATGATGCCATCCGCACGGGCCGTGAGATAGCCCAGTCAGAAGGCCTGCTGGTAGGTATCAGCGCAGGAGCCGCCCTCTATGCGGCTATCCAGGTGGCCAAGCGCCCCGAGAACAAGGGTAAGAAGATTGTGGTACTGTTGCCCGATACCGGTGAAAGATATCTCTCAACCGTTCTCTATGCCTTTGAGGATTATCCTCTGTAAAAGGGAGAATAGGAAGTACTTAAGCGTATAGGTGCGGATGGGGAGCGGACAAAGCCCCGCATCACGTAACCCGGCAATGTGATGGCGTCGGTCCTGATGATGAGGGATCAGACGCCATACATTATATATATAGTCCATAGAGAGCTGGTTGACACGTCGCTCCAGAGCGTAGTGCTCCTCGCCCTGTGCGGCCTGCGCCATCCGGTTCAGTTCCGTCAGCACAAAAAGTGTGTCCTGAAGCCGCTGCCGGATATGTGCGGCATCCTGCTGATGCGTGATGCTGTCAGTACCCGTTCTGTAATAATAAGCGGGAATCCTGGTAACAAGCAGGCTTTTGGTCCTGAGCAGCAGCTGAGGAGTGAACAGCTCGTCCTCATGCAGGATACCCGTATAGAAACGCAGGTTGCCCAGGATACTCCTGCGGAAAAGATAGCCCCAGGCCGCGGCCCGCATATTTCGGGAGTTGAGGAACGCTGTACCGCTGACATAGTGTCCTACACCATACCACCTGCAGCGACGGGTAATACGGCGGGTAAACCTGAACATAAGCATATCCGGCTGATACTGAGCCTGCATACTGAGCACCTGACAGTAGGGATCGGTCTGCAGGAAATCATCAGCGTCCAGGAACTGGATATACTCGCCCCTCGCCAGTTCAATACCCGTATTACGGGCTGCGGAAAGCCCCTGATTCTCCTGGCGTATGGTCTTCACACCCTCAAAATCAGGAGCTGGGACGGTGCTTCCGTCATCAATCAGCAGAATCTCCCTTTCTTCGGGAACCAAAGGCAGGCGCAGAACACTCTGTACGCATTCCTGCAGCAGCTGCAAGGGCTCATTATAATAGGTTATGATAAAGGAAATCCGCTTCATGACTGTCAGAATTTAGCCGTTACATCCTGCGCCTTCACGGTGGCAGGGTTACCGCAGATGAGGAGTTTCTCAGCTCCGTCCCTTGTAAAATCAGAAGTGCAGACAGCCCCGCTGCCTACCACCGAACAGGGCGGGATGACGGTACCCTTGAGCAGTACCGTTCTGAAGCCCAGATAAGTGCCCTCGCCTATCACTACCGGGGCATCCATGGGCTTGGGGATTCCCCGGGAGATAATCTGATGAACGGCACTGTCACAGACATACATCTCGCCGGCAAAGACGCCATCCCCGATACGGATGCGGCAACAGCAATGAATCTGCGTGTCGCGGCCCAGATAGGCACAGGCTCCCGTCTCCAGCACGGCACCCTTGCCTATGGCAATACATGAATCAGGGCCGATGCGCAGTGGGCCGCCTATCTGCCAAGTCCCCTGAATATTCAGCTCAGCCTTACCTGAAGAGGCCGTATAGTCCTCATGGTCCGATCCGATAACAATCATATTCTTGGATGAATCAGGCGGAAGCTGAATCCTTCCCCCGAGTGTCAGTTTCAGGGGGCCGTAAACCCTGACAGGCATCCGGCAGAGGCCCCTCCAGCCCCCCGCGTGATAGCAGAGACGGAAAGTGGCTGGCCAGTTGGTATGAATGATAGAACTTAGCTTCATACTAATTGTATTTCAAGGCAAAGGTAATGAATTGAAATTGAAATACCATGCATCAGACCCGAAAAAATGACTTTCCGCCAACTATAAAGGACAAAACCTTGGGCAGGAATAGTATTTTTCATACCTTTGCGCATATCATAAACGACAATATGCACATACTGGAGATACCATCCTTCTTTCCACCGCACGGCGGCCTGTTCTGCCTGGATCAGGCCAGGGCCCTGAGGGAACGCGGACACGAGGTCCGCATCCTGTCATGTGTCCAGTTGGGAGCCACCTCAGACCGGGACTTCTACCTGACGGCACCCGCCGGCTACTGGTGGGAGGACATGGAGGGCATAGCGGTGTTCCGCCATTACCAGCGCGACATCCCTAAGATGGTGAGGCTGAACACACGCTCCTGGATCAGGCAGGTATGCAAGATGTTCAGTAAGTACGTTCAGCAATACGGCACACCGGACATCATTCATGCCCACTGCTGCAAGAATGCCGGTATTGCCGCCGTAGCCATCGGAAAGGCCGCGAACCGCCCCGTATTCATCACCGAGCACCTGAGCATCTTCCTGTACGAGAAGGACTTCGGCCCCGGATGGACCAGACACCGCTGGCTCAGGGACCTGATGGTCAGCGCTTATAGGGATGCCGCCTGCGTGATTCCCGTAGCAGAGGAACTGGTAAGCAACATAGAACCGCTCTTCGGCCGTGACTACACGTATCAGCCTGTATCGAATGTGACAGATGTGGAATTCTTCGCCTACCGTGACAGAGAGCCCCTGGAGGGCCGCCCTTTCCGCTTCTGCTGTCTGGGCAATGCCAACGGGAGCGGGCTGACTCTCAAAGGATACGATGTACTGAGCCGGGCCATGCAGAAGTTGGAGGGTTGTGAGCTGCATATTGCCGGATGCGATACCCGAAGTACGGAGATGCGACAGTTGTTCCCCCAAAGAACCGTCCTGCACGGCGAGGTGGATAGGAATGCGGTACGCCGGCTCCTGTATGACTGCGATGCGCTGGTACTTCCCTCCCGAAGCGAGGCACAGCCGCTGGTGTTGCTGGAGGCTATGTCAACCGGCATCCCCGTTGTCAGTACAGAGGTGACGCCTCAGTCCGAGCGCATACCGGGAGCCTGCCTGATAGCCCGGACAGGGGATGCGGACAGCCTCATCGCCAGGATGAGGGAATGCATGGCCATACGCCCGTCCCGTCAGTTCAGCGAAGCCGTCAGCGCCGTCTCCTCCCCCCGGGCGGTAGCCGTACAGTTAGAAGAAATATTCCTGAAATATTCAACTTGGGGGCAAGGTTAGCTTCCGAAACTGAAATTAAATATAACACAGTCAGAAGATGAGGTTTCTGTTCATAGGAGATGCCAGCAACGCACGCTACACCCTGGCCCGGGGCTTACGCCGGCTGGGCCACGAGGCACTGGTGATAGGCACAGGCGGCGGATGGCGGCACATGCATGTGGATATATGCATCAACCGCGGCCCCGGCAAACTGGGAGCCCTTATCTACCTGATACGCTGGCTCTGGCTGTTGCCTAAGCTCAGAGGCTATGACGTTGTGGATTTCAACGGACAGTTCATGATGGAGTTCAAACCCGGGCTGAAACGCCTCTTCTACGATTACATCCGCAAACGCAACGGATACACCGTCACCACCGTACTGGGAATCAGCTATTACTATGTCAAAGCATGTACGGAAGCCAGGCTTTTCCGGAGCAGCGACTTTAATATCGGAGACCGCAAACGGACGGGGGAATTTGCCGTGAGCATGACCGATATGTGGCTGAATCAGCCCGAGGTAAGGAAACTGAGCCGGCATATGGCCGAAACCAGCGACCTGCTCATAGGAACAGGCTATGAATACTGGGCCAGCCTGCATCATTATTTCCCCGGAAAGACCCGCTTCATACCATTATCTATGGATATGCCCGACACACCGCCCCGGATTCAGGAAACCACAGGGCCCGTCCGGTTCTTCATAGGAATACAGCGGGAACGCGACGAGGAGAAAGGTACTGACATCCTCTGGCCCGTGCTGCAGCAGCTTAAGGCCGACTACCCCGACAGGGTAACCATCAATAAAGCTGAGAATGTGCCCTACGACGAGTACTGCCGGCTGATGGATAACAGTGATGTACTCATTGACCAGCTGTACACCTGCTACGCCATGAATGCCCTGAAGGCAATGTCCAAGGGGATTGTGGTTGCCACCGTGGCCATTCCCGAAGCGTATGAGCTGCTGGGGGAGAAGGAGCTCTTCCCGATGATAGACCTGCCCTGCGACAAGGAAGGTATCTACCGGGCATTGGAGCAGCTGGTGCTGCATCCCGAGCGTCTGGCACAACTGAAACGGGACTCTTTTGCCTTCGTGCAGAAGCACCATCACTACCTGAAGGTGGCGGAGGAATATGTGGCCCGGACCTGCCCCAGCCCTCTCATGAAGGGCGATAGAATGGGGGAGGTTTAGTAGCTTAGTGGCTTAGTAGCTTAGTAGAGTAATAGATTAAAGTAAAACTGCCCAACGCCCCTGCTTGCAGTTCCCTCGCCCTTACGGGAGAGGGTTAGGGAGAGGGTCTTATTAATAAATGATAGTTTGTATAGCAGAGAAACCGTCCGTGGCCCGCGACATCGCCCATGTGCTGGGTGCCAACACCTCGCATGACGGATATATGGAGGGGAACGGATACCAAGTAACCTGGACCTTCGGTCACCTGTGTGAACTGAAGGAGCCACACGAATACACACCCCTGTGGAAGAGCTGGAGCCTGAGCCAGCTGCCCATGATTCCGCCCCGATTCGGTATTAAGCTGAAAGCCGACAAGGGGGTGGAGAAGCAGTTTAATACCATTGCCTCGCTGATGAGCAAGGCCGAGGGAATCATCAACTGCGGTGATGCCGGCCAGGAGGGTGAGCTGATCCAACGTTGGGTAATGCAGAAGGCACTGGCCAAATGCCCCGTAAAGCGCCTGTGGATCAGCAGCCTTACCGAAGAGGCCATACGCGAAGGCTTCCAGAACCTGAAGGACCAGCAGGAATACCAGAGCCTGTATGAGGCCGGACTGATGCGCGCCATCGGTGACTGGCTGCTGGGCATGAATGCCACACGCCTCTATACCCAGAAGTACGCCTACGGCAAGCACCAGGTGCTGAGTGTAGGCCGTGTGCAGACGCCTACGCTGGCCCTGATTGTCAACAGGCAGAAGGAGATTGAGAACTTTGTTCCCCGCCAGTCCTGGATTCTCTCCACCTTATACAGAGATGTGAAGTTCAGTGCCATCATGCGCGACGAGGAGGCCGAAGCCGAGGAAGCCGCCGAGATAGCCGAGGCCGCCAAGCAGGGCAAGACCCTGAAGAGCAAAGGCCCCATCTACCGTCAGATGGAATACGCCACCGAGCAGGAAGGCAAGGACGCATTGGAAGCCATCAAGGACAAACCCTTCACCGTAGTATCCGTAACCCGGAAGAAAGGATTTGAGACACCTCCCCGCCTCTATGACCTGACCAGCCTGCAGGTTGACTGCAACAAGAAGTTCGGCTTCAGCGCCGACCAGACCCTGAATCTGATTCAGAGCCTGTATGAGAAGAAGGTGGCCACCTATCCCCGCGTGGATACCACTTTCCTGCCGGATGATGTCTATCCCAAGTGTCCGCAGATCATGAACGGTCTGTTCCTTACCAAGGACGCAGGCGTTCAGCCCTATGCCGAACTGGTGAAGGCGCTGGGCGGCAAACCGCTGAAGAAGAGCAAGAAGATATTCGACAACAGCAAGGTGACCGACCACCATGCCATCATCCCTACGGGTGTATCACCCCAGGGACTGTCGGAGATGGAGTGGAAGGTATTCGACCTGATTGCCCGCGCCTTCATCGCTGCCTTCTATCCCGACTGCCTCTTCGAGACCACCACCGTTATCGGCGAGGTGAGGAAGAACGAGACGGAGTCTGTTCTGTTCCGGGTGAACGGCAGAGTGACCACGGACGAGGGGTGGAAGGTTGTCTATAAAAAAGAGACCACCTCTAACCCTCCCTCTGAAGGGGAGGATGCGGAAAAAGGGGCTGAAGCAGCGGATGCCTCCCTGCCCGTCTTCCAGAAGGGCGAAAGCGGTCCGCATACCCCATCGCTGACCGACAAATGGACTACGCCCCCTAAGCCCTATACCGAGGCCACGCTGCTCCGTGCCATGGAGACGGCAGGCAAGATGGTAGAGGACGAGGAGCTGCGCGATGCGCTGAAGGAGAACGGAATAGGTCGGCCCAGTACCCGTGCCGCTATCATAGAGACACTGTTCCGCAGACATTACATCCGTAAGGAGAGAAAGAGCCTGTGGGCAACCCCTACGGGTGTGGGACTGATAGAAATCATACACGAGGAACTGCTGAAGAGTGCTGAGCTGACCGGTCTCTGGGAGAAAAAACTGAGGATGATAGAACGTAAGGAATATGAGGCCAAAACGTTCCTGGAGGAACTGAAACAGATGGTCACAGACATCGTTACCAGCGTACTGAACGACAGGAATCCACGTCAGATTAGCATAGTTCCTGAAACAGTAAATAAGCCTAAGGGCAATAAAAAGCGTTCCTGATACGTTATTATATAGAATAGAGTCTCTTTTTTTTGCAGTGAACAGAATACGCACCATACTACGCTCCATGCTTCTGCTACTCCCCCTGATTATGGCGGGAGCAGGAATGCTGTCTTCCTGCGGAGCCGACAATCACCTGAAGAAGGGTGATCAGTTCTATGCCATCGGCGAGTACTATGATGCGGCAGCCGAATACAAGAAGGCCTATGCGCGTACCAAGACCACCGAGAAGGAGAAACGCGGCATCCGCGCCTGGAAGATGGCAGAGTGCTACCGCAGAATCAACTACAGCGCCAAGGCCATAGGTGCCTATCAGAATGCCATCCGCTATAACTACCCCGATACGTTGGGCTGGTTGTATCTGGCTCAGCTGCAGCAGAAACAAGGCGACTATAAGTCGGCCGTCAAGAACTACAATACCTATCTGGAACTGGTGCCTGGTGCCCGTCTGGCCATAAACGGCATACAGGGATGTATGCAGGCTCCTATCTGGAAGAAAAAGCCCACCCTGTACAGCATCCGCAAGGAACCCATTCTGAACAGCCGCCGTGCCGACTTTGCTCCCATGCTCCTGGGTGACGAGGCCGACCAGCTCTTCATAACCACCACACGTCCGCAGGCCACAGGAAACGAGGTGAGCGGTATTACCGGTACCAAGAGTGCGGACATCTTCTTCTGCAAGAAAGACGACAAGGGCAAGTGGGGGGCACCTGAGATTGTGGAGGGCGACCTGAACAGTGACTATGAGGAGGGGGCCTGCTGCTTCTCGCCCGACGGTAAGACGATGTACCTTACACGTTGCACCTTCGACCCCGATTATCCCCGTTATGCCGAGATTTACACCAGCCAGCGCAGCGATGCCTCCTGGAGCAAACCTCAGTTGCTGCAGATTACCAAGGACACACTGTCCAGCTATGCCCATCCTGCCGTATCGCCCGACGGCCGCTGGCTCTACTTCACCAGCGACATGCCCGGCGGCTATGGCGGAAAGGACATCTGGCGCATCGCCCTTACGGAGGGCGGCGGTCTGGGCGGTGTGGAGAACGTAGGCGAGCCCATCAATACCGAGGGGGACGAGATGTTCCCCGTCTTCCGGCCCAACGGCGAGCTGTACTTCTCCAGCAACGGGCACGTGGGAATGGGCGGCCTGGATATCTTCAAGGCTAAGCGGGATACCGTAACCGGCGAATGGAGCATCCAGAACCTGAAGGTTCCCATGAACAGCAGCGGAGATGACTTCGGCATGACCTTCGAGGGGCTGCACAACCGGGGGTTCTTCAGCACCAACCGGGGCGATGCCCGCGGATGGGACCATATCATGTCCTTTGAGTGTCCCGAGGTTATCCATACCGTTAAGGGCTGGGTGTATGAGAAGGACGGCTATGAGCTGCCCGAGGGACTGGTATATATGGTGGGCAACGATGGTACATACCAGAAGTTGAGCGTGCGCGGCGACGGTTCCTTCGTACAGGAAGTAACACCCAATGTGGACTACGTATTCCTGGGAACCTGCACCGGCTATCTGAACCACAAGGAGGAACTGCACGTTGACACCAGCAGCGTCAGTCAGGAGTTCGTCCTGCAGTTCCCCCTGGCCAGCATCAGCAATCCCGTGCTGATACGCAATGTCTTCTACGAGTTTGACAGCGCCGCCCTTACCGAAAGCAGCACACAGGCGTTGGACAGCCTGGTGGACCTGCTGAACGAGAATCCCAATGTGACCATCGAGCTTTCTGCGCATTGCGACTTCCGCGGCAAGGACGAGTATAACGAGAAGCTGAGTCAGCGCCGTGCCGAGAGCGTTGTGAATTATCTGATTGAGCACGGCATAGAGGCCGAGCGCCTCACCCCCGTAGGCTACGGCGAGAAGCGCCCCAAGGTAGTAACCCGCAGGATAGCCGAGCAGAACAGTTTCCTGCACGAAGGAGACACCCTGACAGAAGCCTTCATCCTGCGTCTGGAGGAAGTGGAGAAGCAGGAAATCTGCCACGCCCTGAACCGCCGTACCGAATTCAGGGTACTGCGTACCACCTATAAGCTTTTTGACAAGGTAAAGCCCACTGAAGAAGCGACTGAATCCGAAGAGAAACCGAAACCCGGAGAAGAAAAAGAATAATTCCTGTTTATTTTGGCTGTTTCCATAGAAATTTCTATTTTTGCCTCATGTAACGTTATTTTTTCTATGAAACAACCCGATTATGGCACTAAACAGAAGAACTTTTCTTAAACGGACAGCAGCCGCCTCGGCACTGTTCAGCATCCTGCCCCGCGAGGTAATGGGCAAGATGGGCGGAGCCAACAACTTCGTGGCTCCCAGTGACCAACTAACACGCGGTATCATCGGTGTAGGCGGTATAGGACGTTCCAGCCACCACTTTGCCAGTGACCAGTCCTGCCGCCTGGTAGCCTTGTGTGATGTGGACCAGAAACACCTGGACTCAGCAGTAGCCGCAGCCAAGAAGAATTTCAATGAGACGGTGAAGGCCTATCACGACTTCCGCGAGCTCATTCACGACCCCAATGTGGACATCGTACACATCGCCACCCCGCCCCATTGGCACGGACTGATGTCGGTAGAGGCCGCCAATGCCGGAAAGGACATCTTCTGCGAGAAACCCATGACCCGTACCATCGGTGAGGGCAAACGTGTGGAGGAAGCTGTTAAGCGCAATGCCCGCGTGTTCCGTCTGAACACCTGGTTCCGCTTCAAGGACACCTTCTACGGCCTGGGCACCGATGTCAAACCCCTGAAGAAACTGGTGGACAGCGGCCTGTTGGGCTGGCCCCTGAAGGTACGCATCTCAGGCGCCACCGGCTTCACCTGGAAGTTCTACTGGGTAGGAAAGGAAAACCTGGAGGTACAGCCCGTTCCCAAAGAGCTGGATTACGACCTCTGGCTCGGCCCCGCACCCTATAAACCTTATAATATACACCGTACCCATCAGACTTTCCGCGGATACTTCGACTATGACGGAGGCGGCCTGGCCGATATGGGCCAACACTACATTGACCCCGTACAGTATATCCTGGGCAAGGACGACACCTTCCCCGTCAAGGTGGAGATTGACGCCCCCCAGCAACACCCCGATGCCGTGGGAATCTGGCGCACCATCACCTACACCTACGAGGACGGCTGCCAGATTATCCTGGAAGGCGAGGGATTCGAGAGCGAAGGCAAGGTACCCTACATCGAAGGCCCCAAGGGAAAAGTTTACAAAGGCTTCGAATGTACCATCCCCAATGTGCAGGAACTCATCAACGAAATGCCTGACCCAGAGCCCCGCAATACCGACTTCCTGGAGTGCGTACGCAACCGCCGCCAGTTCGCCCTCAATGAGAGCAACGGCCACCACAGCGCCACCATCGTGAATATGGGCGTCTGTGCCCTGCGTCTGAACCGCACCCTGCATTTCGACCCCAAGACGCAGCTCTTCATCGGCGATGAGGCTGCCAACCTGCTGATCAACCAGCCCATGAGAGGGGAATGGGGAAAGATGATATAATCAGCCTCACCCCTAACCCCTCTCCCGTGGGCGAGGGGAACTTTAAGGGCGATGGGGGGGATAATTCAAAATTCAAACAGTAAACCGTAAATGGTAAACAGTAAACACTGCAATGAAAAAGACATTAAATATATTGCTGCTGGCCGTCCTGATGCTGACGGTTACGGCAACACCTGCCTTCGCACAGGACGGCAGGCAGAGAACCACACAAACCATTGTACAGGACGCACTGGCCCTGATGCCCTTGCAGACACAGGCCGACTTCAACCGCGAGATGGAGGACCTGGCCAAGGCCGCTCCACAGTCCGTAGAGATACTGGCTGGAATGCTACAGCCCACCGAGAAAGCCACGAACAACCTGCTGGAATACGCCATTAACGGAGTCACCAACTACGCCTCCGCCAACGCCAAGTATAAGCAGGCCGTGCTGAACGGACTTAGGGCAGCAGCCCCCAAGGCACCCGACCAGTACGTCCGTCAGTTCCTGCAGTCACAGATCCGGCTGCTGGCAGGCGATGAGAAGCCCATTGAGTTCGTGCAGCACGCAGGCGCTGCCCCCTACGCCCAGGCCTATGACAACCTGAAGGCGCTTGGCCCCAATGCCGCCCCCGCCATCGTCAAGACCCTCAAGAGCAAAGACCGCGCCCTGCGTATGCAGGCCCTGAAGTTCGCCACCGCCAATGGTCTGGTTACCGACGGGCTGGCCCGGCAGGTAGTCGGCAAGTACAAGAAACAGACCGAGGAGGGCAAGGCCGACATCATCAACTGGCTGGGCGACAACAAGGTAGAGAGCCAGAAGCCCTTCCTTCACAAAGTGCTCACACAGGGTGGTAAGCCTGCTGTTGCAGCCATCGAGGCATTGGGCAAGATAGGCGGCGAGGATGCCGCTACAGCACTGATAGCTCAACTGGGAGGTGATAATTTTGAAGAAGCCTTTAAGGCACTGCTCAGTTTCAAGGGCGACATCTCAGGCCAGGTGACAGAGGCGCTGAAGGTTACCACAGGTCAGCAGCAGAACAGACTGCTTTCCCTTGCTTCTTTCCGTCGTATCAAGAGTGCGGCCCCCGTTGTGTTTGATCTGGCGAAGGACAACCCCGCCGCCCGCAAGGCATTGTCCGGTGTCGTAGGCAAGGAAGATATAAATAAGGTAGCCGGTTTGCTGGATGCCGCAGCCGGGGAGGAAATGTACGATTACCAGAAAGCCCTCTCCGCCAGCATCAAGAGCCTTGACGCCAAGGAGCAGTACCAGGCCGTAAGCGCAGAGATGAAGAAGGCCGCCAACAAGGAGCGTTTCTACCCCATCCTGGCTTCCACCAATACCAACGAGTCCGTTGAGGAACTTCAGAAGATTGGCTCACAGGCTGCCATCAAAGCCCTGCTCCGCAGCACCAACCTGAAGGCTGCCGCTCCCCTGCTGAATGCCGCTAAGGCAGGCGACAACAATGCGCTGAACGGCTACATCAACCTGATGGGCAACTACCAGAAGAATGCCGATGCCCGTTATGACGGACTGAACACCGCCATGCAGCTTGCCAAGTCAGACGACACTAAGAAGGTCATCCTCAGCTTCCTGGGCAGCACCCCCACCCGTAACGCCTTCCTCCTGGCCGGCAAGTACCTTGACGACAAGAACTTGGGCTACGATGCCGCTGTAGCGGAGAAGAATATCATCAACAAGACCACCGAGGATATCGAATACGAGGTTGTAAAGGAGAACCTCACCAAGGCCATGGCCCTGTACAAGGCACACGGAACCGCTGACGACGGCTATGCCGTTGACGAGCTGAAGAAGATCATCTCGGAGCTGAAGCCCTCACCCGTATATGAGCTCTCAGACGAGGAGAAGGCGCAAGGCTTCGAACTGCTGTTCGACGGTACCAACCTGGACAACTTCGTAGGCAACAAGGTAGGCTACGTGCCCATCAACGGATGCATCAACGTAACCGCCAACTACGGCAACGAGAGCAACCTCTATACCAAGAAGGAATACCGTGACTTCATCTTCCGCTTCGAGTTCTGCTTCCTGCGCCCCGGTGTCAACAACGGCGTAGGCATCCGTACCCCCATGGGCGTGGATGCCGCCTACGAGGGCATGTGTGAGTGCCAGATACTGGACCATGACGCACCCATGTATGCCGGTCTGCGCGAATATCAGGTTCACGGCTCCGTTTACGGTGTCATCCCCGCCAAGCGCATCAAGCACAAGCCCCTGGGCGAGTGGAGCCAGGAAGAGATCCGTGTTCAGGGCAACCACATCACCGTAACCGTTAACGGCGAGGTTATTGTAGATGGTGACATCAGGGAAGCCTGCCAGGGCCACAACGTAGCCCCCGACGGCAGCGACAACAACCCCTATACCGTTGACCACCGCAACCATCCCGGCATGTTCAATAAGACCGGCCATATCGGTTTCCTCGGTCATGGTGCCGGACTGAAGTTCCGCAACGTCCGTGTACTTGACCTAACCAAAGCACCTAATGGCAGAAAGAAGTAATGACAATACATTTGCATAGCCCCCGAGCCTACACGTGCAGCCCCCTGGGGATAACACGTGCAGACTCCCGAGGCTGCAAAGAACAGCCCCCTGCCCCTCCCATCATGGGAGGGAATAGTGTAAAGTTTAAAGAGTGAAGAGTGGAGAATCTAAGGTTGTAAGGCTTATTCGGAATTAGCGTTTAGGCCCTGCCGTTGGCAAGGACGGGGGCGTTAACGGGAACTTTCAACTTTAACCTACGGTACCATAATCTTTATGCCGTTCAGTATATACAAGCCTGAGGTTTGCTGGCTTAGTTCTTGAAGGGTAACATCCTGACGGACCAGTTGTCCGATGAGATTATAAAGAGCGCCTGAGGTGACTGAGGCGCTCTGGTTCGGAATGGAGGTTTCGTGTTCGTCAAGATACCATTGTTGGTTAGTACCTCCGTTCTTATCCCATAGAATGATACGATGCTCGCTTACGTGCATATCCATGGCTTTACCCGTACTGCGATTGGTAATAAGGGTTACGCCATCCAGGTCGGTTGTAATCAGCCACTGCTGCAGTGGGCTTCCCTTATAGACCTGTAATTCGACAGAGGCGCCGTTTCCTGTTCCTATGGCCGTAAAGCTACGCTTACTACTGGCATCGAGTATCTTGTACGCACCATTACTCAGACGTTCGAGTATAAAAGCCGTGCGCTCTCCCTTGTTGTTCTGCGTATCGGTAATAGTCCTGTTACCATCGGTTGTCAGGTAGAGGTTAGTCATACCATTACGCAAGGTAACAGGATATGACTTAGGAATCAGCGCATCTGTATCAAAGGCCGAAAGCTGGGGCGTGAAGGCAGCCGTTTTCATCCGTTTGCCACTCAGTTCGGCGGGCTCGTCTGTAGCAAGGTTGACGGGCTGAAGACTAAGTGTATAGGTTACCTTACGCAGCATGACACGATAAGCATCCAGCACGTCGGCACGTCCGGGCGATTGCCCTACTCCCTGATTCTCGTAATCGAGGTGGAGGGTAATATGGTCTTCGGGCTCCAAATAGCTAAGATGAGGAGCATCGTAAATCTGCTGGTCACTGAACCTGCGTGCTGAGAAATCGAATGGAGCATCGGCTGTTGCCAGGACACCCGATTCGCCCTTTGTGAGTGCTACCCATCGGGTATCGTAACGATTCCCGTTCTCCTGAGGCACCTCGTAGGGTACCCATAGCTCATCAACGGATTTCTTATTAAGGCATACAAGACCGGAAAGATGACGATCGCGATAGGTCTCGTATTCGTTGCCCAACCAGCAAACCTGTTGCATATCGGGATTCATACAGAACTGCCAGCCTATCTTGCCGATGTAGATGTTCTCGTACGGGTTGACTACAGAGGTTATCTGCAGTTCTCCGTTATTGAAAATACTGTAACGTACCACAACCTCTCCTCTTTCTCCGATAGCCAGACGACTGACAATATTAAGGGGTTCGGAGGTAGCATCCTCTATATTCATATCAACCAACCTGATGTCGGGATTCCAATAACCTTTCTTCTTCCAAACCTCGAAGTGTTCGCGTTCGTTTGCCGTTGCCGGCCTGCAGAAACTGGGTTGTGAAGGCCCCGTCATATATTCCTCGCCTGCCACCGACATAGAGCACAGGGTTCCCGTCTGGCGACTGAATCCATACGTACATCCTTGAGTGATGACAGTTACCGCATCATCGGTCTGTGACACTTTAGCATTACTCTTTGCAGAAGGAGCCACCGTTGCTGCGGCAGGCTGGTCATTGACAATCGCCTGACAACGGGCTACCTCGTGACCGGCTTTGGCCCATGGCTGGTCCTCGCGCGTGAACAGCCTTATGTTCCAGGCATACTGACCACGGGTATAGTCCATCTTGCAGGTGGATGGGAGAGTGACTTTCTTACGTGCCAAAGGTGCTATATCGAGGTCAAGTGTACCACTTTCCACAACCTTACCATCCAACTGTAACTGCCATTCGCAAACGTACTCGCTAAGGTTGGTAAAGCTTTGCATATTACGGACAAAGAATTCCCCCTTCGACTGATTACTGCACTCGAAATAAGCCGGTTGGTGGGCTGCTTTGACCTCCCACAACTCGCCGTGAGGCTGACGGTCGGGAGATACGAGACCATTGAAGTTAAAATCACCGTCGGTATGCTCACCCTTGCTGAAATCCCATCCGTTGGCATAAAACGTCTTTCCGTCGCGGCTGGTAAGCAATCCCTGATCCACGAAATCCCAGATGAAGCCGCCCTGCATACGTTCATTGGCCAGGAAGATGTCCCAATACTCCTTCATGCCGCCTCCTGAATTTCCCATCGCATGCTCGTATTCGCACAGTATGACTGGTTTCTGAGGCCACGAAGCATAGGAACCACGAAGGTCCTGCTGGGAAATATACATATTGGCGATAATATCGAAATCCGTTCCCTGATTCTCGTAATGAATAGGACGGGTCGGATCTAAGGCTTTAATCTCCTGATAAATGTAATCGAAGTTGCTGTAGCCATCCCTGCCACGACCGCCACATTCATTTCCCATGGACCATACAATGACGCATGGTTGGTTCTTGTCGCGCTCGACCATAGCCATACAACGCTCTGTCATAGGCTGACGCCAATCCTTGTAGGCCGTCATACGGTTGCCGTTTTCCGCACCGGCTCCATGACTCTCATTGTTGGCTTCGTCCCAGATGTAGAATCCCAGTCGGTTACAAAGCTCATAGAAACGGGGTGTCTTGGGATAGTGAGAAGTGCGTACGGCATTGATATTGAACTGTTTCATCATAAGCAGATCCCGCTCTATCATATCCAGCGGCATATAACGCCCCGTAGCGGGGTTATTGTCGTGATGATTGGTACCACGGATATAGATTTTACGTCCGTTTACCCTTAGGATTCCATTCTGGATTTTCACCTCGCGGAAACCGACATCCTGACGCAGGCTTTCCATCTCGTTTCCCTTGGCGTCAAGAAGCGAGACTGTGAGATTATAAAGATTGGGATGCTCGGCAGACCAGAGTCTGGGAGCGGCAATGGAATGAGTATATTCCGCACTTTCTGTCGAGCCGGCATTAATGGAACCCACCTGCTTCGTTTCGCTGAACCTCACATCGCCATTCTGATCGTAAAGCGTGTATCTTACGGCAGCTGATGCATCGGATTCTGTTCCGTTGGCAAGTTGGAGCGAAACTTTCACGTCAGCATTATTATACGTCGCAGACAAAGGGGTGGTGATACGGAAATCCGAGATTCTGAGATGTGGTTCTGACTGCAGGTAGACATCACGGAAGATACCACTCATTCGCCACATATCCTGATCCTCGAGATACGAGCCGTCGGACCAACGCATAACTTGCGCGGCAATCAGGTTCTCGCCTGTCTGCACAAACGAACTGATATCGAATCCTGCATCAGACATAGAATCCTCGTGGAAACCGACGTAACGACCATTAATCCACAGATAGAGACAAGACTGGACACCCAGGAAATGAATGCTGACACGACGTTTTTCCCAACCTTCTGGCAACATAAACTTACGCCGGTAGGACGAAACGGGATTATTCCGCTGTATGGTAGGCGGCGTAACAGGATGGGGATAGGCAACATTGGTGTAAACAGGTTCACCAAAACCTTTCACCTCCACATTACAGGGAACCTCTATCTCGCTCCATGCGGCATCATTGAAACTGGTACGATAAAATGTCTTGGGACGGTTCTCATCGTCATTCACCCAGTTTATCTTCCAAGTTCCATTCAATGACATATAGAGCGACGACTCCTGTGCATCCGTCGTGAGTGCCTCCTTTTCATTACTGAAGGGGATGAACCATGCATGCGGCGCCTCACAGTTTACCCTGTTGACGGTTTGGTCCTGATACTCCCGGAATGTTTGCGCGGGCAACAATGTTGTTGCAACACAAAAAATAAGTGCGATTATAATTCGATTCATAAAACATTCTATTTAATCATTTTTACTCCGTTTTGCACATAGATTCCCCTCTTTAGTTGAGAGTTGAGAGAATGCCTGTACTATTATCAGTTGAGAAACAGAAAGGGGTGTAAGGTCTGTACCGATGGGGTTGGTACATGCTTGTGCTTTTTAGATGACTTACCCCGAGGGCATACATACAGGTTGTCATAAGAGATACTATGACGAAAAACAAAAACCTAATACTTTTCATTACGTTAATACTTATATGTTGGCAATAACTTTGTTTTCATGCCGCAAATTTAAGATATAGCAGGAAAGATAACCTTTAAATTATGACATTACACCGTAAAAATATAACATTTGCCATTTATTATGCGATAATTATATAAAAAATCACTATTCGTGGTAGGACGTATTATGTTTCTGATTATATTTGCAAAGAAATATTCCTATTTCCTATAAAATATGACACGTTATGAACGAGCATCTCAACTTTAAGTACCTGCCCTCCGTTGAGCATGACGCTGACTGGGGACTTACCGTAAACTGCGTGGGAACACAGGAGATTCAGCCGGGAGAGCCCTATCCGCCCGCCGAGCATCCCCTGTCCTACAGATTCCAGCCCGCTGCCGGCAGAATGCTGGACGAGTATCAGCTTATCTACTGCGCCAAGGGATCGGGCATATTCCGTACGGAAAGCGCAGGCGAGATGAGTGTAAAGGCAGGCGATGTGATGATGCTCTTCCCACAGGAAAGGCATACCTACCACCCCGACGAGCAGACGGGGTGGAAGGAATACTGGATAGGATTCCGCGGGATGAACATTGACATGAGGGTTAAGAACGGCTTCTTCTCCACCGGGCATCCGCTGTTTCATCTGCCCCTTTCCCTGAGCGGCGACATGATATACCTGTTCAGCCAGGGCATAAAGGCAGCCCAGCACATGGAGAGGGGCTACCAGCAGTTGCTGAGCGGCTACGTCAACATGATGCTGGGCTACATCTCGTCATACGACAACGCTGCCAGTCAGGCCGAAAAGGAACTGGCCGAGGATATCCATCAGGCCATGCTGTTCATACACAATAACTTCCAGAACGACATACGGTCCGAGGATGTAGCCCAAGCTATCAACTGGGGCTACAGCCGATTCCGAAAGGTCTTTCTGCAGCAGACGGGCATGACGCCCTATCAGTATATCCAGGAGACGCGCATCAGGCAAAGCAAGTTCCTGTTGCTGAACACCACCAAGCCCCTCAAGGAGATAGCATACGAAGTGGGGTTCAATAACCCCGACTACTTCTCCACGGCCTTCCGCCGCATCACCGGCATCTCTCCCCTTTCATTCAGGAAGGATGAAGGAGGAGGGGGAATTCTACTTTAACATTACCCTCACCTGCGGCTGGATGGTGACAGGACCCATCAGACCGGCAGGCTGAAGCGGACTGTCTGCATTCCAATGCTTCCAGGTAGCCGTACCCAGTTTCACGGCACCGGGTTGCTCGTCACCGATAAGGCGGTTGACCCAGGGATTGCTAACGGTAATCTCCAGCAGGTTCTCGCCAGAGCGGGCTGCATCGCCCACAGGCAGACGGTAAGGTGCCTTCCATGCCGTACCCAGGGACTGGCCGTTCAGACTGACAGAGGCTATCACGCCTACATTGCCCAGGTTCAGCTGCAGCTCAGTGCCTGCCTGAAGGTACTTCTTAGGCAACGTGAACCGCTTGGTATATACGGCTGTTCCGGCATAATAGCGGATACCGGCATCATCGGACCGGGTATAGGAATACAGGCTGTCAAAGACGGCTTTGTCTGGAGCCATCCTGCCGGGCTGGAAGGTCACATCCCATGCGCCTGTCAGGGTAATGGGCTGAGGCACGGACTTCACACGGGCACTGTAAACCTTACCTGATGCTGTGCAAACGGTTTCGGTACCTGATTTGGACGTTGTCCATACAAAGCCGCCTTCGTCCAGCACCAGGTCGGCATCATTGCCATGATAGGTAAAGTCCACCCGGGAGCCTTCGGTCACATCACGCTCTATGGTCATGCCGTCCGTCATGTAAGTAAGCCTAAGGCGCTTGTTGCGCCCTGACACAGGCGTACCGGCCAGCTCGTCATTCACGGTTATCACATACCGGCCGGCAGCGATATTCTGCTGCAGGGCGGCTGTCACATCCACAGGCTTCTTAGGCCGCTCGCTGTCAAAGTTGGAGGCGATGGGGCCGTAGAAGGCACGCATCACCTTCAGCTGGCCCTGCTCATGTACCTCGGGTATCTGAATGCGTCCGTTCTCGGGCGAATAGGCAATACGCTCCATACCGTCCAGCGTATAATGCACAACCAGGGTCTTCACCTGCCCGAAACAAGGGTCGCCGCCCAGACTTACGTTGTCACTGGGCATATTCAGCCTATTGCCATCCACCCTGGCCGATACCAGATCTGTAACGTCATTGATTCCGCCCGGCAGAAAAGCGCCGTACTCTGCCCGTATAATACGGAGACTGGGCACGGGAACCTCCCTGTTGTCATCGTAGGCCGTATTGACTTCGGCCACGCAGGCATCTGTCACAGCCCGGGACGGACGGAAGATGATAAAGGCGCTCTGTTCGGGCTCCATGTGCAGGTCTATCACCGTTCCGTACTCTCCCTGCCGGTAAGGTATGGCGGCAATCTGTCCCGTCTGGGCATCCCAGCGCTCAGGAACCATTCCCCGCACGCGGAACTCGCACGTCTCGTTACGGTACTGCTTCTCGGGGTTTGACACAAAATAAATCTCACCCTCAGGACAGGAGCGGTGGATGTAACGCAGGTCAGCACCCGTGGATTCGGGACGGAAGTCTGGTCTTACCTGCATCTGCCGCAAAGCATCTGCCACGGTAATATCACGTATCAGCCCCTTTCCCCACAACTCGGATGCCAGCTGCCGCACCTCGTCATCACAGGCAGGATAACCCTCCAGACTGGGTGACTTGTCAGGGCGCGGGCCGATAATGGTAGCACCCTGCAATGCCAGCCGGCGCAGGATTCGCAAGGTCTTGGGTGTCATCCAGGAAGTGTCAAAGAGGGTAAGCAGGCGGTATTCGCCGCCGCTGCGGGTGACAAGCTTGCCGTTACGCACCTGAAGCTGCGCCATCTGATCCGTCCAGATTTCGTCATAGTCATAGCCCAGGTCCCGGATATCCTTGCGGCAGTTGCCGTCATTAGGCGAGACCTCGCCCACATATACCAGCACATCACCCACAAAGCTTCCCTGCTGGAGCAGGTATTGAGCGCGCGTTACATATTTCATATAAGGTATGGAGGCCTCCCACAGCGTGTTGAGGCGGTTAAAGTGCGAGCCGAACTCACCCAGCGTATAGCCAGGACCCTTGTCATTGGGCTGATGCACAAAGGTATGGAAGATGTAGTGGTTGATACCGTCCGTCCAGGCCATATCGCCCAGCGCCTTCATCTTGGCAGGACTGCCGTCCCAGCCGGCCTGCTCGCTTCCGGCCGTAAAGGACTCGGCCCCCACAACAGGATTCCCGTTGATATGTGCGATGGAGGCGGCCATCTTGGTAGAAGTAGGCATAGCCGCGTTCCCCATCCAGAACTCGCCCATCACAATGTCAGAGCTGGCACCCACCTCCATATCGTTGAAGGGTCCCGTATATGGCTCTACCGAATATTTCAGTCCGTTCTGGTGACAGAGCTCGCTGAAGCGGTCATAGTAGTTAGCCGCCATCAGGTCGTTCACCGTACGGCGCAGGTCCCACAGGAAGCGCTCGCTCTGCTCGCTGCTTCCCACATAGAAGCCGGCAATGGCGGGGAAATACGGCAAGGGGCTGTAGCCTCGCAGACGCAGGAACTCCCGGTCGAACCCGTCTGTCCAGTTGCCGCATCCCACCTCATAACTGTCCACCAGGCAGTTGGTAAGAGCGGTACCCACCAGCGGCCCCAGATAGTCCAGAATGGGCTGTACACCATCCTGCCAGTACTGGTCAAGCGCCTTACGGCTCATCTTGTCCACCTCCAGTCCGCCGCCCGTGGCAGCCGTTGAGGGATGGCTCTGCTCGCCGGTGCTGGTATGTCCCATACGCAGGATAACCCAATCGCCTGCGGGAACCTGCCAGGTGATATTGCCCCCGGCATCCATCAGGCTGGTAAGGTTATGTACGTCAGACGCCTTTACGATGTCACCGTCCTTCACCACCTCGGGCTTGGGCATCAGAATGTTCGGGTAGCCGTTAGAGCCCAGGCTCTTGAGCACATAGTCCGTGATTCTGCGCTCCGAGGCAGGACGGGGGAAGGCCAGCACAACTATGTCCTTATACCAGTCACGTACCGCCAATGGCTGCTCCAAACGCACGGTCTGCGCCTTGCCGGTACCTGTAAGACGGGTTTCCGTCCAGACGATGCGTTGCATACTCTGTTCGGGCTTTACCCAATAGCCGCCGCTGCTAGACCATCCGGGGCCGTTATGGAAGCACAGTTCCATCCCCAGGCGCTTAGCCTCAAGGGCAGCCCACTTGAAGAGTTCCAGCCACTCGGCAGACAGATACCGGGCCGACCCCTCAGGGTAGCCGTATCCCACATTGAATATCTGAGCCTCGTGGTATCCGGCCCGACTCATAGCCTCCAGGTCGGCGGTAATACCTTCACGGGTTACGTTACAGTCCAGCCAATGCCACCATGTGCAGGGACGACTCATAGCAGAACCCTCGTTCCACTTCTCAAGGGACTGGGCAGAGGCAGCAATACCGGTGCAGAGCAATGCTGCAAAGAGCAATATTTTCTTCATAATAATAACTGAATTGATATGATTAATACCGCAAAGTTACAGCATTACCCGATTCGCATACATGAAAAAATGACATTTTGACTGCACAAAATGACAAGTCCCCCATGGCAGGGGGACTTGGGAGAGATTTCAGGTTTTCCGGATGTTCCGGACCGGGATGGGTCCTCAACTTCCTAATCCGCCGCCTAAGGCAATGTACAGGGCGATGAGGGATTCAGAGGCCTGATACAAATTCATGGCCTGCGAGAGCTGAGCGCTCAGCAGGGACTCCTGGGCTGTAAGCACCTCCAGGTAACTGGCCTTGCCGTTATCCATCAGCTGATGCGTACCAATGTAAGCCTCGTGCAGCACATCCACCTGACGCTGGTAGAGAAGGTTCTTCTGAACGGTAGTCTGATAGTCGGCCAGCGCCTCGTTCACCTCGTTACCGGCATCAATGACCGTCTGTACATACCACTTCTTCATATCCTCCTGTTCCAGCTTGTTGATTTTCAGGTTTGCCTTCAGCTTGCCCTGCGCGAAGATAGGCTGTGTCAGCTGTCCCATGGCATTGAGCAGCAGGCCGCCGGGATTGACAACCGCACCGCTGCCGTTATTGGTCCAGCCCACCAGGCCTGACAGTGTAATGGTGGGAAGGAAGGCGGCACGTGCCGTCTGCACGTTATAGTAAGCCTCCTCAATGGCATGATTAGCCATACGGATATCCGGACGATATACCAGGTACTGGGCCGATACCCCCTTCACCAGCTGATCCGACAGCGTATAGCTGCCCATAGGGCTGCGCCGGATATGGCGGGGCGAAACGGCCAGCAGGCTGCAGATGTCATTCTCCACACGCTGGATATTACGGCGGGTATCCACAATCTGCGTCTTTACGTTGAGGTACGAGGACTCCATCTGGTTGACAGCCGTAGAGTACGCCTTGCCATTCTCCCACAGGGACTTCTGCGTCTCAAGCGATGCGTTCCACAGGCTGTCCGTCTGAATCAGGATCTCAAGCTGACGGTCCAGTACCTGCAGCATACCGTACTGTTGGGCTACGGTGCTCACCAGGTTGGCTTGTACCACCTCCTCATAGCATTCAGCCTGCAGGAGAACTGCCTGGGCCGCACGCTTCTTGTTGGTTATAGACCCGAAGATGTCCAATTCCCAGTTCATCTGCAGGGGCAGGCTGTAAGCCTTGGCCGCCCGGCTGTTGTCAAAACTGGATATCGTTCCCTGCGGAGCCAGCGCAAACGAGGGCAGGTATGCCAACTTGGCCGCCTTCAGCGAAGCCTGGCTCTGCTCCACAGCCGTACGGGCCGAGTGGAGGTCGGTATTACTGGCCAGGGCCTCCTCAATCAGCTGCTGCAGCAGCGGGTCGGTAAAGAACTGGCGCCACGAAAGGGGCTTCTCAGTTGTCTGGGAACCGGAAACGCCTATAACATCAGCAGGCACTTCCACCTTCTGATCATACTTCTTGTAAAGTCCGCAGCTGTCAAGCATCAGCCCTGCAGCCGCCACTATGATAATACTTTTATAATTCATAATTCTTTTATTTGGGCCAAGGGGCAAGGAGCAAGGGGCAAGAGAACAGTTCATACTTCAGCCCTCATACTTCAGCCCTCAGCCTTCATACTTCACTTCCCAAATTCTTCACTCTTATATTTTTCACTTTTCACTCTTTCACTTTTCACTCTTCACTTTTCACTCTTCACTTTTCACTCCTCCCTGGAACTTCTCATGCAAACGCTGGAAGACGATGAAGAAAGCGGGAACCACAAAGAGCAGCGCTATAGTACCGATGCTCATACCGCCAATCACACCAAGGGCAAGGGCTCGGTTACCGTTGGCACCGGCTCCACCCTCTATCACCAGGGGAACCATACCTATAATCATGGTCAGCACCGTCATCAGGATGGGGCGCAGACGTTCCTTACAAGCTTCGAAGGCTGCATCGCGGATGCTCATACCCTGAGCTCGGCGCTCTGTAGCGAACTCCGTAATCAGGATAGCAGTCTTGGCCAGCAGACCAATCAGCATGATAATACCCGTCTGCAGATAGATGTTGTTGTCCATGCCGGGAATCTGATACTTATAGCCAATGAAAGCGAACACGAAGGCGCCCATCAGTCCGAACGGCACGCTGAACAGCACGGCCCATGGTGTGAACCATGAGTTGTAGAGCGAAGCCAGAATGAGATAAATCAAAATAGCACAAATGATGTAGATGAGGGCTGTGGCGTTAGAGCCGCTTACCTCCTCCACCTCGCGCGACATACCACTGTACTCGTAGGTTGCCGTTGCGGGCATTACTTCCTTAAACACCTCTGCAATGACCTTGTGGACATCGCCTTCGGTATAGCCGCTACCAGGCTTCACTGAGCAAGTGATGCTCTGGAGGAGGTTGAAGTGCTCGATATTGGCAGGACCCACAATCTCCTTCAGACTGACGAACTGGGAGATGGGGGTCATATGGCCACCCTTCACTTGCATGAAGATGTTTTGCAGAGCCTGTGGGTCAAGACGATACTCAGGCGAGGCAGACGCCATAATACGATAGACTTTACCAAACTGGTTGAAATTGCCGATATAGGCACCACCGCAGTAAGCACCGAGTGTGTTAAGCACATCAGCTGGCGACACACCTGCACGGTCGCACTGCGCCGGATCGACTTCAACCTGGAATTTCGGGAAACGTTCAGAGTAGAAGGACAGAGCAGAGCCTATCTCCGGACGCTCTGACAGTTTGGCTATAAAATGTTCGGTTTGCTGGGCGAACTCCGACAGATTGCCATCTGTTGGGTCCTGAACAGCCAAATAAATGTCGTTACTCGTTCCATAACCGGGAATCTGTGGCATCTCGGAAGGAATCACTACCAAATTCTTGAGTTCCAGACAGTCAAAATAGAAACGGCCAGCGACCAAGGCAAGCAGATGCTCCATACCAGGACGCTCGTCCCAGTTCTTCAGTCGCACCACCATCGTAGCGTAATTGGAAGATGCTGAACTCGACAGCATACCGTATCCACAAGTCATGGAGAAGCTCTCTAACTCAGGAATCTTCTTTACCTTCTCTTCCACCGCCTTCACCATCTCACGCGTCTGCTGCAGAGTAGCTCCTTCTGGGGCCTGAATCTCAACCAGGAACACGCCTTGGTCCTCCTGTGGCACAAGACCTGAAGGCAGGCTCTTCATGAAAAAGCCCATGAGTACTGCTGCCAGTGCCAAGAGACACCATGCCAGGGCGGGACGCTTGATGAATTTCTGTACGGCCTTACTATACTTATTATATATAGCATTGTAGCTGACCTCGTACGCCTTCTTCGTATAGTAAGTCAAGCCCTTACCTTCTTTCTTGCCTTCAGTGACGCGCATCATGATGGCGCAGAGGGCAGGACACAGCGTCAGAGCCGAGATACATGACAGACCGACACTGGAAGCAATGGTGACACCAAATTGGGTGAAGAAGGTGCCTGAAGTACCTGGCATGAACATCACAGGGATGAATACCGCCATGAACACCAGCGTACACGAGACAACGGCTACCGACACCTCGTTCATTGCCTGACGGGTGGCTTCGCGCGCATCGCTGATACCATTCTCCATCTTCGCCATAACGGCCTCCACCACCACGATGGCATCATCCACCACCGTACCGATAGCGAGCACCAGAGCGAACAGTGTCAGAATATTGAGCGAGAAACCTGCCATCTTCACAATAGCAAAGGTACCCAGCAGCGAGACGATAATCGAGATAGAGGGGATGATGGTGGCCTTGAAGTTCTGCAGGAAGAAGAACACCACGAGAATCACGAGGATGATGGCAATCACCAGCGTCTCAATCACATTATGGAAGGCCGCAAACAGGAAGTCGTCACTGGTCATCAGGGTTACAAACTCCAGCCCGGCAGGCATCGTCGCCTTGGCTTCCTCAAACATCTTGTTGATGGCGGCATTCACCTGGGTGGCGTTGGCACCAGGGGCAGCGAACACAATGAACATAGCACCCGGACGGTCCTGTATGTTCGACGTGAAGTTGTAGCTCATGGCACCAATCTGCACATCAGCCACGTCGCTCAAGTGTAATATTCCGCCGCCACTGGTGCGCAGCACGATGTCGTTAAACTCTTCAATGGTCTTCAGCGTACCTTTGTACTGCATAGAGTACTGGTAGGAGTTGCCCGACTGCTCACCCAGCGTACCTACAGCTGCCACGAAACTCTGTCCGCCGATAGCGGCAAACACGTCGTTTGGCGTCAGATTGTATTGTGCCATCACATCGGGTTTCAGCCAGATGCGCAGGGCGTAGGTGTTACCCAGACTCAATACATTACCCACACCGGTGATACGCATCAACTTCGGCTTGATATTGATATCCACGTAGTTCGACACAAAGTCCTCGTTGTACTTGCCATCGGCACTTCTCACAGCGAAGATACGCAGAATATTGTTCTGTCGCTTCTCCACCTTTACACCCACCTTATTGACATCGGCAGGCAGCAAGGCCTGCGCACGGGTCACGCGGTTCTGCACATTCACCGTAGCCATGTCGGGGTCGGTACCCTGCTTGAAATAGACATTGATCTCCACCTCACCGTTCGACGAGGCTTTTGAGGTCATGTAAGTCATGTCGTTCACACCGTTGATGGCCTCCTCCAACGGTTGGATGACCGATTTCATCACCGTATTCTCGTCGGCACCGGTATAGCTTGTCGTGACGTTCACCGTAGGCGGTGCAATGTCCGGATACTGCTCCACTGGCAGCGTATTTATCGAGATGTAGCCCACCAGAGCTATCACTATCGAGATGGCACACGCCATCACATATTTATTGATAAATATATTTTCCTTCATGATTTACTCAACTTTCAACTGTCAACTCTCAACTGTCAACTCTCCGGGAACAGCACCTTCTGTCCCTCACTCACATTATTTGCACCGGTGGAGACAATCACATCCCCTTCACTCAAACCGCTGGTTATGATGAAGTCCTTACCATTGCCTGTGTCTGTCGTTGTCACGTCAACAGCAGTAGCCGTGCTGTCAGGCTGCACCTTATACACAACTGCCTTGTCCTGCAGGCGTACAACGGAAAACTGCGGAACCACAATCACGCCCTTCTCGGCAAAGGGCATCACGATGGTACCCTGAATGCCGGAGTAGAGGTGTCCGTCGGGGTTGGGGAACGACACCTTGCTGGTCAGCGAGCCCGTCTCGGCATTGACCACACCCGTCAGGCTCACCACGCGGCCCTTGTGGGGATACTCCGTACCGTTCTTCATGATGAACGTGGCGGCAGGCAGCTTGGCAATGTAGTCGTCGACCTCGTCGGCCTTCATACCCTCCTGAACCATTGTCTCCACGATAGCCTCCGTTACGGAAAACTCGGCGTACATCGTAGTGTTACCGCTCAGCATCGTCAGCTGGGTCATGGGCGAAACCTGATCACCCGCGCGCACGGGTATCTCACCGATAACACCCGATACAGGAGCCGTAATGGTGCAGAATCCCAGGTTCACCCGGGCACGGTTCACAGCCGAACGAGCCTGAGCCACCGCAGCCTGAGCCTGCTTATAGGTATTCTCGCTATTGTCTAGCATATAGCTGCTCACAATCTTCTTCTCAAACAGATTCCTGTTGGACTCATACTCCAGCTTGGCCGAGTTCTCCTGAGCCAGGGCTGCCTCCAGATTAGCCTGCGCTGCCTCCAGGTCCAGCTGAGCGTTACGCGAGTCAATGACAAAGAGCGTCTGCCCCTTCTTCACCTGCTGACCCTCGCTGACGGCAATCTTCATCAGCTGACCGCTCACCTGCGGCGTTATGGTAACATCATTCTGCCCCTTCATACGGGCACTGAACCTATAGGGCAACTCAATGTCACTCTTCTGAACGGTCATTGTCTCAAAGGAAGACTTAACCTCCTTGGGCATCTCGGGACCACAGGCCGACAGGCCTACAACTGCGCCGACCAAAGCGGCAAAATTCATGAAATACTTTCTTTTCATACGGTATAGTTTAGTTAAGTTATAATCGGTATTAGTAACAATACTTTGGCAAAGATACGGATAAGCGAGCGGAATACAAAATAAAAGCTTGATTTTATTTTTATTCCCAAGCGAAAGTATCTTCGAGGCGAAAGCCTCAAAGACGATTAAAGTATGAAAAATACAAAATAAAACTTGTTGTTTTTATCGCCGAAGTGCAGTCTATCTTCAAGGATTTTTTTCCTCAAAGAGTGGAAAAAGTCAACTTTTTCAGTAAAAGTGTCCACTTTTTCAGTACGGAATGTCAACTAATTCAGTATGGATGATGTAGCACATTCGTATTAAGACAGCATTATAACATACTGAATACCAGCACAAAAGAGCATTCTATATGCCATTGTGTTCAGTATTCAGTTATTCAGTATTCAGTTTCTACGAAGAGTGCGAGAATATGGTTATTATTATATTATATATAATAATAAAGTCTTTTTCACCTTCATATCAAAACTGAATAACTGAATACTGAATACACGAAGCATGTCGTTTTCACTTTTCAAAATGTCGTTTATGGTATAATATATTTTTACATTTCATAAAATTGTTGTACCTTTGAATCGGATTTGAAACAGAAAGAAAATTGCTCCCACACGAGGCCGTAAAAATTCTCACGTGCACTAAGAAGATTTCCCTCACGAGAGCCCAACCGGAGAACTTTCTGCGACAAAGGAAATTTATTTACAAACCATTAAAAAACAATTTTTGCTATGTTGAAAGTTAAAGCTATTGAGAAGTTACAGAAGATTGGTAAGTACGAGGGTACCCACCGTTATGTGATGCAGCCTGAGATGTATGCTCAGCTGGCACAGGACAAGGTAATCCGCGAGGCTGCGCTTCGCAGCGGTGTGAGCAAGGGTGTGATGCAGGCTTGCTGGGATGCTGCCGGCGAGGTGATTAAGGCCTGGGCTACTGAGGGCCATAGCGTTGCCATCCCGGGATTGGGTACTATGCGATTCGGCTTGCGTGCCAAGAGTGTTGCCACCGTGAACGAGGTGAAGGCGGGCCTGATAACCAGTCGCCGTATCATCTTCACCCCTAACACGGAGCTGCGTGAGGAGTTGGCTGACACTGCGGTGCAGATTACCTGTTTTGACCGCACGGGTAAGGAGGTGAAGCGTGTGACCAGCACGGATGATGGCAACATCGAGGATCCCGAAGGACCCGTCGATGACGGGAACGGGAACGTTAACCCTCAGCCAACCCCTGACAACGGCGGCGGCACTGGAGGTGATGACCAGAACTAAAGGCAGCGCCTTCGGGCGCTCCTTTTCCATTGAGCATTGAACATTACGCTAACCATTTATTTAATGTCACGCAGAAAACGCAGAAAGCGCAGAAATTAAAGAAAACCCAGAAAACCCTTTTGCTCTGGTTAAGGCTTTGCCTCTGATGCCGTATCTGTGTTCTTTTACTTGTAAGACAGGGTTCCACCCCTTCCGTCGCAAATGGGGATTTGCTCCCCTTTGTGGGGCCGCAGCCACATTCAGTGGCTACTTTAAAAACCCCAGTCGTCCAGATAAAAGCTCACAGCCACAACATCAATCTCTATGAGATTTCAACCAGACCAAAAGAAAAACCCCGGCTCTTTGAGCCTAAAAAACATTTTTTTGAGACTTTAGACTTTAGCAGTTATCGTTGAAAAACTGGTTTTCTCGGTTTTTCTTTTTGAAAGCTTTGATATCTGAAAGATATGTTGTGGCATTGGCAGGAAGATGGTGGAAGTTTGCTTACAGCCAGATTCATGACAATGACGGAACAAAGGCACAAAGTGCCAAAGATTTCAAAAAGGGTTTTTATGATTTTGTTTAAAATCAGAGGAATCTGTGAAATCTGCGTGAGATTAAAATTTCTGCGAATTTCCGCGAATATCTGCGTGAAAGATTATTAACCATTAATTTTGAAAAAAAATGAAAAAGGAAAATTGGAAGTTCGTCATTCAGACGATTATCGCTATCCTTACTGCGATAGCTACCAGCTTAGGTGTTACCAGCTGTATGAATTAAGAAAGAACGCCTCGGGATTCCCCGGGGCGTTTTCTTCTGTTCGGGCTGAAATCTCGCAGAGATTGATGGTGTGTCCGGGTACTGTCATCTGTCACTTACGTCTTGCAAAATGAGATAGTAAGGTAAAAAAAACTATATTATATTTGGAAGTAATAAGAAAGATTTCGCACATTTGGGGCGCATATACTAAACCTTACTTTATAATAGCGCCATTCAAATTCTGATTTGTAATAATAATAATAAAACTAAACGATATGAAACAGACAATGAGACTCTTTTTGTTGTTGGTGGCAACATCTCTATTGCCTTTTACAACTATTAACGCACAGACCGTTTGGGACGGCTCTGTTGCCGAATCTTTTGCCGGTGGAACGGGAACGCAGGAGGACCCGTACCTGATTAGCAACGGTTCAGAGCTGGCGTATCTGGCACAGATCACGAATACTGATTCTACGGATGGCAGCATGACCAGGGATAAGTATTTCAAGCTGACTGCTGACATTGTACTGAACCGTGATGTGCTGGGGGATGCCTTTGCACCCAACGGCACGCCTAAGAATCTTTGGACGCCTATAGGAGTTCAGAAAAACATGTTCTATGGCAACTTCGATGGCGGAAAGCACCGTATCTACGGACCTTACATCACCAGGTCCAATGAAATCTACTACAACGGCATCTTCGGCTATGCCAACGAAACCTATATCCACGATCTTTGTGTGATTGACGGATATATACCCGATGGTACAGGTAATGGATTCATCGTAGGACAGATGGATAACAATTCAAGGATTAGCCGTTGCTATGCCTCGGGGTGTATTGAACGAGGCAGCTATAGTGGTCTGATAGTGGGTGCCGCAACAATTAAATGCACGGTGGAACAATGCTACTCTGTTGGTTTTATTGGCAATTCATATAACTGTGGCGGTATCGTGGGCTGGGCCAGCACCACTGATATCAGTCATTGTTTCTCTCTTATAACAGCAGGAACAGGTAACTCTTATACCGGTTCATGCGTAGGGCAAATGGATTATGGTATGGGGGAGTTTCTTTATTGTGACAATAGTATATCCACCTCCAGCATAATCGGAAGGAACAATAGTGCAACAGTTAACTGGGATAATTGTAAGGGGCTTACCCCGAAGGAAATACACAAGTCCTCCTTTGCTGAGCAGTTAGGCGCACCTTTCGAGTATGTAGAGGGCGGCTATCCCTGGATTCCAGGCTTGATACGTGCTGGCGAATACTGGGGTAATGGCCAAAAGCTGACTCTGGCCGAGGTGACCAACGGCGATGGCTGCACCATACAGTTCTATAAGAACTACGACGGCGAGACTTTCTCCGGCAGGATACCCTCTGGGGACCGCCTGGACCTTGCTGCGGGAGAGACGGTATATGTACATGCCACATTGCCGGATAACAGGCTTTGGAAGCATGAAGGAGGTCTGCAAGTGATTAATATGGAAACGGGGCAGACAATAGAACCCACAATGGCGTCTGATACGCTTCTCACATTTGTATGGCCGGCTGCCGATGTTGAGGTGAAGGCAAACTTTATCGTAGGTGGCTACATCGGCAAAAAAGATGTCAATGACGGACACGATGTCTGGTGGGAGCGACATGAGTTAGGAATAATGGATGATCTGAACATAGGTGGTTTGATTCAAGACGGCAAGACCGTGTATTCATTGTTGATTCGCGGAAAGGGCGAAATGGGGGATATGAGTTCCACTTCCGTGAACAGACCGTGGGGAGTCTATTATGCTGAACTGAGTCAGATATATACCATCGACGTTGGCGAGGGCATTACCCGTATCGGTGCCCAGGCATTCAGGTCGATGTTCAACGTGGGGAATCTTATTCTGCCCAGTACGCTGAAGACCATCGGAAACAATGCTTTCTCGAGCTGTTTTAACAATGGTATGATGGCTGACAAGACTATCATGTTCCCTGCTGCGTTGGATTCTGTTGGCAGTCAGGTCTTCTATGATTGCGGACCGGCAACCGTTACTTATGACCTGAGGGCATGTAAGAACCTGACGGATTTGGGATTGGCTTTCCAAGGCGCTACAGGAACTCTTTTACTCCCATCCTCCATTGTGTCAATAGGAAGGAAAGGTACCTCGAATAATGGTATTACAGGTAACACCTATGTGGAAGTTCCAGAGAATTCAGCATTGTTTATCAATGGTACGCAGATGCTTGACGAGAACGGAATGGCAAAGATTACACAGGGCCCGCATCAGTATTTTGCATTAGAGATAAAGCCCAGCTATTATCGCGTGAATATTGATGAACTTAGCGGCGAGGGTTGCTCGTTGCAGTTCTATATGACAAAGAACACCAGCAATCAGTTGAGCAATGAGGTGAAAGTCGGCATGAAGGCCCTATCGGAAGACGAGGATGCTAAGGTGTACATCAAGTCCAATCCTGCCAAGGACTGGTTCCTGCACAAGGACTGGATTGTGGTAAGGAAAGCTGCTACAGGCGAGATTGTTCCTATAACGCAGGAGCAGCCTACTATCTTCTCGTTTGTGATGCCCGCCTGCGATGTCACCGTGTCGGCCGCTTTCAGAATCGGCGGCTACTGTGGAAGCGAGAACGGAGGTATCAATGTATGGTATGAGATTGTAGACGACGGTTTGCTCAGCAATGGCAACCCAGCCTACAAGATGATATTCAGCGGCACTGGTGCCACAATCTATTATTCGTCCAACAACCAGACAAAGCCTTGGAACACCTACAAGAATAGCATAAAATCCGTTGAATTCAAAGATGGTATCACCAACATCGGCAATTGCCTGCTCGACAACACCGGACAGTTGCGCAATGTACAACTGCCTAATACGCTGGTTGAACTGGGCGGTTATGTATTCTTTAATTGTAGCAGTGTGGGACTCATAGAGAGATGGGATTTCCCCGCTACGCTCGAGACAATTGGCGATTCACCCTTCCGTTATACAAGTCAGTCAGGGCATCAGGTAATCTTCGACATGTCAAAGTGTACCAACATGAAGTCAATCATTACCAGTGCTTTCGAATCGACCTATGGTATCAAAATCCTGCCGCCGTCGATTGAGAAGATTGCCAAGTCGGCAATGCCCTATTCTGCATCCACTGACAATAATGTGGACAACAGCATCAGGCTGGTGGTGCCCGAGGACAAGGTTGTATATGTCAATGGAATTCAGCAGATACATACTGGCGATACACTATATTTCGACTATAACAAGAGTAATGCTTCCATCGAGACAACCATTGAGATGCGTTCGGGATATCATTACGCTGTAAAAGTCGGCACAGTGACTGGTAATTCAGGCTCTTCGTTCAAGTTCTACGGAGCTTATGACGGTACGAGTCTGAGCGATGAGATTACCCCCAACACGAAAGCCCACGATGACCTTGTGGGCCAACCAGTATACATCAAGTTTAATTATGGTAATTATAAGATACTTGACGAAGATGGCCTGAGGATAGAGAACAAGAGCACAGGCGAGCGGGTTGCCCTTGATACGGTATCACTGCCCGATGCCGTCTATTCGTTCACGATGCCAAGAGCAGACGTTGAGGTGTCGGTTGATATCGTAACAGGTGGCTACTGCGGACATACTGATGTCAACAAAGGTTACAATGCTATATGGAGACTGATAGAGAACGGCATTAACGCTGATGAAAAGACAACCTATAGATTGATTATCAGCGGAGAGGGTCCGACGCGTACATACAATAACGCAGCCACACCATGGCGAAGCAACAATCCATACATTACTGAGTTGGACGTACGTGAAGGAATTACGGCTGTCAACGGCTATAACTTCTGGGGGTTGTCGGCTATCAAGAATATGGAGTGTGTCTCGTTGCCCGCATCTCTGCAAGTGATTGGAGGCGAAGCCTTTGAAGGCTGGAGCGGATTTGAGGGTACGCTTGTCCTGCCAAGCGGTGTAACAGACATAGGCCTTCGTGCATTCAGAGGCAGTCTCTTCGACCTCGACTTGTCACAGACCTCCATAAAGAGCCTTGAAACAGCACTACAAGAATGGGGCTATGCCCGTGAGGGCATGCGTGTGACGCTGCCAAAATCATTAGAATCCATAAAAGGAAACAACGTGTTCAGATCTGCTTACGTTGACCTGAGCCGCTGTACGAAGCTTACCAGTATCACTGGTGGCTATTGGTTCAGTGATTGCAAAGACGGGGAAATCATCCTGCCTGGCAGTTTTACCGGTCTGAATAATCCCATTGTGCAGTATGGTGGTTTCTACAACTGTACGTCGAAGCTGAGCATTGCCCCATTCGATGATAAGATTCTCTATATCAACGGAGAGCGCATGGAGGAAGTGGACGGCAAGGTGGATATCTCTGCCTGGATGGGACAGACTGTAGGGTTCGACTGGCGTGCGGGATTCAGTGTAAAGACAGGAACGTTGACAGGTCAAGAAGGCACGTTGCGCTACTATACCGATTATGACGGCAGCAATCCTGGCAATGAGATTCCTAATGGATACAAGGTGCTTCGTGAGGCTGATGATGTGACCCTTTATGTTCAGGCTTCATCTAATGACTATACCGTCTTCCCAGAAAACCTGAATGTGACAGCAACAATCGACGGCGTTTCGCAGACCGTTGAGGCTGAAGAGTTAAAACATAATCTCTTCCGTTTTACCCTGCCTGCTGGTGCTGTCAAGGTATCGGCTAAGTTCTCACTTGGCGGTTACTGCGGCGATTCGAGTGTGAATGAAGGTCGTGACACCCGTTGGCAGATTGATGGCAGTATGACGTTGAAGATCTACGGAACGGGCAAAGTGGACAGTCGAGAATGGGTGAAAGACAAATATCCTTGGAGAACGGTGAAGGCTATTGAGGTTTGTGAGGGTGTCACATCACTGCCAGAAAATTCATTTAATGGTGTCAACTATGGAACAGGCAACGAACAGTTAGTACCCATCACACTACCATCCACTCTTGAGGAGATTGGGGCTTTCTCGTTCAGATACTGCGTAGGAAACGTAGATATGAGCAAGTGTACAAAGATGGCCTATATAGGTGAGAGCGTGCTCTGTGGGCTGTATGGCGATGTTTTGCTGTCGCCAACGATTGCAAGAGTCAGTGCAAATGCCCTATGGGGTATCACAGAGGGCCCCCAGCATATATATGTTCCTGTGGCCTCAGATCAAGTGTTGCTTGTCAATGGCGAACAACTGAAGGATGTAAATGGAAAAGTCGACCTAATTAGCATATGGCCAAGTCTGCAATATAAGCATGATGAAAGTGAAGATTTCTTTTTGTCTCTGCATAAAGGCTATTTTGTCAGTGCTGCTGCCAATGACAACGGTGTGTTGAAGGTTTATGCCGATCAGGCCTTGACGCAGGAGATTCAAGCAGGCTTTAAGGCTATCCGTGACTATGACAATACACCTATTTATATTAAGGTGACGCCAAACGACACGAAGATTCTGTTTAAGAGTGGTCTGGCGGTGAATGGCAAGAGCGGCAGTGTTGCTGTGACACAAATAGACGACGAGGTCTTCTCGTTCATGATGCCGGCAGAGCCTGTTGAGGCTACTGCACAGTTCTCTACTGGTGGCTATTGTGGAACTGCCAACGTGAACAATGGACGTAATCTGATATGGACATTGGAGAACGGCACTTTGGCTTTCCAAAAGAACATCTTTGCCCAGGGGAATGACCTGACGATGGGTAGCGGCGCTCCTTGGAAGTCTCTGGGACGCAATGTCAGGAAGGTTGATTTGAGTGGTATAACGAATATCGGTGACAATGCCTTCAGCAGCTGTACCGCTCTGACAGGTATTGAATTGCCGGCAAGTCCCGTCATCAGGGCTGGCAACAATGCCTTTGCTAAGCAGATGGTGCTGATTATTCCTGCAGAGAGCTGGAACAGCTATCAGGATGCCGGATGGTCGGCTTACGAAGAGCAGACGACCCGCGACAAGGAGACCTTCAGCATGAAGGAC